>Ga0335073_10000716_pt1 | contig 43138 bp, 40 predicted proteins | sample Lox_Sample_22_FD_207093 | JGI IMG/M metagenome (GOLD analysis project Ga0335073, IMG submission 207093) | Soil microbial communities from Loxahatchee National Wildlife Refuge, Florida, United States - Lox_Sample_2.2 | ecosystem: Environmental > Terrestrial > Soil > Wetlands | place: USA...
CTGACGGCCTGGTCCGGGTGGCCGCGGATCCGTCACGGTCGGTGCAGTTCCGGCACGCCGCCGGCCTGGTGCACTGGGACCCAGGCGCGCTGCCGGAGTCCGTCCCGGCCCGGCTGTACGCCGAGGCTGTGTTCGCGCCGAAGCAGACGCGGGCCGCGACAACGGACGATCGGATCAACTCCAGCCTCTGCTACGGCTTTGTCGCCGAGATCGTCGCGGTGCGGATCGACCCGGACACACTGCAGCTCTCGATCGAGCAGGCGTCCAGCGTCCACGATGTCGGCACCGTGCTGAACCAGACGCTGCTCGACGGGCAGGTGCTCGGAGCACTGAACCATGCGCTGGGCGGCGCAATGTACGAGGAGTTCACCTATGGCGCGGGAGGCCAGCCGACCGCCGGCACCTTCCTCGACTATCTGTGCCCGACCAGCGCCGAGGCCGGGTTCCCGCTGGTGACCGGTCACGTCGTCTCGCCGTCACCGCTGACCCCGCTGGGCGCGAAGGGCTGCGGCGAGGGCAGTTCGATGAGTTTTCCCGTCGCGATCGCCAACGCGGTCAGCGACGCGCTGGCGCCGCTCGGCGTCTCGGTGGACCGGCTGCCCGTGCACGGCAGCGTGCTGCATGACCTGCTTGCCAACACATCCCTGAAAGGACTGACCTGATGCCCTTGACCGGCGGCGACGTGCTCCTCGAGCGGGGCCACGACGGCCATGTCGCGTACCTGACCCTGTCGCACGGCGACTACACGGTCGTGACCTGGGAGATGCGCGCCAAGGTTGCCGAGCGCTTCGCCGAGATCGACAAGGACGATGACATCCGCGCCGTCGTGATCCGCTCTGACGGCAAGCACTTCACATCCGGCGGCGACATCGCCGGGTTCATGGAAGTCGAGCCGATCGATTTCAGCGCCCTCGGCCACGACATCACCGCCGCCTCACGCAGCCCCAAGCCGGTCATCGCGGCCGTCGACGGCTACTGCTTCGGCGTCGGCCTCGAACTCGCGCTGTCTTGCGACATCCGCCTCGGCACCGGCCGGAGCGAGTTCGCGCTGCCCGAGCTGAACCTCGGCATGATCCCCGGGAGCGGCGGCACACAGCGCCTGTCCCGCCTGATCGGCCTGTCCCGCGCCAAGTACCACGTGCTCACCGGCACGCGTATCAAGGCTCAGCAGGCCCTCGACTGGGGCCTGATCGCCGAGCTGCACCCCAGCCGGGACGCGCTGTACGAAGCGGCCGAGGCGCTGGTCGCCAAGCTCGTCAGTCTCTCCCCGGCGGCGCTGCGCACCGCCAAGGAGGTGCTCGACAAGGGGATCGACGGGCCTCTCTATACGGGCATCGAACTCGAGCGGAAGGCCTACGCCATGCTCCGCTCGACCCGCGACTTCGCCGAGGGCGTCGCGGCCTTCAGCGAGAAGCGCAAGCCGACGTTCACCGGACGCTGACCAGCCAGGAAACCCGACCATGAAGCCTGCTCCCTTCGCGTACATCCGCCCGGCCACGCTCGACGACGCCCTCAGCGAACTGGCCGCCACCGGCGGTGACGGGAAGGTGCTGGCGGGCGGCCAGTCGCTGGTGCCGGTGATGGCGCTGCGGCTGGGCCGGCCGTCCACGCTCGTCGACATCAGCGGGCTGCGATCGCTGGCGACCATCGAGCGTGCGAGCTCGCACGACGGTGACGTGCTGCGCATCGGCGCGGCCACGCGCCAGCGGCAGGCCGAGCGCGCAACCGGGGCGTCGGCCGTTCCGCTGCTGGGCATGGCGCTGCCCTTCGTCGGGCATCGCGAGTTGCGCAGCCGCGGCACCGTGTGCGGCAGCCTCGCCCACGCCGATCCCGGCGCGGAGCTGCCAGCGGTCGCGTGCTGTCTCGGCGCGACCCTGCACGTGACCGGCCCGGCCGGACGCCGGGACCTCATGGCCGCCGAGTTCTTCCAGGGCGCGATGACAACTTCGCTGGCGGCCGACGAGATTCTCGAGGCGGTCTCTTTCCCCGTCGCCCGGGACGGCGAGGGCTACGGCTTCGCCGAGGTGGCCCGCAGGCACGGCGACTTCGCACTCGCCGGCGTGGTGACCCGGGTGCGGTCGTCCGCCGCCGGCGATATCACCGAAGCCTCGGTGAGCGGGTTCGGCGTCTCCGACCGCCCGGTCACCCGCGACGTCACGCCGCTGGTGCGCGCGTCCGCCGAAGCGGGGGACGTCGAGAGCGCCCTGCGCGGCGGGACGGCCGCGCTGGCGGCCGACGTCGTCGATACCGCAGGCGACGTGCACGGCTCACAGGCGTACCGGCGGCGGCTGTTCTCCGTGCTGGCAGCGCGCGAGCTTGCGCGGGCCTATCGCGCCTGCATGGGTGCGGCGGCATGAGCGACGAGCGCACTGTCAAGGTCGCGGCCGACGAGCTGGCCTGCGTGTCGTGCACCGTCAACGGCACGCCAGTGCAGCTGCGCGTGCCGCCTCGCATGCACCTGGCCGACGCCCTGCGCACCCAGCTCGGCCTCACCGGCACGCATCTCGGCTGTGAGCACGGCGTCTGCGGCATGTGCACCGTGCTGCTCGACGGCGATGCCGCCCGCTCGTGCCTGGTGTTCGCCGTGCAGGCCGAGGGCAGCGAGATCGTCACGGTCGAGGGTCTCGGCACACCCGCGCGGCAGCACCCGCTGCAGCAGTCGTTCAGCCATCACCACGCGCTGCAGTGCGGGTTCTGCACGCCGGGATTCCTGATGAGCTCCTACGACCTGCTCGCTCATGAGCGTTGCCTCGATCGCGAACACCTCGCCGCGGACATGTCCGGCGTGATCTGCCGCTGCACCGGCTACCGTGGCATCCTCGACGCGGTAGCCGACGTCGCGGATGCCTTCCCTGGCGGCATTCCCGAGCCGCTGAATTGCGAGCCCCGGGCGCTCGCCGGGCGTGGCGGAGCGCCGGTGCAGGCGATCCTCGGGCCCGCGGACGGCGACGCGAGCACCGCAGGGGCGGGCGGGGAACCCGGTCGCATCGTCCGCCCATCGGGAAGCCCGACGATCACCGTGCAGGTGAGTCGCGAGCTACCGGCCGGTATCGACGACGTCTGGCGCGTGATGAGCGACGTGGCGCAGCTCACCGCGTGCCTGCCCGGCGCGCGTATGACCGCCGCACTCGGCGGCGACCGCTACTCCGGGCAGGCCAGCGTGGCGCTCGGCCCGGTCAGGCTCGCCTTCGAGGGCATCGCCCAGGTCACCGATCGGGACGCCGGCGACCACCGGCTGGCCGTTCTCGCGCAGGGCGCAGACAGGGGCGGCAACCGCACCTCGGCGGACATCCGGCTGCGGGCGTTGCCCACCTCAGGCGGGGTGCAGCTACGTGCCGACGCCGACGTCTTCCTGTCTGGCCGAATCGCGCAGTTCGGGCGGGCCCTTGCTGGAGATGTCAGCCGCCGCCTGTTCGAGCAGTTCGCCACGTCGCTCGAGCAGGCTGCTCGCACCGGTGCGGCACCTGTCCCTGGGAAGAGCCCGAGCGTCCTGCTCATGGGCGCTCGCGCGGCCGCCGGCGCACTGCTTCGGCGTGCCCGCCGCCTGCGGACCCTCCTCGGTCGCCGCAGGTAGTCGGCACCGGGCGCCCGGTCGGCCAGCGACGGCGCTGCCAGAACCGCCTGCTCCTCAGGGCGCGGCGAGGCGGAATGCCGCGAGCCGCAACGCCATGTGCAGGGCGTCGCGCTGGGGGCTGGTCTTGAGGTTCACGCCGGTCAGCGCTTCGATGCGGTCCAGCCGGTAGTAGAGCGTGGTGCGGTGAATGTGCAGCTGGGCGGCCGAACGGGCGATATCGCCGCCCTGGTCGAGCACGACCCGCGCGGTGATCTCCAGATCTGGGCGGGATCGCCGCGCGAGCACGTCGGCGCCTGGGTGGATGTCGGCGACGGCCAGATCGGGTGGCGCGGCCGCGATGAGGTGCCACGAGCCGAGAGCGTCCCAGGCCGGGCGGTCCAGCACCGCGCCGGCGCGCAGCGCCTGCCGGGTCTGCGCCGCGCGCTCCACCGCGACGTGCAGCTGGGCCAAGGGCAGCGGCGGCCCGCTGGTTGCCACCTCATGCAGCGAAGAGCCGGGATACACGGGATGCACGCTCATGTCTGCCCGCAGCGGCCATCCGATGCTCGCACGCGGGGCCATGACGGCCACGGTAACCGCCGGGTCCAGCTCCTCCAGCGCGATCAGCTCACGCGCCGCGGCTTCGTCGGGGCCTGCCGCGAGCCGTGCGAGCAGGGCTGCCCGGCGGCGGCTGCGCCCGGCGCTGGTCATCGGCGTCTGCGCCAGGTAGATCGCGGCGAGCTCGGCGCACGCCATGATCTGCGGCAGGTGCTCCTCGGTCACGGTCTCGTCGCCGTTCAGCACCCATAGGTAGCCGAGCAGTTCCCGGCCGGTCCGCAACGGCACGCACCACCGCGGCAGCATGTCGGCCTCTGGCGCGGCAGGGGTGCGGACCGGGCCGTGCGCCCGGGCCAGCCCCAGCCGCGCCACCACGGCCCTGGCCGCCGGGTCGACCTCGTGCTGCAGGATCGTGCGCATCCGGGTCCCGTCGACCTGCCCCTGAGCGCTCCACCAGATCGGCCGGTGCCTGGCGTCCTCGACCAGCACCGGGTGGGCCAGCGAGGCGCCGAGCTCGTCCACGGCCGACTGCACGTCCCGCACACTCATCACCGCCTCAGCGCTGGTTCGGGGAGCGTTTCCGACAATCGTAGGAAACCTGTCCGGGAAGTTCCGCAGCGGAGCCGAAGCCCCGGGGCGCGCGGCTGTCTACAGTGCGGGTGTCGGCCTGACCAGGCACGGCGCTCGACGTTCCGGGAGGTCGTCTTGACCGCAACCGCAGGCCGGACCGCGCTCTTCCCGATCGGCCCCACCGCGCCGCTGGCGTTCGCCTCGGGCTCGCCCGAGCGGGCGCGGGTCGCGGCCGCGCTGAAAGAGGTCCGCCAGGCCGATTACGACGTGCCGAACGTCATCGGGGGCGAGGAGGTGCGGACCGGCCGCCGGGCGCCCATCGTCACGCCGCACAATCACTCCCGCGAGCTGGGGCACGTCCACTGGGCCGGGGAGGCCGAGACCAGCCGGGCGATCGAGGCGGCCCTGGCTGCGTCAAGGTGGTGGGGCAGGCTGCCGTGGGAGCAGCGCGCCGAGCCGTTCCTGCGGGCCGCGGACATGCTGGAGCACGGGCCGTGGCGGGACCGGCTGAACGCCGCCACCATGCTGGAGCTGTCGAAGACCACCTACCAGGCCGACATCGACGCCGCCTGCGAGACCGTGGACTTCCTGCGCGCGAACGTCAAGAACATGCTTGGGATGTACGAGGTGCAGCCGGGGTCGCAGCCCGGCGTGTGGAACCAGGCCGAGTACCGGCCGCTCGAGGGGTTCGTGTTCGCGGTATCCCCGTTCAACTTCACCTGCATGAACAACCTGGCGTTCGGCCCGGCCGTGCTCGGCAACACCGTGGTCTGGAAGCCCGCCGAGAGCGCGTCGCTGGTCATGCACCTGTCGCTGCAGCTGCTGCGGGAGGCCGGGCTGCCCGACGGGGTGATCAACGTCGTCTACGGCGACGGCCCGGAGATCGGCGCGGTGGCGCTGGCGCACCGCGACCTTGCCGCCGTGCACTTCACCGGGTCGACCGCGACGTTCCAGCACATCTGGCAGACGGTCGGCGCCAACATCACGTCGTACAAGAACTACCCGCGGGTGGTCGGCGAGACCGGCGGCAAGGACTTCATCCTGGCCCACCCGACCGCCGACGTCGAGGCGCTCGCGGTGGCCTGCATCCGCGGCGCGTACGAGTACCAGGGCCAGAAGTGCTCCGCGGCCTCGCGCCTGTACGCACCGCGCAGCCTGTGGCCCGAGCTCAGGGATCGCCTCGTCGCGCTCACCGAGTCGGTCGTGGTCGGCGACCCGACCGAGCCGCAGACCTACCTCGGCGCGGTGATCAACGCCAGGCAGTTCGCCAAGCACGCCGACGCGCTGGCCCGCGCCAGGAGCGAGGACCTGGTCGTGGTCGGCGGCAAGACCGACGACTCCGTCGGCTGGTTCGTGGACCCGACCGTGCTCGAGGTCCCCGATCCGACCTCGCCGTTCCTGACCCAGGAGCTGTTCGCGCCGGTGCTGACCGCGTACGTCTACGACGACGGCGCCTGGGACGACACGCTGCGGCTGGTCGACGAGTCCACCGCGTACGGGCTGACCGGGGCGGTGTTCGCCGCCGACCCGGCGGTCATCGAGCAGGCGGACGACGCGCTCCGGTACACCGCGGGAAACCTGTACATCAACGACAAACCGACCGCGTCGGTCGTTGGGCAGCAGCCGTTCGGCGGCGCCAGGGCATCCGGCACCAACGACAAGGCCGGCACGGTCTGGAACGTCATCCGGTTTGCCAGCCCGCGGTCGGTCAAGCGCAACCACCTGCTCGTGCGCGACTATCGCTACCCGCACCTCGAGCCCTGACATAGGCCGCCGCCGTCGGGGAAGGGTAACGGAGGCAATTGCCTACGGTTGGGGGGCCGATGGTGAGCCTGGCGGAGTCGGTAGAGGTAGAACGTCGTTCCGTTGCCCAGCTGCAGCCGATCATCGGCGCGGAGCGGCTGGAGCGGCTGTACCAGGCCGCCGATCAGTTCCAGCAGCACCTGGTCGGCCGCACGATATGGAATATCAGTTCGACCGCGACCGGCGGCGGGGTCGCCGAGATGCTGCACGTGCTGATCGGCTACGCCAAGGACCTGGGCATCCCGGTCCAGTGGAAGGTGATCACCGGCGACGCCGAGTTCTTCGTGATCACCAAGCGGATCCACAACCAGATCCATGGCGAGACCGCCGGAGGCCCGCTCACCGAAGCCGATGCCGACCACTACGAGCGGATGCTCGCCGCGAACGCGACCGAACTGCTCGATGAGATCAGGCCCGGGGACCTTGTGCTGCTGCACGACCCGCAGACCGCGGGGCTGACCAGGACGCTCGTGAACGCGGGCGCCCGGGTGGCGTGGCGCTGCCACATCGGCGTGGACTGGGAGAACGACGCAACGCGCGGGGCATGGGCGTTCCTGCGGCCGCACCTGGAGGCCGCGGACGGCTTCGTGTTCACCCGCCGCGACTACGTGCCGGACTGGGTTCCGGCCGACAGGGTGGCGATCATCCCGCCGTCGATCGACCCGCTCTCGCCCAAGAATGAGCCGCTCGACGCGGACACGGTCCGCGGGATCCTGGGCCGGATTGGCGTGCTGGACGGCGCCACGCCCGACGACCGGACCTCGTTCGAGCGCAGCGACGGCGGCGTCGGCTTCGTGACCCGGTATGCGGAGGTCACCGGGGAGGGCCGGCCCGGGCCATCGGACAAGCTGGTGGTCCAGGTGTCCCGGTGGGACCAGCTCAAGGACATGCCGGGCGTCATGCACGGGTTCGCCGAGTATGTCGTGCCCGGCGGCGACGGCTACCTGCTGCTGGTCGGCCCGGCCGTGGCCGGCGTCACCGACGACCCGGAGGGCGCCGCGGTGTTCGGCGAGTGCCTGCTGCAGTGGCGCGACCTGCCGGCCGAGGCCAGGGCGCGGATCCTGCTGGTCACGCTGCCGCTGGACGACGCCGACGAGAACGCCGCCATGGTCAACGCGCTGCAGCGGCACGCCACGGTGATCGTGCAGAAGAGCCTCGCGGAGGGGTTCGGGCTGACCGTGGCCGAGGGCATGTGGAAGGGGCGGCCGGTCGTGGGCTCGGCGGTCGGCGGGATCATGGACCAGATCGCCGACGGCACCGGCATCCTGCTGCCCGACCCGCGCGACCTGAAGGCGTTCGGCGTGGCAGTCCGCGAACTGCTCGACGACCCGGCCGCCGCCGACCAGATGGGGCAGGCGGCGCAGGCCTACATCCGCGAGCACTACGTGGGCGACGTGCACCTGCTCCGCTACGCGGACCTGTTCAGCTCGATGCTCACGGAACGCTAGGCACCACCGAAGAAAGCAGCCAGGAGACCCGCCAGCTCATCCGGGGCCTCCTCGGCGATGTGGTGACCGCAGTCGATGGACAGACCGCGGACGTCGTCGGCCCAGTCGCGCCAGATCTCCCGCGGGTCGCCGTAGAGGTCCTCCATGTCGTCCCGGGCGGCCCACAGGAACAGCAACGGGCAGGCAACCCGGCGCCCCGCCTTGCGGTCGGCGTCGTCGTTCTCCCGGTCGACACCGAGCCCAGCGCGGTAATCCTCCATCATCGCGTGCACCGTCTCAGGGTCGTGGATCGCCCGGCGGTAGTCCTCGTAAGCCTCCTCGCCCATGTGCTCAGCCGTCGCTCTGTACCACGCCTCGGGATCGGCGTTGATGTACCGCTCGGCCGGGCGCTGCGTCTGGGCGAAGAAAAACCAGTGGTACCAGCTCGCGGCGAACGTGGCATTACACCGGGCCAGTGCCTCGCCGATCGGGATGCCATCCATCACGCATAGACGGCGCACGGCCTCGGGGTGGTCCATGGCCAGTCGCTGTGCCACGTACATCCCGCGGTCGTGCCCGGCAACGCAGAATTGTGGATGCCCAAGGGCTTGCATCAGGGCCAGGCAGTCGGCGGCCATCGCGCGCTTGGAGTAGCCGGAGTGGTCGGCACCCGCAGGCGGTTTGGACGACTCGCCGTAGCCGCGCAGATCGGGGCAGACGACCGTGAACCGCTCGGCCAGCAACGGCGCGACCTTGTGCCAGGTCGCGTGCGTACGCGGGTGGCCGTGCAGCAGCAGGACTGGCGGACCCGAGCCGCCGTGGCGTACCCGTAGTTCCACGTCAGCCAGTGAAATGCGCTCCAGCGCGAAGCCCTCGAACATGGGGACCTCTCTACCTTCGCGGATCGACGTTATGCCTGGCGCAGGCCGGGTAGGTCCAGCCTTTCTAGAGGAGGGATGGTAATGACCGACACTCAGCCGCGCCCCACGACCACCGATGCTGGCATCCCGGTCGAGAGCGATGAGTTTTCGCTGACCGTAGGGCCCGAGGGCCCGGTGCTGCTCCAGGATCACTACCTGATCGAGCAGATGGCGAACTTCAACCGGGAGCGCATCCCCGAGCGCCAGCCGCACGCCAAGGGTGGCGGCGCATTCGGCCACTTCGAGGTGACCGGCGACGTCTCCGCCTATACCAAGGCCGCCGTGTTCCAGCCCGGCACCAAAACGGACACGCTGATCCGGTTCTCCACCGTAGCCGGGGAGCGGGGCAGCCCGGACACCTGGCGCGACCCGCGCGGGTTCGCGCTGAAGTTCTACACGTCCGAGGGCAACTACGACATGGTCGGCAACAACACCCCGGTGTTTTTCGTCCGGGACCCGATGAAGTTCCAGCACTTCATCCGGTCGCAGAAGCGCCGGGCCGACAACAACCTGCGCGACCACGACATGCAGTGGGACTTCTGGACGCTGTCCCCGGAGTCGGCGCACCAGGTGACCTGGCTGATGGGCGACCGCGGGATCCCGCGGTCCTGGCGGCACATGAACGGCTACAGCTCGCACACCTACATGTGGATCAACGCCGCGGGCGAGCGGTTCTGGGTGAAGTACCACTTCAAGACCGACCAGGGCATCGAGTTCTTCACCCAGGACGAGGGTGACCAGATGGCGGCGGTGGACACCGACTATCACCAGCGCGACCTGTACGAGCACATCGACGCCGGGCAGTTCCCGAGCTGGACGCTGCGGATGCAGATCATGCCGTTCGAGGACGCCAAGACCTACCGGTTCAACCCGTTCGACCTGACCAAGGTGTGGCCGCACGCCGACTACCCCCTCAGCGAGGTCGGCCGGCTGACGCTGGACCGCAACCTGACCGACTACCACACCGAGATGGAGCAGGCCGCGTTCGAGCCGAACAACCTCGTGCCCGGGATCGCGCTGTCACCGGACAAGATGCTGCTCGCCCGGGGGTTCTCCTACGCCGACGCGCACCGCGCCCGGCTCGGCGTCAACTATAAGCAGATCCCGGTGAACGCGCCGCAGGCGCCCGTGCACTCCTACAGCAAGGACGGCGCGATGCGCATCCAGAACGTGCATGATCCGGTGTACGCGCCCAACTCCAAGGGCGGCCCCAAGGCCGACAGCGAGCACTACAAGCCGGCATCCTGGTACGCCGACGGCGACATCATGCGCTCCGCCTACGTCCCGCGCCGCGACGACGACGACTTCGTCCAGGCCGGAACGATGGTCCGCGAGGTGCTCGACGACGCCGCCCGGGAACGCCTGGTCAGCAACATCGTCGGCCACCTGCTCAACGGGGTGACCGAACCGGTCCTGGCCCGCGCGTTCGAGTACTGGCGCAACGTCGACAAGGACCTCGGCGACAAGGTCGAGTCCGGCGTCCGCGCCAAGGCCAGCAAGAAGGACCCCAAGGCCGACGCGCAGGCCAACCCGGCCCGCAGCAGCATGCAGGCCAAGGCCTGACCGCGCCGCCAGCCCGCAGGGCCCGGCGCCCCCGCAGACCCGGGGGTACCGGGCCCTGCCCTGTGCGGGTAGCGTGCGGCCGGTGAAGCGAAGCACGGACCGCATCCTGACCACCCACGTCGGCAGCCTGCCCCGGCCGCAGCCGCTGCTCGACAAGTTGCGTGACGGCGCGCACGGGCCCGAGGTGGACGCCGCCGTCGCCGAGGCCGTCGGCGCGGCCGTCGGCCAGCAGGCGGCGCACGGCGTCGACGTGGTCACCGACGGGGAGCAGGGCAAGACCGGGTTCTTCGCGTACATCGGCGAGCGGCTGACCGGGTTCGAGCCCCGGCCGGGCGCTCGCGGCGCGGCGTGGAGCGCCGAGGTCAGCGCGTTCCCGGAGTACTACGCGGACTATTTCCGGCGGGCCATGGAGGGCGGCTCCGTGGTCACCATGGAGCCGCTGGTCTGCGTCGGCCCGGTCACCTACCGGGGCCAGGCCGCGATCGCCAGGGACATCGCGAACCTGAAGGCCGCGCTCACCGGCCAGCCACACGCCGACGCGTTCCTGCCGGCTACCGCGCCGAGCGGTGTAGGAATCATGACCGCGAGCGCCGACACCGCGAATGAGCACTACCCCTCGTACGCCGACTACCTGTTCGCGGTCGCCGATGCGCTCGCCGAGGAGTACCGCGCGATCACCGGCGCGGGCCTGCTGCTGCAGGTCGACGACCCGGCGCTCACCGACGTGCTCGGTGACACCACGCTCACCGCCGCGCAGAAGCAGGAGCGGGTCGAGCTCTTCGTTGAGGCGACCAACCGCGCGCTGCGCGGTATCCCGGCGGACCGGGTCCGGTTCCACACCTGCTACGGCATCAACGAGGGGCCGCGCGTCCACGACGTGCCGCTGGCCGAGGTGATCCCGTGGATGCTCAGGGTCAACGCGGCCGGCCTGTCGTTCGAGGCCGCGAACGCCCGGCACGAGCACGAGTACCACGCCTGGGAAACCGTCAAACTGCCCGGCGACCGGGTGCTGCTGCCGGGCGTGATCACGCACGCGAGCAACATCGTCGAGCACCCGGAGCTGATCGCCGAGCGCCTGGCGCGGTACGCCACGATCGTGGGCCGGGAGAACGTGATCGCGTGCACGGACTGCGGCTTCTCGTCCCAGGCCACGTACCGGCCCGAGGTCGACCCGAGGGTGATGTGGGCGAAGTTCGACGCGATGCGCGAGGGCGCGGCGCTCGCATCGGGGCAGCTGTGGGGCGCGCGGTGAGCGAGGCGGCCGACCGGCAGGCCATCCGCGACCTGGTCGAGAACTGGGCGGTCTGGCGCGACGCGGGCGACTGGGAGCGCTTCCGCACGCTGTGGCACCCCGGCGGCCGGATGATGGCGACCTGGTTCCAGGGCACGGCCGACGAGTTCATCAGGGTCAGCCAGGAAGGCTTCGCGCGCGGCGTGAGGATCCTGCACTTCCTCGGCGGCACGTCGATCGACCGGGCCGGCGACCGGGCCATCGCCCAGACGAAGATGACGATCTCCCAGCGCGCGCTCGTGCACGACGTGCTCTGTGATGTGGTCTGCACCGGCCGCTTCTATGACTTCCTTGAACGGGACGCCAGCCGCTGGGTCCTCGTGCTCCGCCAGCCGATCTACGAGAAGGACCGCCTGGACCCGGTCGACCCGGCCAGCCGGCTCGAACTCGACCACGCGCAACTGGAGCGCTTCCCCGAGGGCTACCGGCACCTGGCCTACCTGCAGACGAACATCGGCTACCAGGTCAAGCCGGACATGCCCGGCCTGACCGGCCCCGAGGTCGAGGCGCTGTACCGCCGCGGCGCCACCTGGCTGGCCGGCGGCCCCTGCGACTGACGCCGCGCCTCACCCGCTCCGCTGGCCCGCCGCGTGCCGGCCGGCGCGGCGGCCGAAGAACGACCCCTCGCCGAGCTGGGTCCCGCTGCTGTAGCCCCTGGCGTCCTGCGCGATGTTGGACGCGCACGCGCCGGCGGCGTACAGGCCCGGCACCACGGAGCCGTCGGCGCGCTGCACCTGCCCGTCGGCCGTGCACCGCAGCCCGCCGAGCGTGAAGCCCGCGTACATCGCCTTGCCGAGCGACAGGTCGAACGCACCCCACGGCCCGGTGTCCTGCGGCTCGAGCCACTCCGGGTGCTTGTGGAACTCCGGATCCTCACCCCGCGCCGCCGCCGCGTTGTACGCCGCGAGCGTCGCGGCGAGGTTCCCGGCCGGGATTCCCAGGCCGAGCTCCATCTCCGCGACCGTTTCCCAGCCGTCGATGAACGGCACCAGCGGCATGTCCGGGTTCGTCATGTGAACGCTGTCGAGGATCAGGAACGCTACGCTCCCCGGCTGGTCCAGCACGAACCCCGACGTCCGGGAGTGGTAGCTGTCCTCGGCGACGAACCGCCTGCCGTCCCGGTTGACGACGACGCCGGTCAGTAGCTTCCCCGGCGGGTAGAACGGCGCGGTCACGAACGCCTGGTCCATGTGCAGCAACTGGCCGCCCGCCGACTGGCCCAGCCGGATGCCCGTCCCGTCGTCGTAGGTGGAGCCGAGCACGAACGGCTTGGAGGCGAGCTGGGGAACGTGCTCCGCGACCATCTGCGGGTTCATGACGAAGCCGCCGGCGGCCAGGATCGTGCTGCGCGCCCGGACCACGCCCTTCTCGTCGTAGCGGCGCCAGCGCACCCCGCCGACGTGGCCGGCCGGGTCGGTGACCAGGTCGGTGGCGCCGGTCTCGTACCAGACCTCGACGCCGAGTTCCCCGGCACGCCGCACGAGCAGGTCGGTGACGAGCTTGGCGCCGCCGGTGTCGCCGGGAACCGGGACCTTGTGGCCGCGCGGCGCCGGAACGGCCAGGTCGCGGAACGGCCAGACCTTCTCGTTGCCGGTGTACATCAGGCCCTGGGTCTGCGGCTGGATGACCGCCTTGTCCGGGTAGTAGCTGCGCTCGAACTCGAACCCCAGGCTCTCCAGCCAGTCGCAGTGCCCGGCGCTGCCGTCGGCGTAGGCCCGGATCTTGTCCGGCTCCGGCTCCGGGGTCACCGCCATCAGGTAGGCGTACATCTCGTCCGGTGTGTCGTGGTGGCCGGTGGCCCGCTGCACCACGGTGCCGCCGCCCAGGTAGAAGTGCCCGCCCGCCATCGCGCTGGTGCCGCCCGCCACCGCGGCCCGCTCCAGCACCAGCACGCAGGCGCCGGACGCCGCCGCCTCGACCGCCGCGCACCCGCCCGCGATGCCAAACCCGATGACGACAACGTCCACGTCGCGCGTACGGCCGCCCCCCGCCGGTGGCGCCATACCCGGCGCGCCCATGCTCCGCGGCGCCCGGTCACCTCGCTCGCTGCCCGCGGTCATGCGCCTCCGCCCGGATCCGGCTGTTGCGCGCAAGCTTATACCGGACTAATGTCTGGACACATGTCCGGTACTCTCGCCACCGAGGCGACCCGGCGGCGGCTGACCGCCCGGCAGGCCGACACCGTGCGCAGGCTCACCGAGGCGGGCGTCGAGGAGGTTCGCGAGTCAGGCTACGAGAACCTGAGCATCCGGGATGTCGCACGCCGGGCCGGCGTGGCGCCGGCGACCGCGTACACCTACTTCGGCTCGAAGGATCACCTGCTGGCGGAGATCTTCTGGCGCCGGCTGAGCGCGCTGCCGCCGGTCGCGGACCGCAGCGACGGGGCCGGCCGCAAGGCCGAGGTCATCGGGGTGCTGCGCGAGCTGGCGCTGCTGGTGTCGGAGGAGCCCGAGCTCGCGGCGGGCTGCACCGCCGCGATGTTCGGCGGCGAGCCGGACGTCCGCCAGCTGCGGCTGCAGATCGGCAGGCAGATCCACGAGCGCATCGAGGCGGCCGCGGGCCGCGGCAGCCCGCAGGGACGGCTGCTGGAGCTGGCGTTCTTCGGCGCGATGGTGGAGGCGGGCCTCGGCTACACGACGTACGAGCACGTGGCCGACCAGCTGGCCGAGGCCGCTGAGCTGATCATGGACTGACCGTGATCCCGCCGGTGGCGTTCAGCCCGTACGACTACCGGATCCACGAGGATCCGTACCCGGTCTACGCACGGCTGCGGGACGAGGCGCCGCTGTACCGCAGCGACGAGCTGGACTTCTGGGCGCTCTCGCGGCATCAGGACGTCGTCGACGCGTTCCGGGATCCGTCGCGGTTCTCCAGCGCCAACGGCGTGTCGCTGGACCCGGCGGCCTGGGGGCCGTACGCGCACAAGACCATGTCGTTCCTCGCGCTGGACCCGCCGCGGCACACCCGGATGCGCGCGCTGGTGTCCAAGGGCTTCACGGCCAGGCGGGTTCGCGAGCTCGAGCACCAGATCCGCGCGCTGGCCCGGCGGCACCTGGGCGCCGCCGTGGCCCGGGGTGACTTCGACTTCGTCGCCGACTTCGCCGGCCTGCTCCCGATGGACGTGATCTCGGAGATGATCGGCGTGCCCGAGGCCGACCGCGACGACGTGCGCAAGCTGGCCGACACCGTGGTGCACCGCGAGGACGGCCTGTTCGACGTGCCGCAGGCCGGCCTGGAGGCCGCGCTGACCTTAGTGGGCTACTACGCCGATCTGCTCGCGCGGCGGCGCGCGGACCGGATCGCACCGGACGACCTGACCTCGGCGCTGCTGGAGGCGCAGATCGACGGCGACCGGCTGACCGACGACGAGATCATCGGCTTCCTGTTCCTGATGGTCGTGGCGGGCAACGAGACGACCACCAAGCTGCTGTCCAACGCCGTCTACTGGGCCTGGCGCAACCCCGCGCAGCTGGCCAAGCCGATGGCCGACCCTGCCAGGATCGGCGACTGGGTCGAGGAGACGCTGCGCTACGACGCGTCGAGCCAGGTGATCGCGCGCACGGTGGCCGAGGACTTCAGCGCGCACGGCGAGACCATCCCGGCCGGCGCCCGGCTGCTGCTGCTGATCGGGTCGGCGAACCGGGACCCGGCGGTATTCCCCGCCCCAGGCATATTCGACCTGGACCGCGACACCTCGGCGCTGATCAGCTTCGGCTCCGGCCGGCACTACTGCCTCGGCGCCAACCTGGCCCGGCTGGAGGCGCAGATAGCGCTGGCCGAGTTCACCCGCCTGGTCGCCGCGTACGACATCGACGACGGCCGCGCGCAGCGGGTCCACTCGGTCAACGTGCGCGGCTTCGCCACGCTCCCGATGCACGTGCAGGTGCGCTGACCATGCCGAGATTCGAGCCGCACCCCAGCCGGCGGACCGCCGTGGTGACCGGCGCGTCGTCCGGTATCGGCGCTGCCACGGCCGCCGCGCTCGCGGCCGCCGGCCACCCGGTCGCGCTCGGCGCGCGGCGCGCGGACAGGTGCGAGGAACTGGCCGCGGCGATCCGGGCCGACGGCGGCGAGGCCGTCGCGCTGCCGCTGGACGTGACCGACGGCGACACGGTCAAGGCCTTCGCCGTCGCCGCCGCGGACCAGCTCGGACCGGTCGAGGTCCTGGTCAGCTGCGCGGGCGAGGTCGAAGCCGGGCTCGTGCACGAGCTCGACCCGGCCGAGTTCGCGCGGCAGGTGGAGGTGAACCTGATCGGCGCGCACCGGATGACGTCCGCTGTGGTGCCCGGCATGGTGGCCCGCAAGCGCGGCGACGTGGTGTTCGTCTCCTCGGACGTCGTCCGCGCGCCGAGGCCGCGGATGGGTGCCTACGTCGCGGCCAAGAACGCGGTCGACGGCATGGCCCGGGCCATGCAGATGGAACTCGAGGGCACCGGGGTCCGGGTCTCGGTCGTCCGTCCCGGCCAGACGATGAGCGGCATGGGCATGGACTGGGACGCGGCGGCTGTACAGGCGGTGCTCGACGACTGGGTCCACTGGGGCCTGGCCCGTCACCCGCACTTCCTGCGGCCCGAGGACGTGGCCGCCGCCGTGATGGCGATCGTCTCGACGCCGCGCGGTACCCACATCACGCTGCTGGAGATCGAGCCCGAGGCGCCGATCGAGACCACCGCTCCGCCTGGAGGAACGTCATGACCCTGGTGGAGCCCCGGCTCGTCTCCGGCGGCGCGGCCGACGGGCACCTGGAGGAACTGCGCAGCGACCCGATAGCGCTCATGCGCCGGGTCCGTGATGAGTGCGGCGACGTGGGCCGGTTCGACCTCGCCGGGCGGCCGGTCATCCTGCTGTCCGGCGCGGACGCCAACGAGTACTTCTTCCGAGCGCCGGACGAAGACCTCGACCAGGCCGGCGCGTACCCGTTCATGACGCCGATCTTCGGCGAGGGCGTGGTGTTCGACGCCTCGCCGGAACGCCGCCGCGAGGCCCTGCACAACCAGGCGCTGCGCGGGGACATGATGCGCGGGCACGCGCAGACCATCGCCGACGAGGTCGGCCGGATGGTGGCCGGCTGGGGCGCCGAGGGCGAGATCGACCTGCTGGACTGGTTCGCCGAGCTGACCATCTACACCTCGTCGGCGTGCCTGATCGGCGCCAAGTTCCGGAACCAGCTCGACCGCAGGTTCGCCGAGCTGTACCACGACCTGGAGCGTGGCACCGACGCGCTCGCGTTCGTGGATCCCTACGCGCCGATCGAGAGCTTCCGCCGCCGGGACCAGGCCCGCACCGCCCTGGTGGCCCTCGTCGGCCGGATCATGGCGGGCCGCGCGGCCGCCGGTCCGCCCGCGCGCGGCGACCGCGACCTGCTGGACGTGCTGATGTCGATCCGCAACACCGGCGGCGCCGAGGTGTTCTCGGCCGACGAGATCACCGGCATGTTCATCTCGATGATGTTCGCCGGGCACCACACCAGCTCCGGGACCGCCGCGTGGACGCTGATCGAGCTGCTGCGCAACCCGGCGTGCCTGGCCGGGGTGGTCGCCGAGCTCGACGGCCGGTACGCCGGCGGTGCGGACGTGTCGTTCGAGGCGCTCCGGGAGATACCCCGGCTGGAGTCGGCGGTCAAGGAGGCGCTGCGGCTGCACCCGCCGCTGATCCTGCTGCTGCGCGCGGCGACCAGGGAACTCGAGGTGCTCGGCCACCGCATTCGTGCCGACGCACTGGTCGGCGCTACCCCGGCAATCTCCAACCGGATCGCCGCCGACTTCCCCGAGCCGGACGCGTTCCGGCCGGAGCGCTACGCCGAGCCGCGCCAGGAGGACCTGGTCAACCGGTGGACCTGGATACCGTTCGGCGCGGGACGGCACCGCTGCGTCGGCGCCAACTTCGCGATGATCCAGCTGAAGGCGATCTTCTCGGTGCTGCTGCGGGACTGGTCGTTCGAGCTCGCCCAGCCGCCCGGCAGCTACCGCAACGACCACTCCAAGATGGTCGTGCAGCTCGCGCGGCCGTGCGTGGTCCGCTACCGCCGCCGGGGCGACGCGGAGGCCGCGGCGTGATGCGCATCGAGGCCGATCTCGACCTGTGCCAGGGGCACGCGATGTGCGAGATGGAGGCGCCCGGCGTGTTCTCGGTGCCGCGCAAGGGCAAGGTCACCGTGGCCGAGCCGGCGCCACCGCAGTCGCAGCGCGCCGCGGTGGAGGCGGCGGTCCGGTTCTGCCCCACACAGGCGCTCCGGCTGGTCGAGGACTGACCACGAGGCGTCCCGTTACGGCCCCTTGAAGGAGGCTCGGATGGCCGCGTTCCCCCGCGCGGAACTGGAAGAGATGGTGCAGCGGTGGCTGGACGCCAACCGGCGCTGTGAGCAGGCGGGCGACTGGCGGCCGCTCGCGGCGATGTACACCGCGGACGCGACGTACGGCTGGAACATGGGCCCCGGCGAGGAGTTCATGGTGACCGGGCGCGACCAGATCCGCGATATCGCGCTGGCGCTGGAGATGGGCGGGCTCGACGGCTGGTCGTACCCGTACCAGCGGGTGCTGATCGACGACGCGCAGGGCGAGGTCGTCGGGTTCTGGAAGCAGGTCGCCGGCGCGGCGCGGCCGGACGGCCGCCACTACGAGGTGGCCGGGATCGGCGGAAGCTGGTTCCGCTACGGCGGGGACTGGCAGTGGTCGTGGCAGCGGGACTTCTTCGACCTCGGCAACGTGACCGCGCTGTTCCTGGAGATGATCAAGGCCGACGCGCTGTCCGACGGCATGCGGCGCCGGATGGAGCGCGCGGTCTCCGGCGAGAAGCTCCCCGGCCACTACCCGCTCGGCGAGGGTCCCCTGCCGCTCTGGTGACGGTGCAGCACCCGCCGCCATAGCGCCCACAGCCAGTCACCGTAGGCGGGCCGGGCGGAGACCGAGCCGCTGGCGACGCGGCCGCAGACCTTCACCCGTAGTTCCACCGGGACGTGGGAGCCCGCCGGGACCACCCTGACGCTGCCGCTGTTCACCGTCAGGTCGTCGGCGTCCACCGCGATGCCGGGCCGGGTGATGAGCGTCAGGGTGCCGCTGGCGATCCGGGCGTCGATGCGCAGCTCCGGCGCGGCGATCACGGCCCGCCGGAAGTCGAGCCGGACCCCGCCGCTGCCGACGTCGATCTCCATGCGCCGGGGCACGATCCAGGCTCTGTCCCGCTTCGCGGTGCCGGAACCACACGTGATGCGCGCCAGATCCGGGACCTCCGGGGCTTCAGCGGCGGTCAGGTCCCCGACGTCCCGATCCTGGGCTGCACGCGCGGGGGCATCCAGCCGGGTGGCCAGGAATCCCGCCTCGACCTGGTAGATCCGCTCCGGCCGGGTGAGGTCCTTGAGCTGGCGCGTCCCTAGCTCACGCAGGCCCACGCCCTCGGGCAGCTCATCGGTCAGCAGCTCCGCCGCCACCCCGCTCACCAGCACCTGGCCGCCGCTCGCGACCGTCAGCAGCCTTGCGGCCCGGTTCACCGCCGGCCCGAAGTAGTCCCCGTCGCGCTCCTCGCACACCCCGGCGTGCAGGCCCATCCGCACCACGATCGGCCTGCTGGTCGGCCACGACTGCGCTTCCAGTTCCCGCTGCGCGGCGAGCGCCGCGTCGAGCCCGGCGCGGGCCGCGGAAAACGCCGCGCAGAAAGAATCGCCGACGGTCTTGAAGACGTACCCGCCGACCTGCTCGATCGCGCTGCGCAGGATCTCATCGTGGCGCCGCAGCGCAGCCGCCATGGCATCCCGCTCGGCCTCCCACAGCCGGGTGGAGCCTTCCACGTCCGTGAACAACAGCGTCACGGTGCCCGACGGCAGCCCGCTCATCGGGACCCGCGCAGCGGGGACAGCGCCACCGCGACCACCTCCAGACCGCCGGTCCCCTCGAAGTCTGCCCTTTCCATGGGTTCTGTGCACATCCTGCATGCCGTCTGCACATACGAGAGTTGTTATGCGGGAGCCCGCCGCCTGGGTTGTGAAAGCTATGAGCACACTGATCCGCACCGCGGAGGTGCCCGCGGCCGACCGCATGGACTTTCTCCGGGAGATGTCCCGCAACCGGCGTGGCCGGGTCGTGCGGGTGCCGTCGTGCATCGGCGGTACGCTTCGGGGCGTGACTGCGCTAGCTGACGAACTCCCTGACCCGAGCCCCGTTAACCCGGGCCGCGACGTCCAGAAGGTCGGCACGGCCGAGTTCCTGGGCCAGGACGTCCGCAAGATCCATGACCCGGTGTGGGCCGTAATCGGGAACCTCGGCGACAGCCAGTGTTACCTGGGTGTCCAGGAGAAGGTGGCGGCCGTTGAGGCCGCTGTGTCCCAGCGCATCGCCGACGAGGACCTCCCGGTGCGCCTGATCCCGGCGGCCTTCACCCTCGGCATCTCGGACGGCCAGCTCAACGGCACTCCCGAGATGCGGTTCTCTCTCATCGGCCGGGAACTGGTAAACGACGCGACATCCATGCACCTGGCCGCCGACCGGGTGGCGGGCCTGATCGCGGTCGTCGCGTGCGACAAGCCGCCGGTGGGCACCGTTGCCGCCATCCTGGAGCACAACGCGCCCTCGGTGGTCATGTCTGACGGCTCGGTCCGGCCGGGGATTGACCCCGTGACGGGTGACCCGATCGACATCATTACCGCGTTTCAGGCGGCCTCCGACCCGGACGAGGAGGTTCGCGCCCGGCTTACCCTGAACGCCTGCCCTGGCCAGGGCAGCTGCGGGGGCATGTTCACGTACAACACCATGCAGACGTTCATCGCGGTGCTCGGCCTGGAGCCGCTGCACATGGTCTCCCCGGCCTCGGAGGATCCCCGCAGGACGGATGAGTTTCCCGGCCAGCTCGTCGACTGCCTCGTCACGATGACGGCCAAGGGTATCCGGCCGCGGGACATCGTCACAACGGCGTCGCTCCGCAATGCGCTCACCGTGACGATGGCCATGGGCGGCTCGACCAACGTCATGCTGCACAGCGTGGAGATCGCCCGGGCCGCCGGGATCGACCTGTGGGATGAGGTCATGAGCCAGGCGGAGTTCAATGCGCTGTCGCGCCGCCTGCCGGTGCTCGTCAACATGCGGCCCTTTGGGGCGTACTCGATGGTTGACGTCCAGGAATCCGGCGGGGTGCCGTCGGTGGTGCGCGAGCTGCTGTCGGACGGTTATCTCGATGGGAACGCACTCACGTGCACGGGTGAGACGCTCGCCGAGCAGGTCGGCCGGCTCGCACCGCCCGCTCCCGACCACCGCGTGATCTACTCGGTGGGCCGGCCATTCAAGGACACCGGCGGCCTGCGTCTCCTCAGCGGGAATATCGCTCCCGGCGGCGGCGCGATCCTGAAGCTGGCCGGTATCGAGGGCGGGATGTCCGACGGCGTCTTCACCGGCAATGCCCGGGTCTTCAACGGTGAGCGGGCACTGATCCGTGCTCTCGACGAACGGCCTGGCGACTTCCGCGACCACGACATGGTTGTCATCCGCTACGAGGGTCCCCGCGGCGCCCCCGGAATGCCGGAGATGCTGGATCCGACGTCGAAGATCACGACTCTGTGCCGCCAGCAGAACATCACGATCGCGCTGATGACCGATGCGCGCTTCTCGGGCGGATCCGTCGGGCTCGTCATCGGGCACGTCGGCCCCGAGGCCTACCTCGGCGGGCCCATCGCCCTCGTCGAAGATGGCGACACGATCGTGGTCGACGTCAACACCGACCGGCTCGACTGCGTCGAGCTCGACGACGGCGGGACGTTCGAGCGGCGCTCCGCCGCCTGGACCGCCGCCGCCGAGGCCAACGGGGGGGTCCACCCCGATGCCGTCCCCGTCAGGAACCGGGTCCTCAGGCGAATGCGGGCTACCGCGCTCCCCGCCCTCCGCGGCGGCGGCATGACCTCCAGCTAGCACCGTAGGCTCGTGGCGTGGCGAAGATCGAATTCGAGGAACGGGACCTGCACGCCCGGGTGCCCGACCCGGCGGCGGGCGGCGCCTGGGCCGACGTGCGGCTGCGCTGGCGCCGCGACCCGCTGACCGGGGCCAGCGCCCGGATCCTGACCGGGGTGAAGCTCCAGCCGGCCACCCGAACCGACCTGTCCGCGCTGACGGCCAAGCCCGCGTTCTGCCCGTTCGACAGCGAGCACCTGGAGACGGCCACCGTCCCGTTTCCCGCCGAGCTCACCGACGAGGGCCGCATCCGCGAGGGCCGCGCCGTCGTGGTGCCCAACATCCTGGCCTACGCGACGCACAGCGCGGTCGGCATCTACGACCCCGGGCGGCACTTCCTTGACCTGGACGAGCTGACGCCGACCCTGGTCGGGGACATGCTGACGGCGATGGCCCGGCACGCCCGGGCGGTGCGGCGCCTGGACCCGGAGGCGGCCTGGAGCTCCATCAACGCGAACTACCTGCCGCCCTCCGGCTCCTCGCTGGTTCATCCGCACGTGCAGTCGGCGCACGACGCGTGCGGCCTGACCAGCCAGCGCTTTCTGGTCGAGCGGGGTCAGGCGTGGCAGGAGCGCAGCGGGCCGTACTGGGCAGCCCTGGTCGAGCAGGAGGCCGCGGGACCCCGGTGGGTAGGGCACACCGGCCGGGTGGCCTGGCTGGCCCCGTTCGCGCCGGTGGGGTTCCACGAGGTCTGGGCCGTGGTCACCGGCGCCCCCGACGTGACCGACCTGACCGAGCAGGACACCCAGGACCTGGGCCAGGGCCTGTCCCGGGTGCTGGCCGCCTACCGGGACTGGAACCTGGCCTCGTTCAACTTCGCCCTGATCGGCGGGGGGCCGCAGGCCAGCGAGAGCGGGCACCAGGTCGTGCTCAAGGTGATCAGCCGGTCCAACCCGGACCCGGTGTACCGCAGCGACGCCACCTACTTCGAGCGCCTGCACGCCGAGGCGCTGATCGACCTGAGCCCGGAGGAAGTAGCGGACGCCGTCCGGCGCAGGTTCTGACCATCGCTCGCGGCGGTTGATCCGCCCGTGCGTCCGGAACCACGTGACGTTCCCGCCCGCTCCGCGGATGAAATCCGATCGCGAGCCGATCGGCTTGATCGCGCAGGCACTCGGCCTTCGCACTTTCTGTCAGAGGTCAGGTCTAGGCTGGCTGGCACAGTCAGCGCCCCGAGAAAGGGCAGGCCATGACGACTCTCGGCGATCGGCCAGCCACAGCACTCCTCGTCGTCGACGTCCAAAATGCCGCCGTCGCCGGGGGTTACCAGCGCGATGCGGTCGTGGCGAACATCGGCAGCCTTGTCGAGAAGGCGCGACGGGAACGCGTCCCGGTTATCTGGGTCCAGCATTCCGACGAAGAGCTCAAGAGAGGAAGCAGCGACTGGGAGATCGTCCCCGAGCTGAATCCGGATGGCTCAGAGCCGCTGGTCGAGAAGCACTACGGCGACTCCTTCGAGGACACCACCCTGGAGAACGTACTGTCGGGGCTCCATGTCGGCCGGCTGGTAGTCGTCGGCGCGCAAACCGACGCCTGCATCCGCTCGACCCTTCACGGCGCCTTCGCCAGGGGCTATGACGCGACGCTGGTCAGCGACGCGCACACCACGGAGGACCAGACCAGCTGGGGCGCGCCCCCGCCGGACCAGGTCATCGCGCACACCAACCTGTACTGGACCTACCAGACGGCACCGGGGCGGACGGCGGGGACGGTCGAAACCAAGGATGTCGATTTCGCTGACGCGCGTTCTGACGCCTGACCCGCTGGGCTAACCAACCTCGGCCGACGGCGGTATGTGCGGGGTGCCGTCGCGCATGGGCGGGAACGCGAACGTCGCCGCGGTGGTCGTGCGGGTCAGCTTCGTGATGTCTGCCTCGGGGAGCATCTCGGTCTCGTCGTCGATCGTGACCTCCCAGCGGCAGACCGGGACGCGGCCGGCCGGAACACGAGGCGGGCGGTGCACCGCACGGATCCGCGCCTTCGGGTTCACCGCCTGCGCGGTCACGTCGAACGTGCCGTCCTCGATCGTGTGGCACATGCTGCGCACCGTGCGCTCGCCGTAGGGCTCGACGTCGAGCAGCGCACCGCAGGAGCGGAGCTGGAAGAAGCCGTGGTGCTCGTCGACCACCTCGTACTCGACGTCCATGTAGTGCTGGGCGAAGCCGGGATCGAGCTGCAGCTGCTTGAAGATCGCCGGGACGCCGTCGCCCTCGATGTTCATGATCTTGCGGATGCGCTCGGTGTAGATCGGGCTCGCGCCGCGCCACTCGTCGATCGCCAGGTCCGCGACGGCCTGCGGGCCGTAGCGCAGCGCAACCGCGGCGAACACCGACCGGTCGAGCAGCTGCGCGATCAGCGCGAACTCCCGGACCAGGCGCACCAGCGCCTCCTTGGACAGGTCCTCGTAGCGGAAGTCTGGATCGAAATCGCCCGAGTAGTCCTTGCGCTCAGCCATATTCTGAACTGTAGTCTGGACACATGTCCGGTACAACGGAGGCTGCGCGGGAGGACGGGCCAGCGCCGTCGGTGCGGCCGGCCGGGCAGCCCGGGCCACGGCACGACTTCGCCGGCAAGGTCGCGATCGTGACGGGCGCGGCGCAGGGCATCGGCGAGGCGTACGCCCGCGCGCTGGCGGCCGCCGGGGCGGCCGTCGTGGTCGCCGACATCAGCGCGGACGCCGGCCAGGCGGTCGCGAAGCAGATCTGTGCCGACGGCGGCCGGGCCGCGTTCGTGCGTACCGACGTCGGTGACCCGGCCTCCGCGCAGGCTATGGCCGCGTTCGCGGCGGGCGAGTTCGGCGGCATCGACTTTCTGGTGAACAACGCGGCGATCTACGGCCAGATGAAGTTCGACCTGCTGCTGTCGGTGGACTGGGACTACTACAAGAAGTTCGTCGGCGTGAACCTGGACGGCGCGCTCGCCTGCACCCGCGCCTGCTACCAGCACATGGTGCGGCGCGGCGGCGGCGCGATCGTGAACCAGTCTTCCACGGCCGCCTGGGTGTACTCGAGCTTCTACGGGCTCGCGAAGGCCGGGATCAACGCGCTGACCCAGCAGCTCGCGCACGAGCTCGGCGGCATGAGAATCCGGGTGAACGCGATCGCGCCGGGGCCGACGGACACCCAGGCCACCAGGACCGTGGTCGGCGGCATGACCGACCCGATCGTGGCGACGATGGCCATCAAGCGGCTGGGCCAGCCCGAGGACCTCGTCGGTGCCTGCCTGTTCCTGCTGTCCGACGAGGCCGCCTGGATTACCGGGCAGATCGTCAACGTCGACGGCGGCCAGGTGTTCCGGTCATGAGCGAGGCGCAGCGTGCTGACACCGTCGGGTTCATCGGGCTCGGCCAGATCGGCGCGCCGATGGCGGCACGGCTGACTGGCTGGCCGGGTGGCCTGATCGTGCACGACGCCCGCCCGGACGCGATGGCGCCGCTGGCCGGCGCGGGCGCCAGGACAGCGCGCAGCGTCGCGGAGGTGGTAGCGGCCGCGGAGATCATCTCGGTGATGGTCCGCGACGACAACCAGGTCCGGGACGTGGTGCACGCGGCGGTCCCGGCCGCTGGCGGACGGCCGGTGATCATCGCCGTGCACGCCACGATCGGCCCGGACACCGCGGCCGAACTGGCCGAGGAGGTGGCCGGAACCGGCGCCGAGGTGGTCGACGCGCCGGTCAGCGGCGGCTTCATGGGCGCGCAGTCGGGCCGGCTCGCGGTCATGTTCGGCGGGTCGCGCGCCGCCTACGAGCGCTGCCGCGAGCCGTTCGGGTGCTGGGCGGACCTGATCATGCACATGGGGCCGGTTGGCGCCGGGACCCGGGCCAAGCTGGCCCGCAACCTGCTGCACTTCGCCGCGTTCACCGCCGCGGCCGAGGCACAGCGGCTCGCCCAGGCGGCCGGGATCGACCTGCGCAAGCTCGCCAGGGTCGTGCGGCACTCCGACGCCGTCACCGGTGGCCCCGGAATGATCATGCTGAGGGCGACGACCGCTCCGCTGGACGCCGGTGACCCGCTGCGCGAGATCCTGGAGAACGTCCGGGCGCTGGCCGAGAAGGACCTGACCCTGGCGCTCGAGCTCGGGGCGGACCTCGGCGTGGACCTGCCGATGGCCCGGCTCGCGCTCGGCAGTTTCGCCGCCGGGCTCGGCCTGCCAGAAACAAGGGAGCCGGCCCGGTGACCGACGACCGGCGCCAGCGCGGGCTGGACAAGATGAGCGAGGTCTACGGCTGGGAGGTGCAGGACGGCCCCGGCGACTTCTTCGGCATCACCGTCGATCACCTGTTCGCCGAGATCTGGACCAGGCCGGGCCTGTCGATGCGGGACCGGCGGCTGCTGCTGCTCGGCCTGCTCACCGGCCAGGGCCTGCAGGACGTCGCCGACATCCAGATCGGCGCCGCGCTGCGCACCGGCGAGCTGAGCCCGGACGAGCTGCGCGAGATCGCGATCTTCCTGAGCCACTACGCGGGCTGGCCGACGGGCGCCCGGCTCAGCATGCAGGTCGAGAAGCTTGCCGGCGAGCACGCCCGGGCGCAGCGGCGCGATCCGCGATCGGACAGCTGAGGCCTACCAGGGAGCGCTCATGCGGCACGGCGTCGTGTTGTTCACCAGCGACCGTGGGATCTCCCCGGCGCAGGCAGCTGCGGCGGCGGAAGCGGCCGGCTTCGCCTGCTTCTACGTCCCGGAACACACCCACATCCCGGTCCGCCGCGACGCGGCGCATCCGGGCACCGGAACCGCCGAGCTGCCGGACGACCGGTACCTGCGCACGCTGGATCCGTGGGTCTCGCTCAGCATGGCCGCCGCGGTCACTCGCGCGATCCGGCTCGGCACGGCGGTCGCGCTGCCCGCCGAGCACGACCCGATCACCCTGGCCAAGACCATCGCCACGCTCGACCACCTGTCCGGCGGCCGGGTCGAGCTCGGCGTGGGCTTCGGCTGGAACACCGACGAGCTCGCCGACCACGGGGTCCCGGCCGGGAAGCGGCGCACGGTGCTGGCCGAGCACCTGGCCGCGATGCGCGCGCTGTGGTCCCAGGAGGAGGCCAGCTACCGGGGCGAGTTCGTCAGCTTCGGCGCGTCGTGGGCGTGGCCCAAGCCGGTGCAGCCGCGGATCCCGGTCCTGGCCGGTGCGGGCGGGACCGAGAAGACCTTCCGCTGGATCGCACGCAGCGCCGATGGCTGGCTGACCACACCCATCGAGACCGACCTCGACGGTAAGGTCGCGCTGCTGCACAAGATCTGGCGCGAGGCGGGCCGCGACGGCTCGCCCCGGGTCACGGCGCTGGCGGGCAAGCCGGACCCGGAACTGCTGGCGCACTGGGCCGAGATCGGCGTGACCGACGTGGCGTTCGGCCTGCCGGACCGCTCCCCCGACGACGTGCTCGGCTACCTGGGCCGGCTGGCCGGGCGGCTGGGCCTGGGGGCCTGACGTGGCGGCCACGGCCCCCGCGGCGCAGCTCGCCCTCGCAGACCTGCCCCGGCCGCGGTTGCTCATCGGCGGCGAGCTGCGCGGCGCCGCCGATTCGGCCGAGTTCCCGATCGAGAACCCGGCCACCGGCGAGGTCATCGGCCACGCACCCGATGCCGGCGCCACCGACGTGGACGCGGCCATAGCAGCCGCCGGTGCCGCGTTCCGGCAAACAGCCTGGGCCACGGACAGGGCGCTGCGCTCCCGCTGCCTGCGTCAGCTCAAGGCGGCGCTGGACGCGAACTTCGAGACGCTGCGCGCGATCACGATCGCCGAGGCCGGCGTGCCGCGGCTGTGGACCGACGGGCCGCAGCTGCGCATCCCGGTCGACGGGCTGGACTACCTGATCGCTCTGCTGGACGGCTACGAGTGGGAGCAGGACCTCGGTGTCGCCGAGCCGCTCGGCATCCGCACCGAGCGCCGCGTCTGCCGCGAAGCCGCCGGCGTGGTTGCCGCGATCTCCCCGTGGAACTTCCCCAACCAGATCAACCTGGCCAAGCTGGGCCCGGCGCTCGCGGCGGGCTGCACGGTCGTGCTCAAGCCGGCCCCGCAGACGCCGTGGACCGGCGCCGAGCTCGGCCGGCTGATCGCCACGCAGACCGACATCCCGCCCGGCGTGGTCAACGTGCTCACCGCGAGCGGGACCGGCGCGGCCGAGGCGCTGACCGCCGACCCGCGGGTGGACATGATCTCGTTCACCGGCTCGACCGCGACCGGCCGGCGGGTGATGGCCGCCGCGGCGCCCACGCTGAAGAAGGTCTTCCTCGAGCTCGGCGGCAAGTCGGCGGCCGTGGTGCTGGACGACTACGACGTGACGGCCGCGGCCGCGCTCACCGCGTTCAGCGTGTGCATCCACGCGGGTCAGGGATGCGCGCTGACCACCCGGCTGATCGTGCCGCGCGGAACCTATGACGAGGCGGTCGCCGCCGCCGTGCAGGCGACGCGCGCGGTGACGGTCGGCGACCCCGCCGACGGCGCGACCGTCTGCGGGCCGGTGATCTCGGGGGCGCAGCGCGACCGGGTCGAGTCGTACCTGCGGTCGGCGGCCGCGGACGGGGGGACCTTCGCCTGCGGCGGGGGCCGCGTCGCGGGGCGGGACGCCGGGTACTGGATCGAGCCCACGGTCATCACCGGCCTGCCCGCCGCGGCGCGGGCCGCCCGCGAGGAGATCTTCGGGCCGGTGCTGGTCGTGCTGGCGCACGACGGGGACGACGACGCGGTCGCGCTGGCCAACGACTCCCCGTACGGGCTGTCCGGCGCCGTCTTCGGTGGCGACCTCGCGCGGGCGCGCGCGGTGGCGTCGCGCATCCGGGCCGGCACGATCGGCATCAACGGCGGGGTCTGGTACTCCCCCGACGTGCCGTTCGGGGGCTACAAGCAGTCCGGCACCGGCCGGGAGATGGGGGTCGCCGGGTTCGAGGAGTACCTGGAGATCAAGTCGATCGCGCTGCCCGCGGGACGGGGGTCGGCATGAAGCTGGACGTGAACCTGGCTGACCTCGTGGCGGCGGTCGGGGCGGCGCTGCCGGACCGGTGCGCGCTGGTGTGCGATGGCGACCGGCTCAGCTACCCCGAGCTGACCGCGCGCAGCAACCAGGTCGCGCGCCACCTCGCCGGCGCGAGCCTGGCGCCGGACGAGCCGGTCGGGCTGTACCTGCTCAACTCGACCGCGTACATCGAGGCGCTGCTCGGCTGCATGGTCGCGCGCGCCATCCCGGTCAACATCAACTACCGGTACACCGGGCACGAGCTGGCGCAGCTGCTGGGCGGCGCGCAGCTGGCGGCTGTCGTGGTCGACGCCGAGCACGCCGCGCTGGCGGCGCAGGTCGCGCCGTCCTGCCCCACCCTGCGGCGCGTGCTGATCACCGGGCGCGATCCGGACGGGCCGGCGCCGCGTTTCCCCGAAGGGGTCACGGTGGTGGACTACGGCCCCGCGGTCGCCGCCGCGCCGGCCAGCCGGCCGGCCAACGGGCGCAGCGGCGACGACAAGCTGATCATCTACACCGGCGGCACGACCGGGCTGCCCAAGGGAGTGCTGTGGCGGCACGAGGACTTCTTCTTCGCCGCGCTGGCCGGCGGCAACCACTACGGCCCGCCCCGGCAGAGCGTGGACGAGATCGTCGCGGCGGCCGCCGAGGTGCCCGCGGCCGGCTACGTCATCACCGCGCCGATGATGCACGGCGCCGGGACGTACACGCTGTTCTCCGCGTTGCTGCTCGGCGCGACGGTGGTGCTGTCGCGCAAGTTCGACGCCGCAACGGCGCTGCGGCAGGTCAAGGAGGAACGCGCGATGGCGCTGCAGGTGGTCGGCGACGCGATGGCCCGGCCGATTGCCGACGAGCTCGCCGCCCGGCCCGGCGCGTACGACCTGTCCTCGCTGTTCGTCCTCGGCTCGGGCGGCGCCCTGCTGTCCGCGCCGGTCCGCGAGCAGCTGCACGCGCTGCTGCCGGACGTGTACATCACCGACCGGTTCGGCGCCTCGGAGACCGGGACGGATGGCGAGCTCAACCGGGATTCCGGCGACCGGCCGCGGCTGGCGCACGCCGGGAACGTGCACGTGCTCGACGACTCGCTGCGGCCCGTCCCGCCGGGCGGGACCGGGCGCCTGGCCAAGTCGGGTCACGTGCCCCTGGGCTACTACGGCGATGAGCCTGCCACCCGGGCCACGTTCCCGGTGCTGGACGGGGTCCGGTACGCGCTGCTGGGCGACCTGGCGAGGGTCGAGGACGACGGCTCGTTCGTGGTCCTCGGCCGGGGCTCGACGTGCATCAATACCGGCGGCGAGAAGGTGTTCCCCGAGGAGGTTGAGCAGGCGCTCAAGGGCCACCCCGCGGTGCTCGACGCCGTGGTGGCCGGGGTGCCGGACGAGCGCTTCGGCGAGCGCGTCGCCGCCGTGGTCGGCCTGCGGCCCGGGATGTCCGCGGCTGAGGAGGAACTACGCGCGCACTGCCGGGCCACGGTCGCCGGGTATAAGGTGCCGGCCCGGATCGCGATCGCGGCGTCGGTCGTGCGCTCGCCATCCGGCAAGCCGGATTACCGGTGGGCGCGCGCGGTGCTCGACGGCACCGATGACGCCGGAGGGGCCGGAGGGGCCGGAACGTGACGCCGCCGCCGCCCAGGCTCTCCATCGACCTGATGAGCGGGGAGTTTTTTGGCTCCGACCCGTTCGGCGCCTACGCGTGGATGCGCGAGCACGCTCCCGTCTACCACGACGAGCGCAACGACCTGTGGGCGCTGACCCGCTACGCCGACGTGAAGGCGGCCGGCACCGACCCGGCGGTGTTCTCGAACGCCGGGGGCATCCGGCCCAAGTTCCCGCCGCTGCCGATGATGATCGACTTCGACGCGCCCGAGCACAGCCGGCGCCGCAAGCTGGTGAGCTCGGGCTTCACCCCGCGCCGCGTCAAGGCCCTGGAAGACCACGTCCGCGCGGTGTGCGACGACGCGATCGACGCGGTCTGCGAGCGAGGCGAATGCGACTTCGTGCGGGACATCGCCGCGCCGCTGCCGCTCAACATGATCGGCGACCTCCTCGGCGTGGACCGCGCCGACCGGCCTGCCCTGCTGCGCTGGTCGGAAGACATGCTCAGCTCGCAGGGCTCACCCGACCCGGACGCCATGCTGGCCGCCGCCGAGGCCTTCGCCGAGTACGAGGTGTATATGGAGCCGGTGTTCGCCGGCCGGCTCCGCACCGGCGCCGACGGCGACCTGGTCGGCGCGCTCGTGCACGCCGAGATCGACGGCGACAAGCTGGATCACGACTCGCTTGTCTACGAGTCGTTGCTGATCCTCATCGGCGGCGACGAGACCACCCGGCACGTCCTGTCCGGCGGCATGCTGGCGCTGCTGGAGGATCCGCCGCAGCTCGAGCGGCTGCGCGCCGATCCCGGCCTGCTGCCGGTTGCGGTCGAGGAGATGCTGCGCTGGGTGAGCCCGATCAAGGACATGGTCCGCACCACGGCCCGCCCGGTCGAACTGCACGGCACGCGGATCCCGGAGGGCGCGGAAGTGATGCTGATCTACCCGGCCGCCAACCGCGACGAGACGGTGTTCGGCCGGCCCGAGACGTTCGACGCGGCCCGGGAGCCGAATCCCCATCTCGCGTTCGGCTTCGGAGCCCACTTCTGCCTGGGCAACCAGCTGGCCCGGCTGGAGCTCCGGGTCATGTTCGAGCAGCTGTTCGCGCGCCTGCCCGACATCGCCCTTGCCAGCTCGGGTCCCCTGCCCCGCCGCCCCTCCAACTTCATCAGCGGCCTGGAGTCCATGCCGGTGACGTTCACTCCCGCCGCCCGATCGGAGGGCTACCGCCGCCCGCGCCAGTGACTGCCCGCGAAGCTGTGGCCGTCCCCAGGAGCCTGTGGTCCAGCGTTGCGATCCGCAGTAGCTTGAGGAGCGTCGGGCTGGGAGAGATCACGCGGAACGCACGGTCGGCGCGCTCTGCATAACCAGCCATTTGCACCAGGGCACTCAGGCCACGCGCATCGCAGAAATGCAGCGAGGCGAGGTCCACAATTAACGGCCCGCGGTGCTGATCGATGACCCGGCTGACGTACCTGACAGCCGCGTCAGCGGTAGCGACGTCCAGCTCGCCGCCGATGCGCGCAACGGCTTCGCCGGTCGGCTCGATCCGGTGGCTCAGCTCGAGCGACGCGGCTCTGCGCCGATCTGGGCCCTCGGCGATGATGATTACCTGCTCCGTTTTCGCGTCAATCATGCGAGTGAGCATCATGGTCTTAGTTCCTCGATAAATTGGCGAAGGGCCGCACCCGTGGCGCCGATTGAGCAAAGGCCGCTGTGCCTTCCCGCCGTGCGGAGAGCCGCGCGGCGGAAGGCGCCCCTGTATTCGCGGCCCAGCTCAGTGAACGCCCGGCAACTAGGGCTCGGCTTCGGACTGCGTGGGTCATGGGAACCAAGGTGACCCTCCTGGTGGCCAAAGACCAGGAACTTCGTCGGCATCTTCCCGGTACTTCGCGACAGCAGCGGCCAGGTGGCAGTATCGCGGGAGGAAGGCGGCACCGGCCGACAGGGAGGCTTGGGTGTTAGGCGAGTGGGTCCGGGCGCATCGGCGCCGGTTGGGCTGGACCCAGGAGGAACTGGCCGAGGCAACTGGGCTCAGCGTGCGGAGCATCGGGAAGCTCGAGGCCGGCGTGATCGCCGCGCCACGGCCAGCCACGGTGCGCCTGCTCGCGGACGCGTTCGGTCTGTCGGGCGACGACCGCGAGCGTTTCTGCCGGGCCGCCGCCGGCGATGCGATTGTCGAGGCCGATCACGTACCGGCCCAGCTCCCGACGGACATACCCGGGTTCACCGGCCGGGAAGCCGAGCGGAGGCGCCTGGACGCCACGCTAGGCGGAGCCGCTAACCGGGCCGCCGAAAGCGGGAACGGGCCGGCAGGAGCAGCCAGGCCCAGGATGGCTGTCGTCTCGGGCACCGCGGGGGTGGGCAAGACCGCGCTGGCCGTGCACTGGGCACACAGCGCCGCCGGCCTGTTTCCTGACGGGCAGCTGTATGTGAACCTGCGCGGGTTCGACTCTGGCGGGCAAGTTGTAGATCCTTCGGTGGCCATCCGCGGGTTCTTAGACGCGCTCGGCGTGCCACCGCCACGGATCCCGGCCGACCCGGATGCGCAGGTAGCGCTGTACCGCAGCCTGATAGCCGGCAAGCGCATGCTCGTAGTGGCCGACAACGCCCGCGACGAACAGCAGGTCCGCCCGCTGCTACCCGGGACCCCGGCCGCGGCGGTGCTGGTCACCAGCCGCAGCCAGCTGACCGGCCTGATCGCCGTCGATGGCGCGTGCCCCATCGCTGTTGATCAGTTGTCCGCGATCGAGGCTCGGGGCCTGCTCACCCGGCGGCTCGGCGACGACCGCACCGACGCCGAGCCGCAGGCGGTCGACCAGATCATCGCGGCCTGCGCGAGGCTGCCGCTCGCGCTGGCGATCGCGGCCTCGCGTGCTCAGCAGACCAGCTTCCCGCTGGCAACCCTGGCCGCCGAACTAGACAACGCCGATCAACGGCTGGACGCCCTGGATACCGGCGAGCCGACCAGCCAGGTGAGAACCGTGATCTCCTGGTCCTATGCCACGCTGTCCCCACCGGCGGCTCGGCTATTCCGGCTGCTGGGGCTGCACCCGGGCCCCGACACCACCGCAGTCGCCGCTGCGAACCTGGCGGACCTCGCGCTTCCCGCGGCGCGCCGGTTACTTGGCGAACTGAGCCGCGCCAACCTGCTGACCGAGCACACTCCTGGCCGGTACGCCTTCCACGATCTGCTGCGTGCCTACGCCAGCGAGCAAGCCCACCATCACGAAACCGAGCAGGAGCGCCGTGACGCGCTGACCCGGTTGTTTGACTACCTTCTGGCCGGCTCGGGCGCCGCCATGGACGCGTTGTTCCCGGCCGAGAAGCACCGCCGACCGTCCGCACCGGTGCCGACCCGCCCGATTCCGCGAGTATCCACTCCGGCAACGGCCCGGCGATGGCTGGACGCTGAATGGGCCTCCCTGGTTGCCGTTACCGGGTACACGCGCGACAACGGGTGGCCAGGTCACGCCATTCTGCTGGCTCTGACGCTGTACCGCTACCTCGAGACCGGCGGGCACTACCAGGACGCCCGGGCGATCTGCGGCGCGGCACTGGACGCCGCCCGGCAGACCGGGGACCTTGCCGCCCAGGCCGAGTTGCTCAGGCGTCTTGGCTACTTCGACACGGGGCAGCCCCCTTACGCACGCGCCGCCGATGAGTTCCGGGCGGCATTGGGGCTTTACCGGCAGATCGGTGACCGGGTGGGCCAGGCACGGACGCTGATGGAATTCGGCTGTGCCGAGTTCGCCCTGGGTCGGGTACAGGAGTCCTCGGGCCGGATCAGGCAGGCCCTCGCCATCTTCCGGGAGGCAGGTGACAGGTTCTACGAGGCAGGCGCGCTCAGCAATCTCGGCGTTGTCGCCTTACGGCTCGGTCATCCCGAAGATGCGTCCGCTTATCAGCGGGAGGCCTTGGCGATCTTCCGCGAGGTTGGCGACCGGCTCGGTGCGGCTATCGCGCAGCATAACCTCGGTGAGGCCCTAGGTCGCCTGGACCTCTACCGGCAAGCCGAAGACCACCTCGGCCACGCGCTGACGACATTCCGGGAACTCGGCAGCCGGTCCGGTGAAGCCGATGCCATGCAGAAGCTCGGTCATGTCCTGCGGAAGGAAGGCCGTTACGAGCCGGCCCTCACGCTGCACCGCCAGGCCCTCACGATCTTCCGCGATACAGGCGAACGGTTCTACGAGGCCGAGGCGCTCAACAGCCTCGGCGAAACCCTGTCAGACGACGGCGATCCTGGGCAGGCTCGTGCGCGGCATCAGGAGGCCTTCGCGGTCGCCCGCAGGATCGGCGCATCCTACGAGCTTGCCCGCGCCCATGACGGTCTTGCCCGCACTTATGAGGCGACCGGTGACCACAACCTGGCACGCCATCACTGGCAGCACGCGCTAGATGGCTACACGAGCCTCGGGGTCCCAGATGCCAAGAACGTCCGTGCCAGGCTCGACGACCTGGACGGAGCGTGAGGCCGCACCCTGGCGGTGCTGTATGCCACATTTCCTCCGCTGCAATGTATTGCAGTGCGTTACTTCTGCTGGAGGGCATGGTCGCGGGAAGCCAGGGGAATACTCCGTGAAACTAGGTCAGCTCCAGCGCTCGAACGGCTCGTCGATGTCTTCGCCAGCCAGGAACCTTGGCAGCAACTCGGGCAGGCGGCCCGGATAGAAGCGCACCTGGCCGTCGACGATCTCCGGAACCGGCCACCACTGGGCGGTCACATAGTCCTCGACCTCTTCCGGTGTCCGGCCGCCGTCCACGACCGGCGGCTGGTCCGCTGCCACTTGCGCCCGCACGACCACCTCGTGCTGCAGCCGCCGCTTGCCGCGCGAGAGCCACGTGCTGTCCCGCCGCCATGCGGGCTGGCCGACCTGAGCGGGGTCGAGGACCAGGCCGGTCTCCTCCCTGATCTCCCGGACCGCCGCATCCAGGTAGGTCTCGCCGGGGTCGATCCCACCGCCGGGCAGCTCCCACCATCCGTCCGGAGCCTCGTCCGGCGTCAGCACGTGGAACAGCAGCACCCGCCCGCCAAGGTCAGTGAGCACAACTCGTACCGCGTCGCGTTCAAGGTCGTACCGCAGTTCTTCCACGTCCTCACCTCGCACCAAAGCATCCCAGACGCGGTTGCGGCCGGATTCAGGTCAGGGGGGCGGGAACAGCTTGGCCATGTACACCTCGTCGGCCATCCGGCCGTCCACGAACAGGCACTCGCGTGCCCGGCCCTCGATGGTGTAGCCCACCCGGTCATACAGCGCGGCGGCCCGCTCGTTGTGCGCCATGACCGTGAGCTCAAGGCGGTGGATGCCGTGCCCAGGGGCCCAGCTATCCAGCTCCCGGAGCAGCCCGGATCCGACCCCGCGCCCGCTAGCCTCGGCGAGCACGCCGATCACGACGTGCGCGGTGGACGCGCGGCGGCGGACCCGGCCGCCCCGCGCTTGCGCGTAGCCGATCAGCCGGCCGTCAGCCTCGGCGAGCATCACCACGGAGTTGTCGGCGGCGGTGACCGAGGCCAGGTCGGCGGCGACGTCGTGCTCATCTTCGGTGCGCTCATCGGGTTCCAGGAGCATGAAGCTGGTCTCCAGGTCCAGGCTCCGCTTGAGCGCGAGCAGCGCGGCGGCATCACCCGGTACGGCCTCGCGCAACCGGACACCCGTCGGGACCGTCATGCAGTCATGCTGTCACGCGCCGGACCCGGCGCGCGCAGCTGCCGGGAGTAAGCTCGGCAAGTCCTGCTAATCGCCAGGAAGCCGCCGATTATGGGAACGCACGCCCCAGGACCGCTGCTGGCGTCCGGCCGATCGGCCGACGTCTACCTGCTCGGAACCGACCGCGTTGTCCGCAGGTACCGCGAGCCGTACGCGGCAGACTTTGACGCCCAGCGCGAGGCCGAGCTCATGCGGTACGTCCGTGAGCGCGGCGTGCCCGTTCCCGAGGTCTACGACGCGGACCGGACCGACATCGTCATGCAGAGGCTTGTCGGGCATTCGATGCTGTCCGAGGTGGCCCGGCGGCCGTGGACGCTGGTTTCCCAGGCCCGGATACTGGCGGAACTGCACCGCAAGGTGCACGCGATCGCCGGCCCGGCCTGGCTGCCCACGCCCTTCGGCGACGAAGGCACGCTGCTGCACCTGGACCTGCATCCGGACAACATCCTGGTCACGGATCACGGTGTGGTGCTGATCGACTGGCAGAACGCGGCCCGCGGTCCGGCCGGCGCTGACCTGGCCAAGTCCTGGATCATCCTGGCCACCGCGTCGGTACCGGGCGGCAAAGCGAAGGCGGCTGTGCTCAGAACCGCCCGCAAGGTCTTCCTCAGATCGTTCCTGCACAACGTCGACGTTCAGGCCGCACGCAGCTGCCTGCCGGCCGTTGCCGAGGCCTGGGTCGCCAACCCTCGAATCAGCGACCTCGAACGGGCCGCCACTACCCGGCTGCTACGCACATCGGGAGCAGTCGCGAGCGGACCGAATTAGGAGCCGGACCCTTCACTGGCAAGGGCGGCCAGGATGGCGTCGGCCTCAGCGGCGATCCGGCGGACCAGCGCGCCAGCGTGCTCGACGTTCGGTACGAGCCCGACGCTCTGGCCCGCGTACATGGCCAGGTCCTCGACTGCTCCCTCGGTGTCGGCGGTGGGCATGTCGTCGCTGTACCGGACGATCTCGCGGTTGCGGCGCTGCGCGATCACCTCGCCCTCACCGGGCCGGTTGCCGCTCGGCGGGCAGCCCGCCTGTTCCCACGCAATGACCGTCCCGTTGCGGAGCGCGCGGTGTGGCGCGTCCGGCCAGCCTCCGTCGAAGACCGTTGAGTGCACGGTGTCGGTGATGGCCGCCTCGGACAGCGCGGCGCGGTAGGCGCCGTGCGTGTCCGACTCGTGCGTCAGCAGGAACCTGGTGCCGAGCATCGCACCGCCCGCGCCCAGCGCCAGCGCCGCCGCGAGGCCGCGGCCGTCCGCGATCCCGCCCGCGGCCAGCACGGGCACGTGGCCGCCGACGGCGTCCACGACAGCGGGCACCAGGGCCATCGTCGCGACCGTGCCGCGGACATGGCCGCCGGCCTCCCAGCCCTGGGCGATGATGGCATCCGCTCCTGCGTCCACAGCCTGCCTGGCTTCCTCGACCTCGCCGACCGTGTGCAGGACAACACCTCCCGCCGCGTGAACATCGGCGATGTACGGCTGCGGGTCGCCCCAGAAGAACGAGACGATCCGCGCGCCCTCCTCCAGGCACGCTTCGAGCCGGGCGTGCTGGTCCCATTCCAGCACCAGGTTCACGCCCCACGGCCGTTCCGTGCTGGCCCGCAGGCGGCCGAGCATCTGCCTCATCTGCCGATCGCTGCGCCAGCTCACCGCCAGCGTGCCGAGCGCTCCGGCTTCGGACACCGAGGCAGCGAGCTCGACCGAGGTGGCGCTCCCAATCGGGGCCTGAATCAGCGCCAGCTCGATCCCGAGCAACTCCCGGACCCTGGCCCGGCTACTGGGGACGTGTGGGACCATTCAGAGCCATCCTCCCAGTTGATCCGGTCGCCGGCTGTCGCGAGGCGCGAAGCCATCGGGCTCACTAAACGAGCTTCACTCCATCGTGCTGGCGTATGGCAGGGGTGGCGTTGCCGTGCAGAGCGTCGAGCACGCGCACGGCTTGTGCCTCGCTGACGATGCGCGCGACTTCGCCGGCCGTTGCCCACTGGAACTCGGTTACTTCGTCGTTGACTGTCAGCTGGCCAGCAAGGATGCGGCACCGGAAGACGAGGCCGATGATGCCGCGCGCCATGTTCTTGTACACGCCCGTGAGAGCTACCGGATCGACCGAGAGACCAGTCTCTTCCCTGACTTCGCGACGCAAGCCGTCTTCGATGGACTCCGCCAGCTCGAGTACACCGCCGGGTGGCTCCCAGCGCTGGTTGTCACGACGCCTGGTCAGCAGCGCTCGACCCTTGTCGTCGACAAGCACCCCCGTCACGCTGACCGAGTGTCGGGCAGGGCCTGCTCCCAGGCTGATCAGCTCCACGCGACCCGACAGTAGTAGACGTTCCGATGCCTGACGTTCACGATCCGCGCGGCACCGCAGGCTTCTCGCTAGCTCCGTCTTGGTCCACTCGGTCCGCGGGCGAGTGGCCGTTGCCGTTGGTGTCGGGCGGCGGCACGGATTCGGCCAGCACGTGGTTTAGACGGAGCCGAACGCGGCCAAGGCGGCCGCGCAGGCCGGGCGGCGGCACGTTCGGGCCATCCTCGGATTCTTCGCTGGGCAGCGCGGGCCTGGGCGCCTGGACCCCGAGCGCGGCGCGCTCCTCGTCGGTGAGCGGCCTGGTCTCCTCGACGTACTCGCCGGACGGGAGCTGGCGGATGATCCCGGTCTCGACGCCGTGCTCCAGCAGGCGCAGGTCCTTGCGCTGCAGGCCCAGGCAGATCCGCTTGGTCACGATGTAGGCGATGACCGGTCCGATGAACACCGCGTACCGCGCGATCTCCGTGGTCAGGAACAGCGAGATGTTCAGGTGGTCGGCGATCACGTCGTTCGCGCCCTCGGCCCACAGGATGCCGTAGGCCGTGATGACCGCCAGCCCGAGCGCGGTGCGGGTCGGCGCGTTGCGCGGGCGGTCGTTCACGTGATGCTCGCGCTTGTCGCCGGTGATCCATTGTTCGATGAACGGCCAGAACGCGGCGCCGACCAGGAGCAGGCCGAGCGGCACGAGAAAGGGGATGAGCACGTTCCAGGCCACGGTGTGGCCCCAGGCGTCCCAGGTCCAGTTCGGGAAGATCCGCAGGGCGCCCTCGAGGAAGCCCATGTAGAAGTCGGGCTGCGAACCCGAGGAGATCCCGGCCGGCGTGTACGGGCCGTACAGCCAGATGGGGTTGATCTGCACGAACGTCGCTGCGAGCGCCACGGCCGCGAACGTGAACAGGAAGAAAGCCCCGGTCTTGGCCATGAAGTACGGGTAGAACGGCTGGCCGACCACGTTGGTGTTGGTGCGGCCCTTGCCCGGCATCTGGGTGTGCTTCTGCCAGATCGTCAGGAACACGTGCGCGGTGACCAGCGCCACCAGCACGCCCGGGATCAGCAGCACGTGGATGATGTACAGCCGCGGGACGATGTCGTTGCCCGGGAACGGCCCGCCGAACAGGAAGAACGTCAGGTAGGTGCCGATCACTGGGACCGAGAGGAGGGAACCCTCTAGGATCCGCAGCCCGGTGCCGGACAGCAGGTCGTCGGGGAGCGAGTACCCGAACAGGCCCTCCAGCAGCGCCAGGCCGAACATCACGACGCCGATCAGCCAGTTCACCTCGCGCGGCTTGCGGTATGAGCCGGTGAGGAAGTGCCGGATCATGTGGGCCATCATCGAGGCCAGGAACAGGTCGGCGGCCCAGTGGTGGATCTGGCGGATCAGCAGGCCGCCGCGCACGTCGAAGCTGATGTTCAGCGTCGAGGCGTACGCCTCGCTCATTCGCACGCCGTCCAGGTTGTGGTAGCTGCCGTGATAGACGATCTCCTGCATGCTCGGCTGGAAGAACAGCGTCAGGAACGTGCCGCTGAGCAGCAGGATGATGAACGAGTACAGCGCGATCTCACCCAGCAGGAACGTCCAGTGGTCCGGGTAGACCTTCCGCAGGAAGGTGCGCACTCCCCCGGCTCCGCGGAACCGGTCATCCAGCCAGCGGCCCGTGCCCTCCAGGGCGCGCCCAGTACTCATCAGCCCGTCACCGTCCACACGTCGCGAGTCGTCGGCCGTGTCTTCCCGGTCTCCTCTACAGACAATTCACGGGCCGCGGCCGTGACACGGGGGCCGTCACCGGCCTGGGCCTCGGCGAGCGCGGTGCGCGGCTTCGCGGTCACGTGCTCCAGCAGCACCAGTGGGAAGGGCGACGGTCACCACGGTGATGTCGAGGACCTGCATGAATTGCACCGCGGCCAGCACGGCCAGCCCTCGCCATCGCCGTGGGTCCGCTGGACCAACCGCACCCGCTGAACCCGGCGAGCCCTGGCGTGCGCTGCTCACCGTTCCTGCCTCCTTGTGCTTCCGCTGCGTGCGGGGTCATCTGTCTGACACCCAGCAGGGCCCGGAGGTGACGTGAGCGCTCGCTCAGGGTCTTGACATATGCCCAGAGCGCTGGTGCAGGATCAGACGATGACAGGGGCAGCGATTCCGGCACGTGGCCTGCTGGGCGACCTCGGCCTGCGCGGCGCGGCGATCATCGTCACCGGCGCGAGCAGCGGGATCGGCGCGGCAACGGCCACGGCGCTCGCCACGGCCGGGGCCAGCGTGGTGCTGGTCGGCCGGCGCGAGGACGCGCTGAAGGCTCAGGCCGACGTGGTCGCCGAGGCGGGCGCGGAGGCACTGGCGGTCCCGGCGGACATGGCGGAGCCGGACAGCCCGGCCCGGATCGCCGCGGCCTGCCGGGACCGGTTCGGCCGGATCGACGGCATCGTGAACAACGCCGCCGTTGTCCGCCACCAGCCCCTCGCGGACTGGGACACGGCCGGCTTCGACCTGCACCTCGCGACCAACGTGCGCGGACCGTACTTCCTCATCCAGGCGGCGGCGCCGGACCTGGCCGCCTCGCCGATCAAGTCCGTGGTGAACATCGGCTCCTCGTCCGGGGCCATCCACCTGTCCGGCCAGTCCGTGTACGGCATGACCAAGGCCGCGCTCAACTACCTCACGGTCAGCCTGGCCGGGGAACTGGCCCCAGCCGGCATCAGGGTCAACTGCATCGGCCCGGGCCCGATCGACACCCCGATCCACGCGACCTGGGCCGATGACCTCGAGGCGGCTTACCAGTGGCTGGCCGAGCAGGTTCCACTGGGCCGGATCGGCGAGGCTGACGAGGTCGCCCGGTGGATCGCGTTCCTGCTCTCTCCCGTCTCATCGTTCATGACCGGGGCCGTGATCCCGCTGGACGGAGGGCAGGTGATCCACCGTGTCTGAGCAGACCTCTTGCCAGGCGGCCGCCGTATCTTCATACTGCTGAGCAAATAACCACATAATGAGCGTTCGCTCATCGTGGGCCCGGAGGCGAGGCGCGTGGTCAATCTGTGGGGACGCCAGTGGTCCCGGGGCGAGCTGCTGGCGCGGGTCGGCCGGCTCGAGCAGCTCGCCGGCGTTCAGCTGGTGGAGGCCGCGGACGGTGCCGAGCGCGGAGTCCGGCTGCTGCGGTTCGCCACCGGGGCCGGATTCGACTTCGAGGTGCTGGTCGACCGGGGGTTCGACGTCGGCAGGGCCTGGCTGGGCGGCCGACCGCTCTCCTGGTGGTCGCCGGTCGGCCTGACCGGCCCGTGGTACTACGAGCCGGCCGGGATCGGCTGGTTCCGCGGGTTCCCCGGCGGGCTGGTGTCCACGTGCGGGCTGGACTCGGTGCAGCTCGGCGGCACCGACGACGCGACCGTCTTCAACTTCCCGCACCGCAAGACCGAGACTTACGGCCTGCACGGCCGGTACCCGGGGCTGCCCGCCCGGCTGGCCGGGTACGGCGCCACCTGGGCTGGGGACGAGTGCGTGCTCTGGGCGCAGGGTGAGGTGCTGCAGGCCGCGGTGTTCGGCGAGCAGCTGCAGCTGAGCCGCAGGATCGAGGCGGACCTGGGCGGCACTAGCGTGCGGATCACCGACACGGTCACCAACGTCGGCGCGACCGCGTGCCCGCACATGCTGCTGTATCACTGCAATATCGGCTTCCCGGTCGTCGATGACGGGGCCGAGATCTCCTACCCCGCGCCCCCCGGCACGTGCGTCAGCGAGGCCAGCACGCCGGATTACCGCCGGCTGGCCGGCCCCGAGCCGGCTTTCGTCGAGGAGTGCTACGAGCACGACATGGTGCCCGACGCCGCCGGGTACGTGACCGCTGCCGTGCTGAACCCGGCCGCCGGCCTGGGCGTCTACCAGCGGTACCGCAAGGACCAGCTGCCGCACCACGTGACGTGGCGCCAGCTGGGCTCCGGCACCTACGTGGTCGCCATGGAGCCCGGCACGAACCGCGACGCGGGCCGCTTCGACGCCCGGCAGCGCGGTGAGCTCATCCACCTGGCCCCGGGCGAGCAGCGCCACTACGAGCTCGAGCTCGGCGCGCTCACCGGGGCCGCGGACGTCGACGCGTTCCGGGCCCGGAATCAGGAGCTGGCGGCGGGGGCGATCACGTGACCGGTCCCGGGACCGCGCCGGCGGGCCGGGCGGGCGCCGGCCCGCGGCTGTCCGCCGGGGTGATCACCGCGGACCTGACCCGGCTGGGCACGGAGCTGGACGTGATCCGCGGCCGGGCCCACTGGGCGCACATCGACGTCATGGACGGCGCGTTCTGCCCGCAGCTCACCGTCGGCCCCTCGTTCGTCCGGGCGGTGGCGTCGACCGGCGTCCCCGTGGACGCGCACCTGCTGGTCGCCGAGCCGCTGCGCTTCCTCCCGCAGGTGGTGCACGCGGGAGCCGAGATCGTCACGGTGCACGCCGAGTCGGGCCGCCATCCGCACCGGGCGCTGCAGGAGCTCAGCCAGCTGTCCGCCGACGTGCGGCCGGTGATCCGCGGTTACGCGATCAACCCGGGCACGCCGGTGCAGGCGATCGAGCCGGTGCTCGATCTCGTGGACCTGGTGCTGGTGCTCGCGGTGAACCCGGGCTGGTCCGGCCAGGCACCCGCCGCGAGCACCGCCCGCCGGATCGCGGCCGCCCGCGAGATCACCAGCACCGCCGGCCATCCGGTCCTGGTGGGCGTCGACGGCGGGGTGAGCCTGTCGAACGCCGCCCAGGTCGCCGGCTGGGGTGCCGACATCGTCGTCAGCGGCAGCGCGATCTTCGACGGCAAGGACGCCCCCGGCAACCTCGCCGCGATGCTCGCGGCGCTCGGCGCGCCGCCCGCTGGCCCGGCCGGGCCCGCTCCCGTTCCCGTTCCTGCGGCAGGAGGTTGACCGTGACCCGGCAGGGCCAGCCCGTGCGAGTGCTTGCGATCGGTGACCCGTTCATGCCGGCGAACTGTTTCGCCGAGGCATTCGCGAGCCTC
>Ga0335073_10000717_pt1 | contig 43123 bp, 35 predicted proteins | sample Lox_Sample_22_FD_207093 | JGI IMG/M metagenome (GOLD analysis project Ga0335073, IMG submission 207093) | Soil microbial communities from Loxahatchee National Wildlife Refuge, Florida, United States - Lox_Sample_2.2 | ecosystem: Environmental > Terrestrial > Soil > Wetlands | place: USA...
ATAGCAGCGGGAGTGCCAGCTGCGTTCGTCTATGTGCCGCTCCTCCTTTTGCTGTGGGCCGCTGTGCGCTTTGGACCGGTCGGGCTGAGCGCATCGCTATTGGGAGTGGCCTTGATCTCCGCCTGGGAGACTGTTCGCTACCACCGGACATTTGGAAGTGCTTCCGCGGCTCAGGACTTATTGTCATTACATATTTTGCTGACCGTGTTTGCGTTCCCGCTGATGTTGATCGCTGCTCTCATCGCTGAGAGGCGCAACAATCAGGAAACCTTGGAACTCACGCGTCGCGCGCTGATTCATGCGCACGAGCAGGACCGGCAACGAATTGCACGAGAACTCCAAACCTATGTCGCCGGCCAGCTCACCATGGCGGGTTTGGGGGTCGACGAGCTTCGCGGCGTTTCCAACTCTTATGCGAGGCCCGTTCTGGAGAGGCTCTACGAGCAGATCTTGAGTACCGGCAACACGATGCTCCGTTTAACCCACAAGATTCATCCCTTCAACGTGGAGTATCTGGGGTTGGCTCGTGCCCTCACGAAGCTTTGCCGCGACACAGGAGCAGAGAGCGGAGTTACCGTTAGTTCCCTGGTTGAAGATGTTCCCGCGCAATTGTCGCTTGACGCTTCGCTCCGCCTCTTCCGGATTGCTCAGCTCGCACTGGAAAACACGGTGGATTCCCACGCGAAGAGTGCCGAGGTCCAATTGCTGGTGGACGCGAGGCGAGTTCTGTTGCGAATTGCCGACGTGCGTGCGTGTCCGAACCCGCAAGGCCGCCCGGCGATGGCGGGACTGACGTACATGCGGGAGCAGGTGCTATCTCTAGGGGGCACATTGGAAGCTATCTTAGTCTCGGACGGAACGGTCATCGAAGCTTCCATCCCAATCTCCCTGGTCGCCCCGGATCGGAAGTCACACTCTAGTTCGAATCTGGTTTAAGTCAAGCCGTAGCCGACTTTTCGGCCCGAAGCGATACGCATCTTTTTCGTGCGGAACGGTGGGACGGGCGGTCTTTCCAGACAATCTGATGATTCAATTGCCAAAAGCTGCGCGCATTCGATGAGATAGCGGGTCTTGATCGCTCAGCCTGCTGTTGCCGTGAAGATACTAGCGGGTCGACTGCAAGAACAAACCGTTCCAGGCTTGTGGTGATTTCGCGGCGACTGAGAAAAAGGCAGGCTCGACGGACAAGCGAACCATATTGCAGCGCGCTTTTCCACCAAGCCCCCAACCCACAGTTTAGCCTACTTTGCGCCTTCCGTCGGTTGGCATGAATTCGAGAGCTCTTAGGGATATCGGGGCGTTTCAAGAGTTATGGACTATTTAAAGTCCTCCTTCTGGCAAACGCCCCTTTCGCAGTTTAAAGTGTGATCAAAAGACGAGCTTCAATCCCAAGGTCATGGAACGAATCCCTCCACTAAAGAACGACGAGGGATGCAAGAAGTTCGGATCGGTCGGAAGTACGTAGCCCTGTGTCGTGGTAGCCGTAGTTATACCGGCCGTGCTGAAGACGTTTCCATTGCTGAGAGCGTAGTTGGCGTGGTTGAGGATGTTGAAAACATCTACTTTCGCTTGCAAGTACATTCCTTCAGTGAAGTGGAACTCCTTGGCGACAGACATGTTCAGTACGCCAAAACCGGGAGTGTTCACGCTGTTTCTTCCCACATTGGCAATCGCGCCGGGGCCAGCTACAAGATAGCGGGCCTTGGAATTTACCGGGGTGTAGCCAATCGCCGGGAAAATCGTGCTGCCAGTGGGATCGGCTGGATCGAAGCAGGCGCCGCCCGAGGCTACGCCGGTAGGGGTATTGAACGCACCGGGGCCGCCGTTGGAGAGTGCAGTTGTGCCGCCGGGAAGAGCACAAACGGCGTAAACATCAGAGCCGGTAAGCCCAGTCCCGAATGTATTGAGCACCACTCGGTCACCGGCCGAGTCACCATTCCCGTTGGAGTCTAACCCGGACTGCAGGGTTACCGGCTGCCCGGTCTGTGCGAGGAAAACTGATCCGATTTGATACCCATTCAGCAGAGTCTTGACCCAAGCGCTGTCTGATTTAACCTCCGGCACTTGATAGTTCAAAGACAGGGCGAACTTGTGTCGAACATCCAAGTCGGAATTGGCCCAATCTTCAGACAGACGGTTTGTATCCTGCGCGCGGCGCGGGTTCAACAAGCTGGTGAAGAATTCGTTGGTAGAATTATCTTCCGTGTGGGAGTAGGTGTAATTGGCATTGAAAGTGAGTCCCATGCGGGAATGCTGGATAAAGCTTAGAGATCCGGCGTGGTAGATAGAACTACCAAACGGCGGATCTGACGTGATGTTGCCCTGAAAACCATACTGTGCATACGTGTTTGGGTTAAAGCTATTGAAAGCGGCGTCCGTCGGTGTGTTGGCCGTCCACGTTGCGGGAACATCGGCCGGTTGAAGGAACGTGGGGAGAGGCGTGCCGCCCGCGTCAAAGTAGCTCTCAAAATTGCGGCGATACTGAACGGGTAACGACAAACCCCGTGTCCCGAGATAGCGAGCTTCGATAGTAGCATTGCGATAGACCTCGTGCTGAACGCCGAGTGACCAAGTCAAGATCTTCGGCATGACTGTATCGTCGATGAAGCTAGTCGTCAGCGCACGAGCGCCAGCTTGCCCGGACGGTGGAATATAGGTCTGCGGGAGCCCGCCACCCTGCAAGAATCCAGCGTGATTCGGATTTGCACACCAACTCGGTAGTGGAGTCAGAGTGCAAGCCGAATCAGGATTCAATTCGCTTTGCAATTGCGGCGGCAGAGTTATCGAAGCAAAGTTCTGGAACTTCACATCATAAGCAATTCCGAAGCCGCCGCGAATGGCTGTTTTTCCTTGTCCCGTCGGATCGTAGGCGAAACCCACACGCGGCGCGAAGTTGTTCTTGTCTGTCTTGGGATCTCCAAATGTGATTACGCCGGGCACGTTAGAAATTGCGTTGAGACTCTGCGTTTCATCGCCAACCGGATTGGTCCAATATTCGTAACGAATCCCGAGGTTCAAAGTGAGGCGCGGCGTGACCTTGAAATCATCCTGAGCGAATACGTAGAACGCGCTCTGGGTTCCCAAGAAGCTGCCGGTACCCGCGTTTCTTAACGTGCGGCCGAGGTTGTTGTCCTGCTGATCGTTAATGAACTCGGACAGCGTCAAATACCAATAGTCTCCGTTACTTCGCGGCAGAAAGAATTGGGGATAGATATAGTGATTGTATTCTCCTCCAAACCTGAAGGTATGCTTTCCATGAGCCCAGGAAAGAGTGTCACCAAGCTGGTAGCTATTCTGCTTCTGCGTCTGGACGTCGCTTGGACCAATCGTGTTGAAGCCTAGGTCTCCGATTGTGATGTCCGGTGGACAAGAAGTGCAGGGGTTCAAGAGAAATAGCCCAAAGTAGGAGTACTGCAAGCGCAGATTGTTCACGATAGAGCTGTTTAGAGTCCAAACGTCATTCAAGGCGATCTTGCGATTATGTACCAGCTCAGACTGATTGAAGATTTCCTGGGTAGAATTGACCGGGACAATAAAATTCGCTTGGTTGAACAAAAAGCGCACGCCGATCTGGTGCTTGCCCCAGGTATAGTCGGAGTTCACTTGGGTATCATTCTCCTGCTGACCAACTGGACTGATGATCACGAGATTTCCCAGGGGAATAGACTGGGAATTTGCCCCAACAGCAACGGTAGCAGGAGGCAGGTCCGCTGTAGGTGCCACGGGAAAGTTCTTCAGGATGTTGGCCACCGCTGAATCGACGGCCAATCCCTCGAGAGTTGAAAGCCCCGCTGCCGTTGGCGCAATCAGGGCGGTCGGCGAGCCTTGACCGTGAAGCGTCGTATATTCGTAGGCGCCAAAGATGAACCACTTGTTCTGGACGATCGGTCCTCCACCCGTTCCGCCAAATCGGTTGTTGTCAAAAGCTGGCTGCCCGGGAATGGTGCCCGCAGCGATAGCGTTCTTGGTTAGATTATCCACCGAGTTGTAGTTCCGGTTCTGGTTGTACCACTCTCCGGAACCGTGCCAGCTGTTTGTTCCGGTCTTTGTGACCACGCTAAACTGACCGCCTGCAGAGTGCCCATCTTCGGCACTGAACTGATTTGTCGTAAGATTGAATTCGGCGACGGCATCGGGAATAACCGTGGAATTGTTGCCCGTCACACCGAGGTTGTTGTCGTCGACTCCGTCCACAGTGAAATTGTTATCGCGGGGTCGTGTCCCACCGACGGAACCTCCAACGCCCGTCACTCCACCGGGCTGAGCCACCACATTGGGGGCGAGTACGGCCAGATTGAGCGGACTGCCGTTTAATGCACCAGGAGCGTTGGGGAGTTGCATGGCTTTGGAATCGAAAGTGTTATTTAAAGATGAAGAAGTCGTTTGGACTTGTACCGCTCCACCCCTAACTTCAACCGTTTCTGCCGTAGAGCCAATTTCCAGCTGAGCATCGGCTACGTTGTCTTGATTCGCAATTACACCGACGTCCCTCTTCGAAAACCGCTTGAAGCCGTTGGCCTCCACGACAACCTCGTACAGCCCAGGAATGACGCTTGGCAACGAGTAGGTGCCGGCCGAAGTCGTGGCAATCTTCGTGGCCACTCCGGTCTCCTGATTCGTCACGGTAACATTCGCGTTGGGAACCACCGCACCGGTGGGATCAAGGACTTGGCCGCGCAGCGTTCCTGAAATAGTCTGTGCGGATGCGGACCCAGAAAACACCAGCAGAATTATTACTGCGAAGAGTTGGGTCAAGAAGAACCATGATCTCCGAGCGGAACGGAGCGACACCCCAGTAAAAACTGCTTTCGAGCGACTCATTTGATTCCCTTTCTGGCAAAGTGGGCGCCCGAAGATAGTGCTAGGGCTGGGCGTCCACACGAACTGCCACAGCTTGGAGTCGCCGAGGACAGCGACATTAGCGGAACTTAGAGATTTCCGAGCGCACGGCAAACTGGCAAAAGTTACAGAACCACAACAAGAATCAGAAAAACAAAATAAGAGTGAGGTTCGGAGAAAAGTGAGTTGAGCGGAAAACGTTCAGACCGTGAAGAATTGGTGTTCTCGCTAATCGTGCTGTGACTTGCGCTCTGTCTCGCCCCGGACGGTCGACTGAGGGATCTGCTCTTGAATCAACCTGATCTGGCACAGCAGCTCCATATCCGATGGGTGCTCGAGAAATTGCTGAAACAAAATGTTTCGCTGTGCAGCTAGCTGATCTCCTGCCTTTGTCGCGTCGATTCTGAATGTTGCCATGATGTCTTAGCCCCCAAGCTCTCTAATGTGGACGACAGGGTCGTGCAGAGGAAACCTACCGGCTCCAACTTCGTAACAAGCTAGAGGAATACATATTTGTTAAAAAAAGAAAGAGCCCAGCCAACTGTAAGAGCTACCAGGGCGGTGAGGTTGACGAACTTGTCCGGCCTCGTATCCTGAAAAGCCGTCACCAACCCCACATTCTTTGCATTTCGCGAGCGGTGGCCCAGCTACTCGCGTGCCTTTGAGGTGGAAGTTCACGTCAACGTGGTCCGCAATTGTAATGAACGGAATACCTTTACTCATTCCGTAGTCCTTACGGTTGAAGACCATACTTCCCTTTATTTCGCCTCGATCGGTACCCTTACCCGAAACTGAGAGCAGCAATTTCTCGGGATTGGATACGCCACGAATCGTAAAGTCGCCGTCCACCTCAAAAGTATGAGGCGCTATCTGTACAAATCTCGTTGACTTGAACACAATCACCGGGTTCTGATCCGCATCGAAAAAATCCTTGCTCCTTAGCTTGCCGTTCTTCATACCGCTTCCGGTATCAACACTCGCGGCTTGAATGGTGATTTCCAGAACGCCCGTCGTCTCATCGGGAGACAGAAATGCTAATTTCGCATCCCATTGGTCGAACTTGCCGGCGATCTTGACAGTGGCTTTGACGTTGAAATTGATTCGGCTATCTTCCCGGTTAAACTCAAAAATCGGAACTTGCGACCGAACAACATGTGGAAAGCCGAGAGCCAGCGCACAGACGATTAGTCGCGCCGCTCGCAGCGTGGGAGACAAACGTAAGGTCCGGGCTATTATTTGCATCGAACTGTTTTTCCTCGACACGAATATTCAGCTCCGCGATTCCAGTTCAAGTCAGGTCACTGGACTGCGGAGGATTCATCGCCCGCTTGGCGCGGAGATGCGCTGCTTATCCTCCACGGAGAAGAGCAGGTAATTGCTGAAATGGTGGGTTCGATGGCCGCGGTGGCCTCTCCAGTCATAATAGAACTCCGCGGTCTGCGGGAGCCACAATTGGACCGCGCTCTTGCGGAATTTGACCGCGCCATACTCGACTATGGTGTGATCCGCAACCAGGCGAATCTCGGGCATAGAATGAACGAGATCGATTTCCAGGCGAATAATCTGGTAACTGTCCGCGGCAATCCATGCACGTCCCTTCAGGGCCGCGGGGTAGCTGGGGCCGTTTTCGCCGAGCATGTAACTCCTGGTTTCGCTCGGCTTGTCGTTCCGTTGCCGGAGATGCATTTGCCAGGCTAACCCGCCATTCCAGCGCGTTAGGCCTTCACATGTCATTTCATATTTGTCTGCGTTGTAGGGATGAAAGATGAGCAGCAGTTCGGGTAGGCCGTAAGTTGCGATGCCATCCGGAAACTCAGTTGACGAATAGGGGCCGGAACGAAATTCGTCTACGTTTAATGATCCCGGCCTGCTTTCGCCGATGGAAACGAGATAATCGAACTTGAATTTCTCCGAGGATGACGCGACGCCCCAGCGGTTGATCGTTTCATGTCTTACGGTTTCCGTCGCGGTGAATCGGTTCACGTTGGCCACGAACTCGCGGACGCGCTCACCCGCGTGTTTCACAACCTCATCGCCGTCGCAAGGAACGTCAGGCTCGACAGGAGGAATTGCTTCGTCGACGTCAGAAGGCAACCAACTGGAAGGAAGAAAAGGAGTCACGGTCGTCAGAGCAGCCTGGTACGCCCGTGGTGCGTTCGGACTTGTGGCTTGAGCCTCAGTCGTCAGCTTTGGCTGTGAAACAGTCCGCAAGTCGCGCAGTTGCTCTCGAGCCGTGGAATCTGAGGCATGCTCCTGCAGATACTTTTCCAGGATCTGGATCGCCCGTTCGATTTCTCCGCGGTTAGCGAAGGCACGGGCCAGGAGTGGCTCGACAATTGCGGCTGCTCCGTGCCCCAATTCCAGAGCGCGTTCTGATTGCTTCACCGACTCATTAGCCTGACCCAAACTCAGGTACACCTCCGCCAGCAGCGCGTGTGAACGCCAAGAGGTTGGTTCTGCTTCAATCGCCCGTTTCAGATATGGAACAGCCTGAACCGGCGCATTTCCCCGCAGAAATACAATCCCTAGCGCGCGCAGAGCAGCCGCGTGCTTCGGATCAAGGCTGACCGCTTTTTCCAGGTAGTCCCGGGCCTTCTCCAGTTCGTTCGTTTCAATGAAATAAATCCCGAAGACGTAGCTAATCTCAGGGTTGGCTGGCGCGAGGCGAGATGCGGTGATCAAGTGATCGCGTGCGGCGCCGAGTTTGCCTGTATGAAGTGCTTCCTCGGCCTTTCCAAGCTCTTTTTGCGCTTTGGGCGCGCGAATCGCGACCCCAGGCACATCGCCGACTGACGTTGCGGTAGTGGCGACCTTCAATGTGACCGTGCACCCACCAACCCCTGCCCCATCCAATTGGATCCGTTGTTTCGTGCGGTCATAACCAGCAGCAACGACCTCCACGTCATACCAACCCGCGCGAACATGAGAAAAGTCCGCAGAGCCAGCCTGCGTCTTTGCTTCTTGAACTTCGCCTTGCATGCCGGTCAAAATGACCAAAACCATTTGATCGACGGGCGCTCCCCCAGGCCCGCAGACAAATACCTTCACACTATCGTCAGAGAAAGAGAGGGAATGCTGACGCGCGCAGTGGCCTTTGGCTCCTGTGGCCAGGGTTGTAGAGGGCTGACAAATAACAGCCACATCGGCGAAAAGGGCGAGAAACAGAATGAATAGCCGACACACGTCGGAATTGTGACTAAGACGAAGGCCTGTCGGTAAGTGTTAGAAGTGCTAGGGTATGCGCGGGAATAGACCGCCCAACCTTCAGCCGCTGCTCGGAAACCTCAGAATTTGGCCTTGCGCGGCGCATTGATTGGCTCCTGCCTTGCTCGTGAGCAACGACGCATTTCCGAGTCGCGAGGTAAAAAATATGCGAGTGGTCTAACTCAGCTGGCGGCGCGATGAACCCCACGCTAACTGCGCCGCCAGCACCTTCCGTTTTATTGTTCCCTCGGCATTGAGTGCGATATTTCATGTCTTCAGTGGACAAGCGCTGCTGTCATTTCTGTCAGTGTAGACGCTATGTCCCTGTCTGTATCTTGGTACGCGCGAAGACGACGCATGCGCGTTACTCGGAGTGATTATCTCCGATCTAGCTGTAAGCAGTCCCTTGCAACCCGCTCACAGGCTAGGCCGATCCGAGCGAGGAATCTGGGTTAACTAGAACAGTCGATGGCTCTTCGCCCCGACGCCAATAATTCTGCTGATCACACAGGACTAACAATGCGATTGAACACAACCACTTGCGGGCTAGCGTTCCTTTTAGCTGTTCTTTGCTTTATCTTGTTACCACAATTCGTTCGCTCACAGCGGGAGCCGGCTTGGAGTTACGTCGGTGAGAATGGACCGAATTCCTGGGGGACACTTGATTCCAGGTACGCGCTCTGCTCAGCTGGTCAGAGCCAATCTCCCATCGATATCAAAGATGCAAAAAAGGCGGACTTGCCGGCCCTCAAGTTTGACTATCAGACCGTGCCGATGAATATCATTGATAACGGCCATTCGATTGAAGTCAATTACCCTGCCGGCAGTACGCTGAGGATCGGCGATAGCACCTACACGTTGAAACAATTCCATTTTCATCATCCAAGCGAAGAAAACGTAAATGGGCATGCTCTTGATATGGTGGCTCATTTAGTTCACGTGAACGCGGAGGGCCGTTTGGCAGTAGTTGCCATTCTGTTGAAAAGGGGCGCCGCCAATCCGCTCATAGACGCCGTCTGGAAAAATATTCCGAAGGAAAAAGAGCAGGCTGTCACCATTTCGGAAGCCACTCTCAACGTCAGGGATCTGCTTCCCACGGATCATGCGTATTACACCTTCTCCGGATCGCTGACCACGCCACCATGCTCCGAAGGTGTGACTTGGTATGTAATGAAAGCCCCCGTGACGCTTTCGGACACCCAAATAGCTTTCTTCGCCGCCCTGTATCCACTGAACGCTCGACCGATCCAAGCCACAAACGGGAGGCCGATTCTGGAGACGAGGTGAATTATGCTTTCAGGTGGTACCCCTGCGTAAACATTTGGGCTTCGCCGGACCTTTTTGTCCGCAAGAAATGAAACTGAGCGACAAACGCAAGCCTACGCGCCGCAGCCAAGTGCGGCTATATTCTGCCGAGCCGGAAATTCCCGAATTGCTTTCGGATGCAGTCGGCCTCCCTCGACCAACTCGAGAATCTGCGGCACACTAAACTCGTGGCCCTCTATTTTGAAGAACATTTCTCCGTTTGCTCGTAGATCCGGCAAGCTTACCGTCAAGCCGGAACGCCCGAGTGACCGCACTGCGTCAATCACCTCTTGGGCTCTCTTGAAGTATTCGTTCATCTTTCGCCTCGCGTTCGTTGCACGGAGTAGAACCGGTTCTGTGACCCAAGCCGGCTCCAGTTCAGTTCATCTTTCGAAGCCGAGTTCAGCTCTCCGCGGGACTACCAGCCAGAATTACCACTGAGCGGAACGAAATGTCGTTGCGGGCAGTCAATGATTCGTCGATTTACAGCTCGTAACCTGCATTTGCCCATCGACCTGTCCTTGATCTGTGAGAATTGACAGGTTCCGGATCTACTACCGGTGTTTATAACGCCGGTGCTCTCGGGTTGTTCTCACTCAGCGTTTGCTTACGGCTGCCGAGGATGCCCGAGAAAAACTGTCGAAGGAGAAATGGAGATGCCAGTCAGAAATCCCAGAGAGCTGTTTTTGCGGATACTCAGCCATGCGCGGTACGGCACTGAGCGTTCGGTGGCCCTGTACAAGGACCTGAGCGACATTGTTCAGAATCCGGAAATCCAGCAAGCCCTAGCGGCACGGGCTTTTGTGGCTCAGCAGAACCTCGAAAAAATCGACGAGGCGTTCAAATTGATCAACGAGAAGCCGGTGAATGTAACCGGCCGGATCCTCGATGTCTTCGTGGAGGACTTCCGTAGTGAGCTTGCTGACATGCAATCCCCTGAGGCCAGGCGGCTGTTCATATTGGCCAAGGCGAACCAGCTAAGCCATCTGCGCGCCGCGGAATACTCTTCCCTGCTAGCCGCGGCGGACGTCTCCGGCCACTACGGCGTCGGCGTGTTGCTCGAGAGCTGCCTCGCGGATCATTTGGCGATAGCTGAGCGGACGAAGCGGACAGCGCAGACCATCGTCGAAGCAAAGATTGCCGCAAGAGCCGCGGGCTAGGTTTGCGGATTGACCCGAATCAGAGCATGGCTCCGGCTCTTACGAAAGACGGGGGCCATGCTCTTTTTCTAACCCATCTCTAATCCTGGCGAGCGTGTTGAGACTGCACGAGAACTCTGCCAAACCGAACGAGGACGCAATCGAAAAAGGGCCAATCCTGAAATGTCTGGTCCTTTTGACAGTGCCGTAACTCATCTGCGACAACTACCCTCGGGCATTGAGTTCCCGCTCCGGCTGCGGCACAGGCTCATCGGTAGTCGCGGAGCTTGAATTTTACGGTAACCGACGTGCCAAGAGTTTCGTATTTGCCCACTCTTCTTGCATTCATTGTCAGCATTTTCCTTGCTGCTTTCCTCCCCTCGCTTGCCGGCTCCGGATCGCACCAGTTCAACTCCCCCACTGTGGCTTCTGGCGATGGCACCAAGCCAATTCCATCGACTTCCAATCAGGGCAATTCACGCGAGCACGCCGTCTCCGGTCAAGCCTTGCACCTCGACGTAGAATTGGCGCTCGTGAACGTTACGGTTACGGACCCCTATGGCCATGTGGTTACCGGTCTAGATCCCGGGAATTTCCATGTTTATGAGGACAACATCGAACAAGAGATATTAACGTTCTCCTCCGAGGACGTGCCCATTTCGATCGGTGTAGTTTTTGATCTCAGCGCCAGCATGGCTGACAAGATTGGCAAAGCGCGCGAAGCCGCGCTTGAGTTTTTCAAAACCGCCAATCCGCAGGACGAGTTCTTTCTGGTGAGCTTCAACGACCGCGCGGAGCTGGCTTGCGCCTTCACCAACAGCATCGCGGACTTGCAGAGCAGCCTGCTACTGACGGCGCCGAAAGGGAGCACTGCGTTGCTCGACGCTGTCTATCTGGGACTCCGCGAGATGGCCGGTGCACACAACAGCAAACGCGCCTTGCTCATCTTGTCCGATGGGGGCGATAACCACAGTCGGTACACACACAACGATGTGAAACGGCTTGTCAAAGAAGCAGATACGGAGATCTACGCGATTGGTATCTTTGACCCTCTGGACTATCGGAGCCGGACTCCGGAAGAACTCTACGGTCCTTCGCTGCTGAGCGAGGTTACGGAGATGACTGGTGGACGGGTGTTCGCGGTGGAGAATCTGGGCGAACTCCCTGACATAGCTACAAAAATCGGACTCGAGTTGCGAAATCAATATCTTCTGGGCTATCGACCCAGCAACAGAGTCCACGATGCGCGATGGAGAAAGATTAAGATAAAGCTCCACACGCCGAAGGGCCTGCCTCCATTGAAAGCCTATTCAAAAACCGGGTACTACGCTCCAACCCATTAGTGTCCCAGCTGAGTTTTGCCTTGAGATCGAGAGCAACGGGATGTTCGCAGTGTTATCGCAGTGAGGCTCTAGGCCAGATTTCTCACCTCTGTCTGGGGAATTGTTCTGGCGAGCAAGTCAAGAAGGACTCGCGCGCGAATCCTTAGTAGTCAGTAGTCCAGCGGTTCGACCCTTGACTACTCAGACAGCCGAATAGCGCTTCAGCGATCGATTTGTACGGGGCCGCGAAGAATCACCAGCTCTTACGCGGCCCCGTCCCCAGCCTTTCCACAGAGCTGCAGTACACCCTCCGCGGGGCTAGGCTTCTACTGTCAAATAAGACAGGCCCCTATACGGCCGACAACAAGAGCCATTTTCGCGGCGTTTGGATTGGCATCGTTCTTGCACACCTTTTTTGGATGTCTTGCGTGTCTTTCTGACATTTCCTCGCAACTTTCTCAGAGAAGCAGGTTTTGATCTTAGCGAGGGGGCGGTTTGGCAAAATCAACAGTTCAAATCCTACTGGCCGAAGACTTCAAACCTTACCGGACTCTAGTCAGTTCCCTGCTGACCATGAACGGCTACGTCCAAGTGATCTGCGCCGAGGATGGGATAGAGGCGACGGAACAAGCAAGACTCCGATGCCCAGACCTAATTTTGATGGACATTGGGTTGCCGAAGCTGAACGGCCTTGAGGCCGCTCGGCGCATCCGCGAATTGGTACCCGCCGCGAAGATCGTGTTCCTCACGCAGGAAACGGACGCCGATGTTGTACAAGAAGCTTTCGAACTGGGTGCCGCAGGGTACGTGGCAAAGCAGAAGACGAGAAGCGACTTGCTGCCGGCGCTCGCAGCTATACTCGAGGGCGGACGATTTGTCAGTGACGGCTTAGCCGACGGCCGATTCGCTCCAAAGAATGGTCATCACAGTCCCTAGAACCCAGGTATGGCCGAATGACGATGGATCTTTATTCGAATCCATCCAAATCTCGCGGCCGCTTTCAAAGGGCCGGAAACGATTGGCCAGAGGGCTAACCCGACGCGTCAAGGGTTCTAACCCGCGAAACATTCGGCGCCATAGATTTGACAGAACGCCCTAACTGGAACGATTAACCGAAACCAGGCTTTGGGAACCTTGCAACCCGTCGCTTCCAGCAAGCTTCAAACTGCTGCTAACGTACTGCTTGCCTTCCAGAACTGTTTCGATAGCAGGCAGCAGCTCACCGCGTACATCTCGCTTATGGACATAACCCGCTCCGAAACGAAGCGCTTCCTCCACGACGTCCCAAGAAGATTCCTGGCTGAGAAACAGAATTCTCGATGCGGAATTAAGTTTTCTGGCGACATCCAACCCGTTGACTTCCGGCAGACCGATATCAAGCAACATCAAGTCCGGCGCCAGTGCTCGGAACTGTTGGATCGCCTCGTGACCATCCGAAGCTTCGGAAACTCGGAAATGATCGTTCTGCTGCAGCAGCGTGCAGACTAAAGTCCGGAAACGTTCGAAATCTTCCACTACCAGTATATGGAAAGAGTGCAATTCTCCTCGCTAGCGATAACTCAGTGCGATAAAAATCTACGGACGCCGTACCGCGCTTTCAACGCCCACACAACGGGACTGCATGGAAAGTAGATCGCTGCATTGTTTTGCTATGCCAAGCCAACCACAATACGGCAAACACCCTAGTGGGACGTTCGACGGAATTGGATCACCCCAGATTCGGCGTGGTTCCACAAAAGTCAGCGAGATTTTGGACGGCAAATCGGAGTATTGTCAAGGCGATTTGAGATGGCAAGGGAGTGGACCTGTGGAAAACATTGGGGCGCCGCAGGCGCGGGAAGCAGGTCTAGCGTTTGGCAAACCAACAATAAATCTTATAGAGAGAGTAAACTTGAGGAGTTGACCTGGGCGGATTCAAGAAGACTTTGCTTTACGTCGGTCTGCGCCCGTCGGCGGCACCTGTTATTTTTGACAGTCCCCATTGGAAATCTACAAGCCTATTCTCTGGGCGATCCTGGAGGCATGGGGTCCGGCAAAAGAACACCCTCTCGTCGAGCAAAGCCGGGCCCCTGCGCTAACGAGCCTCATTCGGCAGTCGAAATACCCTTAATTTGTGTCTTTGTTTCGGTTCTGGGGACGAATTCGTCGTTGGTCAGTTTATGGCACTCTATCACTGCGCAGCCTGCGGTGGGCCGGCGAACGCTCTTTTCAGCGCGCTCCCGGTCTCGTCGATGCACTTTCGTCCGGCATCCAACTCTCCGGCCATCAGGAAGAAACCGTGAATCGCCTGAGGATAAACGGAAGTTTTTGCGGTAACGCCATCTTGAGTGAGGCGATGCGCGTAATCCTCGCCTTCACCACGCATGGGGTCCTCGCCACCGTAGACAATAATCAATGCTGGAGGCAGATTCGCCAGGCTGTTCGCTCGAATCGGCGAAATATAAGGATCTCCCAAGTTCACGGCGATCGGCAGATACGCACTAAGAACACTATGTTTAGAGTTTCTGGTGACCGTCGGGGCATCCGTTTCAGTGAACCAACTGGGCCGCATCGTCGAAGCATCGAGCATCGGATAGATTAGTACCTGAAAAGCGAGGTGTGGAGTCCGACGGTCTCGCGCCATCAGCGTGACTACAGCTGCCAAATTCCCGCCTGCGCCATCTCCGCCTACAGCAATGCGACGAGAATCGCCGCCGATTTCTGCGGCGTGCCCAGCTACCCATTTGGCTGCCGCATAGGCATCCTCCGTAGCGGCCGGATACTTGTTTTTCGGCGCCAACCGATAACCGACAGAAGTGACGATGCATTCGCAACGGTTAGTTAGCGAGCGTAAGGCTTTGTCATATGCGTCCAAGTCGCCAGCAACAAAACCGCCACCATGAAAGAAAACCACAATCGGCAGGGCGCTCGACGCTGTCGGCGTATAAACGCGAATCGCCAGATTGCCTTTGGGTCCTGGAATGTCGCGATTCTCAATTCGAAACACGTGCTCCGGATTTCCCGACAGCGTCGGGTAGAACGCGTAAGCCTTTCGAACGTCCTCTATCGTTGCCGGCGGCCCTATGCCCGCCGCCAACATTTTGGCGTGAATCGCTGCTACTTGAGGGTCGGTCGATGCCTGGGCAGTAGATTGAGAAGACAAGACTGGGCTGGGCCTCGCCATACTCCATGCAACCCAGGCATTGGCCACCGCTAGAAACGCACTACCTGAAGCGCGCCAAATAAAGATTGGGAGCAGGAGAAGGCAGCCATCGGTGCTCCGGAGTTTCGCAAACAAATTAGCCATAGGGACCGCGATTTTCTGCCCTGAAGGTCTTGCCTCGCATGTGCTTGAACCTAGCAAGGGTAGGTTCTTTGTTGAACTGACAGTATTGTCAGTCCGGCAGCACTGGAGGCATTCCGCCAAGTCAGAACGGCTAGCAAAAGAAGCTGTTCGGCTCTGGGAAGGAAGGTCATCAACATTACGGGTCGTTCAGCGAACGATTCGTAGAGTTTGCGGAAGGACGCGGAAGGACACGACGAAGTTCTCCCCAGCTCGAATGCCACGAGTTCAGCGGGTGCCGTACAGTGTTACGTGCGGATCACGTTCCCAAGGTTGCTTGAAATACCAAAGCTCAACGCTCTTCAGCAAGTGTGCGCCGTCTTTAAAATCTATGATGCGATCTCTGCCTTCGCTGGAGATTCGACCACCTACGGTTAGCTCCTCCGACGCGCCGTCACTGTAATTCACGATAATTCTTTGACAGAAAAAATTGTCTCCACTGACGCGAAGCTGAACAGCGCGGAATGGTCCTTGCTGGCCATCCACTTGAATCCTGTCATGATCCTGGCCGCCGTGGATGCGCGCGTCTCCCAAAAACCGCCAGACGACACCGCGAGAAAAAATTGGCGCGGCCAAAACAAGAGCTAAGAGCACAGCGACAGAGCAGGCGGTTTGTCTCTTCAGCATCTTGCGATTCCCCTCTACTGGCAAAAGTACCAGACCTAATCAAGACAGTATCTGTTCGGCCCGAGAAACTCAATAAGGAGTCCGAAGGCTTTCGCGAATGATTAACCACGCGCGGGGTTTTGTCGTTGCGTCGGCGCAAGTCCGCAACATCAGGGGTTTGGCACGAGCTGAGCGATATTGCAGCCCTAAATCAGCCGGCTGTGTCTTCCAGGTTTGGCAGGGGAATACGGCCACACATCGAGAGTCCGCGTCTTGGTGAGAGCGGTACTGACAGTTCTGCCAGTCGCGAGCCCGAAGCTACGACCCCTAAGCTCATAAACGCACGTGTTCCTGGAATCGAATCGAACTACTAGAGGAGTTGCGGTTATGGCGTGGGGCATCCGATCGCGAGTAGCAGGTCTTGTGCTTTTTCTACCCCTTTTGTTTGTCAACGTCTCCGCGACGGCTCAGTCGGTAAAAGTCGAAGGGCTTATAAAGTCACGGAATGGCGACAGTATGGTTCTTCAAGGCAAAGGCTCTGCAAACGTCGTCGTCGTGCTGACAGACAGCACTCAAGTAGGGCAGGTGCAGGGGGTTTTTAAAGCGCGAAGAAAAGAAATGTCCATGGCAGCGCTGATTCCCGGCCTGGCAGTAAAGGTTGAGGGCGCATACAACGAGCAAAGCCAATTGGTTGCCAAGTCCGTCTCCTTCAAAGGAAACGACTTGGAACGCGCGGAATCCATCGAGGCGGGCATGCACGAGGTTACCGTCCGAACGCAGCAGAACACACAGCAATTAGAGAAACAGAATGCCGAACTCAAAGCGCAGAATCAGGCTCTTCAGGAAAATCGGCAACAGATCGCAGCGAATAAAGCGGCTATAGATGCTGCGATCGCGCGCTTTGGCCAATTAGACGATTACTACATTCTCGACGAAGTGACTATCTATTTCGACAACGGCAAAATAAAGTTCGATCCCAAGTATGTTCCTCAGCTCCTGGCCCTGGCCGATAAAGCCAAGGCCATCAACGGTTACATGATCGAGGTGAAGGGCTATGCCTCAACTGTTGGCAGTGCAGCCCTAAATCAACAGCTTAGTGAGGATCGTGCCGACGAAGTGACCAACGTTCTGGTGCAGCAAGGACACATACCTCTCACCAGAATGCTCGCCCCAGGCGCGATGGGAGAAACGCATCCAGTCGGCGATGACAAAACCGAAAAAGGGCAGGCAGAGAATCGGCGTGTCGTGGTGCGTGTTTTGCAAAACAAGGGTATCGCAGGAATCTAGCACACCCGCCATCGTCCCGAGGCGCTCCGCTGCTATTTTTGGCAGCTGCTCCGCGAAGGAGAACCTACTGAGTTGGGAGGTATTGGACCCGACGGCGGCGAAGCGCCGCAACGGACGCACCGTGAGGACGAGCAGGCAGGAGCGGAGATAGCCATGAACCGAAGGTCTTGGGATGCGATGCTTCGGAATTTTCTCGCCCTACTATGCGCTGCGGTTCTTGTACCCGGCTACGTTTCGGGGCATTCAACACCTTCTGCCTCACAAGGATCCTCGGCCGAGAACCAAGCGGCAAGAATTCCGCCCGACCAACTGGATTCTCTGGTCGCACCCATTGCGCTTTACCCAGATCCCTTGCTCGCTCAGACGCTCGCGGCATCCACCTATCCGCTTGAAATTGTCCAGGTGCAACAATGGCTCGCGCGACACACAGGTTTGAAGGACAAGGCGCTCGCCGATGCGGTTGCCAAGGAGCCGTGGGATCCGAGCATCCAGGCGTTGGCCGCGCTACCGGACGTGGTTAAGCGCTTGGCTGATGACATTCAGTGGACCACTGACTTAGGCAACGCATTTTTGGCACAAGAAGCTGACGTGATGGACGCTATCCAGCGCATGCGCAAAAAGGCCGAAGAGGCTGGTCAACTGAAGTCAACCGAACAGCAGAAAGTGGAAACCAAGGTTGTCGAGAGCAAAAGTGTTGTGGTCATCGAGCCAGCCGACCCGCAAGTTATCTATGTGCCCTCGTACGATCCGATGGTGGTTTGGGGTTCGCCTTTGTATCCATATCCTCCGATTTACTATCCCCCGGCGGGCTACTACGCCGCGGGTCTGGCGATTTCGTTCGGTTTTGGCGTGATGATGGGAGCATTTTGGAGTGGTGGCTGGGGTTGGGGCTGCGGCTGGGGCAACAACAACATAAACATCAATAACAACAACAGCTTCATTCGCAATTCGAACATCAATGGCGGAAACCGAGTATCGCAACTGCCCAGTCGCGGCGGCGTGGGAGATCGTGGTGGCTTGGGCGATCGTGGCGGGCTCGGAGATCGCGGAGGGTTAGGTGATCGCGGCAACTTAGGTAGCGGGAACCGACCATCGCAACTGCCGAGCCGAGGAGGATTCGGAGATTCCAGTTGGCGACACAATCCGGAACATCGCGGCGGCGCCCCCTATCGGGACCGGGCCACTGCCGACAGATTTGGTGGAACGACGCGCGGCGATTCTCTGCGGAACCGACAGGCGAGCGCGCGACAACAAGTAGGCCGGCAGGGCGGCACTTTGGCCAGCAACCGAGCTGGTGCCGGCGGCACCGGTAACCGGGCAGGCGCGGGACTTGGCGCGAACAACGGCTTGGGCACCCGGGGACCGAACAGCATCGGAGGCCGTGATCTCACGCGCGGTGGCGGGGGGAATCGCGATGCGTTCGGAGGCGGATCCAGAGGTCCCAGGGGATACAACGGATCGAGCGCGCGATCGAGCAGCGGCCGCGGTGCTTCCAGCATGGGCTCACGAGCTGGGGGCAGAAGCGGCGGAGGCGGAGGAGCCCGTCGCGGCGGAGGCGGGCGGCGCAGATAACGAACGTGAGTTGCATTGGTTCCAGGGGAGTCCAACTATGAACGCCGTCGTACGAAATCGAACTCTGACTAATCTTGTCCCAATTTCGTGGATACTCGCATGCCTCTCGACGGCGGCGCTGGGAGTTCTCGCTAGGACGGAACACCCGGCCCGCGAGCCGGCCCAGGCGAGTCCGCCAGTAAGTGCGAAGACCTTCGCAAACCCCGAACAAGCTGCCGACGCACTCGTCGATGCCGCTGAGAAATTTGACGTGCGCGTTCTCGAGGAAATCTTTGGTCCGGATGGTGACGACATTGTACTTTCAGGAGAATACCCTCTCGATCGTCAACGAGCAGCAGAGTTCGCCAGGGAGGCACAAGAAAAGAAAAGTGTCTCGGTAGATCCCCAGAAAGGAAACCGGGCTTTCCTCCTCGTGGGAGATGAAGATTGGCCCTTTCCTGTGCCACTCATTAAGCTAAGTGATAGGTGGTATTTCGACGCCAAGGCTGGCCGCCAGGAGTTGCTGAATCGCCGGATTGGCAGCAATGAACTTGACGCGATCGATATCTGCAGCGGCTACGTCGAGTCGCAGTACGAATATGCCCTTCAGCCGCGTCAAGGTTACGATGTGAATCAGTACGCGCAACGCATAATAAGTACGCCTGGCAAACAAGACGGCTTGGCCTGGCAGAACGCGGATGGCAGTTGGGGTGGTCCAATTGGCGAAAAAATTGCCCAAGCGATCGAACAAGGCTATTCCGGGAGTGCAGAGCCATATCACGGATATTTTTTTAAGATCCTGAAGGGCCAGGGCCCCGCCGCGCCTCTTGGCGAAATGGATTACGTAGTGAAAGGCGTGATGATTGGCGGCTTCGCGCTGGCGGCTGGTCCAGCCGAGTACGGTGAAACCGGAGTGAAAACGTTTATCGTCAGCCAGGATGGCGTTGTTTACGAAAAGGATTTCGGCCCAGCCACGCTGGTCCAATTCACGAAGATGGAGCGCTTCAATCCGGATTCCTCTTGGAAACCAGTCGCGGAACAGTAGATCGAGAGCTGAGTAAACGGAACTGCGCCGACGACCGGCTCAATTCTTCACATGCCCGTTTAGCCGCTGGATACCCGCTAGCGCCAGGAGGCCGCGAACTGACCTAATGCACTGGTTGCGCTTTGGACGGCAGAAACGTAACGAATGGGATTCGCCGTCGATATCGGGCTATTGCGAACTGAGGGACTCGGCAAGGCTTTGCAGATTTTGCGGTTGCACTCGGATGAGTCCGGCGTGCAGGCTGTCGATATCCGCAATAAGAAATAGAGAGATAGCCAACGTAACCGGCAATATGAGCAAGAGAAAGCCGCCCCGTCCCTTTGAACTGTAACCTACCAAGAGATTGCAAAAAATCGAGATCATCACAAGTAGGATCCAAGCCCCAATAGGAATGCGATTCCACCACGCAGCCTGCGTATAGCCCTGCGAGTTCAGGACATCATTCATGCCTGAAACGGTCAGCGCGGTTACCGGCGAAAGCTGTGCGCATGCAGGCTTGACGACGACTGACCACATCTCGATCTGCAATCGACCAGTTTCGGCATCGATCTGCCGGAGCCGCTCGTGATTTCGTGACTTGTATCTGAGAATTCGCTGGTCGAGATAACTTCTCAACAATGGACGTATCTTAGCCGCATCCGCCGGCGAGAGCAGAGCTGCGCGGACATACTCCGTTCCGATCGCGTTTGCCTCGTCCTCCTCGTAGTTCTTGCGCTGCTCATACCTGCTTACCGCCATGGAGAAAGTGAAACCAATGATAAGAGCCAATAGCGTCAAAGTCCCGCCGAGTACGAATTTAAAGTCTTCGCGATTGTCCTCTTCGGGTCGGTGAGTTCTTTCGTGGAACCAGGCACCCACGAGCGCCGAACTCCAAAAAACGGCGAATGAGAGCGCAAGAACGAGAAATGGATAATCCAAAGGATTAAACATTCGTGATCACCAGCACTCAGCTACCGTCCACCAAGCCGCACTACATTGTCCCAAGAGGCCGCAGCCAACGAGTTGGGAATTGATCTGGAGTCACTAAGTCCATTGGGGGCGGTTCCGAGAACAGATCCTGTCGCCCGTCCAAACACTAGTAGCGAATACCCCATGTTACTTCGATCAGCTGAGTGGTGATGTTGTGGGTCGGCGCGAAGTGATACCGGCCCTCCACGTACATTCTGTACGGCGCTTCTCCCACTCGGAAGGTCATACCGACACCACCATTGACTCCCATGGCGCTCGCGTTCGAATGCACTTCGGTCAAGTCCGTGACTATGAGTCCTGACGAACAACTGTATCCCCACCAAACCCAGGCGGGGATGCAACCGATGCTCGTACCATCAGGAATTGACCTTGAGAGGCTCGCGGTGCGGTAATACCAGCCGCCGCCTACGATCAGATACGTACCAAGTGATCTGCCGCGGAGTTCAAGCTTGTATCCACCGGTTAGAGCAAAGAGATTGGCATGACCGCTGACCTTGTTAGTATTCAATGCGATTTGAATCGGTTGTAAAGTTTGGCTGGTGGGGTACAGCGAGTTCCACATGAACTCACCTAGGAGCGCGTTTCGCCGGTCAAAGTTATACCCGGCGCTGGTATTCACTCCCCACCCCCAGTTAACGTGCTGCGAAGTTGGGCTCAGCGGAGCGGTCAAAGGCATACCAAGACTCGTGGTTGCGGCCGGGTTGTCGTTTCCGCCTTCCTCTTGTGCGCGCACAGCCGAAGCGAATAGCAGCAAATGCATGCCGATCAAGACGAAGATCATGCGCTTCATGGCGTCCTCCGGATTATCCCCACGAACCTTTCATGCTGAGGAGGTACTGTTGCCGGCGTGTTGTCTGAACCTGTGAGTTCAGAATAGAGCGGGCAAGCGACTGCGAGTCCCGAGTAACCATGACCGATCCAGCTCTTCTCCGCGAATTAGAAACTGCTCTTGTCAGGGCTCTCGTCGGACATCTGACCCCTGTCTGGGACTGTAGAAGTCGCCCCATACGGACGACACTGCCAAAAATAACAGGCGCGCAATCCGATTTTGTGAGCCACCGGCTCCGACGTTCTGGCTCGCACGGCTCTGGAGAGGCTTCTGTTCACCCTGTTGTTTCTGACAGTGTTTCCGTTTCCGCCCAACGCTCATGATCACGCCCTGCAGGAAAAGGGGTTTTGTGAGAGGGCGTCATGGAGAGTGTGTTCGAGTCTTGGATTGGACAACCAGTAATAGTGCGAGTGGCTGTAGGACCATGTAACTGGAGCTTGCGCGGTAAAGTGCTCAAAGAACAGGGAGAAACGCTGCTAATGAGACCCCAGTGTGGTCCCGACATAGAAATCTCCAAATCCAATGTGCTGGCGATAGAGGAAATGAGTTCACGTTCGCCGACGATCGCTCTGCCCTGCTGAAGACCTTACCCTTAAACGGAAGGCTGCTTCTCAGACGACCGAACCGGGGACGCGCTGTAGGCGCGAAGATCGACGCGTCGTGGGCCCCTGGAAGACAAAATCGCCACATGATCTCGTGCGCGAGAAAATGGGCAGGTCCAGGGCCCTAGGGCGAAGATTGGCGTGCGTCGTGCGGCCACCTGGTTTAAGACAAACCCAGAGCTCGCATCAAGCATCAAGTAAAAAGAGACACCCAGCGCTAACGCCGAGTTTTTACAGGCAAGCCTGATTCCTGCTCCAGAGACTGTTACTGGCGAACCAGCCCCGCGTCTGCAATCAGAACAACCTGCGCATGGCTGTCCGCGTTCACCGTGTAGTGGACGCGGTTTGAACCGTCACTCTTGGCAACGACTAGGTCCATCGATTGGTTTGCATCTTCCGTCGCGCGCACCACCATGCCGGTTCGCAGCGAAATATACGTGATGATCTCATTGTGGCCTTTCGCCGTGCCCATGGTGCGGAGATCATGCAGCTTGTAATCTTCCGGTGTGGCATCCTTCGGCGAGGAGTGCTGATCCAGTTGTGCCGTCGTCAGGATGACCGCGCAGACCTCCGAAGTCTCGTCCGCGGAGACGGCATCGCCACCGGACGCCATCTTCGTGTTTGGGCATGGTTCATCGTGCACGTACTGTGAATTACGCACCCACACTAGTCCCGCGATCTGTGATGACGAGACCGGTTCGTCTGCTTTCCATTTCTCCCCTTGCGCCAGTCCGCGTTGCGGAAATGTGGCCGCCACGGCAAAGCGCTCTGCCCATTCCCGCCACGCCTGCTGCTGTTCTGGTCTAAGGGCATCAATGCCGTTGACCTGCCCGATCCGGCCGTCTGCCGCCATCCCGAAATCGACTTCCACGCCATCGGATTCGGCATGCAGCCCTTCGCCATGCGATGTTCCGTTTTGATTGTCTTTCTCGGCAGGCGTGGCCTCGACCGTGATGAAGCGCGTTCGAATCTGGGCACTTGCCCGCCCGCCCTCCGGCAGCGTATCCGCAATTTCCACGCGCAACAGGCCATGCGCAAGCAGCGGAGCCGCATCCGCCGGCGCCATCGGCGCGGCTACGTTGCTCTCCGTTCTCACTTTTTTGTTAGTGCGAACACTGATTTGGTACAGGAAGACTTGCCCTTTTTGCAGCCGCGGCCACATTTCCACGCGATCGCTGGCACTCTCCGCGTGCGCGAAGACCGCTGACAAAAAGAGCAATGCCAAGCCCGCGTGAAAAAGTCGCATCATGCTTGTGCCGCTTCTCCGCTTTTATTTTGCGCCGGGCTGGAAATGTTTGTCGAAGAAATCGCTCGAAGCGTGATACGCCGCAAGCCACGTGCGATGCATGAGAAAGTCGTGAATCTCATCCGGGAAAACGAGCAGATCAAACTGTACGTTGTGTTTGCGCAGCGCTTCCGCCAGATCCACCGTCTCCGCGAACGGCACGTTGCGATCGTCGTCGCCCTGAATGAGTAGCACCGGCGAGCGCCACGTATCGATGGACGAAAGCGGCGATGATTCCCACGCTTTCCGCGCAAACTCCGCGCGCTGTTCCGGCCTATAGCCATTCGCGGCGAAAGTCGGAATTTCCGTGTTCCAGTCATGTACGCCATGCATGTCTACTCCGGCGGCAAACAAGTCAGATGCGCGCGCCAGGCCCAACGCTGTCAGGTACCCGCCGTAACTTCCGCCCCACAGCCCGATGCGCGCCGGATCCACGTCGGCACGCGAACGCAAGTACAGCCCAGCGCCTTCGACGTCGTTGAATTCGCTCGCGCCCGTCGCGCCATAGTTAATCGCCTCGCGAAAATTCATGCCATACCCGATCCCGCTGCGGTAGTTCACCGCCAGCACCACATACCCGCGGCTCGCCAAATACTGATTCATTCCATATGCATTACTATAATACATCATGTAATGCCAGCCGAGGAGCATTTGGCGGCGGGAACCGCCGTGGAAAAACACCAGCGCGGGATGTTTCTGGGCGCCGCCAGGATGATTCTGGGCGTCGCTGGGATGCGTTGGCGTGTCGCTGGAGTTTTGTTGGGCGTCGCTGGAGTTTTGTTGCGTGTCGCTGGAGTGTTTCTGGGTGCGATGCGCTGGCGTGTCGTCGGGATGTTTTGGTCCGTCGGTGGCGGTGCGCGGCAAGAATAGCTGCGCGTGAATTTGCATGCCGTCGGGAGAAGAAAAAATCACTTGCTGGGGTGTCACCAGTGCATCGGCCGGAAAATCCGAGGGCAAGGCTTGCGGCGCCAAATCGCGCAGCTCGCTTTTGCTAGCGGCTAGCGCGGGGCGCATGGTGGTGTGCGCATCGGAACGCAGGACCAAAATGCTTTTGTTGTCGCTCGACAGCACCGGAGCGGTTTCAATGCCGGTGCCGCTGGTGACGGCCTCCGGATGGTCGCCGGTGGGCGAGACTTTCCAAACGTGGCGGCGGTCAATGTCGTCCTGGTTCGAAGAAAAAACAAGCTGCTCGCCATTTTCGGCGGCGGCGAAATTTTCCACTTCAAAATTTCCGGGCGTCAGCAGTTTCGCGGAACCACCGCTGACCGGAACGGAGTACAGATGCAGCCAGCCGGTGCGCTCCCAGGGAAACACGATGCGATCGCCAGCCGCCCAAATCAGCTGATTGTCCGCTACACCTTCGTGGAACTCGCTGCCGGTTCCGGCGTCGGCGCGCCAAATCTCCTGACCCTTGCCGTTCGAAGCGTCGGCAATTCGAATCGACCAGGGCTGGCCTTCGCGGCGCGGGCTGAAGGGGAGCGTGTCCTTGGCGACTGGAATGCGTAAGAATGCAACGCGCCGGCTGTCCGGAGACCACGCGGGCTCCATGTCGCTGTCCACGCCGGGATCAAGATAGACCAGCGACTTCGCGGACACGCTGTAAACGCCAACAAAACCGTGATCACCCCGCCGGCTGACGAACGCCAGTTGGGAACCGTCCGGCGCCCAGCGCAAACTGCCCAAGTTGCCGTTGGCATGAATCAACTGTTGCGGCTTATCGCTGCCGTCGAGAGGAACGCTCCACACCTGGCTTTTGAAAATGTAGGCGACCGTCTTGCCCTTGGGAGCAATCGCGGCCGAGTGGCCCTCCGCGAGTTTTTTCGGCGCGCCGCCGCTGAACGATATGGCCCAAATATCCTGTTCGACGCCTTGCGGATTATTTTGCGGATTGGGATAGCTGGCGTTGAGAAATTCCAAATCGCCGCCGCGCGTGTACACGATCGTATCGCCATCGGCGGACCACGCCAGTTGCCCGAGGTCCTGGCCGTCGTCCTCCGCATAGGAAGTCAGTTGCCGCGACTTGTAGCTGCCGCCTCCGGCGGGTTCAGCAACCCACAGGTTCCGTGCTCCGCGCGCATTGAACACCCAAGCCACCCGCCCTTTGGCCGGTGCAGCGGTCAGCTCCGTGGGAAACGGCGCGCTGAGAATCTGCTCCAGCGTCGGAGCGTTCTGCGCAAAAGCAGCCGGCACCACCAACAGCATTCCAACCAGCAAACGAACTACATAGCGTTTCATCCGCATCCTCCGCACTCTTGAAAAATTCTTCAATTGAAGAAGAGAATCGATTCCTCAGGGGCTGAAGCCCGCTTTTTCTTCGCTAGTTGGTCGGAGCTAAAAAAAGCTCCGACCCCCAAACGGTTTATGACAACAGCTATTCCGCCGGCTGGCGGGCCGCGACTTTTTCCACGGAGACGCGCGGTCCATCCAGCGGGCCGGAAATCTTCAGGGTGCGCCCGCCGCTATTCGTTCCCGCGGAGCGCGTAGCACGGGTCCCTGCGGCAGCGGTGCGAATCGAGAGATCGGCGTCGCGGCCAAAACTCACTGTACCCTGCAAGGAAGTTTGCTCCCCGCGCGAGTTGAGCGTGAGGTTGTCCACCAGGACGCTGCGGTTGCGCATCGTAAACGTCCCTTGCCCCGATGTCCACAGCGAAGTGCCCAAATGCGGCGCGCCGTCGGCCACGCTCGCGTTCACGTCCCAACCGCGAAACTCGACATTGTGCAATTGCACGCTGCCGCTGCCCGCGAGGTTCTGCAGCAAATCGTCGCGGCCCACGCCTTGCGTCACGACGCGCACGGTTCCCGAAGCGATTCCCGCCAGCTGCTGTCCCAGCTGGCCGGAAAGAGGCAATGCGCTCAAGTCGACGCCGTCCAGGCGCGCAGTCACGTCATACTGCGGCGTCGGTGCAAACCCGGCGCTAATCTGCGCTTCCACCGTGCCGCCGGCCCAGCGCGCTTGCGCCTCGCGCACCCGCAGTTGCAAATCGCGCAGCGCGCCTTCGGCGTGCACTTGCACCAGTCGCAACTTCTCGATCGTTAACTCTCCGATGTTCAGCTCTCCCTCCGCATTCACCTGGCGCAGCAATTCGCTGCCGGCGGCGCTGGCCGAGGAACTGCCGAGCAGGGAAGAGAGCAAGCGCTTCAGCCAATTCGGCCGGGCGCGGGGACCGACCCAGCGGTCCAGATCGCCGGCGTTCATGCGATCGGTGGTCAAGCTGAAGTCCCAGCGGGGCTGCTGGTCGCCATCGGAGTGGACGCGCTCCGCAATCGTACCGGTCCATGCGCCGCCAAATCCATTGACCTTGCTTACGTCCACGGAGCGCAAGCCATCTTTCCAATTCACCGTGCTGGCTTGAATGTCGAGCGGTTGGTTCAGACCGGCAATGGCCAGAGTGGTCTTGTTCAGCAGCACTCTGCCGTTCCACTGCGCAGGGACACCGGGCTGCCAATCCCAGTGGGCCACCGCGAGCACGTCGCCGGTCAATTCCCACCCGTGATTGAGCGGATGGCCAAAGGCGGCGGCAACCTTCAACACGTTTTCGACCTTCTGCACTTGGCCTTCGACACTGATGCTGCCCGCATGTGCGGTGAGGTCGTCCGTCACCGTAATGTCCGCGGCGTTTTCCATCGACGCCGCGATGCGCCGCCGGCGGGCGGCCGACGCGTCTCGCGCCGATCCTGCAAAGCTGATGCGCACTGGTTCAACCACCAGGCCGTTGCGGCCCCGTCCTCCGCGCACCGCGCCGATGCGCAGCGGCACTTTCAGATCGGGTATCTTGGCGGTGCCGCCGGTGCTGGAAAATGCGGCGCTCGCGATTTCGAAGGGCCAGCCGCTAACGGTTGCCGCGCCGGTGAAAAATTGTTCGACGGAAACGCCATCGTCCACTCCGGGGCTGAACGCGCGGTACCACGCCAGCAAGTCCGCGGCCTGCACGCCGGCCGAATCGAGATGCGCTGCGAACCCGCGCATCGGCAAATTGGAATAGCTGGCCGAGCCCCGCAGATTCGAACGTGGGGCCTCGACGCGAATCGCGGAAGCCTCGACGCTTCCCGCCGCCACATTCCAGCGGCCGCGTACGCTGGCATGCAGCCGCGGGTTGTCGCTGCGCTCGCTCAAGTCCCAGCGATGAATCTGCGCCGCCCGGGCTTCCGCGGAGAAAGACCAAATCCCGCCCGCTGCCTCGGCGCTGGCGGGCGCCTCCCCGGTACCGCTCTTTAGCGTCCCGTTCAAGCTCAGCACACCGCGTACGCCGTAATCCCGTCCGCGCAGCAGCCGCAGCAAATCCGCCAGCGACACTTCATCCCAGCGCACCAGGATCGTAGCCGGCTGCAAGCGCGTGGACGTTCCCGCCAAGTCGCCGCGGACCTGCAACGTCCCGACCGACTGCAACACCACGCCGCTGCGCCACGGTTGCGCTTTCAATTGCAATTGCCAGCGCCCGGCGGAAACCTGATCCACGCTGCCGGAAACTTCGGTTAGCGCGAACGCCAGCTTCTCATCGCCATTTTTGAAATCCACGCGGCCGTCGTCGAAGTCGATGCGCAGCAAGCGTCTGACCGCGGGGACCGGCGCCGGCGGCCCGTAGACGCGTTCCGGGGCCGCGGAGTTTTTAGCGGGCGGGAGCCAGCGCTCGAGGTTCCAGCGGCCTTGGGTATTGTGGACCAGGATCAGGCTGGGTTTATTCAGGGAAAGGGTGCCAAATTCAAAGTGCCCGAGCAGCAGGCCGGCCCAGCGGAGGCTGGCGGAGAGGCCGTCCGCGCGCAGAAAATATTCATTTCCGAAGGCCGGATCTTCGCCGACGGTGATGCGTTCGGCGTCCAGCCGCGGCACAGGCAGCAGCTGCACAGCGAACTCTGCGACTTCCACGGGCCGGCCAAAGGCCTGCTCGAGTTGGGTTGTCAAATAGCGGTGCACGCGGCGCGTCCGCGCCAGCAGCGACACGCCCATCTGCAGGGCCACAATGAGCGCCACGACCGCCAGCCCGAGCGTCCACCACTTGCGCATGCGTCTCATCTTGTCGAAAAGTTTGGCAGACTGGCTGGCAATTGGGAAGGGAACCGAGGAAGAGGAAGAAGGATGTAAGGGAGCGAAAGGACTAAAACCAAGCCTTAAGGAGGACGGGAAGCCGGGTAGGTTGGTTCTATTACGAACTTGGGCGGTAAGCCGCCTTACCGGGCGCTGAAAACTCCGATTGGTTTAGGGCAACCGGTCTTCGCGCTCTCGTCAGGAACAAGTCTAATATCGACAGTTTTTGTTTCGCCCGGCCTAAGCCGCACAGGCCGCTGTGTTTCCTTGTCAATGGTTCCCGGAAAATACCAAGTCCTGTAACCATCTAGCGAGATTTGCATGAGCACGTCCGTGTCTGGCGGAATCAGTAGTTTGTACGTCGGCTTGACCAGTCCGCTGCCGCTCAAGAAATTGTTGAGTTTGGCGGCGCGTCTAAACTCCACACACGGACTTAGTGATTCGTCGGAGTGCGCGTCGACCACTGTTCCTCGCAAAACTCCAGCCTGGGGTCCGAGACGAATGACGACGTTAGCTTCGGGATGGCTGGCGGAGATGGTGACTGTCTGGAACTTGCCATCGCTGTAGAATTGCTTACTCATGTCGGGGTAGTCTTCGTCTTCCTTCTTCGCAGCAACGGCAAAGTTCCCAAACCACGAACGCGGAATGCGAATAGCGTAGTACCCTGTGTCGTCGCTATCAGCGTGGGGAATGACGGCTCCTATCGGTCGCCCGAGTGGAGTGGCATAAACGGTTGCGCCTTTGGCGGGCTTCTTGTCTTGGTATATGACGATTCCGTAGACTAGGCCAGTAGCGTCTTTTTTTTGCGCGACCACCACAGGAATTGACATCAATTCCAGCAAGCTTAGAAGCAAGACGACCAACAGCGATGTCACTGAGTTCCTCGCGGTCACGCAGTCATTCTCGCATGGAGATGCCCACAGAGTGTCCCAAGCGCCTGGTAAACCGGCAACTCGTCCATGTCGGTACTAGATCGGACTTGGGCGGTTTGCCGCTCTACGAGGCACGATCGGGATGCTCGCAGATTCAATGCGCCACGCCCGGGAACGATTCTAGGGCGACGGTGTCCAAAGGAGTAAGCGCGATGTCCTCAATGAAATCCGTATACCGAGCTACGCTATGCTGCTTCTTGGCCCTCTTTTTCATGCTTCCCCTCAGTTTTGCGCAAGATCAGACCTACATCGCTAAATATCTCACCGACTTTCCCGGGCCTCAGGTTTACAAGGACCCGACTAGCGGAACACTGCTTTACATCGAAACTGACGGCCGACATGTGGCAGCGATGTCAGTCGAGGGAAAGCTGCTGTGGATCAGAGACCCGTTCAAGGACGCGCATTTAGCGTTTTACCGAACGCAGAACCCACAAATCGTTTACATCGGGCCAGCCTCGAAAGCTCACCGCTTAGCCGGTGAAAAAGCAGAAAAGTTCGTTGAAATTGCTTTCAATAATTCCCAAGCCGGACTAATGAGGATCAGCAACGGCCAGTTTTATTTTAGCGGTCAAGACTAAACGGTTCTGGACGACTACCCAACCTCAGTCCAGCCTCCGTTCCAAAAATTCCGGTCAGGTCCCGGTAAACCGGCTTCGCGGAAAAGTACGTATCAGTACCCCGCCTCGGAGGAAATCAGAGTTCATCGATGCGATAAATTATGGCTGGAATTGAACCGGATTCCGTGCGCCAGAATTGCTCATCCAAATGATAATGGTCATCTTTTGCCGACTCGCTGAGTCCCAAACAGATGGAGCTCAGGGCGATGAGGCCCTTTCGATTCCCAAGAATTTCGAGTTCGCCACTCGGATTCAAAACAAACTTTAGTTTAGCGCCCTCCGCGAGGATTTCAGACTTCCTCTCGGGCAACCGTTCACGGGGTTCCGGCATTTTCAACGCTCCTCACAATCGAATAATAGCGCAAGGTCCTGGCTAACCGGGAAACCGGAGAGGTTCCTTCAGAGGCTGGGAACATTCTGCCCGAGGGCGGCGTCAATTTCTGATGTGAAAGTGAAATGGCACCTTCTCGCGTCCCTACTGCTTCTCGCAATTGGTATTGCGTTTTGCTTCCTTATGTTCTCGCGAAGATTCGTTCTCCTCACCTTGAATAGGAGCGCGAGAGTTGAGGTGCACGACACTCGAATTAATGGGGAGTTGTTGATGGGACGGTGCTACCGCCGTTGTGACCACACGAGGCTCTGGAACGGGCCATTCCTATCGGCTGTTCTTTGAGGGCGACACGGACTTCACCGGAGACATGGGTTTCGTGGTGGATTGCGGCCGGTGGGTTGCCCCCCGTCTGCCGATCCTACTCGAAACTGAGAACTATCCGCCATGCAAGCGAGGGTCCGGTACAAGGCGGTGGCCGCTCTTCAACAAAGGGAAGGTTATGGAGTTCTTCCTCGAAGACGGGTCGACAATCAGGATCGAAATTCTAGAGTCGCGTCCACCCAACACTCTTCCAGCCGCTAGCTCCCGATAAACCGGCAAATCGCCCATGTTCGTACTGGGCTCCTGTCTGATTTTCCGAACTGGACATTGCGCTCAGGACACCTCAGGCCGCCCCATGCCCAATGCAAGAGTAAGCTGTTCGCCGAAAGTTCAGCTGGTTGGAGTCGTGTCCGGGAGCGTGGGGCGAAGTTTGCCGCTGGCGAGATCTTGGAGTGCCTGAAGGCCGGCACGGAATTCGGCGGCGGTGAGGCGATGCTCGCGGTAGAGAGAGCGGAGGTGGTCGGCGGCGGGCTTAGCGCGTTTGTGGGAATTGCATTCGAGGCAGCAGGCCACGAGATTGCAAAAGGAATTGCCGCCGGAGCGGAGTTGGGGAAGGACGTGGTCGAGGCAGCGGGCACGAGAGGTCAGACGACGCAGACAGTAGAAGCAGCGATGACGATCTCGCGCGTAGATGGCTTCGCGAAGAGGCGCGGTGGCGAGGAAATCGACAGTTTCGATATCGGGGGAGAGGCGAAGACCCCGTTGCGGAAGAGCTGAGCCCGCGGCACCCGCCAGCTTCGGAAAACCAGAACGCAGGGCACCGGTGCCGCGCAAAGACAGGTGCGGAACGCGCGAGCGCGCGGAATTGGCGCCGGAAGTTGCGGCACGGTGCGGACTTGGCTGGGGAATCCGCGGAGTACCCGCGTGGCGTCTAGGGATGACAGCGGGTCCGGAGAGTGGGGCGACATCCAGTCCGGAGGCTGGGCGGATTAAGTTCGGGTCGAGAAGTTCAACCAGGTGACCATCTCTGGTGCGTTCGACCAAACGCAAGACGCCTTTGGCGACGAGGCGACGAATCGCGCGGCGAGCGGTAGTAGCGGTAAGGCGCACGGCGCGGGCGAGCCAGTTCATGGAGACGCGGAGGCGCGGGCGACCTTCGAGGAATGTGTGGCGGAGGAGAAGAGAGTAGACGGCGCGGTCGGTGTGGCTGAGGCAAAGGGCCGGGACGAGAACGTCTTCGAAGTGTTTCCAGAGGATGGCGGCGTTGAGTTTTTTGTTGGACATGGCTGATTCTTTCTCGCGGAATGCACGAGGGCGTTCCGCGTGGGATTTATCCTTTGCGGTGAATTTGGAGAATGCGGATTGGGTTAAAAGGGAAATGCTGACAGCGAGCGGAAATGTGGCACAGACTTGCCAAGCGCAGCGGGTGCGCGGAGTGCGCACAGGCTGGAGCCTGCGCCACAAAGCGAAAATATTTTTTTCGGACCTCGGAGAACTAGTACTGTCTTGAGGCCTGCCAAACGCGGGAAGGCGGTTCGGCGCGTTAAGGAGGAGACGCTTAGTCTTTTGTTTTCAGCGAAGCTTTACGGATGAAGACGGAGAGAAGGAGGCAGAAAAGGAAAAAGGCGAAACTGTTTGGTCGCAGTTTCGCCCGGAGAAATCATACCAAAGCGGCGCCAGAATGCAAGAGGAAAAAGCGGCCGAGCTTAGTGCACGGTGTGCAGCATCCGGCTCCAGCGCGTCCTGGCCGGAAGATGCGCGAGCGTGTCGAACACGCCGAGCAGCCGCTGCCAGAACGTGGCGGCCGCGTAGTCGCCGCTGGTAGCGTCCACCGACCAGTAAATGAGAAATGGCCGGCCCATGATGGCGCTGCGATCCACAAATCCCCAATAGCGACTGTCGGAGCTGCGGTCGCGGTTGTCACCCATCGCAAAAATTTTTCCTGGCGGCACCACCAGTTCGTCGCCTTGCACATACCGCCGCAGCTCTTTTCGCCAGCCCGATTCTTCGATCACCTGCGGTGAAACCATCTGATCCTTCATCGGTGGAAAGGAATAGTTGAACATGTCGTAGGGCGCGGTGGCGTCATGGACGACGTAGGGCTCATTGAGCGGCTTTCCGTTGACGAACACTTGCTGGTCCACGAGCTTCAGCCGGTCGCCGGGTAAACCGATGACGCGCTTCACGAAATGCTGATGGTCGGCGTAGGGGTACTTGAAGACAATGATGTCGCCGCGCTGCAGCGGCCGGTAGGGCAGAAACTTTTCGTACCACGCTCCGGTTCCGCCAAAAATGAATTTGTTCACCAGCAGGTGATCGCCGATCAGCAGCGTTCCTTCCATGGATGCGGAAGGAATTTTGAACGCTTGCACCACGAAGCTGGTGCCAAACAGCGCCAGAAGTACCGTCACCAGCAGCGATTCGAGGTACTCCGAAATGGTGGTGGCATCTTCGTGCGGATCTTCGACGCTGTGCGCCGTATTGGTGGCCGCCTCCGCGGGCTGCCCTGCCGGCGTTTCCGGCGCCGGTACCGGCTGGTCGGTCTGTAGAGTGCTCTCGTCCGTGTCTGCCATGCCGCTCAGCCTTTCGCTTCCTTGGCCGCGCCCGCTTCCAGCATTTCCAGAGCGCTATGCGCTGCGCGCTGCTCCGCTTCTTTTTTCGTCGAGCCCTCGCCGCGCGCTAACTGCTCTCCGTTTACCCAGACTTCGACCTGAAAGATCTTCTGATGGTCGGGCCCGCTTTCGCCCTGCAGGCGGTATTGTGCCGGAGGCTGGCTTCGCCCTTGCAAAAATTCCTGCAGCGCGGACTTGCGGTCCGAGTCCGCGATGCGTTCTCCGCGCTCCTCCAGAGTCCGCGTGAACAGCACCCGCTCGAGCATCCCGCGAGCCGCCTCCAACCCGCCATCCAGGTACACTGCCGCTACCACTGCTTCGAACGCATCGGCCAGAATCGCCGGCTTCTCGCGGCCGCCCGTTTTCTCTTCGCCGCGGCCCAACCGCAAATGTTCGCCGAGCTTGAGCTGCCGCGCGGCGTTCTGCAGCGAGTGGGCATTTACGATCCTAGCCCGGCTTTTGGAGAGTTGTCCTTCAGTCCAGTCAGGGAAAGCTTCGAGCAGATACTCGCTGGCGAGCAGTTGCAGCACCGAGTCGCCCAGAAATTCCAGGCGTTCATTGTTCTGCGGGTAAGCCGGCGAGCCGGCGGGATTTTCGCCGCGCAGCTCCGGCAACAGCGAGCTGTGCGTCAATGCTCGTTCCAGCAGCTCACGCTTGGCAAAATGATGGCCGAGACGGACTTCCAGCACCTCTTCGCCGCGTTGCGTCATTTCTTTCCGTGGACCCAGATCGGCAAGCCAATTACTTTGGCGAGCTCAGCTGCGTAGCGCCTAGTTTCTTCGCCTCGTCAATCTTCGTTTTGCAGGTTTCCTGCAAACCGCCCGGCGCGGAAGAACATTTCGTGAACGCCGTTACCGCCGCATCGAAGTGCGAAGTTTTCTCGTCGGCGATTCCCAGCACGTAATAGTTCACCGGATCGATTTGCGGATTCGGATCGATTTTGTTGGCTTCTTCGAATTCCGGAATGGCGTCGTCATATTTCCCCATCCGGAAATAAACGAGCCCCAGTCCGCTGTGCGCCATCGCCAGCGTGGCGTTTTTCGCGGTCGTAAACTGTTCGTCGGTTATTCCGTCCGGCTTGGCAATCGTCGGTGTCAATTCGATCGCCGATTTCGAAAACTTTTCAGCCTTGGCGTATTCCTGCTGCGCGTTCGGCTGATTCGGATTGTAGGCGCGCGGCAGCGTTTGCCCCAGGATCGCCAGCGTGGTTACATCATTCGGGCTGATGGCGACGTCCTTCTCCCCCACGTCCTGCAGCTTCTGAATTTGATTGGCTTGTAAATACAGTTTGACTAAAGTTGAATAGACCGGCGGCAAATAGCGGCTCTGCGGATACTTTTGTGCGAAATCTTCGCCGGCCTTGATTTTCTTGTCGCCGTCCGTGACCGGGACGGCGTCAAACGCTTTGTAGGCGGCATCCTCTTCGGGATTCGCGGCCGGCGGCGGCGTGGCGTTGTCCAGCGTCAAGGTATTTTTGTCGGTTTGGGGTTGCTGGGCCGGCGGCTGGCTCTGCTGTCCGCTCTGTCCAGTTTGTCCGCTTTGCGCCTGGCCACTTTGCCCGCTCTGTCCGCTCTGCGAACTTTGTGCTTGCCCGGTGGCGCACGACAGGAGCAGCACTCCTGCCAACGCCCCCGCTTCCGCCCAGTTTTTTCTCGTCCACTTCATTTCCGCCTCCTGATTTTCCACGGCCACGCTCGCTCGCGTCTGGGGGCCGAGCTGCCGGCCTCTAGTCTCTCCGAAAAACCGCGAATTGCCACGCGAAACTTACGGCCTTTCCGCCGCTGCCGGCTTCTCCAGATTCACCGTCTCGAGACCTTTCTGCGCCGCTTGCTTCGCTTGTGCCGGCCCGCCACTCACCGCGAGCGCTGCCTGGAATTCCGTCCTCGCCAGTTGCTGCTGGCCCTCATCGTCATAAATACGCGCCAAATAGACGTGAGACCACGTGAGCACCATGGGGTCGTCCGTCGCGGCGTGTTCGCCTTCCGTCAATCTGCCAAAGACCGCTTTCGCGCGCGGCCCATCGTGGTCCAGCAAAGCCACCAGGCCAATTCCATACCACGCGCGCGCCTGGTCCGGATACTTTGCCAATACGCGCTGAAAGGAGGCCTCCGCGGCGCGCGGATTTTTTTCGGCAATGCGCCGCTCGCCTTCGGTCAGCGCCGCAATCGCTTCCGCGTCGTTCGGCACGGTGGTCAGGCCGGCGCTGCCTTTCTTTCGCGTAACCTGCTCGTTTCCGGTGGCGGTCTCGGCGCCGCCGGCCTCCTCGCGCGCGAACGGAATACCGGCAATTCGCTTGCTTTCGGCGGCCAAGTCGATGCCGCGCACCATGTCCGGAAAATAAAGCGCCATCGCCGGCTCGGACGCCTCGTACTTCGCGAGCCCGTTGTAGAGCGGCCGCACCAGCACATAGCCGTCGGCGTCGTCGCGCTCCATGGCCGCGTCGCGTTCACTCGGCGAAAGCCGTTTCAGCCGAAGTTCGACCGCGCGCACCAGACACTCGGCAAAATACGCTTCGAAATCATCCTTCAAGTCCGGCGCGAGACGCGGCGCCTGCGCGGCCTTTTCATACAGGGCGCGCTTTGCGGCGATGACATGCGGGTTCTGTTGCGGAAGGGGGTCCAGCAAAAAATGTAGAAAGGCGTGCCGCACCAGGTCCACCGGAATGTCATCCGCGCCGCTCAGCACAATCGCGTAATGTTCGCCGAAGTTCCGCACGTTACTGATGCGGCCCACCAGCGGCTCGAGAATCACGGCGAACGTGCGTTCCAGCGAAGTGCTCTGCAGTTGCCGCAGGTAGTTGGTCGTGACAAACACCACTTGGGAGATCTGGTCGTGTGCGCGTTCAATTTCCTGGTTGTACAGGGGCTGCAAGTCTCGCCAGAGTCGCCCGATCTTCTGTTCCTGGTAGTAGTTCGCCAGAATCTCGCTGAACCCTTCCAGCGCCAGCACTTCGGTTGGCTGGTCATCCCGGCGCAGGGTGATGCGAAAGGTCGGTGCGGGCCCGGACAGCAAGCCAAACCAGATGTATCGCGAAAGCGTCGCGCCCGAATCGCGTAGCGCATGGTCTTTATAGAAATTGCGCAGCGCCTCGACGGCTGGCCCGCGCTGATGCTGCATCTGCTCGCGCAGGCGCGCGCGCAAGGGATGCCAATTCTCGGCGCTGACGTTGGCTTCAAAACCGGCGGCCAACAGCGCGCACATGGTCGTGAACATGGCCTCGCTGCCATCCACGGTTACGTCCGTGACTGGCCCGGGTGGTGTTCGTTGGCGCGGCGCAGGCGTCTGCGCTTTTGCCGGCAGGGCCCCTGGCGCAAGCAACACCGCCGCCAGCGCGCAAAACGCCGCACATTTCCGATATCCCATTTTTTTCGACATTAAGCTATGCCGCACGTCTCGATTTCCGCGGCCGGCGCCGGCCGCTCCTAGAAAGGCTCAAGCAAAAGGGCGTGTTTGTCCGTTTCCTCTAAGCCAGCGATTCCCCTGGGGTGCTCACTTCTCGCGGCAACCCTGCGGCATTCCCTCAATCTACAAGCGCGACTGGTTCCCGTCAAGGAACCGCGGCTTTTGGCCCCCGAACAACCGTCCAACTGTTGCCGGTCCGCAAAGCATCTGGTAACAAGAAGATGCAAACACTTCTCGGTGGGATGGCTGGGCCAAACTTAGAGGAAAGCGTCACCATGCATTCGCGATCGAAGAGAATTTCGGTGGCTTTCCGGTGGACGTGCGCGCTTCTGGCGCTGTTTTCCGTTTTCATCGCCGCTGCGGGCGAGCGGCGCACCAGCCCATCCCGTGTCTCCCAGGACTTACAACTCACCGGCGAGCAAGTCTGGATCGACTCCGGAATCGATCTGCGGCCCGGCGAACATGTGATCGCTACAGCTGCCGGTTCGATGCGGTACGCCGGCCAGGCTACCGACGCCACACCGGCTGGTATCGCCCGCAGCTTCAAGGATCTGCTGCGGGTGCTTCCGCTGAATTCCGCCGGCCGCGGCGCGGTGATCGGTCGCGTCGGTCCGGCGGACGTGTCCGAGCCATTTCTGATCGGGGCAAAATGTGACGTGATTGCACCAGTGGCCGGACGGCTCTTCGTCGGCGTCAACCAAACCAGTAGCGACGCCGGACAGGGCACGTACACGGTGCACATCGAAATTCAGCCGGCCGACGCGTCGGCTGCTCTCTTCACCGCGAAATCGGTTGCCGCGATTCCCGGCGTGGATAACGCGCTCTTTGCCCAAATCCCCCGCCGCATCGCAGACAAAGCGGGCGATCCCGGGGATATGGTGAATTTCCTTCTGCTCGGTTCGCAGGCGGCGATGGAAAAGGTGTTCACCACGGCGGGCTGGGTGAAAGTGGATGCCGACGTTAAAGCGACGGTGCTGCACGGCCTTCTGGAGAGCATGTCCAAAGAATCGTATCTGACGATGCCGATGAGCCCGCTGTATCTCTTTGGGCGGCGGCAGGACTACGGCTGGGCGCACGCTGAGCCGCTATCGGTGGTCGCGTCGCGGAATCACCTGCGTGTCTGGCAAGCGCCTTTCGAGGTCCACGGCGAGACGCTGTGGGTGGGCGCGGCCACGCATGATGTGGGCTTCGAGCGCGACCAGCGCAACGATGGCCTAACTCACAAAATCAACCCGGACATTGACCTCGAGCGCGACTACGTCGAAAAGACACTAAGCTCCACCGGCCTGGTAGACCAGGTCACTCACTTCCTGCCCGACAATCCTATGAAGGAAGCCAAGACCGCCACCGGCGGCAGCTTCCACTCAAACGGCCAGGTCCTCATCCTAAAACTAGGTGAAACTCGCTAGAACTCTTAAAACGGTGTTTTGCGTGCGCTACGAAGTGCCTCAAATTATCTCTACTGCCCGTCGCAAAACCTCTTTCGAAATATTCGCTCCCGTCACCACCAGCACCACGTTCTCTCCCAATGCATTGATCGCTCCAGCCTTGAGCATTGCGGCCGTGCTGGCGGCCCCCGCAGGCTCGGCTAACACATGCTCCTCCATCAGCAAGATCCCGATTGCGCGTAGCATCTCTTCTTCGCTGACCAAAACCACGTCATCCACCAACTCGCAAATCGCCTCCACGTTTCCGGCGTCCGGCGTCCGCGTGGCCAGCCCATCGGCAATCGTGTTGCAGGTCTCTGTGCCAATCGCTTTCTTTTCCTTCCACGACAGGTAATAGGACGGTGCGCGTTCCGCTTGTACACCGACGATTTTCACCTGCGGCGCCACTTGCTTCACCGCCGCGGCAACTCCTCGAATGAGCGCGGTGTCCCCCATGGGCACAAAGATGGCGCTCACCTCGGGGACTTGTTCCAGAATTTCTAGCCCTATCGTTCCCGGGCCGGCAGGCAGGTCCTTGTCCACCGCATCATTCAAAAAATACACGCCTGCCCGCTGCGCATACTCACTCGCCAACGCCGAGGCCGAAGCCAAATCCGCGCCGCCACTCTCGACAATCTCCGCGCCGAGTGCGGCGATGCGCCCGCGTTTCACCAAATTGCAACCCACCGGCAGAAAAATCCGCGCCCTCACTCCGAGCAATTTCCCCGCCCACGCTACCGCCGCGCCATGATTCCCGGTGCTGGAGGCTACGACCTCGGCAACACTGCCGTGCTTCAGCCGCGCCGCCAAACCCCACAACGCGCCGCGCACTTTGAACGAGCCCGTGGGCAATTCCGCTTCCAGCTTTAACCAGACGCGTTTCCCGACCCGCGCGCTCAATGCCTCCGCCGCTACCACTCGCGTCGTTCCAAAATGTCCGCGCAAAAACGCCCGCGCCTCGCGAATGTTCCCTAGTTCCGGCCGAATCGCCATCCTAGCCTCGCCTCCCCAAGCAAGCCTCGCGGCTGCCACTCCACAGGTCGTTTTGCGAAGTGCGCCTTGTAGTATTGGTCAGGAGGTTCAGAATGGCTAGTCCGCGACGGCTTTCCTTCTGAGCGGAGTGGGTGGGCAGTAACGGAACTTCTTTCTCTCCGTCTACGTTATGTAGCTAGCATTGCCCTGACTGTTCCGGCTTTACGGCCGAACAAATCCTGAATTCGTTTGTCAGGCCGCGAGTGGCCGAGCCCGACCGCCGGAGGTACCGCGAACATGCGCCCTTTCTCCTGGCTGCACACTCTGTTTCAGGATATTCGCTACGCTGCCCGCGGTCTCGCCAAAACTCCCGGCTTTGTCGCTATCGTGGTGCTCTCGCTAGCCCTGGGCATCGGCGCCAACACGACCATCTTCAGCCTGATGAACGCCCTCGTGTACCGCCCGCTCTCATACGATCAGCAGCAGCGGTTGGTGGCTATCTGGGAAACGCCCATTGGCCATCCGGACCAATGGCAGGCGCCTCCTATCGCCGAACTGCTGGACTGGCAAGCCCAGAACACGGTCTTCGATGACATCGCCCTGACGGGCGGCAGTGAGTCCGCGCTCATCAAGGGCTCCAGCGGCCAGGAATCCGTCCGGCTTTCCGACGTTACACCGAACTATTTCTCGCTTCTCGGTGCGCAGCCGCTGCTCGGGCGAGTTTTCGCCGCCGATGAAATGCAGGAGTTCACGCAGACCGTCGTCATCAGCGACTCGTTTTGGAAAACGCACTATCACAGCGACCCTGGAGTCATCGGCAAAACATTCACGATTCGCAGCACCGGCATTCTCTGCACAATTGTTGGGGTGATGCCGCCCGGCTTCGCCGATCTGTATGGCCAGCCGGTGGACTTCTGGGAACCCAAGAACGCGGCCAGTTCGCGCTATTCTGCACGCCAGGATCATTGGCTGATGCCTGTCGCGCGGATGAAACCCGGGGTCACACTCCAACAAGCCCAAGCCGAAATGGACGTCATCGCCCGCCGTATTGCCGAAACACATCCGGAAACCAACAAAGGCATCGGCAAGAAAGTGCAGCCGTTGCACGAAGCGCTGTTCGGCTGGGCGCCACAGGTCACTTACCCGCTGTTCGGCGCGGTTGCCTTTGTTCTGCTTATCGCTTGCGCGAACGTCGCCAACCTTCTGCAGTCGCGTACGGAAACGCGGCGCAGCGAATATGCCGTTCGTGCGTCGCTTGGCGCCAGCCGTGCGCGCCTGGTGCAGCAGCTCTTTGCCGAAAGCGCGCTCTTAGCTTTTAGCGGCGGCTTGCTGGGCGTTTTGCTGGCGTTTTGGGGCATCAACATTTTCCGTAGCCTTACCGGCGATTTTCCGGGCTCGGCCATCATCGGCGTGGATTTCCGTGTCGTTCTCTTCACTCTCGGTATCTCGCTGTGCACCGCGTTTCTTTTCGGACTGTTCCCCGCGATTCAGGCATCCAATCCGGATCTGAACGCCACGCTGCGCGAAGGTTCTCGTCGCTCGACCGGTTCCCGCAGCATCACGCGTCACGCCATTGCCGTCTGCGAAATCGCTCTGGCTATGGTATTGCTGATCGGTGCTGGTCTGATGATCAACTCGCTGCTGCGAGTGCAGCGCGTCCATCCAGGCTTCGACTCCAGCAATTTGCTGACGATGCGGCTGCAGCTTCCCGAAGGCGGGCGGTACATGCAGCGCGTGCCCGGCGGCGACATGGAACGCGCCACTCCCCAAGTCACGTACTTCTTCCAGCAGCTTGTCGAGCGCGTCCGTGCGCTCCCCGGCGTCGAGTCCGCCGGCACGATCACGGGCGTTCCCGGCCGCTTCGCGCAGCAGCACAGTTTTTCTATCGTTGGCCATGCCCCTCCGCCCGCTGACCAGCGCCCGCAAACCGGTTACACCGAATGCTCACCCTCCATTTTTCCGACGCTCAAAATCCCGCTCAAACGGGGCCGCTATCTCGACGCGCACGACTCCGCCTCCGCACCGTGGGCGGTAGTCGTCAATGAAACCTTTGTGCACCGCTTCTTTCCAGAAGAAGATCCCATCGGCCGGCAGATTCTTCTTCGCTTCGATCCTTATCCGGTGGACGAAGATCGCCCACGCACCATCGTGGGTGTTGTGGCGGACACCAAGCAGTACGGCCTCGGCAACGATGCGCCTCCGCTCATGTATGCCTCCCACGTTCAACAGCCTGCCGTCTTTCCCGGCGGCTCGATTCTCGCGCATCTCCACCAGGATCTCGCAGTGCGTCCCGCGCCAGGCCTGCGCTCCGAAGACCTCACGCTCGCGATCAAAAAAATTGTTTCCGATCTCGACACCGACCAGCCCATCGAGGAAGTGATGACCATGAACCAGGTCCTCGAACGCACCACCGGCGACTATCAATTTTTCATGAAAACTCTAGGCACTTTCGGCGCGCTAGCGGTTCTGCTGGCGGTGATGGGCATCTACGGTGTCATGTCCTATTATGTGAATCAACGCACCCGCGAAATTGGCATTCGCGTCGCTCTCGGCGCCCGCTCCGCCGACGTGCTGCGCCTTGTTGTCCGGCTCGCTCTCAAGCTCGCGCTGCTCGGCATTGCGGCCGGCGCGGTTCTTGCGTTGGGCGCTACGCGGCTTATCGCCACCTTTCTTTACAACGTCAAGCCCAGCGACCCGCTCACTTACGCTGCCGTCGCCGCCGCACTCATCGCGGTGGCCCTGCTAGCGGCTTATCTGCCCGCGCGTCGTGCCACGAGAGTCGACCCCATCACGGCCCTGCGCTACGAATAGCCGGCCAGGCCGACGCAAACTCGCATCGACAAAATCCGATTGTTGCCAACGACGAAACGCGCCCATACGGTTGCGCTTTTTTAGGAAGCGGCAATACGTTAATCTACCCGCACCGTGGATTCCGAAATCACCGAAGTCCTTGCCGCGTGGAGCAGTGGACAGCGGGAAGCCATGGATCGGCTCATCCCTCTGGTCTATCCGCAGCTCCTCGCGCTGGCGCGCCGGCGCATGTCGCTCGAATCGTCGGACCATACCCTGCGGCCCACCGAACTCGTACACGAAGCCTTTCTCCGGTTGGTCCGCTCGGAAATTCCGGCCAAGAACCGCGCACACTTCTACGCGATTTGCGCCCAACTCATGCGCCGCATTCTGGTGGACCACGCACGCGCCAATCTGCGCAAGAAGCGTGGCGGCGGAGCTGTGGTCGTCCCGTTAGATGGCGTGGATGTGGTTTCTTCGGACAAGCCCGAGCAAGTACTCGCGATTGACGAGGCGCTTTCGAAGCTCGCCGAATTCGACGCACGCAAAGCCCAAGCGGTCGAATTGGTCTTTTTCGGCGGCGTCGAACACGAAATCGCCGCCGAGGCCCTGGACATTTCGCCGGCTACGCTCCGCCGCGATCTAAAAATGGCCAAGGCTTGGCTGTACCAGGCGATCGGTCATCAGCGCACCGGAAAGATCAGCGAGAGTCAGCCAAACTAATTTTTTGCGGCCTTCAGTTTCGCTTTCCACTCCACCGCTTCCTGGGTCTTACCCCAGTCGTGATAGAGACGCGGAATCGCATCTCCTGCTTCGCTTAGCAAATACCGTTGCGGCGCGGGAATCGAGCTGGCATACCGGACCATTCCCTGATAACCCGCCGTCTCGAGAGGCTCTGCTTCCACGAATTTTTTCTCGCTGGCCAGGCTCCGGCCCAACAGGCTCTCGCAATGATAGCGTTGCCAGGTTTCGGTCCCGGCTTTGCGGTGCAGCTCTTCCGTCGCGCGCAATGTCGCTTCAGCTTCCGCGTACTTTCCTCGTTCCAACTGAACGCGACCCAATTCCGCAAGGAGGCCAAGTCTTTCTGGATGGGCTTCGCCCAGCACCTGCTCCTGAGTATCGGTTGCGGCGGCCAACAGCGCTTCGGCCTCTTTGTACCGGTGTTCGCGGTCATACAGCGAAGCTAGAATTCCCATTAGCCGTAACGTATACGGGTGCTCGTCACCCATAACCCGCCGGCGCGCTTCCAAGGTCCGCGTGAAGAGCCGCTCCGCGTCCGCGTATTTGCCTCGTATTTCATCGATCCGGCCGACATCACTTGTCGGCGTGAGCGTATTCGGATTGTCGCTACCGAATATGCGCTGGTCGAGAGCCAACACTTTCGTAAACAG
>Ga0335073_10000719_pt1 | contig 43075 bp, 33 predicted proteins | sample Lox_Sample_22_FD_207093 | JGI IMG/M metagenome (GOLD analysis project Ga0335073, IMG submission 207093) | Soil microbial communities from Loxahatchee National Wildlife Refuge, Florida, United States - Lox_Sample_2.2 | ecosystem: Environmental > Terrestrial > Soil > Wetlands | place: USA...
GAAGAAGCACGACCTCAAGGACACCGCCGCCATCCAGACGTATTTTAATCAGCAACTGTTACCAATTCTGAAGAAGCACGGCAAACGGATGGTCGGCTGGGACGAGATCTACGCGCCGGGTCTCTCCAAAGACGCCATGATCCAGTCGTGGCGCGGATTCGATTCGCTGGCCGCGACCGCGAAAGACGGTTACACCGGAATACTCTCGGCGGGCTACTATCTCGACCACATCGATTCAGCGGAGCGGCACTACCTCGTCGACCCCGTGCCCGCAGGCACTACGTTGACGCCGGAAGAACAGGCCCGCATCCTCGGCGGCGAAGCCTGCATGTGGAGCGAGCATGTCTCCCCGCGCAGTATCGATTCCCGCATCTGGCCGCGCACGGCGGCTATCGCCGAGCGGCTGTGGTCGCCGCAGAGCGTGAACAACGTCGACGATATGTACCGTCGCCTCTGGGTAGAGTCGCTGCGCCTCGAATCCGTCGGACTGACGCATCTCTCCGCCGAAGACGTTGGCCTGCGCCAGCTTGCCGGAACGGCTCAGATCGAGCCTCTGCGGGTCCTGGCAAGCGTTCTGCAGCCGGTGGGCTTCGACGAGCGCTATGAGATGCAACACACTTCGCAGCTCACGCCCATGGACCACCTGATCGACGCCGTCAGGCCCGATCCTCCATCACGCCATGAATTGCAGGCGCTGGTGAAAACCTATCTGGCCAACCACGATCCGGCAGCCCGCGCGGAGCTGGTGGCGACCTTCACAAGCTGGATCGCAGCGGGACCAAAGGCGCTCGCATTGATGACCGCCGCTCCGCTACTCCGCGACCCGGCGCCCAGAGGGCAGCAGCTTGCCGATCTGGGAACAGCAGGCCTCGAAGCGGTGATCTTTCTCGACAAGCACGAGACTCCTCCAGCGGGATGGGCTCCGGCCAAGCAGGCAGTAATCGACGACGCACGCAAGCCCGTCGGCCTGGTGCGTTTCACCGTGCTCGATCCAGTCGGTGATCTGGTGAAGGCTGCGGGAGGACAATAGCCACGGTCCATCCTTCGCAACAAGCCTTTGTCGCGAAGGATGGACTGCCTGGAATGATTAGCGGCTTGCAGCGTCGATAGCCCGCTCGACCTGCTCTGACGGGAGCGCCCTCTCGGCCTCGCTGACCTTAAGCAATGGAGTGGGTGGCCGCAGAAACGCGTAAACCAGCGCCGCCAGCACGGCGCCTACGAATGGCGCGACGATGAACAGCCATAGCTGCTGAATCGCCCATCCGCCAACGAAAAGCGCCGGCCCGATGCTGCGCGCCGGGTTCACCGAAGTATTGGTAATCGGAATCCCGACCAGGTGAATCAGCACCAGCACCAGGCCAATCGGAATCCCCGCAAATCCAACCGGAGCAGCCAGGTCGGTCGAGCCAAGAACTGTGATGACCAGAAACGCCGTCAGGATGACCTCGGCAAGAAAGCAGGCACCAAGCGAATATCCGCTGGGCGAGTGCAATCCGTAGCCGTTGGCGCCGAAGCCTGCAACCGCCGGGTTATAGCCGTCCGGAGCGCCCTGCGCGACATAGAGCAGCAGCGCGGCGGCGATAATCGCCCCTATGACCTGCGCGACCATGTAAAGGACAGCATCCTTTACACCAATCTTCTTGGCCACCAGGATGCCGAGAGTGACAGCGGGATTGATATGGCATCCCGAAATTGGTCCGATTGTGTAAGCCATGGCCAGCAGCGACAGACCAAACGCAAATGCCACCCCCGCGAAGCCGATATGGCTACCTGCAAGTACGGCGCTGCCCACGCCGCCAAACACGAGCACGAAGGTCCCGACCAACTCTGCAGCATATTTCTTCATACAGAATGCTCCTGCCTTTCATGAAGGGAAGTTTTACGGCAAGGAGACTATACGCCCGGAATCAGAGGCAGAACATCAAAAAAGGCCGCGGAATGTGCGTTTTCATTGGCCGCACCGGATTCCGAGGACTGTAAGAAATTGCCTATCGTGCAGCGACTTCTGCGTATTGCTGGCGATACCATTCGACCGTCCTGCGCAGGCCTTCTTCGAAGCTCACCGCAACTTTGTAGCCGAAAGCATCCCGAGCAGCGCTGATGTCGGCCAATGAGTCGCGAATATCGCCCGCGCGGGGCGGTCCGTAGATCGGCTGCTCTTTGAAATCCAGCAGTTCGGCCAAAACCTTAAAGGTTTTATTGAGGCTATGGCGCTCGCCGCAAGCCACATTGAAAACCCGTCCAGCGATCTTCTCCGTCGGAGCATTCATGGCCAGCACATTGGCCGATACAGCATTCGCTATATAGGTGAAATCCCGCCCCTGCTCGCCATCGCCAAAGATCGTCGGCGTCTCGCCGCGCATCATCTGCAGCGTGAACTTCGCCATTACGCCGCTGTAGGGAGAATCCGGAACCTGCCTCGGTCCGAAGATATTGAAGTAGCGCAGGCACACCGTCTCGATGCCATACACCTGCCAGTAGCTCTTCATGTAGAACTCGCCTGCCAGCTTCTGCACCGGATACGGCGCGATCGGCATGGGCACCATGGTTTCCACACGGGGAAATCCCGGCTGGTTGCCATAGGCCGAAGAAGACGCCGAGTACACAATGCGCTTCACGCCCGCCGCTCGCGCCCCCTCCAACAGGTTGAACGTCCCGTCGATATTGGCCGTGTGGCTCGTCCGCGGATCCTTCACCGAGCGCGGGACCGAGGGCCGCGCCGCCACATGGAAGATGTAGTCGATACCCTCGCAGGCTTCCGCCGTAGCCGCCGCATCGCGCAGGTCGCACTCAATGAACTCGATGCGGTCACGGAAGGTCGCGAGATTTTCGCACTTGCCGGTTTCGAAGTTGTCCAGGCCGCGGATCTCATGGCCATTGGGACCAAGAGTCTCGACGAGTTTCTCAGTAAGCGAAGATCCGATAAAGCCGGCGCAGCCGGTCACTAAATAACGAGCCATTCTTGCTTTATGGTAACCCGCCGCTGGCGCCGGCATGTGCGACCAGCCTCCCCTCTGAGGCATACTGGAGGTATGAGCGAAATCTTTCCCTTCCGGCTGGCGCCGTACTTCCGCACCCGCATCTGGGGGTTTCATGACCTCGCTCCATGGTTCGACTACAAGACCGACGGCGAGCCCATCGGCGAAGTGTGGCTTACCGGTGAAATGTGCAAAGCCGCTACCGGCACTTTCGCTGGCCAGACCCTCCGCGCCATTACGGATGCTCACGGTCCTGAGCTGCTGGGCAGCGCCCTCGGCGATGGCGAATTCCCCTTGCTCATCAAGATGCTCTTCCCTAAGGAGAAACTGAGCGTGCAGGTGCATCCCGACGACGCGATGGCCCGCATATATGGCGAACCGCGCGGCAAGACGGAGTGCTGGTACGCGCTCGACGCCGAACCCGGCGCGAGCGTAGCGCTGGGAATCCGCTCCGGTGTGACCACCGAAGACGTTCGCGCGGCAATCAAGGCTTCAACCCTGGAGAACCTGCTGGAGATGGTCCCGGTCCGGAAGAACGACATGCTTTTCGTCGATGCGGGCACCGTCCACGCCATGGGGCCCGGCGTCGTCATTCTCGAAACCCAGCAGACCAGCGACCTGACCTATCGTATGTACGACTACGGCCGCCCCCGCGAGCTGCATCTTGAAAAATCTCTCGAAGCGATGCGTCTGAAAACCCGCTCCGGCAAGATCCCACCGCACGCTATCAACGGCCATTCCGTTCTGATCGATGAGAAGTACTTCGAGATCGAGCGCTGGGATCTTCCCACCGGAGATGCCCCTGCCGGCCTCTCACTTGAAACCGGCGCCGTGCAGATGCTCTTTGTCGCCAGCGGTTCAGTATGCCTCTCGGCGGCCGGCGGCGACGCGTTCAGCGTCGGGCGCTGCGAGCTGGCGGTGATACCGGCGTTAGCCAGTGGTGTGCGCATCGGCATCGAATCTCCCGCCGAGATCATTCGTATTCTTCCCAAAGCTGTCTAGCAATCTCTCATCCAAGGCGATGCCATTGAAGATCGATTTTCGCCCCATCATTCTTGCGGGAGGCAGCGGAACCCGCTTCTGGCCGCGCAGCCGCAAAGCCCGCGCCAAGCAGGTGCTGGCGCTCGACGGCGAGCGCACCATGATTCAGCGCACCGTCGACCGGCTCAGCCCGCTTGCCCGTGCCGAGGATTGCTGGGTCATCACCAACACCCTGCTCTCCGACACTATCTGCGGCCAGCTCGATACCGTCCCGGAAGATCACGTCGTCTGCGAGCCGGCCGCGCGCAACACCGCCCCGGCCGCGGGTCTCGCCGCCTTCCTGATCGAGCGGTCCTCACCCGATGCCGTGCTCGGCATCTTCCCTGCGGATCACGTGATCGCCAACGAGACGGCCTTCCTCGAGGTGATCCAGCGCGCCATCGAGTTGGCGGCCGCAGGGGAGAATATGGTCGTGCTTGGCCTCAAGCCGACTCGCGCCGAGACCGGCTACGGCTACATCGAGACCGGAGAGGTCTTCGCCGAAGGTGTGCTGCGCGTGCGCCGCTTCACCGAGAAGCCCAACCGCGAGCGCGCCGAAGAGTTCGTCGCCGCCGGGAATTACCACTGGAACAGCGGCATCTTCGTCTGGAGTGCCCGCACCCTGGCCAACGCCGTGCGCGAGCATCTGCCGGAGATGGCCCCGCTACTCGACCAGATCGCCGCCGCCTACGGCACGCCCGACTTCGACCGCGTCTTCCGCGAGATCTATCCTCGCTGCGAAAACATCAGCGTCGACTACGCGATCCTCGAGCCGCGCTCGGCCAAGGGTGAGAGCCGCTCCCATCTCTACTGCCTGCCCGCCGACTTCGGCTGGAACGACCTCGGCTCGTGGGCCGCGCTTTACGAGCATCAGCTCGAGCAGGGATTGAACACCGATGCCCACGCCAACGTGACCGAGACCGTGGACAGCATTGCCATCGAAGCCCGAGGCAACTATGTGTATAGTCCGAAGAAGTTCGTTGCCCTGGTGGGTGTTCGCGACCTGGTGGTCGTCGAGACCGACGACGCTATCCTCATCACCTCCCGCGAGCACTCGCAGGACGTAGGCAAAGTCGTCAAGGAACTGGTGTCGCGCGGCCGCAACGACCTGATCTGAAACGGAGAGAAGAAGAGAACGCATGGGAAATCGCAGCCCGGTGAAGTTTGGCACCGACGGATGGCGGGGAATAATCGCCGACGACTTTACCTTCGAGAATGTCCGCATCGCTGCCGCCGCAATTGCCAGCTACCTGCACGCCAGCTCCGACCCGAACGAGGCTCCCGCCAAGGGCGTCTGCGTCGGCTACGACACGCGCTTTGCCTCACCGCTCTTCGCCCGTGCAGTCGCCGATGTTCTGGCTGCGTCCGGAATTCCCGTCAAGCTCGCCAACCGCATCACCCCAACGCCGGCCCTCTCCTACGCAGTGCGCGAATTCGGCGCAGCAGGCGGCGTCATGATCACTTCCAGCCACAACCCGTATCAGTGGAACGGCGTGAAGTACAAAGCCTGGTACGGCGGCTCTGGCAAGCCATCGAAGAAGTCGATTTTCTCCCCGACTACCTCAAAGCGCTGCGCAGCTTCGCCGATCTGGATCTCATCGCAAAGTCCGGCTTCAAATTCGCTATCGACTGCATGTACGGAGCGGGCGCCGGCATCCTCGCCGGCATCTTCAAGAGCATCGGCGTGGACTACGTTGAGATTCGCGCTGAGCACAATCCGCTCTTCCCCGGCATCAACCCTGAGCCCATCGAACCTCACGTGCGCGCTCTTGAGGATGCCGTCGTCGAATTCAAATGCGACGCCGGTCTGGTCACTGACGGCGATGCCGACCGCATCGGCGCTGCCGACGAAAACGGCAACTTCGTCGATCCGCACAAGATTTTTGCTGTTCTCCTTGAATGGCTTCTCTCGCGCAGAAAATGGCCCGGCGACGTGACCCGCGCTTTCAACACCACCTGCATGATCGACCGCATCTGCGCGCACTACGGACGCAACCTGCACGAGCACGGCATCGGGTTCAAGTTCGTTGTGGACCTGATGCTTGAGAAAGACATCCTCATCGGTGGCGAGGAGTCCGGCGGCATCGGCATCCAGCGCCACCTGCCCGAGCGCGATGGCCTGCTCAACGCGCTGCTGCTCGCCAATGTGATGGCTGAAGAAGGCAAGACTCTCGGCCAGCTCGTCGCGGCGCTGCAGGAGAAATACGGCCAGCACGAATACGGCCGCATCGACCTCCACATCAATGACGACCTCAAGAATGCCACCATCGCCCGTGCCCGCGCCGGCGTAAAGGAATTCGCCGGAATGCCCATCGAGCGCGTCGAAACTCTCGACGGCATCAAGTTCTACCTCGACAATCCTGAGGCGAAATCCAAACCAAATGCAGCGAAGACCTGGCTGCTGCTGCGAGCCTCCGGCACCGAGCCGCTGCTGCGCATTTACTCCGAGTCGTGCTCAAAGGAGTCGGTCACAAAGCTGCTGGAAGCGGCTCGCAACTTTGCCATGAGCAGTCTGGGTTAGCAGCAGAGGCTGGTTTTACTCAGGCTTCGCGCAGCCGGAGTAACATGAGAGCCGAACCCCACTTCGAGGTTTTGCCATGGCCCAATCTGCGCCCGCGTATCCCTATGAAACGCGGCTGAACATCCTCTATCCGCCGATGGAAGTCATCGATGAGAAGGCGCTCGCCGACGCCTGCGAGTACAAGTGGTTCAATCAGACCCTCTGCAAGGTCAACGACTCGGTCGTGCGCGTGGGCATCATCGAAGGCGAGTACCACTGGCATAAGCATGACAACGACGACGAATTCTTCTACGTCGTCGAAGGCCAGCTGCTCCTCGACTTCGAAGACCGCACCGTCGAGCTCTCACCACGTCAGGGCTTCGTCGTCCCTAAGGGCATTGTCCATCGCACCCGCGCTCCACAACGGACCGTGATCCTGATGGTGGAGAATGCGGGAATCATTCCGACGGGTGATTAGAACTGGCGGCATAACCATGTTCCATATTTATGGCATCGGTGCGATACTGGTGGCATGAAGCAGGATTCTGTTCGGACTACAGTGGACATTCCCGCACCCCTCTACCGCCAGCTAAAGGCCCAGGCCGCCGCCAGCGGAAAGTCCGTTCGTGAGCTCATTGTTTTGGGCGCCAAAAAAGTTTTGATCGAAGGTCAGCGCCCTCGCTCAAAGAGAGTGCAATTTCCTCTTATCGTCTCCGATGGACCGAAGATCGACCTCACAAACGAACAGATCTATGAGCTCATTGAATTTCCTTGATGCTAATGTATGGCTTGCGCTTTGTGTGAGCCGCCATATCCACGCGGAACGGGCAAGATCATGGTTTGCTGAAGCCGCACAGGAGAGATTTTTCCTCTGTCGATTTACGCAGCTTGCAGTCTTAAGGCTTCTAACCACGGCAAGCGTCATGGGAAACGACACTGAGACAATGGCAGGGGCATGGAAGCTGCTGGATCGAATCCAATCCGATGATCGAATTGAATTTCTTTTCGAACCAGAAGGCCTGGATCGCGAATTTCGACGGCGATCAAATCTGGCAAGCCGGTCTCCCAAAGTCTGGGCGGATGCCTATCTTCTGGCATTTGCCGCAGCGGGTGGCCTGAAGCTCATCACCTTCGATCGGGCTCTGAAAACCAAAGGCCCTGAAAGCCACAAAGTCGACGTGCTGGTTCTCTGAACCGCCCTTTACTTCTCGCTGCTCGGTGGAACCAGTCCCTTCAATCGCATATACAGCGCCAGCGTGGCGTATTGCTCGTTGTCGTGCGAGACAGTGGCCCATGCAAAGCCGATGCGTGTGCGCGTAACCGGTCCGAGTGTAAGCATCTGCAGAAGATTCTCGTCCGTGAGCGAGGCCATTGCCTTGTCGCATTCTGCAAAGGACGCCTGCAGCGCCGCCACGATCGCCGCCTTGTCGGCGGTCTCCGGCGGCACCTTGGGTAGCGCGTCCGGAGCCGTTCCGTTGATCGTTCCGCAGCTGCGTAATTGTGCCTCGGTGACGTGGTTCACCACACGAGCGAATGTTCGGATATCAGGAGTGGGCCGGAACGAGTAGCTGTCTGCCGGCATCTTGTCGGCAGCCTTTAGAATATTGCCCTTCAGTCCGTTATAGCTGCGCTGCACATCAGCCGCCGCGCTCAGCTTCACCGGTGTCGGAGCAGGGGACGGTGCCTGCGCGGCCACAAGGGCAGCGCTAAGAAAGACAAGACCGAGAGCGGCGGAATTACGTAGCATAGGGCGCTCCTCCGCAGAAATCGTACCAGAGCCGGAAATCCGCGGAGAGCCCGGCCCGTCGCCGGTTTTCTGTCATCGTATTTTTGCGTGACCGAGCGGACACCGGTCGAATCCAAGGTGTATAAGGCTCAAAGAGTACATTCCGAGAGATTTGAGGCGAATCACTATGAGCACAGCCGTCGCATCGACCACCACTCCCCTCACCCAGCTCTCCGCATGGAAAGCTCTCACCGCGCACTACGAGAAAATCCGCAGCCAGCATCTGCGCGACATCTTCAAGAGCGATCCCGGCCGCGGCACGCGCCTGGTCGCCGAAGCTGAAGGCATCTACCTCGACTATTCGAAGCACCGCATCACCGACGAAACACTGAAGCTCCTCCTGCAACTCGCCGAAGAAAGCGGCGTGAAAGCGCGCCTTGAGGCCATGTTCAGCGGCGAGAAGATCAACATCACCGAGAAGCGCGCCGTCCTGCACGTCGCCCTGCGCGCACCGAAGGGCGAAAAGATCCTCGTTGATGGCGAAGACGTCGTGCCCGCCGTTCACGAAGTGCTCGACCGCATGTCCGCTTTCTCCGACCGCGTTCGCAGCGGCGAGTGGAAGGGCCATACCGGCAAGGCCATCAAGAACGTTATCAACATCGGCATTGGCGGTTCGGACCTCGGCCCGGTCATGGCCTACGAAGCGCTGCGCCACTACAGCCGCCGCGACATGACCTTCCGCTTCGTCTCGAACGTCGACGGCACCGACTTCGCCGAGGCCACGCACGACCTCGACGCTGAAGAGACGCTCTTCATCATCTCGTCGAAGACCTTCACCACCCTCGAAACCATGACCAACGCGCACACCGCGCGCGACTGGGCGCTCAAGAAGCTTGGTAACGAGAAGGCGGTCGCCAAGCACTTCGTCGCCGTCTCCACCAACGCCGAAGAAGTCACGAAGTTCGGCATCGATACCGCCAACATGTTTGGCTTCTGGGACTGGGTCGGCGGCCGCTACTCGATGGATTCCGCCATCGGCCTCTCCACTATGCTCGCCGTCGGCCCGGATAACTTCCGCAAGCTCCTCGCCGGCTTCCACTCGATGGACGAGCACTTCCGCACGGCGCCCTTTGAGAAAAACCTGCCCGTACTCATGGGCCTGCTCTCCGTCTGGTACAACGACTTCTTCGACGCGCAGACCGTTGCCGTGCTGCCCTACGAGCAATACCTCAAGCGCTTCCCTGCCTACCTGCAGCAGCTCACCATGGAGAGCAACGGCAAGCACGTCACGCTCAGCGGCGAAAAGGTCAGCTACCAGACCGGACCCATCTTCTGGGGCGAGCCCGGAACCAACGGCCAGCATTCCTTCTACCAGCTCATCCACCAGGGAACGAAGCTCATCCCCTGCGACTTCATCGGCTTTTCGAAGACCCTCAACCCGCTGGGCAACCACCACGACCTGCTGATGGCCAACGTCTTCGCTCAGGCTGAAGCTCTCGCCTTCGGCAAGACGCCCGAAGAAGTGAAGGCCGAAGGCACTCCGGACTGGCTCGTCCCGCATCGCGTCTTCGAAGGCAATCGGCCGTCAAACACCATCCTCGTCGAAGAGCTCACGCCGGAATCCCTCGGCAAGCTCGTCGCCCTCTACGAGCACAGCGTCTTCACCCAGGGAGCCATCTGGCAGATCGACTCCTTCGATCAGTGGGGCGTCGAGCTCGGCAAGGTGCTGGCCAAGAAAATCGTCGGCGAGCTCGAAGGCAAAGATCCTGGCGGCAAGCACGACAGCTCCACCAACACCCTCATCGCGTTCTACAAAAAGCAGCGCGGCTAAGGTTCCGCGCATCCTTAAGCTAAGGTTCCGAGCATCGTTTATTTCACCGGGGGACGGGCATCAGCTCGTCCCCAAAACTTTTGTTGCCCAACGGGGTTCTTAAGAGTGACGCTTCCATCCCGTTCTGCGTCCATTTGAATAGGTGGTCAACGCAGGCAATAGTTCACGAAGCGTAGAGGTTCGAACGACATGAGCGTTCATCGGAGCGACAGAGTGAAGATTTTCCGGACAGCCTTCCTGGGATTGCTGGCCGGTTGCCTATGGTTCTCTACCCAAACTGCCTCCTTCGCGCAGGACAATTCCACCGCACAACCAGCGGCGCAGCAGAAAGCGCGCACCGACGCAGACATTCAATCCGATGTGGGCTATGCGCTCACCCATGACTCAACCCTGAAGGGACAACAAATCACCAGCACCGCGGCCAACGGCACCGTCACGCTTTCCGGCACGGTTCAGACCAACTCGCAGTATCAGCAGGCGGAGACCGTCGCCGGCAATGTGCCCGGTGTAGCCGGAGTCATCAACCACATCAAGGTGGCCAATCCAAATTCACCCGAGCCACCCCCTCCTGATCAGGCACAGGCTAACTCGCTCGCGCCCGGAGCCGACGCAAATGTCCCTCCCCCTCCCCCCGACGACGATTCCAATGCGCAGGCCGCTCCGGGTCAGGCCCAGGCCGCTCCCAACCAGACTCAGGGTCAGGCCCCGCCGGTTCCCTACATGGGTGCTCGGCCACCCTACCAGCCGCAGCAGGGCGGATACTATCCTCCCCAGCAGAGCTATAACCCTCCGCCTCCCAGCGGACCCGTCACCATTCCCGCCGGCACACTGCTGCCGGTGCGTTTAGCCGAAACGCTGGACACAGCCCACCTGAAGAGCGGCACCTTTTTCCAGGCAACCGCCGCGGCTGACGTCTATCAGAACGGAGTGCTCGCCATCCCGCGTGGCGCGGTGCTGACCGGGCAAGTCGTCGAGTCCAAGAAGCCCGGCGAATTGGGCGGTTCGGCGGAACTCCGCCTTCAGCTGACCAATGTGAACCTCGGCGGTACCGTCTTTCCGCTGGCCTCCGACGTCTGGTCGAGTAAGGGACCCAACAAAGCCGGATACACCGTGGGCAACACCGCAGGCGGTGCGGCGCTAGGAGCAATCATCGGCGGTCTTATCGGCGGCGGCTCCGGAGCAGCTATCGGCGCCGGAGTTGGCGGAGTCGGAGGCCTCGCAGCGTCGTCAGCGACCAACGGTCCTCGCCTCATCCTGCCGGTGGAGTCGCAGGTAGTTTTCCACCTTACCGGTCCAGTCACCGTGCAGCCCGTCTCCTGGCAGGAGGCGCAACGCCTGGCGTCGAGCGTTCCGCAGCAGCCGCGCCTGGTGCAGCGGCCATACTATCGAGCGCCTGTGTACGCAGCGCCGTATCCGTACTATCCGTATGGGCCTTATCCCTACTAGGGACGGGTCTACTAGCATCGTTTTGCAGTAGCGCATCGGCCGGGTGACTTCTTGTTGCCCGGCCGTCTTTTGTTTGCCGACGGCATCTCCGGGCTGTGCTACCCTCGTCTCGCATCTTCCCTCGTCCATTCTCCTGCCCGGGAGTCACGCATGCGAAAGACCGCCCTCTCGCTCGCCATCGCCGCCTTTCTGCTGGCCTCCAGCATCGATCTTCACCCCGCCACCCTCAACGGAGTCACCCTCCCCGACACCATTCAGGCGCGGGGCACTCCGCTGGTCCTGAACGGCATGGGGCTGCGCACAAAATACGGCTTCAAGATCTACGTAGCCGGCCTCTACCTGCAGCAGAAGTCATCCGACCCCGATGCCATCATCAAATCCGATGCGCCCAGAAGAGTCGTCATGCAGTTTCTGCACGGAGCAAGCAAGAGCCAGATGGCCGACGCATTCAAGGAATCGTTCACCGATAACGCGCCCGACGCCGAAGCAGCGCTAAAGCCGGATGTGGACCGTTTCTTCGGCCAGCTCGACGCGGTCCACCAGGGCGATCAGATGGTCTTTACATACATTCCGGGCACGGGCACGATTTTCGTTCTCAATGGCGGCGAGAAGTTGACCGTACCCGGCCCGGCGTTTGCTCAACTGCTGTTTTCCGTCTGGTTCGGACCGAAGCCTCCTAATCCTGAACTGAAAAAGGGGCTGCTCGGCCAGTAGACAGACTGTCACGCTATTTGTGGAACGTACTCTTCACCCACCCCTCAATGTTGGTCCATTCGCTCGACTCGAAGTATTTGTCGGCCACATGGCGAAACATCTTCAAAGCCTCCGGTGAGTAGTCGTCAAGAGCTACGGATTTGGGCAGCGTCGGATTCACCCGCATATAGCGGCCGCCGCTCTGGCTTCCTCCCAGCAGGCTGCTGGTCAGGCTGTCATTACTGATCGACGCGCCGTCCATCAACGCATTGAGAATCGCGAATGGCGGTGTTGGTCCGTAGGTTTCAATCCACGCCCAATACTTCAGCCCGTAGCACAGGCGCGAATCTTCCGAGACCTGTATGGACGCCGCGGTAAGACCTGTGCCGATCGAGAGCAGCACGATATTCGAGAGCTGCTGGCCAGCCTCAATGGCGCGGCCCACGGCCACCGCCGCGGGATTGTTCGCAAACAGCCCGCCGTCGCTGCACCATCCAAACTGCGGATGGTTATAGGGCGGGAAGTACACCGGCGCCGCAGAAGTGCTGAGCGCCGCGTCGTACAGATAAGTGCTGCTTCCCGGAGAGCCGGGAAAGTTATCGATTACCAGCGGGTTCCATGAAGGAGGCGTCGCCGAGTCCCTGAGCTGGAAGGTCGTCACCATGACGTTGCTGGCCAGAGAGCTGAGCAGCGGGTTTCCGGGAATGAAGTTTTCAATAACACTCTGCACCGACGGGTCGCCGATGTCGTCATAAAGAACCTGCCACAGGCCTTTGACATCCGCGAAGCCTGCTGCGGCGCCACCCTCCGGCAGCAGACAGCCGGGCTGAAAGCCGGCGGGATAGAAAATGTCTTTCCCGGCCGTGGCGTAAAGATCCACGATGCTGTCGATGCTCTTGCCCTGTGCCAGCGCGAGAGCGATAAGGCCGCCGGTCGAAGTCCCGGCGTACAGGTCAATGTTCTGATTGTTGGAACCGAAGATACCAAGGTCATCGTTGAGACGCTTCAGAAGAAGCGACGAAAGATAGCCGCGTATTCCGCCGCCATCGCAGGCAAGAATCAGGTAGTTCGCCATTGGGGGATTCCTCTCTTTCGAATGCATCCATCAGATTGCGAATTCCTTCGCGCCGGGAATGCGCAAAACAGCATAATCGCCGCGTCTTGCGGTAGCAATCGTTGCCGCGTTAAATTGCGCCGCCGCTGCGCGAGGGGTTCAAGGCGGGCAGTTAAAATGAAAGAGTGGAAGTTTCTACCCTCGAGCGCAGAAAGAAAGCGCCTCTCTCCCGACGCGATTTTCTGAAGCTCGGAGGAATCGCCGCTGTTGGCCTGCCGCTCTACGCGGGTGAGGTTTCGCGTCACGAGCTCAGCGTGCAGCGGATCACCGTCAGGCTCCGCCAGCTGCCCCAGGCTTTCCGCGGATTCACGATCGCGCAGATCTCCGACTTCCACTACGCCGAATACACCGAAGCCTTCTTCATCCGGCGCGTCGTCGAGCGCGTCAACCAGCTCGCGCCCGACATGGTGGCTCTCACCGGCGACTTCATCACCAACGGCTTCTGGTCGGCGAAAGACACCATCCGCTTCGCCGGCGAATGCGCCGAAATACTCAGCCACATCCAGAGCCCTTTGCGCTACGCCGTGCTCGGCAACCATGATTGCGCCGTCAAACCCTATACCGCCGCCGTAATCGATGCTCTCGAGTCACACGGCATCCCTGTGCTCCGCAACCGCTCGGTGCCGCTCGAGCGCGGTGGCGGCCGCGTGTGGCTCGCCGGTACCGGAGACGCCCTCATTGGCGACTTTGGACTTCAACAGGCGCTTCCCGCACCGGCACACAGAGACGGCGAGTCCGTCATCCTGCTTGCCCATGAGCCCGACGTTCTGCCCCTGGTCGCCACCCACAATGTAGACCTGATGCTCTCCGGTCATACCCACGGAGGGCAGGTGCGCTTCCCATTTCTGCCCGCGATGTTTCTACCCGAATTGGGACAGCATTATGTCGAGGGCCTTTACCGCCTTGGCCCTACTCAGCTCTACGTCAATCGCGGCGTGGGCACGGTAAATCTTCCCTTCCGTTTCAACTGCCCGCCGGAGATCACACTGATCACGCTGGCGTAGCACCGCGCACAGCTCAGCTTACTTCGCCTTCGTTACTTTGACTGGAACCTGCAGTGTTCCCAGCCGTCCGCTCGTCATATCCCACACGGCGAGATACAGGTACTCGTCATTCTTCTTCAGGTTGAGCAATTGATCGAAGGCTATCGGAGCATCGGGGTGCAGCCGAACTACATCCGTGTTCACTGTTATCGCGATGCGCGAGGCGTGTTTGTCGACAGCGCGCCCGTCGCTGTTCAGCACGACCGAGGCGACCCCAAAGATGACCTTGGATTTGCCATCCACTGTCTGCTGCGTAAGCGCGCTGATCGGCAGAGAATAGCGAATCGAGAACGGAACTGATCCCCTTTTCGGTGGAGACGACGGCAAGATGCCTGTGGCCTTGGGCGCTGACGCAACGGCGGGATCAGAAGCCGGCAGCACCCTGGCCTGAAAAATAATCGGCAGGCTGCTCATAGCCGGCAGTTGTACCTTTTCGCCGTTAGGCAGCAGTCGCGTCCGCGGCCTGGGTTTGTTCGACTGATCGGCACCGCCCGGGCTTCCATCGGCAAAGTACCCGCGGCGGTAACTCAGCTGGTAGCCATCTGAGCTCAGTTTCACACGAACCTTGTGCCACTTATTGTCGAAGTGGAAATCGTGCGGGGTGTAGGTCAGCGTGTAGAAGCTACTATCCGAGTTGAGGATGTGGCTGGTAATTTCCAGGAGGCCGTTGTTGTCGTGGAAAGTCTGGCCCCCCGTGGCCAGTGCTGTTTCGTTCATCTTCGCTTCCTGAGCCCATAGAAGCGGCAACTGCTGTGGTGGCGGGTTGATAAGTCCGCGCGCGTCGATCGGATAAACGGCAATGCGCTCCTGCTCCAGCACATCGTAAAGACTTCGCCACGCGGCAGGATCCTCGAAGATCTCGGCATCTTCCCGCAGGTAGAGCGTCGATCCGCCTGAGAACCACAGGACGTTCTTGCGGCCCGGCAGCTGGCTGAGTTGACCGGCTATCTGATACATCGTGTCGATGTCGCTCAGGTATTCGCGGCCAGTCGGCGGAATGCGCGGAATCGCTTTACGCAGAGCTGCGAGCAGCAATTCGCGATCGGAGGTGAAGTTCTGCACGAGAAAACAACCGTTGCCGGCGCGCAGAAAGATGGCCAGAGGCTGGCCAGGAGGCTGCTCCCTGAAGAACTTGTTCAGTTCGTAATAGAGGTACATCTGGTCGGGTACCGACAGATCGGCGATGTCCACAAGAATGACGCTCAGTGTCGGCGGCAGGTGCAGCAGGTAGTCGTTGCTGTAAACGCCCTTTGCCGCGGTCACTGGCTCCATCGTCACAGCAGCAGGCGTGCCGCTATGCTCCTCAAACGAGGCGATCGTCTCCGGTGTCTTGTTGTCGAAGATCCGAAACGCAGACTCGGTAAGCCCGTGAACCGGATTTCCTTTGCTGTCGGTAACCGTTACATCTGTGAGCACGACACGCGAGTTGGCCTGAATCGTATAAGGCTGATTTGCCGGCGGCTGATTTTGCGACTGGGATTGCGCAAAGCCCGCTGACCAGAGGCCCGCACCGGGCAAGATCAGAACCGTCAACCACAATCGCGAGAGCATCGGTTCACCTGGGCGCTGCTGTGCAACAAGGGTTGACGGATCAGCCCTGCCGTAAGTTGCTGAACTCTAAAATGAAAGTATTGCCCTAACTAACCTGCCGGTGGTTCGTCATTTATACTGAAAGAGCTTCCTGTAGAAACCAGGAAAATCTCCTCGCGCCAGCCGGGCCTGCTCCCAGTCGCGTTGCGAGCGCCGCACAGCAAAGGTCGTCACTCACCCATGATCCGTTTCCTGCAAAAAGACAGCCGTTTCACCAAGGGCATCTTTGTCGTCATCATCTCCGTCGCCTGCATCACCATGGTCATCACCCTGGTGCCCGGAGTCTTCGATCAGACCGCTTCCGCAGACACCTATGCCACCATTGGACGCGGAGGCCCGTTCGGCCGTTTCCTGCCCGCGGTTGACGACATCTCCACCGCCGACGTGCAGTTGACCGCAGCGCGCATGCTGCAACGCCAGGGACTGCCTGAGCAGTACGCGCCCCTGATGATGCCGCGCGTCGCCCAGGGACTCATTCAGCAGCACATCGAGCTGCTCGAAGCCAAGCGGCTCGGCCTTTCCGCTACCGATGACGATGTGCGCCGCTTCCTTCACTCCGGAGCCTTCGGACAGGTGCTGTTTCCGGGCGGCAACTACGTCGGCGACGCGCAGTATGCCGAGTTCGTCTCCCAGCAGTTCAACATGACCCGCGAGAAGTTCGAGGACGAGGTGAAGAAGGAGATCGAGGAGAACCGCCTGCGCGCCCTGATCACCGGCGGCGTCACCGTCTCCGACGCCGAGGTTCGCGACAGCTACCGCCAACAGGCGACCAAGATCAAGTTCGACTACGCGGTCCTCAGCTCCGACGATCTGCAGAAGCAGATCAATCCCACCGACGCCGAACTTGAGGCCTTCTTCAAGAAGAACGCCGCCCGCTACGCAAACGCGGTCCCCGAGGCGCGCAAGATTCAGTACATTGCCTTCACCGACAGCAACCTCCCGCAGGGCGCTCCGCAGGTCACCGACGCCGAGATTCAGCAGTATTACAACCAGCACTTGAAGGATTACCAGGTCGACGACCAGGTGAAGGTCCGCCACATCCTCATCAAAGTTGACGGTAACGACCCCAAGGCCGATGCCGCTGCCAAGGCGAAGGCCCAGGACGTTCTCGATCAGCTGCATCACGGCGGCAATTTCGCCGATCTGGCGAAGAAGTACTCCGATGATCCTGGCAGCAAGGAGCAGGGCGGCGAGCTCGGCTTCCTCAAGCACGGTGCAACGGTTCCCGAGTTCGACAAGGCTGCCTTCTCTCTGCAGCCGGGACAGACCTCCGGGCTGGTGCGCTCGAAGTACGGGTACCACATCATCCAGGTTGAAGAGAAGCAGACCGCGCACACGCGTCCTCTGAGCGAGGTGAAGGGCAGCATCCAGGCCACCCTCACACGCCAGCAGGAGGCACAGCAGGAGCAGGCCTACGCGCAGCAGCTCGCCTCCGAAGCGCAGAAGAATGGCATGACCGCCACTGCTGCGGCTCATCACCTGCAGGTCGTAACTACCGACTTCCTCTCCCAGGCCTCCGTCGTTCCCGGATTGGCCGACGGCTCGAAGTTGCTCGCTCAGGCTTTCGCCGCCAAGAAGGGGGCCGCGCCTGAGTTTGCCGGCACCGGCGAAGGCTACGCCGTATTTCAGGTAACGGATGTGCAGCCGGCGCACGCTCCCACCTTCGCGGATTACAAGACACATATTCTCGACGACTATCGCGAGCAGCAGTTGCCGGAGCTTCTGGCCACGAAGATCAACCAGCTGGCCATGAAGGCCAAGGCGGATAACGATCTTGCGAAGGCCGCAAAGGAAGTGGGCGCCACCGTCAAGTCCAGCGATCTGGTCGGCCGCGACTCGCAGGTGCCCGACATCGGTGCGCTGGCCAGCGCCGCTCCGCAGCTCTTCGATCTCAGCGTGGGTCAGTTCAGCCAGCCCATCAATACCGGCCGCAGCGGCATCGTAGCCAAACTGGTCGACAAGCAGGAACCCACCAGTGACGAGATTGCCAAGAATCTGGAGCAGACTCGTCAGTCCGTCCTCGAGCAGCGCCGTGAAGAAGCCTTCGCGGTCTTCATCACCACTCTGCAGGAAAAGTATGAGAAGGAGGGCCGCATCCGCATGAATCGCAAGGCACAGGGCGCTTCTCCTTTCGGCGGCGGCCGCTCGCCCATCTAGGCGAAGCCGCCCATGAGTAGAACCGGATGAGTACAACCGGGCCCGTGATTTTCGAATCTTTCGAAGCGCGGGCTCTTTTTTTGCCGTTCAGGATTTTCTTTCATGCCTTTTGATCGCGCCTCGGGACTATTGCTTCACATCACCTCTCTTCCCTCTTACGGCGGCATCGGCGACTTCGGACCGGCCGCCTATGACTTCGCCGATTTTCTTGCCGAGTCGAAGCAGCGCCTCTGGCAGGTTCTGCCCCTCAGCCCTACCGGATATGGCAACTCGCCCTACGCGGCGCTCTCTGCCTTTGCCGGCAATCCGCTGCTCATCTCGCTCGACTACCTCGTACAGTGGGGATGGATCGCACGCGATCGCATCGCTCACCTGCCCGGCCGCTCCGGCGAAGTGCACTGGGATGACGTTGTTGCTGCGAAGATGCCGCTGATCGAAGAGGCCGCCCGCAACTTTCTTGAGCGCCATAGTTCGAGCGACTGGGAACGCTTCGAAGCCTATTGCCGCATGAACGGCACCTGGCTTGAGTCCTATGCCTTCTACAGCGTTCTCCGCCGCAAATTCGACGGCGCTTCGTGGCACACGTGGCCTGCGGAACTGGTTCATCGCGAACCCGCCGCTCTCGACAAAATCCGCGCCGACCATGGCCAGGAACTCGCCGTCCAGCAGGTGATCCAGTTCGCCTTCGATGAGCAATGGAGCAGGCTGCGCGCATACTGCGCTCAGCGAAATATCAAGCTGATCGGCGACGTCGCCATCTTCGTCAATTACGACAGCGCCGACGTCTGGACCAATCCCGATATCTTCGAGCTCGACGAAAATTACCTGCCCATCCGCGTTTCCGGAGTGCCCCCGGATTACTTTTCCGCGACCGGCCAGCGATGGGGAAATCCTCTCTATCGGTGGGATGTCCTCGCCGAACAAGGTTTCGCATGGTGGGTGGACCGCATCCGGCGCTCGCAATCTCTCTACGACATCATCCGCCTCGATCACTTCCGCGGATTCGAAGCCTTCTGGGCCATTCCCGCCGAACACGAGACTGCGGAGCACGGCGAATGGATCAAGGCGCCCGGCGCCGAACTCTTCCAGCGCCTGCGCGATGCGCTGGGAGAACTGCCTTTCATCGCCGAGGACCTCGGCATCATCACCCCCGAAGTCGACGCGCTTCGCGAGCAGTTCGATCTGCCCGGCATGCGCATTCTGCAGTTCGGATTCTCCGATCGAGGCGCGCACAACTACCTGCCGCACCGCTATGTCCCCAACACCGTCGTCTACACCGGCACGCACGACAACAACACGACCCGCGGCTGGTGGGATCACGAGGCGACCAAAGCCGAAAAGGAAGCAGTGAAGACCTACCTGGGCTGCAGCAAGAAGGACGTGGTCTGGGCGATGATCCGCGCCGCCGAAACATCGGTCGCCGACACCTGCATCCTGCCCGTGCAGAATCTGCTCGAGCTCGGCGACGAGGGACGCATGAACATGCCGTCCAGCACAGGCGACAACTGGAGCTGGCGCTGCCCCGAAGGCGCCCTCACACCGGAGATCGCCGGGCATCTCGCCGCTCTCACCGTCGTGTCCGACAGGGATTTTCAACCGCCAAGCGATCTGCCGCCCGCTACACCGCAGCCCGAGGCGGAGAGAACCTGAGTCCGCTCCGCTTTACTTGCTGACCGCCCCTCGCAGAAAATCAAGGCGGAGATGATTTATGAGTCTCGACAAAACCACAGGAGCCAGTATGCCGCTTTCCGGCGAAGCTATTCGCATGATGAATTACGTTGACGACGTCGCAGTCACTCTGCGTCGCATCCTTGCACTCGTTCCCACTCTCACCCCCGAGGAGCGCCAGCGCGTCAGCGAATACCTCAGCCAGTCCAAGCCCGCCGTGGAAACCGTTCAGACCGCTCTGCACGCCAAGTAGGGCTCATCTCGCCGCGCTCCGCTCTAACTCACATGAATGATGGGGCAGCGTCTGGGATCCCGGACAGCGCGGCGAAGCACCTCATGCGTCAGCGGAGCAACGTCACCTTCACCCAGGAAAATATAGCGGATGATATTTACCACCGGGTTGCCGTCCGTCCAACTGAAGTATGCATGGGGAACGTTGCCCGTTCTCTTCTCCAGCTCGATCAATAGCGCCGCAATGGAATTCGCAACCACCGGGCTGCTCGCATAGAGCACTTTGTGGCGGCCTTCCCTCTTTCCCTGCACCGTCAGCGTGGCCTCAAACGTCGACGCGTCGCCCTTCTCCACTGCGAAAAAGAACAGGCATTCGTCCGGGCCGAGGTTGTGCAATGCGCGCACCAGCGTGTCGGCCTCATCCAGGGCGCCCGGCCATAGATTCTCGGGATTCTTGGCCACTATCCGGATGATCCCGTCGGGATCCTCGCAGATCATTTCGTTTGCTGCGTCATCCAGATGAATCCCGGTAATGCGCAGCTCTGTAGAGCGAATCGCCCTTGAAAGCAGTGACACCAGAACGATGGACGCGATGAAGAACGACGCAATTTTCACGCCCTCAGGGCGCTCGTAAATGTTCAGCAGGGTCGTATAAACAAATAACAGGCAGATAAATCCGAACGGCAACCGCATCCAGCTCTTCGCTGCAAGCGTCACCGCGAACGCCGCCGAGGTGATAAGTACCAGGACACCCGTCGCATAGGCGCCGCCCTGCGCATCAACGTTCGCTCTGAAGAGCCACGTCACCGTGAATGCCACGCCCGTAAACACCAGTGACAGCGGCCTCGATGCCAGCGCCCACTCCGGAGCCATGCCGAACCCGGGCAGGTAGCGGGGAATCAGGTTAAGCAGTCCCGCCATCGCCGACGCTCCGGCGAATCCCAGGATCAATATCGTGCTGATGTCATACACCGAGCCGAAAGCATTCCCCAGGTAGAGATGGGCCAGATAGGCCATCGCCCGGCCGTTTGCCGGGCCGTGCTCTTCGAAAGCTTTCGCGGGTATGAGCATCGTGGACGCAAAGCTGGTGGCCATCAGGAAGAAGCTCATGATGACGGCCGCCGTCGTCAGCAATTTGCGTGTGTTCCGGATGCGATCCTTCAGCTCCGTGCCCTTCACCAGCGGCATCACCGCAACGCCGGTCTCGAAACCCGACAGGCCGAGCGCCAGCTTTGGAAACAGGATCAGCGAGATGCCCACAATCACGAATGGATCCCCGTGAGCTTTGAACAACAGGGCACGATTCCAGCCCACGATGAGCTCAGGATGTACAAGCACGTGCCACAGCGCGGCGGCGACCACTACCGCGTTCAGCGTCAGGTACGCCGCCACCAGCACTACCGCGATTCCGATAGCCTCCCGGAACCCCATCAGGAATACCGCCCCCAGCACGCCCAGGATGACCAGCGTCACCCCCATCTGGCTGCGCATGGCCGGCGGGGTCACCGGATTGTGAATAAAATGCGTCGCCGCGTCGGCAGCCGAAAGCGTCATGGTGATAATGAAGTCGGTCGCCGCAAATCCCAGCAGGATGAGCACCACGCTCTTGCCTTTCCAGTGCGAGAAAAGGCTTTCGAGCATGTGGATGCTGCCCTGCCCGTTGGGACTGGCTTCCGCCACCCGCCGATACACCGGCAGCGCGCCCATCAGGGTCACCAGAACCAGCACGAACGTCGCCACCGGCGACAGGACACCGGCCGCCAGAAAAGCGATACCCGGCTGATAGCCCAGCGTCGAAAAATAATCCACGCCGGTCAGACACATCACGCGCCACCAGTCGTGCTCCGGTTCGGCCCTGCCGTGCGCCCCGTGTGGACGAATATCCGCCAGCAGCCAGTCCTTCATGCTCATCCGAGACCCTCATCGACCTGCAACAAATAGCAGCGCCATTGTCTCAGATGTTTGTTTCCGCACTTGCGCCTGCATCCGCTTCCCGATGGACCCGAGCCGGGGAACCTCCGTGACCCTCGGCGGGTAAATATGGCTTGAAAGATGTTGCTACAAGGGCAGGCTGGTTGTTATCAGAGTAGGGATTACACGTGGAAGCAACCGCGTCGCACAGCTATGCGCAAGCCTGATCGGACTCATTCGTAGCGCAGCGCCTCAATGGGATTAAGGTTCGCCGCCTTGATCGCGGGAATCATCCCGCTCACCAGGCCCACCACCACCAGGATCCCGGTCGCGATCAGCACAATCATGGGAGAAATCAGCAACTGAATGTCGGCCGCGCTCGCATTCGAGGCCAGCGCGCTGTAGAACGTGATCCGGCCCACACCGATCGAAACCGCATAGGCCAGCGCGATGCCCGCCAGGCCGCCGATTCCCGTAATCACCAGCGATTCAGCGAGGAACTGGATCAGGATATGCCGCTTGCGCGCGCCCAGCGCCTTCTCAATGCCGATCTCCTTCGTCCTCTGCTGCACCGCCACCAGCATGATATTCATCAGCCCGATTCCGGCGATGCCCAGCGTCAGCGCGCCGATAAACAGCAGCAGCACTTCGAGCGCAATGGTCACAATCTTGAACTGCGTAAGCTGCTGCTCCAGGTCGGCCACGAAGACCGCCTGGTGATCTGAAGGCCTGAAGTTATGCATCGCCGCCAATGTGTTGCGAACCGCCTGCTGCACCGCCGTGTGATCTCCGTTGTAGTTCAGCCAGATGCCGTCCAGGTATTTCGGATCCTTGATATCGGCCATGGAGCTGAACGGAATATAGACCTGGCGATTTACGTTATCGCCCTCCTCCTGCATCTTCGGCTGCAGCACTCCGATCACCTCGAAGCTGATGCCGTTCAGGCGGATGTGCTGCCCGATCGGATAGAGTCCTCCAAACAGCTTCGTCTTCGCTTCCGATCCGATCACCGCCACATGCGCGCGGTTGGAGTCATCTTCCTCGGAGAAAAACCGCCCGTAATTGATATCGAGCACCAGGATGTTCTGCACCACCGGCCGATAGCCGTTCACTGTCCACGTGTAGGTATGCAGCTCGTTCGCTACCGGCACATCTTTCGACAGCATCGGCGTGATGTCCTTGAGCCCCGGAACCGTCTGCTTCAGGCGCTCGACATCGTCCTGCGTAAACCGCACCTGCACGCCGGCCTTCGAGCCGCCCACCTGCTCTGATGTCCGCCCCGGAAAGACACCGATGAGCTGCGTGCCCCACTGCGCGAAGATTGCCTCGATCGCCCGACCAAATCCCGATCCGTAGGCCAGCAGCAGCACCACCGTGGCGATCCCCCACGCCATTCCCACCATGGTGATGGACGTGCGCCGGCGGTTGTACACCATCGCTTCGAAGGCCTGCCTCCATAGATCGCGCAGCATATCCTGCTCCTTATTCGCGCCGCAGCGCTTCTACCGGCTCAAGCGCCGCCGCCTTGCCCGCAGGATACAGTCCGGCCACAATGCCGCTCAGGCTGAGCGCCACAATCGCCAGCGCAGCCGACCACGGAACCAGCCGCGGAGGATCAAAGCCCTGAATTCCCTGCCCCACCGCCTGACGCAGCAGGTACATGAAGAGTGCCGAGCCGGCAATGCCGAAAAGCCCGCTCACACCCGTCAATATCAGGCCCTCAAGAAAGAACTGGAAGAGAATACTGCGGCTGGTCGCGCCGATGGCCTTGCGCAGTCCGATCTCGCGCGTCCGCTCGCTCACCGATACCAGCATGATGTTGATGATCCCCACCGCGCCCAGCGCCAGCGTCACAATGCCCACGCCGCCCAGAAACACATCCATCGCCGTGAAAATCTTGCCGACCATCTGCTCGGTGCGAATCGTGTCCCACTCGTTGAAGGCCTCTGGCGCCTCGGGATCGAAGCCGTGCCGCCGCGCGACAATCTGGTGCACCTGTTTCTTCGCAATCAGATTGTCGCCGCGAATGCGAGGCTGATACTGGATCGATGTCACCGAATCGGCCGGAATGTTCTCCCCCTTGATGGGAAACATCTCCAGCATCACCGACAGCGGGATATAGACTTTCTGGTTCTCGCTGTCGTTATTTCCATGGCCGAACTTCGCCGCCACACCCACCACCGTGAAGCGTGTGCCGTTCAGCGTCACAATCTCGCCCATCGCCGGACGCCCCGGAAACAGCAGCTGCGCGCTCTTCTGCCCCAGCACCACCACGTGATTCCGGTTCGTCATATCGTCTTCGTTCAGAAACCGCCCCTCGGCAATCGGCAGGAAGCGAATGGTGTCATAGTTCGGCTCCGTGCCGATCACGTCGCCGCCGGCGGTCTGATACTGGCTCTGCTGCTTGATGTCGTCGCGATTGATCAGCGCGACTGCTGCCCTCACATCGGGTGCCTGTGTCCGGATCGCCTCGGCGTCGCTCAGTGTCAGGTTGTAGGGCCGCATTCCCGTGTGCTGATTCGGCACCGCCGGAATCGTCCCGCTCCACATCATGATGATGTCGTTGCCGAAGCTTTCGAGCTGGCGATGATTTCCCGACCGGAAGCCCTCACCGACCGAGATCAGCAGCAGCATCGATCCCACGCCCCATGCAATGCCGAACATGGTCAGAAACGAGCGCAGCTTGTTCGCCCAGATGGCGCGGAAGACCTGTCCGAAGGTATCGCCCAGACTCTGCATGTGCTACCTGCTTCTACGGATTAGAGGCGCCCGGAGTTCCCGCGCGCGCCCACAAGACCACGGAACGAGGCCAGCGGTGAGACGCGCCGAGACGGTACAGGTAAGCAGAACCCCGGAAAGATGTGACCAATCGCCGTAAACCCTTCACGTTTAAGCGTTCGCGATTAAGATGGAAGCGTCCGGAGGCGCTCACTCCATGAAGGCAAGATTCGCTCTGACACTCGTCCTCGCAGCCCTGTCGATCCCGGCCGCACTTCCCGCCCAGGACACCCCTCCCAACGCGCTCCTCGCTCTTTCGAAAAAAGACCATACGCTGGCCATCGTCGATCCGGCCACCTTGAAAATCCTCGCCAAGGTCCCCGTCGGCGATGACCCGCATGAGGTAATCGCCTCCACCGACGGCAAAACCGCCTACGTCTCCAACTACGGATACGGCAGGTTTCACACCATCACCGCCATCGACCTCGTCGGACAAAAGCCTCTCGACACCATCGACCTCGGAGCCCTCGTCGGTCCCCACGGCCTCGCATTCGCCGGCGGAAAGCTCTGGTTCACAGCCGAAGTCGCCAAGGCCATCGCCCGCTTCGATCCCGCCACGCAGAAAATCGACTGGATCCTCGGCACCGGGCAGAATCGCACCCACATGATCTACGTCGCCCCGGACATGAAATGGATCGCCACCACCAACGTCAATTCCGGAACCGTCAGCCTCATCGACAAGATCGAAGGCACAACCGGACCACCGCCGGGCCCGCTACCCGCCGGTGCACCGCATGGACCGCCTCCGCTCATCCAGCCCCCAGGCGGCGACTGGAATGAAACTGTCGTCCCTGTCGGTGTCGGTTCGGAAGGCTTCGACGTATCGCCCGACCACAAAGAGCTCTGGGCCGCCGACGCCCGCAACGGCAATGTCACCATCATCGACATTGCGAAGAAGCAGGTCATCGACACTCTGCCCATCAACGCTGTCGGCGCCAACCGCCTCAAGTTCACGCTCGACGGCAAACTGGTCTTCGTCTCCACCCTTCGCGGAGGCGATGTCCTCGTCCTCGACGCAGCCACCCGCAAAGTCATCAAGCGCATTCCCGTCGGCCACGGCGCAGCCGGCATCCTGATGCAGCCCGACGGCACGCGCGCCTTCGTGGCCTGCTCGCCCGACAACTACATCGTCACCATCGACCTCAAGTCGCTTGAAGTCACAGCCCACATCGATGTCGGCGGAGAACCCGACGGCCTCGCCTGGGCGACTCGACAATAGCTACAGCAAACCGCGCGCCTTCACTTCCAGATACTCGTTGATGGCATCGGCCTTCACCGTGCCCGGAGTCGTCTCCACCACCAGCACGCCCTGCGCGCGAAGCCGCGCCAGTATCTCCCGCCGACGCTCCAGAATCTCCGTCGCCGCCGTCGACACAAACATCTGCTCCACGTTGTCAGGCTTGCGCTCCGCCAGCTCACGCAGCTCCGGATGCCCCAGCACTACCATCAGCACCAGGTGCCGCCGCGCAAGATCAACCGCCGCATCCACCACCTCAGGACGCCGCGCGCTGTCCGCCAGCTCCGTAATCCAGAGGATCAGCCCGCGCCGCCGCTGCAGATGCTTCAGCCGCGCCGCCGCCGATAAATGATTCGCCTCCGCACCCTCCGCACGCACCTGCGACAACGAATCGACAAACTGCCGCAGATGTCCGGCGCCCGCAGCAGGCAACAACTGCTGCTGAATCCCCCGCCCGTACACCAGCAGCGCCGCCTTGTCCCCCGCCTGCATCACTGCCTGCGCCAGCGCCACCGCCGCACCCGACGCCTGATCAAGCTGCGTCAGCATGAGACTGAAGTTCTCGTCTGCGATCGCGCCCGTCTTCTCCGCCGGCACTTTACGCCGCACTTCAAACGCCGTCCGCGACAACCTCCCCGCATCCAGCACGATCCACACCTGCTGGCTGCGCTCCGTCGTGAACTCGCGCGTAATCAGCTTGCCGCGCCGCGCCGTCGCCGGCCACGCGATATTGCGCAACTCGTCTCCGCTCTGATATTCGCGAAGGCTTTCGAACTCCCGCCCCAGTCCCCGCAATCTCAAGCGCCGCTTCTGCAGCGCAATCTGTCGGATTCGTAACAGATAGAGTTGCGTATCTTCCGGCGACCGCTCCATCGGCGGATACACCCGGATATTCTGCCGCAGATCCGCCGACGCCCACCGCTCCGCCAGCTTCAACGCTCCGCGATAGCGAAGAAAGACCTCACCGAGCGCAACATCCCCGCGTGCATTCGGCGTGCATTCGATCACCACCCGCGCCGCATCCCGCGGATACGCCAACACCTTCTTCGCTGACGGCATCGCATCGAGCGCCGGGTCAAGCGCGTCCGTCACCCGCATTTCGAGGATCTGATTCGACTCCTGCGTCACCTCGATCGTGATCTCGGTCCGCTCGCCCAGCACCGGCGAGTTCCCAAATCGCCGCTCGACAGTGATCTTCGCCGGCGCCGGCAGCACAGCCGCATCCACAATCGCAAGCAGCAGAACCAGCGCGTCCCACGCCACCATCGCCCATATCCAGCGTGGATGGAAGAATCCCGGAATCGCCAGCAGACATCCCGCCACCAGCAGGAGCAGCGCACGCGGCGTAAGCGCGTACCCCAGCCTCCGGCCTCGCGCAGTGGCTCGGATCGGCGCAGGAACCAGCGTCTGAATCATGTCCTACTTCGGCAACGGCACAGCCGCCAGTATGTCCTTCAGCACACGGTCCGGATCGAATCCCTCCAGCTCAACCTCGGGCTTCAGAATCAGCCGGTGCCGCAAACACGGCAGCGCAGCATCCTTCACATCGTCGGGGATCAGATAATCGCGCCCATCCCTCGCCGCATATCCCTTCGCCACAATCAGGAGCCCCGCCGCAGCACGCGGGCTAGCACCCAGCGACACCGCTGGCCACTCCCGCGTCCGACGCACCACCGCCAGCAGATAGTCAAACATCGCCGGCTCTACCCGCACGCCTCGCACTTCCCGCCTCGCTGCAGCAAGCTCCTCAAAGCTCACGTTTTGAATCGGCGAATGCTCAAGCTGCGCCGCTTCTCCTTGTGCGTGATGCCTCTCCAGCACCGTCCGCTCCTCCGCCGCCGACGGATACCCCACGTGGATTTTCAGCAGAAAGCGATCCAGCTGCGCCTCGGGCAGCGGATATGTCCCCTCGAACTCCAGCGGATTCTGCGTCGCAAACACGGTGAAGTATTCGTCGAGAGCGTGGCACTCGCCGTCCATCGTCACCTGGCGCTCCTCCATGCTTTCGAGCAGCGCCGCCTGCGTTCGCGGAGGCATGCGGTTGATCTCGTCCGCCAGCAGAAACTGCGTAAACACCGGCCCTTTGTGAAAACTGAAATCATTCGTCTTCAGCGAAAACACACTCGTGCCCAATATGTCCGCCGGCATCATGTCCGGCGTTCCCTGCACGCGCCTGAAATCGAGCGACAGGAATCGCGCCAGTGTCTTCACCGTCAGCGTCTTCGCCACGCCCGGCACGCCTTCCACCAGTGCATGCCCTCCGCACAGCAGCGTCAGCAGTGCCTGGTCGATCATCTCCACCTGCCCGGAGATCACCTTGCCCAGCTCAGCGCGTCCCTTCTCAAATAGAGCAACAGCAGCGCTGCTCGCCGCAGATTGCTGTTCCTGGTCTGTAGCCCCTTCACTCACGCAGTCTCTCCATCTTTTGCACTTGCTGAGAATGTCTCATAAGTTCGGCCAGCCTTGAAATATGTCCATCGATGCGCGTGACCAGCTTCAGCCCACTGCGCGCGCTGTACTTCGTGAACTCCGCCTGTTGCGCAGCCTTCAGGTCATCAACAAAATCCGGCGAATCATAACGGAATCGGTCCGCTACAGCCTGCGCAATCGTCTCCGGCGAAGACCGCAGCGTCTCCCGCGGTATCCCGCCCTCGTGCTCCAGAAATTGCATCAGCCGCCGCTCGGCACAACCGGTAGCTACGTTGACTGCTCCCGCCTTGCGATACAAATCGCCCATCGATTCCGCAAACTCCAGTGGCGAAGTCCGCGGAGTTCGCACCAGCGCACGCAGCGGCCCGCTGCGCCGCCCGAAGCTGACGATCAGCAGCACCGCGACGGCTGCCAGTTGCCACTCCAGAGCTCGCACCGGTGTTCCCGTCACCGTGGCCCACAAATCAGGGCGCGCGCCGTGAATATACTCGTCGAAGAGAATCGTCCGGTCGTGCCCGCCGATGCTGGCCAGAAAAAGCTTGAGGCTCGCATCCTCCTTCAGCCCGCGGTTGCTCAGCGGAGCCGACGAACTCCACCACACCACTTCACCCTTGCCCGACGCGTAGTGAACAACCACCGCGTCGTCCCCGCAATTCTGGTCGACATGCAGCCTTACTCCGTCCGGCTTCCACCGTATCGGTACTGGCATTCCTACCCGGCCCGCGCGTGCCATCGCGCTTAGTCCCTCGGGAGTCGTGTAGCAGAGCTCACTGTAGATATGATTCGGAGCCGCGATATTCGCCTCCGGCAACATCGACGTGCTGACCGCACCGGTTGCCAGAACACGCCCGCCGCGATCCAGAAAATCGCCAATCCCGACCTTCTCCTTCAGAAGATCCAACGGATAAGCATCGGCCAGAATAAGAGTCGTATGCGCCGCGTCAAGCCCGCTCAGTTCCTTTGCCGGACGCTCCCATCGGTCCGTCCGGTATCCCAGACCGCTTAACAGCAGCCATGCCGCCTTGGCTCCATGTGTACCGCTGTTGTAGGTGCTCGGAGTGGAGTCCGAGTCTTCGCGTGCCGGCGCGAGAAAGGCACCAACCACAATTACGATCATCACCGCGACCGCAACCCAGAGCAGAATCCGCGCATCGCCTGAAAGCCTCTTCACGCTGCCCTCAGCTCTTCATGCAGTTCGAGCGCCTGCCGGTAGTCGGCCTCTGCCGCAGGATTCAGCCCGTACCAGATGCGCTCAAACCCGCGCGTCTGCTGCCGCAGAAGACTCCATCGCTGCGATCCGGCCTCCAGCAGCGCGACATACTCGCGCGGAGTGCGCGACCGGTTAGGACTCCAGAAGCGCCGCCCCTCAAGCATCACGATGCTGGCCCAGTAGATACAGTGCACTGCCTCGCGCCATTCACGTCGCGCCGCCTGCTGCTCCGCCAGGATCCGCCAGTTGTGCGACGCCTCTTCCCACGATTCGATCTGCCGCGTCGCCTCCACGCGCATCGCCAGCCGTTGCCGCTGCACGGTGCGCATCGCCCACAACGCCAGACCCACCAGAGCCAGCGCAATCAGCCCCCATTCAAAGAGTGGTCCGATCCACGGCGAGCGCTGCCCGAACCTCGCCACGTCTGTGAACAGGCTGTCGAGCCACAGGAAGAACCGCGCAATCAGCTTGTCCCAGATGCTCTGTTCATTCACTGTTACAAATTCCTGATGGCTCAGGATGGCGTCGGCGCGATGGCGCGCTTCGGCAAATCCTCGATCGCCCGGCCTGGCTCCGGCTGCATGCAGCGCGTTGTCGATGCGGCTCAGAGCCGCGTTCAGATCGCGCTCGCGTCCGGTGGCCCTGGCATTGCGGGCGTTCTTCAGCGTGTCCCGCAGCCAGTCGTAACGGGCCTCAAACTGATTTACGTTGGCGCCCGCCCCCAGAGACTGCAGCGTGACCTTGTCGTCGTCACCCACCTGCGCCGGATCACACGCCGCCGCGCTGGCCTGGCATCGCTCGACAAGCCCTCGAAGGCTGTCGAGATGCGCGGTGTATTCCGCCATGGTCGACTGCTTCAGCGCGAGAGCCGGCACCGCCGCCATCACGACCAGCAAAAGTGCAATGAGAGGGATTTTTCGGCTCACCGGTGAGACCTCAGCGTCACAGGCCCGTCAGCTCGCGGCGGGCCCATTCTCTGCGGGAGGCAGCACATCGACCGCCGCCTGCGGCACCGGCGCAATCTTCGTCATCATCCATTCAATGTCGAAGCCTTCCCGTCGCACCCGCTCATCGATATAGAACAGGCACACCCCGATTGCGCCGATCGGCCCCACCAGCGTCCCGGTCAGGAATCCGATCGCCAGGCTGATCGCGTGGGTGATGAATGCCTGCGCCCCGCGCGTGCGCACCGCCATAATCGCGAGCGGCGCCTGGATAGCCCCAATCACCAGGTAAAGTGCAAACAAAAACACCAGCAGCAGAAACACCCGCACCTTGCGGTCCGCAAGAAGCTTCTTGCTCCGCTTGATGGAAGCCCGCACGCCGAGCGATTCCATCACCGCCGCCGGAACCGCCAGCGACACGCGAATATACGCCCAGACCGCATACACCAGGCTGAAGAACGCAACGATATACAGAAGTCCCGCCGTAATGTTTGCGCTTGGCGAGCCGCGCCGCGCAAACTGCACTGCCAGGCCGACAGAAAAAAGGACCACCGGCAGCCAGAACCCCGCCCATATCTGCCGCAGAACGATCAGCGTGTAACGGAACCAGTGCTTCATGGCGGCCTGATACGCCATCCTGATCGTCGCCTGCTCACCCAGGTATACCGCTGACACTCCCCACGTCGTCGCCGCCTGTGTAATCCCGTAAAGCACCAGCGAGATCACCGCCGACGCGACCGTAAGCAGCGCGGTGATGATCTGCACCTTATAAAGGTTTGCCCCGGTGTGAACGTGGACACTCTCGTGCGCCGCATACCAAAGCCGCAGCGACTGCGTCACCACGCTGACTGCGGCCGGCAGTATAGCCAGCCCCGCAAACAGCGAAAAACGCAATCGGTAGAGCTGAAAGGTCCGATCCAGTACTTCGCCCGTTGAAAGCGGCCGCAGATCAAACTGGGGACGGCTGGCGGGAACGTGTGCGCTGCTGTCGATCCAACTATTGCTGGCCATAAACGTGTCGTTTGAGCGTGGAATGTTGGACGATGGTAGCACATCGCGTGCCAATCCCGTTCCACCCCCTCGCGCTCCTATCCTGAGATGGAATGAACCGCCGAACCGGCTCGAAATTCCGCAGTACGACAGACAGACCCGGTATTCTCCCCGACGGCACAAGAGCTCACCACTGCGATCGCAATGCTCTTTACGGCTCATCACCTCGTGCCTGTGGTATCGTTACCACCGTCCGGCATTTCTGTCCCGCCATGAAAATCCTTTCGCGTGCCCTGCTTCTGCTCCTCGCTTTCTTTCCGTTCGCCGCCGCCCAGGCCGCCACCAAAGTCGTCGTCTTCTCCGAGCCCGGATTCCCCTCCGCCGACTCCGCCGCCCCCGCCGACGCCGCGCTTCACGCCGCATTCGCGGAGGCCACCTTCGCGTCCGCCTCGCAACTGCCCGCTGCCCTCGCCGACGCCGACCTGCTCGTCATGCCCTACGGCTCCGCGTGGCCCGAAGCCCAATGGCAGCCCATCCTCGAATACCTCGACCGCGGCGGCAACCTTCTCGTCCTCGGAGGCAAGCCCTTCACCCGCGCCGCCTTTCATGACGCATCAGGCTGGCACCTGCGCGCACCCAGCGTCGCCGCCTCACTCGAGCTCTTCATCCATGACTACCAGCCGACGCCTGGCTCCGACAGCCTCAAGTTCGAGCCCAACCCCGACGTCCTTCCAGCACTGCCCGCCTTCTCCTGGAAACAGGCCTACAGCCCCGTCCTGCGCCTCTCCGTCGTCCCGAAATACAACCGCGACGGCTCTACCGGAGACGAAGACTTCGACCTCACCACCCTCGCCTGGGGCACCCGCGACGGCCACAAGCTCGCCGCTCCCGTCTTCGAGATTGACCACAACCAGTTCCGCTTCGTAGGAGGCCGCTGGATCTTTGCCGCCGCCGACCTCGACGCCGGGTTCTTCTCGAATACCCGGTTGCTCGCGACCCTCGCCGATCTCGCCACTCGCAAGGCCGATCGCTTCACCTTCCGCCCGCGCGTGCCGCTCTTCCTTGCCGGCGAGCCGCTGGAGTTCAACTTCGCGCCTTACTCGCCCGGATCCGACTGGAAGTCAGGCGACCAGCTCAAGATCCACGTCTCCTCCGAAGACAACGCCGCACCAACCGATCTCACCATCCCCGCCGACGCCTCCCAGCCCATCACACTGCCCGCCACCGCCGCTGCCGGGAAGGGCCTCCACACCGTCGAAGCCACCCTCCTGCGCGACGGCAAGCCGCTACGCATTTACCGATCCGGCTTCTGGATGCGCGACTGGGATTACCTCACGTCCGGCCCCAAACTCACCGTCGGGTCGGACTATTTCGAACTCGACGGCAAGCCGCTGCCCGTCGTCGGCACCACCTACATGTCGAGCGACGTCGCCCGCCTCTACCTCTCCAAGCCCAACGCTTACGTCTGGGATCAGGACATGGCGCAGATTCACGGCGAAGGCCTCAACATGATCCGCTCCGGCCTCTGGTCCGGCTGGGACCCGCTCATCGGCCCCGACGGCGCTATGACCGAAGACGCGCTCCGCACCATCGAAGCCTTCCTCATGTGCGCCCGCCGTAATAATCTTCCCGTGCAGTTCAACCTCTTCGCCTTTCTGCCTGAAAACCTCGGCGGCGAGAACCCCTACCTCGACCCTGTCGCGTGGCATGCGCAGGCCGAATACGTCACCAGCATCGCCCGGCGCTTCCACGCTGTCCCCTTCCTCGCGTGGGACCTCATCAACGAGCCCAGTGCCAACGCCAACCTCTGGCGCACCCAGCCTTCCGGAGACGCCTTCGAACAGGCCGCATGGCGCAAGTGGCTCGCAGCCCGCTATCCCGACCAGCCCGCGCTGCTCGACGCCTGGGCTGAGCCATCTTTCGGCATCGGTCGCAACCTCCAGCTTCACCCCACCACCGCGTCACCCGAAGCCGCTGCGCAAGACCCCCTCGCTCTGCCCGCCGCCGGAGCCTGGGGCTTCGACGCCGTCCGCTCCGGCTACAACCCGCTCAAGGTCTACGACTACTACCTCTTCACGCAGTCCATCTTTGCCGACTGGGTCCGGCGCACCCGCGACCTCATCCGCGCACAGGACTCGACACAACTCATTACCGTCGGCCAGGAAGAAAATGGAGTCTCCGGCCGCCTCTCGCCCGCTTTTTATTCGCAGCTCATCGACTTCACGGCCGACCACACCTGGTGGGACTTCGACGCCATCCTCTGGGCCTCGCTCGCCGCCAAATTCCCCGGCAAGCCCATGCTCATCCAGGAAACCGGCGAGCAGCGCCGCCTCACGCAGGACGACCACCTCCGCCTCACCGCCGAAGAAGAAAGCTGGCAGCTGGAGCGCAAGCTTGCCATCGCATACGCGCAAGGCGCCGGCGCGCTCGAATGGGTATGGAACGTTAACAGTTACATGTCCAACGACAACGAAATCCCCATCGGAGCCGTCCGCCCCGATGGAACCGAGAAGCCCGAAGCCCAGATCCTCAGCGCCTTCGCCGCCTTCGCCGCCAAGAGCCCGTCCAGCTTCACCCGCATTCAGGCGCCGCAGGTTGCCATGGTCACCTCACAGGCCCTCCAGTACAGCGGCATGAACCCGCTCGCCATCGACACGCAAAAGCACGCCCTCCGCGCCCTCGCCTACTACGACCACACGCCCTTCCGTTTCGTCGCAGAAAATCGCATCGCCTCCGATCTCGGCTCGCCCAAGCTCGCCATCCTCCCCGCCGCACAGGCCCTCAGGGATCAAGCCTGGACCGCGCTCCTCAACTACGTCGCCGCCGGTGGCACGCTGCTCGTCACCGGACCCATCCAGCGCAACGAGCACTGGCAGTTCATCGACCGCCTCACGCCTCTCGGCGTCAAGGCGCAGACCGAAACCCTCGCCGTCCGCCAGTCCGTTCTCCAACTCGACAACCAGCCGCCCATCCAGGTCAGCTTCCCCACCGAAGTCCAGCAGCTGCCCATCGATGTCATGCGCTTCGCCGACGGGAAATCCGTCGATGTCATCGCCCACGGTTCAGGACACATCCTCTGGGCCCGCGATCCCGTCGAGTTCTCCGAGGACTACGAGCCCACCGCCGATCTCTATCGCTACGCGCTCAAGTTCGCCGGAGTCGCACCTTCTCTCCGCGAACTCACACCGCTCTCGCCCGCGGTTCTGGCCTTTCCCACGGTGCTCGACGATGCGGTGCTCTACAGCTTTTCCAATGAATCGCTCGACGACCAGCCCGTCGCCATCGAGGACACCATCTCCCACGCCACCCTGCGCTTCACCCTGCCCGCCCAGCGCGGAGCCGCTATCCTCCTGCGCAAATCCAACGGATCAGTCCTCGCCGCGTACGGTGCCGCTCAGCAATCGAAACGCTGACTGCTGATCCTGATGGCGCGATCCAAAAAAATAACCCTGGTCGTTGACCAGGGTCAGGAGGTGTTTATATGCAAGAGACGAATACAGATTAGAGCGCGCCACGTCTCATGTCTTGGTCCCGAAGAACGGTTTTTGCCTCCACCTTTAGGTGGAGCGTTGTGACACGGTGAGTATCGCTATCCGGGAGCGATGCGTGCTGATAGCCCGGACAGTCCATAAAGCCAGATCACCAGCGTGATCACGGAAAGCAGAGTCGTCATCGACACCGTGGAGGCTACCATCATTTCCTCGCAGTGATACTCTCCCGCAAGAATGTAGACCGTCTTGGCCGTGGGCACTGCGGCGCATATCACGGCCGCAATGGTGTAGAGCGGGTCAAGCCCCAGGGCCACGCTCAGTCCGTACACCATCACAGGCATGATGACGAGCTTGACGACCGAGAGCAGCGAAGCTCGCCCGACATTGGCGCGCAATCCATCGATCGACAACCCCAGTCCAATGGCGAACAGAGCACAAGGCGTAAGCGCATCTGCCATGATGTTCAAATAAACGACGACCGGCCCGGGCATACGAAGACCAAGCACCGACAAAAGCATGCCGATCAGCGTTGATATGACCAGCGGGTTAAGCACGACATGCTTGACTGTGATCATCGGGGCAGTGCGTGAGCCATGCGCATCCCGCTGACCCACTTCGAGCAGGACCACGGCGATTGGGAACATCACAACCGCCACGAATACCGTGGCGATCGCCGCCGGCAACACCGCATGCTGACCATAGATCGCCTGCAGGACGGGTAAGGCGACGAACCCGGTATTGGTCATCGACGCCGCCATGCCATGCATCGTTCGGCTCGCAAGACTTCGGGAGGCACGAATGCTCATGATGCCGAACACGAGGATGAAGCAGAGGAGCGAGCCTCCGCCAAAGGCAACAAGAAAGCGCCAGTTGATAAGCGAATGACTCGGTTCCTGTGCAATGGTGACGATCAGCAATGCCGGCATTGCGATGTTGTAGGCGAAGTGAATCAGCGCGTCGGACAACGCCCGCGACAGATAGCCCGTATAGGCAACGATCCACCCAGTCAGGATCACTGCAAACACAGGGAGGATAAGGTCAGCGATCCGCACCGGGATTATCTCAAAATAGCGCTCTAACAATTTCACGGAGAGTGAAGGTAGTCAAGAACACTGAGCCTCAGGCTCTGTTCGACTGACTGCGTTCTCTGCCGGCCTTCTGAAAGGTCCTGCTGTGCATTACGGTTCTCAGCAATGTGACCCGATAGCCGACTTGACCGAGAGCACGGGTCCTGGCGCAACCACTCCGACTTGCCCTGACTCTCCCCGGATGTCATGCTCGAAGAGATGAAGAAAACCACACTGCTCAGCGTCGCAGCGGGACTGCTTTGTATCTGCTCCCTGGCTTCCGCTCAGGACAAGGGATATTGGCGTGCCACGAGTTCGACTGCCACCGCCATTACCGGGGATATAGGAATCGGTGACGATAAGGTTTCATTAAACTTCACGCCGTTCACCATCGCAGAGATACGCAAGCTTCAGTCCGCCGAAGCGGTCGCTCTTTTCAGCGCCGAGAACGGCGTGCCCGGCGCCGGATTTCTCTACCGGTTGAGCGTGCCTGCTGCCAAACGCTTTCTCCACCACAACACGCTATGCGGCAGCGAACAGACTCAGTGGATGGCCACCTATGCTGCGGGCCGCGAACTGCGGGTCGCCTTCTTCTCCGGCTCCGAAATGCCCGTATTGACCCCCGAGGCTCTGGCCAACTCCACCGATCTCTGCGGCGTATTCCTTTACGGTCGCTGATTACTCACTGCCCGACCCAACACCACCATTCATGCCACAGCAGCGAGTGGGAACGCACCGCTCTCCGTCCCCACGCGCCGCTGCTTGTGTCGTCTAATAGTTCTCCCGCCCGCGGCAATCTGCGCCGAAGCTGGTCCTCAGCACATGGCATGCAACTGCCCTGCCCATCACGTTACCCTGCAAAACCGAGTGCCGGTAGTGCATGCCGCCGAAGATGCGTGCCATGTCCACTTCGATCACCACGTCGCTCAACCGCTCGAAGTCGTGAGTCGTCGAGGTCACGCTGCTTGTCACCTGGTAGTGAACGCGGTCCCTGTGGAAGTAGGCTTGGAGCGCGGTAACCAGAGCCTCGGTTCCACATCCATGAGCAGCCGGATACTCCGGATGCCCGGGAGTAGTGTCGAGTGGCAGCCAATTGGGATCGGGCACCGTATCCGGGTTCCCGTCCGTATCCGCATCATGAATCGCCGTGTACGGACGCCAGAACGCATAGTGATACTTGGCGTTGAAACAGGCCACCTCCGCATCCGCGAGGCTGACGTCCTGCATCGCCGCCAGTCGTGCCGATTCCGCGACATCGAGGTGACGCTCGGTCATCAGTAATCGCAGCGCCTGGCTGAACTGAATGCCCGGATGAGCTGCCCAGAACTGACCGATTTCGGTCTGCTTCGGCGTGCGAAGGCTTCCATTCAGCGCTCCATAGTTTTTCGTCAGGTTATAGTCTGCGGCCCATAGCTTGCTCGTCAGCGACGGAGGCGGATCGATCCTGTCGAGAAAGTCTGACGCGTCCCGATACGTGAACGGCACGAAGTCCGCCATCCACGGCGTCACCGGCGGCGGAAACGGGGGAACCGGCTCCCAGATTCCCGGACCGTGTCCCCAGACGTAGGTAATAGGCGCGTTAACACCGTCGTTCGCTCGCAGGTCGATCCAGCTCGCCGCCACGGCTTCGCCCACTGTCACGCCGTCTGTCTTCGCCTGCGAATTCGGGATCGTTCCCAGTGAAGCATCCTCATCTGCATCCAGTGCGGCCTGCTGAAGAGGGAAATAATGAACCAGGACATCGTGGGCCGCCGCAATCACCGCGGCGTCGAGTGACGCTCCCCTGGGAGCATGGACCCTCACCGCGAAAGGTCGATTCCGGTGTTCGATCGAGTTCACGGCGTCGTACACCGCGATATCGGCGTACGCGAAGAAAATGAACGAGGTGGCTGGCGGAACCCCGCCAACCGTGACGATTGTGTTCGCCGCAATCGCATTCCAGTCGGCAACCACATTTTGGCTTTGCGACACCACCGGCAGCAGCAGCAAACTTGTGGCGAACGCTCTCAAAGCGCAGCGTGCTTTCATGACCAAACCTCCCGGGGCGGAGTTGGCCTCCGCCACGGCTCGGAAGTCTGCCGACCTCTGGCTTCTACAGCAATCCCCACTGCATTGAAAAAATGTCCCAAAAAGCTCATCACGTAACTCGCGCTGTGCGAGTTAGTTACTGACAGGCTCTAGCAACGTGAAAATAGCGATTCTCCGTCCACAAACATGGTGGTAAGCTTTCCGACCAACAGGTGGCCTCATGCTTACCCACGAACCCCGGGCAGAAAGCCTTGCCTTCGGTTGCTTCGAGGTCAATCTGGTAACAGGCGAAGTCTTCAGGAATGGACGCCGGCTGCGTTTATCGGGCCAACCTAGCCAGCTGCTCCCGATTCTGCTGCTGCGCGCTGGCCAGCTCGTGACCCGGGAAGAGCTGCGCCTCCAGCTATGGCCTGACGAGACTTTCGTCGACTTCGACCATGGTTTGAACAATTGCGTCAATCGCATTCGCGACGCTCTCGGCGACTCAGCCGCAAATCCCCGCTTCATCGAGACCCTTCCCAAACAGGGCTACCGTTTTATCGCGTCGGTCGGTATCGTGCCTGAGAAGGAACCAGCGCCGAGTCCCGCTCACTCCCCACCCAAAGAACCGGAACCGGCGTCAATCGCTCCAGATCCTGAACCGAGTGCTCGCTCCTTACAGAAGCGCACGGGGAGAATTCGAGCTTTACGCTGGCTGCTGGTGGCTGCCTGTGCGATCCTGACAGCCGTCGGCCTCTGGATCCGGCACGACCGCCAGCCGGCCGAGCCACCTATCCAGTCCCTCGCTGTACTGCCCTTCAAGAACCTTTCCGGTGATCCGGCACAGGAATATTTCGCTGACGGCACGACCGAGGAGTTGATCGGACGCCTGTCGATGATTCGAGGCCTTCGCATTATCTCCAGAACATCGGCAATGCAATTCAAGGGTACCAATCTCTCAGCGCCAGAGATTGCCAGAAAGCTGGGAGCGGATGCCCTCGTTGAAGGATCAGTGATACGCGAGGGTAACCGCATTCGGGTCCACGCGCAGCTGATCCGTGCGTCGACTGATGAGCACTTCTGGTCCGAAATCTACGACCGCGAACTGGGCGACATCCTTACGCTGGAGAGTGAAGTGGCGCAATCCATCGCACGACGGGTCGAAGCCACGGCTACTGGAAATGAACGCGCCCGACTTTTAACAGCCCGTCCCGTATCGCCGGACGCCTATGAGAGCTATCTCCAGGGTCTAAGCGCCAACGGTGACACCAGAGCCGGGCTCGAAAAGCGAATCGCCTGGTTTGATGACGCGATCAGGAAGGACCCAACGTTCGCGCCCGCCTACGTTGGCCTTGGAGAAGCATACGACGGGCTGGGCACCATCTTCGTCGGCGGCGGTTCCCCCAGCGAAACGCGCCCGCAAGCGATCAGTGCAATTCGCAAAGCATTGGCATTGGACCCCGAAAATGCGGAAGCGCACGTCAGCCTGGCAGGCATGTACCGGAGTGAATGGAAGTGGGTTGAGGCTGAAGCCGAATACAGGCGCGCCCTCGATTTGAACCCGAACAATGCTGCAGCGAACCTCGAATATTCTCAGTGGCTGCTGTGCCAGGGACGGATCGAGGAGGCGCTCGCGTGGGCCCGCCGTGGTCGCGATCTTGACCCTCTTGGAGATGCCGGCACTACCTTAGCATGGAACCTTTTCAACGCACGTCGCTATGACGAGGCTATAACCGGGTTCCGAAATGCCCTGATAGTGAAACCGGAGGGCGGACTTACCCTTTGGCATCTTGGCTGGGCTCTCTTCCTTAACCATCAACCCGAAGAGGGGATCCGCGTGCTGGAGAAAGCAGCTTTAGTTACGGATCGCAGCCCAGGGATTATCGGAACGCTGGCGTGGATGTATGCCCGCACCGAGCGACGCGCCGATGCGCTTCGACTGTTGGGAGAACTAAAAGAGCGCCAGCGGACCGGCTATGTCCCTACTGCTGCCCTCGTGCATGTTTATTTGGGACTCGGCGACAACGACGAGGCGTTTGCGTGGCTTGAGCGAGCCTATCAGGAACAGTCCAATTTCCTGATGTACCTTAAGGTATTTCCGCTGTTTGATTCTGTGCGCGGCGACCCCCGCTTTCAGGATCTACTCCGTCGCGTCGGGCTGAACTGAGGATCGCAGGTCTCCGGAGCACTCACCCACTCGACACCCGACTATGCGAACCCTTAGCTGGTTCGACGATACGCGTCACCCTCGCTTTGGTACGGAACTAATTGGCCGGGAATTTCCCCAAATCCGCTAAAATAAGAATAGAAACCAAAGGCCTGCTACGTAGCGGGCCTTTTCCTTTCCACATCACTCCGCCAAGCGAGAAAAACTTACCCTAGTGAAAACAATGAGTTCCAGATAAGTAGCGCAAAATGAAACGGTTACAGGCGGCTTCGCGTTTTGTCCGGATAAACCTCGTCGGAAGAATGAGTTACAGCCTGTTCCAATGGAATGAAACGGTTACGCGAAGCGCATCATAAACGCCGTCGAATGAAACGGTTGCGGCTCACCCCAAAATAGAGGGGGGAGGGGTACCCCTCAAGCCTGCTTGGCCTCGAGCTCCGCCCACCGGGCAAAGAGCGAGTCCACTTCCTCCTGCGCCTTCTCCTGCTCAGCCAGTGCCTCGACCAGACGAGCCGCATCCGTAGCCACCGCGGGATCCTCCACCGCTGCCCGCGCCGCCGCCAGCCGCGCTTCGGCCTCGCCGATCCGGTCCTCGATGCCCGCCCACTCCCGAGCCTCCAGGTACGACAGCTTCTTTTTCGCCGAAGTCGCCGTCGCAGCCGGAACACGTTCCGCCGGTCGCGCAGGTTTCCGCGCCTGCTCACGCTCCTCCATCCACGCTTCCCACTGCGGATAGTCGGCGAAGCTTGCCGCACTTCCCTGTCCGTCGAGCCCGACCACAATGTTGGCAATCCGGTCGAGCATGTAACGGTCGTGCGTCACGAGCACCAGCGATCCCGGATACTCGAGCAGCGCCTCCTCCAGGATCTCGAGCGTCGGAATGTCCAGGTCGTTGGTCGGCTCGTCCAGCAGCAGCACGTCTGCCGGCTGCAGCATAAGCTGCGCGATCAGCACCCGCGCCTTCTCGCCGCCCGACAGCCGCGACACCGGCTGGTTGAGCTGCTCCCCGGTGAACAGGAACCGCGCTGCCCACGACGCCACGTGGATCACCCGGTCCTGGTAGACGACCGAGTCGCTGTCCGGCGCCAGCGCCCGGCGCAGCGTCTGATCCCCGTCAAGCTGCCGGGCCTGCTCGAAGTAGGTGATGCGGAGCTGGTTCGCCCGCTTGATACCACCCGAGCTCGGCTCGATCTCTCCCGTCAGCAGCCGGAGGAGGGTGGTCTTGCCGCTCCCGTTCGGCCCCACCAACCCCACGCGCATCCCGGCCGTCAGGTGAAAATTCAAACGGTCGAACAACGTCAGTCCCTCGATCACATAGCTCAGATCCTCCAGCTCGACCAGCCGCTTGCTCTGCCTTCCGGTCGAGCTGAAGTCGATGTCAGTGGTGGCCGTGCGGCTGCGGCTGCTCACGTCCGCCAGCTCCGCGATCAGGCGGTTAGCGCTGTCGATGCGGGCCTTTGCCTTGGTGGCCCGGGCCTTGGGTCCGCGGCGTAGCCACTCCTTCTCCACTCGAACCCGATTCTCCAGCGCCTCCTGATGGCGAGCCTGAGCGTGAAGGAACGCTTCCTTGGCTTCCAGGAACTCGCTGTAGCTGCCCTGGGCGCGCAACATCCCGGAGGGGTATGCCCGATTCAACTCTGCCATCTGCGTCGCAACATTTTCGAGGAAATAGCGATCGTGGCTGATCACAACACTGGCAAAATTCTCGTTAGCTAGAAGTTCTTCCAGCCATTCGATCCCCGCCAGGTCGAGGTGATTCGTCGGCTCGTCGAGGAGCAGCAGGTCGGGCTTCTGAACAAGGGCTTCGGCGACAGCAAGCCTCTTCCTCCAGCCGCCGGAAAATGTATCCGCAACTGTATCGAAATCCGTGAAGCCCGCCGCGCCAAGAGTGGCACGCAGACGCGCCTCCCAGTCCGTCTCATGCACGCCGGCCCGCTTGAGCGCGCCTTCGATAATCTGCCGCACGGTGGCGCCGGAGGCAAATCTGGAATCCTGCTCGACATAAGCCATGCGCAGATTCCTGCGCGGAGTGATCTCGCCGGAATCAGGATCGATCTCGCCGGCGAGCATCTTCAGCAAGGTCGACTTGCCGCTGCCGTTCGGACCGATCAGTCCGATGCGGTCTCCATCATTGACGGTGAACGAGACCTCGCGGAAGAGAGTGGCCGCGCCGAAGGTTTTGGTTACAGACTGCGCATTCAGCAGGAGAGGCAAGGCTTCTCCAGCTATCGCGCGGTGCTGGTGGCCGCGATGTACTCCTCGTATGGCCCCTTGAAGTCGTCGATGACACCCCGATCGAAGTGCCAGATGCGTGTTGCCACTTCGTCGATCAGATCGTGGTCGTGGGTGACCAGCAGCACGGTGCCCTCATATCGCTGCAGCGAAATATTCAGCGCGTTGATCGATTCGAGATCGAGATGATTGGTCGGCTCGTCGAAGATGAGCACATTCGGCTTTTGCAGCATGAGCTTGCAGAAAAGGAGACGGGCTGCCTCACCGCCGGAGAGCGCAGCCGTCGGCTTCAATCCTTCCTCCCCGCGGAACAACATCTGGCCAAGGATGCCGCGAATGTCTTCCTTGGTCGCCTTCGGATCCCATTGATGCAGCCAGTCGGCAACCGTAAGCCCGTGCTCGATGACTCCGGTATGATCCTGCGGGAAATAGCCAATCTGCGCCTCGTGCCCCCACTTGATCGCGCCCGCGTCCAGAGTGAAGTCCTTCTCGGCAAAATCGGGAGAAGTCGAGAGCAGCGATTTGACCAGCGTGGTCTTGCCCTGCGCGTTGCGGCCCATCAGAGCGACCTTCTCGCCACGCATTACGTTAGCGCTGAATCCGTCGATCACAGT
>Ga0335073_10000720_pt1 | contig 43063 bp, 35 predicted proteins | sample Lox_Sample_22_FD_207093 | JGI IMG/M metagenome (GOLD analysis project Ga0335073, IMG submission 207093) | Soil microbial communities from Loxahatchee National Wildlife Refuge, Florida, United States - Lox_Sample_2.2 | ecosystem: Environmental > Terrestrial > Soil > Wetlands | place: USA...
TCGGGTAGTCAAGAGCTCGCAGAATCAGCTCGTCATACTTTGCCAGCACCCGATCGTAAGCTCGGTTGAACGGCCGGAGCACGCGCTCCAGGAATCCCGGCTCATGGTCACCCTCCGCTTCGCCGCCCTGTGCCGTCTTGATGAACCGCGAGCAGAATAAGGGTACGACGGACATCGCCACCAGATAGGACGCTGCCAACGCCAGCACCACGCCCAAAGCAAGAGCGGTGAAAAGATACTTGCTGACCCCGGTGAGAAAGACCACGGGGAAGAAGACGATCGCAGTGGTGAAGGTTGCAGCCAGCACCGCCAGTGACACCTCGTTGCCGCCATTCTCAGCAGCGAGCATCGCCTCCTCGCCATGCTCCAGATGTCGAAAGATGTTTTCCAGTACCACCACCGAATTGTCGATCAAGCGCGAGAGGACCAACGCCAGACCGCCCAGGACCATGGTGTTGATGGAACTGCCGAAAGCGTTCAGCAGCAGAAATGCCGCCATGCAGGAGATCGGGATCGACAACAGTACGGCAACGGTTCCGCGAAACGATCCGAGGAAAACCAGAATCATTAGGGCGGTGAGGCCCAGTCCCATACCCCCTTCACGCAGCACGTTGTCAATCGCGGTTTTCACATACTGCGACTGATCGAAGACCACATTGGCGACGAGGCTCTTGGGAGTATCGAGCAGGTGCTGGATGCGCTCGCGCACGCCATTAACGATCTGGATGGTGTTGCTGTTGCCGCCCTGCTTCAGGATGGGCAGATACACAGACTTCTGGCCGTCGACGCGCACAATGTTGTACTGCAGCGCGGACGAGTCCTCGGCATGTCCAATGTCGCCAAAGCGCAAAACGTTGTTGCCGATTGCCTTGAGCGGGACATCATTCATCTCTTGCACATTCGGCAACTCGCTATTGCTGTAAATGTTGTAGTCCAGAGGCCCGATGCGGACGTCGCCCGCCGGCAGAATGGAGTTGGCCTGATTGACCGTGTTCACCACATCCATCGGGCTGAGCTGCGCTGCTTCCAGCTTGACCGGATCGACATAAAACTGGATCTGCCGATACTTGCCGCCATAAGGCTGAGGGACCGAGGCTCCCGGAACGTTCGCAATCTGGTTACGCACGTTGAATTGGCCTTGGTCGTGAAGTTGCGTCTCGCTCATTCCCTGTCCCTTCAGGGTCACCAGGCAGACAGGCATGTTGGAAGCATCGAATTTCAACACCACCGGCGGCAGCGTCCCTTGCGGTAATCGTCGCAAGTCGGCGATTGCCAGGTTGGCGATCTCACTGACCGCGGCATCGGGATCCGTGCCCGGCTGGAAGTAAACCTTAATGAGGCTGACGCCTGTGAGTGAGCGGGAATCGATGTGATCGATGTTGCTGCCCAGCGTGAAGAAGCGCTCGAAGGTGTCGGTAATGTCGCCTTCGATTTGTTGCGGCGGCATGCCGCTGTAGAACGTCGCTACCACCACCACCGGGATTTTGATCTCGGGGAAGAGATCGACCGGCATTCGCACCACCGTCGTGATACCCACGACGATGATGCCGAGGCACAACATCAAAATGAAAAAAGGATATTTGATGGCAAATGTTGGCATCGACTATTACTCCGTCGAAAGATTGTCGGCACTGGTGAGGATGGCCGGTCGCGGCTTAACGACTTCGCCCGCTTGGTAGCTGCCCAGGTTACCGACAATTACTTTTTCGCCTTCGCGCACGCCGCTGACCACCTCGACGCGGTTTGAACCCTCGATTCCCAGCTGAACCTGGCGCACCTCCACCCGGTCCTGCGGGTCAATGACCAACACGCTGGTTTTTCCGGCTGACCGCTGGATCGCCGTTACTGGAACCGTAAGGACGTTGTGCTGGGTATTGGCGAGCAGCTTCACATTGGCATACATGCCGGGCTGGAGGTGGTAGTCGGGATTCTGCACATCGATCTCCACCTGCTCGGTGCGGGTACTGGGATCGAGCGCATCGGTGAAGCGCGTCACCTTGCCGGTGAAGTGCTCGCCGGTCGCCTGCACAAAAACGTCCGCGGCGTCTCCGATGCGGACCTTTGCCGCAATGGACTCCGGCGCTGGAATACGCAAGCGCAGCACATTGATCTGGGCCACGGTCACGACCGGAAGTGCCGAAGTATTGGAAGTTCCCGCCTGCACCAGGGCGCCGGTATCGGCATAACGCCAGGTAACGACGCCATCGTAAGGAGCGGTGATGTTCGCATAACTGTAAAGGGCGTTGTAGTGCTGCAAGGTAGCATTCGCCACTGCCAGTTGCTGCTGGGCGGCGGCCAAGGCCGATTTAGCCGCGTCCACTCGCGCCTGCGAGGCGCGGTCCTTAGCTGTGGCGTCGTCCAGTTCCTGTTGCGCAATTAGGCCGGGACGCGCCTTGTCGGTGTTGATCAAGCGCACCGCGTTGGCGTGCAGCGCGACGTAATCAGCCTGGGCTCGCGAAACCTCGCTCTTGGCCCGCTGAATCTCTTCCTCGGCGCGGTGCACGTCGGCCTTCGATTCATCGACCTGCGCCACCAACTCGGGGATTTCCAGCACCGCCAGCACCTCGCCCTGATGCACGTGGTCCCCGATATCCACGTAGATGTGTTTGATGTAGCCGGCTACCTTGGCATGCAGCTCGACATTCTGATACGGGATGAACTGGCCCGCAATCGAGAGCGAGTTTGCGATGTTCTCACGCTGCACCGGGGCAGCCGCTGCATAGACGGCGCCCTCATTGCCTTGCGTAATCACCTGAGCAGGAGGCGGCCCCAGCACGTGCGTATGCTTCACCACAAAAGCTCCTAACAAAAGCAAGAGGAGCAGGGCGCCGCTCAACAGCCATCTGCGCTTGCTGCGACTAGGCGCCGTTACCTGATCTGGAACCTCTGTTGTCACTGGCATGTGCCTTCCTCACCTCCAACCACGGCGAGCGACTCCGAATCTGTTCAGAATCCACCGTAGCGCCAGAAATCGCGAAAACCTGGAACGACACCGTAGAAAAGGAACCGGAACGGAAACTAGCTCTGGATTGGAGGTGGCCGCAAAAAACGGTGTAGATGCCGTAAACGAAGATTGCGTGGGGCGGGAGTACTGAGAGCACCGTGGAGTTGCGGCTCACGGCGTAAGTTTAGCCCGAAAAGGGCAAAGAACAAGCAGCCAAATAACGTGACCGTACTGTAAGCCAGAGGCGGAACTTCCATTTTCTGGCTGCTGGTCCACAACTTGGCCGATGTGGAGGGCGTTGCCTTCGCCGCCACTCCGCCGTTGTACACGGCGATTTTCGCATGCAGCGCGAAAAAGAACACCAGTGCGCAAAACAGCACGATGAACGCCCTGCACAGGATCTTGTTTCGCGTCATTCGAAGGTTCACGATCGGAGACTACCCGATAGCTATTATACGCAGTAAGCCTCGCTTTGTGAGCGAGGAGCCGGCGCGGCGCCTGGGCCAGGCCTTTTGTCTGGCCTTCATTTCACATGTTTTTCACATCGCGGCTGTCGGGAGCGGCAGCGACGATTGGCCTAAGACGTACCGCCAACCCGCCGCGGTGCGGACGTAGGTATCGCTGAACCAGACGACCTTATCGAACGGTTTGCCGCCATCCGTCCCCTTCTCCCACAGCTTCGCGGTGACTACGGCCGTATCGCCCCACACGCGAACCTTGCGGTCGGTGTCTTCCTGATGTTCATAGAGGATGCGACCGCTGCGCGCCTCATTGAGCAGGTCGGATTTGTTGTACGTCTTACCTGATCCCACTACCAGGACGAAGTCGTCCGCCAGCAGTCGATCCATGGTTTTCACGTCGTTGATCTTTACTGCGGCCTGGTATTCGCGGTCAAGCGCGGCAACCTGCTGCGCGTCCTCAGAAGTTCTGTCGGTTGTGCTTGCCGGGCGAAACGTCAGATCAAACCATTGCTTCCAGGTGCGCCCGTTATCAAGAGATGTTTGGGCGGTTTCCCGTACTCCGTCGTTCACCCATCTCCACTGCCCGCGCACATGCTCTTCCTGTCCGTCCACGGTCCGCTGAATTCCGCTCAAGTCCATTTCGCCATGGTTTAGTTTTCCTTCCAGAAGCAACAACTGTCCGCGATTGTTGACCCAGATCTGATGCCACATTTGCCGCCACGGATCGTAGATGTTGAAGCTCTCACCGTGCGAGCCAGCCGCACCGTCATACTGTTCGCGCAGGACGCAACCATCCAGAATGCGCTCGACGCGCGCATGTCCCTCGACGTCGCCGGTAGTTGTATCGACAACGTCCCAATCGCCGGCCCAGAAATCAAACTGGCGATATTCCGAGGCTGAGCAATGCCGCTCCGGCGCTTCGGCCGGTGCGGCGATCGCGCTGAGGAGCAGAGCGGCGCTCAGCAGTAAAAAATGTGGAACCTTGCAGAATCTCATGCAGCTGTCCTTTCCACGGGAGCGCGCAGGTCACCGCAAAGAAAAATGAGGGTAGGAAGGCTCTACCCTTCAGGAGTAAACCGTCCCCCGCAACGCTTTAATGCTGCGTCGAGGAGGTGTGCATCAGCTTTCCGAAGGCCAGCCGCTGTAACGCCTGTTGTGAGGTGAGCGCGACGGCAGCGCCCTTCAGGGGAGGATTCGATCCGCCCGTAACGCTGACCTGATATCTCCCATCGCCAGTGGGAACGGCGATGAACGAGACGTACGCAGTGCCCGCGGCGCATTGTGACGGAACACACCCCTGACCAGCGATCACGCCCTCGTCATTGATGTCCCCACCTACTTGCATATATACAGGGGAATTCGGCGCGAGCGTGTTCAGGTCCACCATGCTGCCGTGCTGATAAAGGAAGGCGCGAGGATTGGCAAAACCTGAGGCGTAGGAGACGCCCACGATCTGCCCCTGGGTGTTGACTCCCAGCGCTTCGCTGATCGCGTCACCCGACAGCGTACCCAGGTCCTGCATCGGTCCCGGACGCACCCACAGAAACGCGTGGAAGTTGGGATTGGCTCCGCCCTGATCGCCGGTGAGATCGGAAAATCCCACGACCATGCCCTGGTCGTTGATATACATCGGCGTGTTCCACGCGGTGCCGCCCAAGTTGCCCAGGTTAATAGGCGTACCGTTCTGCCACAGTAGCGCGTGCGCGGCGCTCTGATTGCCGACCGCGTTCTGGCAAATGCCGGAGATGCCGATAACCTGTCCGTGATCGTTAATGCCGGTCGCAGCGCCATCGGGATCGCTGCCGTAGGGAGTAAGCTGCTGGATTTGATGATCACCCGGTCCCCAGATTACGGCTTCGAACTGCAGCACCTGCGGCGCGACACACGTGGGATCGTGCACCGTGTTCTCCGCCCAGCCCACAACCTGTCCCCGATCATTCACGCTGGTCGCGAAACCGTTGTTGCCGCCCAGCGTGGGCAATGCCGTCATATGACCCAATTCCGATTTGAAACCCACGCAAGTGTGGCCATAATGCGATGGCGGCAGGAACGAGCCGCAGCTCCACAACTCGCCATAGGGATCCATCCTCGGCGTATCCGAGATCCCCACCACTTCGCCTTCATTGTTGATCCCCGGCCAGACTACAGCGCTGTTCGGGCCGCCCAGGGTACCGAGATCGATCGGCCAGCTCAGCAGCCACAGCACAGCATGGGCGTCCTGGTCGCCGGTGAGATTGGAGACGCCCACCGACCACCCCAGGTCGTTGATGCCGTTGTCGGAGCTGACACTTCCTCCCAAAGGGACGCCCAGGTTGAGGACGCCATACTGCGTGCTGTGACGATCGGTTGGAGTTTGTGCGGTTGCCAGCGGGACACACCCGGCCAGCAAGCCGAGTGCAGCGAGGCAAGTCAAGCTCTTGAGCTTCATGATCTCTCCTTTGTGGTTATGCAGTCGGAAACGCACTGCGTTGCTTCGCCCCTTGCCGGCTGACCGGACGTGCTCAATGGCGAGTAAGACCGCTGCGCGTCGTTCAACCAATGAGTCCCAACCATAGAGCCGCTTGCACACACACATTGGACGGTTACGGACTCCGATGCCCCCCGCGCCGGACGATTTCGGACCTCGATCCCTGACTGGTAGCATTCCGCTTCCGACTCGTGTTTGTTGCGCCAGCTTCGACTTGTGAATGTGGTCCGAAAACGTCTAACCCGTTTGCAGAAATGAATTACTCTGGGTTCGTGGAAGACATGACGCTGGATTGGAGGATCTGTTCGCGTGCGCGCATATCGCGCGATGCTCGCTTCGACGGCAAGTTCTTTATCGGAGTTCTAGGTAGCGGCGTCTATTGCCGTTCGATTTGTCCCGCCCCCACGGCGAAGGAAAAGAATTGTCGCTACTTCCCGACTGCGGCCGCCGCCGCCGAAGCCGGGTTTCGTCCTTGTCTGCGCTGCCGGCCGGAGTGTTCACCAGGAACGCCGGCGTGGCTCGGCACCTCCAACACCGTCGCCCGAGCGCTGCGTCTCATCGGCGAAAGCGGGCTGGAAGAGGGTGGCGTGGAGGTGCTCGCGGAAAGACTGGGTGTCGGCTCGCGCCATCTGCGACGATTATTTCTGAAACATCTGGGCGCTTCGCCTAGCGCCGTCGCCCACACCCGTCGCCTGCATTTTGCCAAGAAGCTGCTGGATGAAACGACTCTGCCCATGAGCCACGTCGCCCAGGCCTCCGGCTTCGGTTGCGTCCGCCGCTTCAATGCTGCCATTCGCAACAGCTACAAAAGGACGCCGACGCAAATTCGCCGCCTGGCGCGCCAGCCGATTGACCTGCCGGAAGATGAATATTTTTTCCGTCTTCGCTTTCGTCCGCCGTACGAATGGGACACCCTGCTTGCCTTCCTCGCCTTGCGCGCGACGCCCGGCGTCGAAGCGGTGGCGGGCAGAACATACCGCCGCACAATCTCGCTCAATGGCTCTGATGGACAGTTCGAAGTCACCGTCGACGAGCGTAACAACTCGCTCGTAGTGCGCATTCGGATTGGCGATCCGCGCACGCTGTTCCCGATTATTGAGCGCATTCGCAAGATGTTCGACGTGAATGCGGACTGGCAGGCAGTCGCAGGCCGTCTGCGCATCGATCCCGCCTTGCGCCGGCGAATGGAAAAAACACCGGGCTTGCGCGTCCCCGGCTGCTGGGACGGATTCGAGTTGGCAACGCGCGCAATCCTTGGCCAGCAGGTCACGGTCAAAGGCGCCACCACGCTTGCCGGACGGCTGGTGCAGGAATTCGGACAACCGATCGCAAGCAATCACGGGCTGAGCCATCTGTTCCCTTCGCCGCAGGTCCTCGCCAGTGCGCAGCTTTCAGGTATCGGTTTGCCGGCAGCGCGGGCCCAGACGATCAGCGGACTGGCGCGGGCGGTATGCGGCGGCCACATTAATTTCGAAAGTGTCACCGACGCCGAAACGTTCTTGCGGAAGTTGTTGGAGATTTCCGGCATCGGCAAATGGACGGCGCAATATATCGCCATGCGTGCTTTGAGTGAGCCGGACGCATTTCCTTCCTCCGATCTCGGGCTGCTCCGTGCGCTCGCGGTCAAAGATGCGCGCGAGCTCGAGCTCCGTTCGCAGTCATGGCGACCGTGGCGCGCGTATGCGGCCATGTATCTGTGGAACGTCGCCGAAAGCAAACGCCGCGCCTCGAAGACCCTCCCATTCTCCAAACGCAAGCTTTGCGCATAGCTCTCCTTGTAGCTTCCACTGGAGCACGTTTAGAGTTGATGGGGAGCAACCGCACTCCTATCAGCGTGCGCGTCGCTTCTGTTCAGCTCATCCCGAAAGGTCTCCTATGGAAATCAAAACAGTTGGAGTTATTGGCGCCGGCACCATGGGCAATGGTATTGCTCATGTGTTCGCCAAGGGCGGTTATTCGGTCGTGCTGGTCGATATCGAGCAGCGATTCCTCGATCGCGGCCTCGCTACCATCCAGAAGAATCTGGAGCGCGAAGTCTCGAAGGCAAAGTTGACCGCTGAGCAGCGCGATCAGGCCCTCGCCCGGATCCGCTGCGTGACCGAACGCAAGCAACTTGGGGCATGCGACTTCATCGTCGAAGCCGCCAGCGAGCGTTTCGAGATCAAGGCTGAACTCTTCCGCGAGCTCGACGCGCTCTGCCGGCCGGAGGTGATTCTCAGCTCCAACACTTCGTCGATTTCCATCACCAGGCTCGCGGCTACAACCCAGCGTCCCGACAAAATCATCGGCATGCACTTCTTCAATCCTGTGCCGGTGATGAAGCTGGTCGAGGTCATTCGCGGGCTGGCGACCTCGGATGAAACCTACGCGACCGTGAAGGAGCTGGCAGAGAAGCTCGAAAAAACTCCGGTGGAAGTCAACGACGCGCCGGGATTCGTCTCCAACCGCGTGCTCATGCCGCTGCTGAACGAAGCCATGTACGCAGTGATGGAAGGTGTCGCGACTGCGGAAGCAGTGGATGAAGTGTTTAAGCTGGGCATGGCCCATCCGATGGGACCTCTGACCCTGGCCGATTTCATCGGGCTCGATGTCTGCCTCGACATCATGCGCGTCATGCAGGCCGGCCTCGGCGATCCCAAATATCGCCCGTGTCCGCTGCTGATCAAGATGGTCGATGCCGGATGGCTGGGCCGCAAATCAGGCCGCGGATTCTATAAATATTGAGGATCGCGATTTTGGGGAGCTGGCTGGGCTAACTCCTACAATGTAGGGGATCAGCCAGCTCATCGATTCACCAACCATGTTCTAAGTGAATTCCGTAAGCAGGCCTAAGGCGAATAGCCGCTACATTCAGGAACTCTGGCCTGCTACTTTCCTCGCACCGACCCTCTCTGTGCTGAGCGCGATGTCAACCAGCATCGCCAGCCCAGATTTCTCTCCGACCAGACGTAGTGTCTCGTAGCGGAGTTCCAGCCGTCGGCAGTCCCGGGAAGGACCGCCGCACTCAGTGGGAACACCAGAATCGAGTTGTAAGGGCTGCCGCTTTCGCTCAGCCGAAAGCTGGCCTGACCGGAATTACGTTGACTGGAGAATTCAATGTCGCGCCGTAATGCTTTTGTATCGATCTGTTCCCTTCTCCTGTTGCTTGCGGGTGGTTTTGCGCAGGAACTTCCTATTCAGAGTTCGAACCACAATTCTCCGCTGCCGCCGGCGGTCGGCCGATCCAAGCATGTGGTCGTGGTAATGGAAGAAAACCGCAGCATCTCCGAGGCCCAGCAGTATATGCCGTACCTGTATTCGCTCGCCCAGCAATACGCGCAGGGCATGCAGGTGTACTCCGATTCGCACGGCTCCTGGCTGGCCTATGGCGAACTGACCTCGGGAATGGCGCCCTTCGGCGGCGAAGGCGACGGCGGCGTCTGCAATGGCGACGGCTGCACGCAGACTATTAACATTGACAATCTGGTCCGCCATTTTGCCGGCCAGGGCGTCAGCTGGCGCGCCTACTTCCAATCGATGCCGCAGATCGGCTATCTCGGCTATCAGTACGGCAATTACGTGCGGCGCCACAATCCTTTCGCTTTCTATAGCGATGTGGTTTATCAGCTCAGCGAGCAGCTGAACATGAAACCCGCTGACCCTTACATGCTGCAGGACATTGAGAACAACGACCTGGCGAACTTTACCTGGATCTCGCCCGATCTCGATCACGACGCCCACAATGGCAGCGACGATCAGCAGGCGCTGGCCGCGGCCGACGCCTATCTACAGACGTTTTTGCCGCAGTTACTGGCCTCACCTCCGTTCCAGCCCGGCGGCGACGGCGTGCTGCTGGTGACCTTCGATGAGGGCGAGCTCAGCGGGGACAATCACTGCGGCGGCAATCCGGACCCAAACAACTGCGGCGGTCACATCTGGCAGGTGGTCATCGGCCCGAAGGTGCAGACCACGTACGAGTCCAACATCTGGTACAAGCAAGGCAGCCAGTTGCGGATGTTCTGTGACCTGCTCGGTCTCACCAGCTGCCCGGGCGATGGCGAGTCATCGCCGTCCATGTCGGAGTTTTTCCAGAGCGGCGCGCCTCCCTGCATTGCCACCCAGGACGACACCGTCAAAATCTGTTCTCCCGCCGCGGGCAGCGACGGATCGCCCATCCAGATCGTTTCGGCAGCCAGGGACAATGAACATCGGATCACAGGGATGGTGGCTTACGTGAACAGTCAGATTGTCGCGACCAGCAATGCGGCAACGCTCAACGCCAGCCTGCCCCTGGGAGCCGGAAACTATCAGCTGGTGATTCGCGCCTGGGACACGACCGGCTACTACTTTTCTTCGACACTAAACTTCTCGGTGCCGTAACTCGCCGGGGACAGGTGACCAGTGCCGGTCAGCTCCAACGATCGTCGGGAAAAAGCGCGCGGGCACATACTCGCGCGGTTTTCCTTTGTGATTCAGTCGATCAGTCTTTTTTCTTTACCCAAGAAATGATGCCTAGCCGTTGCTGTAACGATATAAATTCCAGCTTCCCTCCCGACCCCGACTTCCACGCAGTTCTCCGGCTTCTACGCGTCCCATTCTTACTCGTGGCGCTCAGCGCCCTGGCCTTCGGACAATCCTCTAGCGAGACGTGCCCGCGACCGGTTGCGGGTGCGACGATTACCAACCCTCCGGAATTGCACAGTCATAACGGAGTCCTCGAAGTTGGCCTGCATTTTCGTTATGAGCAGACGACGCCCAGCCAAGGCCCTCCGCGATACTGCTATGTAACCGACGATGGCCTGGAATCGCCGACCTTGCGGGTTCGCCCCGGCGACCGGCTGATGATTCATCTGTACAACGACGTTCCCGTGCCCCGCGGCTATCGTCCTGCGGCGCCCGCGAAGAGCAGCACTGACGACGACTGCGACCGGCACGGCATGGATGCATACGTTACCAATCTCCATTTCCATGGCATGACGATTCCGCCGGTCTGCCATCAGGATGAAGTCATGCGCACTTCAATCGCGCCCGGTGAGGAATTTGACTATCGCGTCACGATTCCGAGCGATGAACCGCCCGGCTTGTACTGGTATCATCCCCATCCGCACGGCTTCAGCGAGCGGCAAGTACAGGGCGGGGCTTCGGGTGTGATCATCGTGGAAGGAATCGAGCTGATAGTTCCTTCGCTGGCTTCGCTGCCGCAGCGTGTGATTGTTCTGCGCGACCAGCAGCGCATCGGCCCCGAAGCACAAGTGGCATCCGTACCCACCTGGGATATTTCGGCGAATTTCGTTCCCATCACCTATCCCGCTGAACAGCCCGCAAAGATTGAAGCCGCAGCGGGGGAACAGGAATTTTGGCGCGTCTTAAATGCTGCGGCAGACACCATCTTCAACTTGCAGGTCGTGAGCAACCATGTCCCAAGCCCGCTGCGGATCGTTGCGATCGATGGGGTTCCGGCCACGGCGAAGAAATCCCATGCGGCAACAAAAACCAGCATTCTCCTGCCGCCCGGCGCGCGCGCAGAGTTTGTCGTAACCCTTCCCGGCAAACAAGACAACGCCGAACTGGTTACCACAGCGTGGGACACCGGACCTTCAGGCGACACTGACACCCGGCGAACGATTGCGAAACTTTACAGCTCTGCTGACAGCTCGCAGCGCGCGGCAAAGCTCAAGCCACTCCCTGGCGGGCGACCTTGGGATGCCGAAGCCGGCCCCGCGACGGTCCATCGCACCCTCTACTTTTCGCAACGCTCCTCCAACCCTCAGGATCCCGATAACTTCGTCCTCTACTTCATCACCGTCGAGGGGCAGACGCCGGCGCCATACAAAATGGGCCAGCCGCCGAACATCGTCGTCCACCAGGGCGATGTCGAGGACTGGACCATCCAAAACCGTGCCACCGAAGACCACGTCTTTCACATTCACCAGCTTCATTTCCGTGTGCTCGCCGTCGATGGACTTCCGGTGGACGATCCCACCATGCGCGACACCATCGACCTGCCCTATTGGCGCGGCACGGGACCCTATCCCAGCGTCACATTGCGCATGGACTTCAGCGATCCCAACGACGTGGGGACATTCCTTTACCACTGTCACATCCTGAAGCACGAGGACATGGGCATGATGGGCTCGATTGAGGTGCTACCGAAAGCCGCCCCGCACGGCGCACTGTAGTGGCTGGTAAGCGCGCCGCCCTCCGGATTATGATCACGAAAACAGACAACCTGTTGCCGCCGGTTGTCATCGCGGTCTTGTATGCGAAAGATTCTTCCGCTTCTGGTAATGCTGCTGGCGTCGTTAACGTGGCTGCGCGCGCAGGAGGGCGATCCCGGCGCGGACATCTGGCGCGCTCCCTCAGGACAGCCCACGGTCACCGGATGCCTGGAAGCTCCCTCGGGTCACTACACCGTGATCGCGCTGGGCGGGACGGCCACTCGGCTCACCGGCAACGTCGCTTTCCTGAGCCGATATGTGGGACACGAAGTGGAGATTACCGGCAAGCCAACAGTCATAACCCTTGACACCACCGAGGAACAGGCTGCCTCGACCGTGGAGGAGCTGCCCGCGCTCGATGTGCATACAGCCAAAGACATCTCGAAGACGTGCCGTGCGGCAACGTCGAGCTATGACCGTGAATGAAGTGCGGTGCTCTGGCGGCCGGAGAGGTCAAACCTTCCGCAACGAACCGCAGCCAAAATTGCTCCACCGGCCCACCGGTTCCCGGGTGAGTTATGGAAATCGCGCTGGTATGCTACTTCCTGTACGCCGCGGCCATCCTGATCTGGTGCTCTCTCAGCGGCGATTGGCTGCAGTATCTGGTCATCTCGCCTGATCAACTGGAGCAATGGAGTGCCAGCCGGTCGGACCTGATCGTCTTCGAAATGCATCCCGACCGCAAGAACCAGCCTGTCGTCTTTGCCGTGGGCACCTTCCTGACGACCACTCCCTCTGGCCTGAAAGGGCTGCTCGACTGGATCCCTCCCGACAGCACTCTGGTCTTCTGCAACCGCGGCATCTCCTCCCGCTCGATTCAGAACGTTCAACAACTCCTGGTTCTCCACCAACTCTCCCGAATTTATTGGCTCGATGAGACCCCGCAGCGGTTCGCGACCAACCGATCCGGCCGCTAATCGGACCTCTACGCTCACAATCCTGCGAGGATCGTCCCCAAGCCGCTCACAACGCCCGGTTTTCGCACCGTGATATGTCCTTATAACTGACAGAAAGGAGGTGGCTTACCGCGTTATCGGACGGTTATCGAGAGGTGATTTGACTCCCACCACTATGGCGCTATGATTCGCAAAATTCCACTCTGGTGGTGTGAGTCGGAAGCGGCTGATCGCGATCCGAGTCGTCACTGGGTCGTACCGCGCGCGCCCGCGGAGGACATCCTCACCGGAAGCTCCCGGGATTTCCGTTCGTGACAAATCTTCAGTTGGAGGAAGTTCATGCGAGCATACCGTGTGCGGTTTGTTGCCGCTACACTCTTCGTCACTCTGGTTCTGGCGGCACTGCCCTCAGCCGCCCAGATACTCATCGGCACCGTGCCAGTGCAGAACGATGCCTACTATTTGGCTGCCAACCCCGCGACCGACATGGTTTATGTGGTAAATACCTGCGGCAACGACCCCAGCTGTAGCGGTAGTCAACCTGGGACTGTGACCGTGATCAACGGGGTTAACAACTCAGTAGTCGCCACAATTAACGTGGGCATCTTCCCGGAGTTTGCGGTAATTAACTCCGTCACCAACAAAATCTACGTAACCAATCGCAACTCCAACACTGTATCCGTAATCAACGGCGCCACGAACACCGTTACCAAGACCATTAACGTCGGGGCGAATCCTGTCGTCGGTGACGTCAACATTGTTACCAACAAGATTTACGTAGTCGATAACGGAAACGGCCAAGGCACGACCATGACTGTTATCGACGGCAACACGGACACGGCGACAGCGACCGTCACCGTCGGAAACTACCCCGTAAGCGTCGCCGTGAACAATGTCACCAACATGATCTATGTAGTGAACTATTGCGGTAATCAATTCGGTTGCAATGCAACTCCCGCGCCGGGAACGGTGAGCGTCGTCAATGGCGCAAACAATGCGGTCACCAACACGGTTACGGTTGGCTACGGACCCGCCATCGCGCTAGTCAATCCGGTAACTAACAAGATCTGGATCCAGAACAGTTGTGGCAATGACTCCCAGTGCCCGCTGGGTAATGGCAACAACTCGCAAACCATCGGAACAATTTCCCAGATCGATGGCGGAACTCTTGCCGTACAGACGGTCAGTGTCGGCAAGGGCTGCGGGGCTATGGCCGTCAACAACGTTGCCAATCAGGCGTACGCCTCCAACAATACCGACAACACGGTGACGGTCATCAATGGCCTCACCATGGGCACGCAGACCGTCAATGTTGGAACAGCGCCCGATGACGTCGAGGTCGACCCCAACACCGACACCGTGATCGTGTGTAACTCCGGTTCGAATACGATCACCGCGATTAACGGCGCGACGCTGGCGACCACAACCGTCGGAGTCGGTAACACGCCGGTGGAAGCCTGGGTAAATCCTGTCGCCGACAGGTTTTACGTTTCAAACGTTGGCGATAACACGGTCTCGGTCCTCTCCGGAGTGGCGCCCAATGCCATCCAATTCGTGCCCGTGACGCCTTGTCGCCTGGTGGACACGCGTCAAACCGGAGATCCGATTGAGGGTGGCACCTCACAGAACTTCTTCGTTCCACAACTCGGCGGCTGCGGGATACCCGAAAACGCGCTGGCGTTTGCATTAAATGTAACCGTGGTGCCTGGGCCACAGCCCTTGGGGTATCTGACGATCTGGCCAGCCGGCGAGCAGCAACCCTTCGTTTCCACCTTGAACTCGCCGGATCGGCGTATCAAAGCGAACGCTGCCATTGTGCCTGCAGGCTACCAGGGTGGTGTGAGCGTCTATGCCAGCAACACGACCAACGTGATTCTCGACATCAATGGCTACTTCGCGGCTCCGAGTTCACAGACCTATCAGTTCTATACCTTGCCGCCGTGCCGCGTGGTTGACACTCGCCAAGGTTCAATGCAGCCACAGGGACTCGGGCCGCCGTCGCTCGCCAACATGGAGACACGCGACCTGCCGATCCTGAGCAGTCCCTGTCTGCAGCACCTGCCGCAGCAGCCGCTGGCCTACTCGTTCAACGTTACCGTGGTCCCAAATCCATCGGGTCAATCGTTGAACTACCTGACCGTGTGGCCGAGCAACGACCCGCAGCCGACGGTTTCGACCCTGAATAACCCCACGGCGACGGTCGTGGCCAATGCAGCCATCGTGCCTGCCGCTCCGGATGGCGACATCGATGTCTTTGCCTACAACAGCACCGATGTGATCATGGACATCAATGGCTACTTCGCGGCTGCCGGAAGCGGTGGCCTGTCGATGTATCCGGTTGCTCCCTGCCGCGTGCTGGATACCAGACAGAACAACGGCCAGCCGTTCATGGGCACGATCCAGGTAAACGTCGCCGGTAGCGCCTGCGCCCCACCGTCGAACGCCAAGGGATATGTGTTCAACGCAACCGTTGTGCCGCCCGGCAGCTTGCCGTATCTGACCTTGTGGCCCGACGGCGAAGACATGCCGGTAGTGTCCACACTCAATGCTTACGATGGTTTCATCACCTCGAATATGGCGGTTGTGCCGACGAACAACGGCTCAATCGACGCCTACGCCGCCGGACTGACCCAGTTGATTCTGGACATCTCCGGTTACTTCGCGCCGTAGGTCTAACCGGCATCACCTTCGCCGCAGCGAGCTGTCACTGCCTCGCGGCTCGTTGCGGCGAAGGGCCTCTCATCCCGCACCCCCGATCGAAAGCCTTCTCTGCCGCCTCGGCGCGTAACCGGCTGCGGCGCCTGCGATACGATGGTCTTGTTCTCTGCCGATAAGCTTCTTGCAGGCGCGATTTATGATCGAGAGGACCACCAGCGTATTAAGCTCTGGTTCGCAGCGACGCCCAGTCGTCGATGAAAACGTTGAACGTCTCGACCGCGGTGATCGCACCGCGCCCGGCGCTCCTCTGGCGGCAACAGCTTTGCAGTTCATCGTAGTCGGCGTCGAGCTGGTGCTGGTTCTCGCCCTGCTTTGGTTCCCCGTTCAGCGAATCAATTCCGATTCGGAGATCAACTACAACGAAGGCTGGAACGCCTACAAACAGGCGCTGGTTGCGCGCGGCGTTCCGCTGTATAGCGCGCCGCCAGACCTGCTCACCGGCCCCACAACCTATCCGCCGGTCTCGTTTCATCTTGTCCATCTGCTTGCCGGACGCCGCGACCTGGTCCGCACCGGGCGCTGGACCTCGCTGGTTTCGCTATTGGCCGCAGGAATGTTCATCGCCCTGATCGTGCGGGAATTCGGAGCTGGTTTCATGATCGCGGCGTTCTCCGGCCTGCTTTGGATTCTCGGCATCGCCACGTTTCTTCCCGATCGCCTGGCAATGAACGATCCCCAATTGCTCGGGGAGGCGCTGACGACTGCAGGTTTATACCTCTACATCAAGTCCCGCGACCGCGCATCCCTGCTATGCGCCTCGGCGCTGGCGTTCTGTCTGGCCGGATTCACCAAGCAGACGCTGCTGGCGTTTCCGGCCGCAGTGGCCATCCACCTACTGATCCACTCGCGCAGGAAGCTGGCGATCTGGCTTGGCGCGATGATCATTTTTGCCGGCCTGCTCATCGCGCTCACCTTGGCCGTCGACGGTCGCTACTTCTTTTCGCATCTGCTGTTTCATCGCTCCTATTCGCCAGGTAACGCATTTTCCAGCATTACGCAAAGCTACCTGCCGGCATTTGAAAGCGTCCTGCTGGTGGCGATTGTCTGGACCCTATGCCGTTTCCGGTCGAGCCCGCTGCTGGCGATGGCTTTTGTCTTCGCTAACGGTTTGGCCTTTATGCTGGCCGGCGGCGACGGTGTCGACCTCAATATCTTCTTCAACGCGTACGCTGCCGCGGTGTTGATCTGCGGTTTTGCTCTAAGCGAGATCGAACGCGGCCTGGGAACGACCGCACAAGCCGCGCGGGGCATTCGCCGGGTTTCCGGCAGCGCCGTTGCCGCCGCGCTGATGGCAGGGCTGTTCCTCTTCATGGCAATGCCCTTCCCTGATCAACTCCAGGACGATCACGCTGCGGCCAAACTTCTTCCTGCCCAGGATGCCGCCTTCCGCGCCGCCGTCTCTCTGCTGGGCAAGACTCCCGGTCCGGCCGCGTGCGAGAACCTTTTGCTCTGCTATCGTGCCGGCAAGCCGTACGCGTTCGATGCGTTCGTCACCACCGATGAACTGGAAACCCAACGGCTCGGCGCCAACACCCTGCCGGCGATGCTGCGACGCCGCCAGTTCGGCGCCGTTGAACTCGACACCCTGCCTGCAGAGGCCGATTCCAGTACCTCGCCGCTCGTTCGCCGCCGTCCGCGCTTCACCGGCGAATCGATGGACGCGCTGCTCGACAACTACACGCTCACCATGCGCTCGCCGCAGATGCTGATCTTCGTGCCGAAGTAAACTCGGCAGCGCCGGCTGAAGCGATTTTCTTCAGCCTTCGTGCTCACAAACTTTTCGTTCTCTGGTTTGTTACCCTCTTGGCATGCCCGAGCACAGAGAACCGAATTACGCCTACTCCGAGAAACAGGTTGCCGAAAAGAGCGCGATCGCACGCCATTTCCTCGACGTTCGCACCCGCCTGAACGAGAACGTCGACAAGGCCGACAACTTCCTGCTCAAGCGCTTCTACAATATCGACCACAACACCTATCTCGAGGGCGCGCTGCCGGCGAAGTACAAGGAGCTGATGGGACTCGTCGCGTCTGCCAGCCTGCGCTGCGACGACTGCATCAATTACCACATCATTCAGTCGTATCGGCTCGCCGCCACTCGCGCCGAGCAGGAAGAGGCGCTCAACGTGGCGCTGGTGGTCGGCGGCAGCATCGTGGTCCCCCATCTCCGTCGCGCCTATGAGTTGTTAACCGAGCTGTATAGCTGACAGAATAGGCGGCAAAAGACTGCGCCAAGACTGGTTTTAGAACCACGTCTGCCGGCGATAGCGCCGATACTCGTCGCCGAATTTAGCTTCCAGCACCCTCGCCTCGCGCCGCGCGCGAACGATCTGCACGACCACGATCACGGCCAGCAGGATCCACATCTCCGGCTTGCCGGAGATCAGGATCAAACCGGCGATGAAGACGCTGCCCGAAACGTAGATCGGGTTTCGAATCCTGGAGTAGATTCCGCGCGTGACCAGCTCGCGTGCCTGTGCCGTAACCGAGAACGAGCTGCCAAGCGTCCACCGCGACATTACGATTCCCGCCAGTCCCAGCAGGGCCAGCGCGAGTCCCAGCCATTGCGACGGGCGGTAAGGCCCAGGCGTAGACCGAAATATGATCCAGATCGCGAGCAGACCCGCCACCAGAGGGTAAAACGTGATTGTGTATCGACGCAGCTTTTTGCCTCGTCCCCTAAGCCGTCGTGCTCAGCCGGACAGACGACACTTGCGAACTCCCGAATCCCCTTCACCAACTTATTCTCGCCTGATCCTCCAGACAATCAGGCGCATCCATCAAGAATGAATTCTTTCGGCACCGATGTTCGAATTGGGAGCGCGGCCTTCGAGAGCGGCGGACGCTCCATCACGGTTCAGGAATTCATTCCCGTTGCGCCCGGTCGTTATCCAGCAGTGCTCGCGCTTTACGGCTCCGGCGGAATCCGCGAGGGTTGGGCTGAGCAGCCGGCAAAATTACTCGCCGGCCAGGGCTATTCGATCTTCGTCGTCCACTACCTTGACCGCAGCGGAATGACGCGCACCGATCCCCAGGACACGCGCCGCTATTTCCCCGACTGGATGCAAACCATCGGCGACGCGATCACGTTTGCCTCGCACCATGATTCTGTCGATCCCAATCGCATTGGCCTGCTCGGCTTTTCACTGGGCGCTTACCTCGCGCTGGCAGTCGCCTCGCTCGAGCCGCGGGTGAAGGCAGTGGTCGATTTCTTCGGTGGCCTGCCGGAAGAGCTGCACGGCTTCGTCCGGATGCCGCCGGTGCTGATTCTGCACGGCGAACAGGACCGCGTGGTTCCGGTCTCGGAAGCGCTTCGCCTGCAGACACTGCTGGAGCGAGCTGGAAGCCCTTACGAAATCAAGTTGTACCCCAATGTAGGACACGGCTTCGGCGGCCTCGAGCTGTTTGACGCCGGCCGACGAACGGTGGAGTTCTTGCATCGGAATCTTTGAGAACTTTGCACCAATGAATCTATAGGCTTTGCCACCGGAGATATCTCTGCCAGCGACGGGCCAGGGCGAGGAGCGCTATTCAGCTGGCTGCTTCCGCGGCAACTGCACTCGGAACAGGCTCATCCAGCCGATACGGCTGTGCGGCGGTCAGCAGGCTGGCAGCGATGGTAACCAACATGTTTACGCCCAACGCGATGAACCCGGCGTTCACACCGAAGAATGGATCGTGTTTGCTGAAGATCAGCAGCATGCTGATGCCCACTCCCGCGACCAGTCCGGCGAAGACGCCGGTAGTATTCATTCGCTTCCAGAACAGGCCCACGATTGCTCCGGGGAAGAATTGGGAAACTCCGGTGTAGGCGAACAGCAAGAGCCCGACCAGGGATGTGGTGCTGAACAGCGCAAAATACATGGCAATTGCGGTCACCACCACGACCATCAGCTTGGCCAGCTTGGCCACCGCTTCGTCACTCATTTGCGGTGCAAACAATGGCCGGAAGAAGTTCTTCGCGAATAACGTGCCCGCGGTCAGAATTAGAATCGCCGCCGGCACCATGGCCGTCAGCGCGCCGGCTCCGCCGATCAATCCCAGCACTCCCGCAGGAAACGTCTTGCGCACCGTCAGCAGCAAGGCCATGTCGCCATTCTTCAGGCCGGGCATCACCAGAATGGCAGTGAAGCCTACAAAGAAAAGCAGGGGCAACGTCAGGTTGTACAGCGGCATGATCACGGCGTTGCGGCGGAGTGTGTCACCGCCCTTGGCGCTGAACACCGATCCGAAGTTGTGCGGCCACATGAATCCACCCATCGCGGTGAGCAGTACAGTCGTGATGTACCAGCTATGACCGTAGTGCGTCGTGCTGCCCGGCATTGTAAGGTGCGACGGATTCTTTTGGATCAGCGCATGAAGCATCGGCGTGATACCGCCAAAGTAGTGATAGGGCACGCCGATGCCGATGACGAACGCCGCGATCAGCATCAGCGAATCTTTCAAGACGCTGACCCAGGCGACGGCGCGAATGCCGCTCGACAAGACAAAGCCCGCCACGATAATGAACGCAATCGTGATCGAAACCGGCCGGCTGACGGCATCGAAGCTCGCCACTTGCACGATGATCCCTAACCCGGTCAGCTGTAGCTGCAGGTAAGGAATGATGAAAACGAATCCTATGGCTGCTACCAGCGCAGACAGCGGCTTGCTTCCATAACGCTGCAGGAAGAAGTCGGACTGAGTGTGAAGACAGAACTTACGTCCGATCTCCCATATCCGCGGCTGGACAAAGAAAGCAATCACATAGCCCAGCGAGAGGTAGGCCAGGATGTACAGCGTGGGACCGCCTCGCGAATAGGCCCAGCCACTCGCTCCCAGAAACGCGAACGTGGTATAGACCTCTCCGGCCGTGAGCAGCCAAACCAGAATCAGACCGAAGCCGCGACCCCCCGTGGTCCATTGCTCCAGGTTCATCACGCGATGAACGCCAGCATAGATGCCGATGATGGCGCCCACGAGGATGATTCCGAAGATGATCGCCATCGCGATCAGGCTGGGAGTCATCGCGAACGCTCCGCCGGATTCGTCGATTTGCGCAGCCGGTAGACGCCCCACATGCAGAGACTGGTGAGCGGCATCCAGGCAATCAGCCAGAACATATTGAATGGCAATCCCAGGACCAGCGGATACACGCGGTCCCACAATGGCACTGAGAAGCAGATTGCCAGGAACGGCAGCGACGCCAGCACGAACGACAAGACATTCTTTCGGTTCATCGGCTTTCTTTCAAAGCGGTGAACTGCGGAAAACCGTCTTACTGCGTGATGATCAATCAGGTTTGGGGAACGATAGTCCAGCAGGACAGGGGAATGCAAGAACCATCCGAGAAGCAAAACTCCTGCCGCGAAAACTCGACGGCAGGAGTGATATACGCAAGGTTGTGTTTTCGGGCTTACAACTCAAATGTCGTAATACATCTGGAACTCATACGGATGCGGACGCAGACGCATGGCGTTCACTTCCTTCTCCCGCTTGTAGTCGATGTAGGTGTTCAACATCTCTTCGCTGAACACATCGCCCTTCAGCAGGAACTGGTAGTCCTTGGCCAGGTGATCGAGCGCCGACTCCAGCGAGCCCGGCATCGATGGAACTTTCGCCAGCTCCTCCGGTCCCAGATCGTAAATGTCCTTGTCCAGCGGCTGACCGGGATCGATCTTGTTCTCGATGCCGTCGAGTCCGGCCATCAACATCGCCGAGAACGCCAGATAGGGATTGCAGCTCGGATCGGGCGGACGGAATTCCACGCGCTTCGATTTCGGCGACGCCGAATACATCGGGATACGGCATGCCGCCGAGCGATTACGGCGCGAGTACGCCAGGTTCACCGGCGCTTCAAAGCCGGGCACCAGCCGCTTGTACGAGTTGGTGGTTGGCGCAATGATGGCCGCCAGCGCCGGACCGTGCTTGATCAGTCCGCCGATGTACCACAAGCCGAGCTGCGAGAATCCGGCATAGCCATCGCCGGCGAACAGGGGCTTGCCCTCTTTCCACAAGGACTGGTGGGTGTGCATACCGCTGCCATTGTCCTGGAAGAGCGGCTTGGGCATGAAGGTCACCGTCTTGCCGTATTGATTGGCGACGTTCTTCACGATGTACTTGTAGAGCATCATCGCGTCGGCCGATTTGATGAGCGAATCGAACTTCAGGTCGATTTCGGTCTGGCCGCCGGTCGCGACCTCGTGATGATGGCACTCGACGATCAGACCGCAGTTCTGCATGGTCATGACCATCTCGGTGCGCAAGTCCTGATAGTGATCGGTTGGCGAGACGGGGAAATAACCTTCCTTATAACGTGGACGGTAGCCCAGGTTGTTCTCCGCGCGTCCGGAGTTCCAGCGGCCCTCTTCGGCATCGATGAAGTAGAAGCCTTCGTGCTCGTTCTGATCGAAACGGATATTGTCGAAGATGAAAAACTCGGCTTCGGCGCCGAAGTATGCGGTGTCAGCTAAGCCGGTCGAGGCCAGATACATCTCCGCCTTCTTGGCGATGTAGCGCGGATCGCGATCGTAACGCTGCTTGGTGACCGGATCGATGACGTCGCAAACCATCACCAGCGTCGGCACCTCGGTAAAGGGATCAAGCATGTATTTCGCGGGATCGGGAATGAGCAGCATGTCGCTCTCGTGAATGGCCGCCCAGCCCCGAATGGAAGAACCATCCATGCCGAAGCCTTCTTCGAACGAGGCTTCGCTCAACTGATTGATGGGATAAGAAACGTGGTGCCACAGTCCGGGAAGATCGGTGAAGCGCAGATCAAGTACCTGTACGTTGTGCTCCTTTACGAACTCCAGGACTGCCTTGGGGCTGGGCTTGGTATCAGCCATGGAAAGCCTCCTTTTTTATGACGTGCCTCGGCTGCTTTCTGGCGCGAGGCGACGGTTATTCTTGCGTTGAAATCCTGCTCTTCCGCTGCACGGAGCGAGACGTCATTCCGATGAGGAAACGTGACTACAACCGGCATGAATGGGATTTTTGTGGATGAACCACTATCTAGGATACGAGTGGCACCATAGAGCAGGAAATCCAATATTTTTATAGCGGCAATAACTGTCGTTTATCCTGTCTAAGCTCTTGGATCGGCGCGGGATGGCCGCCATTCCAAGCGCAAACGTGCTGCACCACCGGTGCATCGGCTGTCGAGCTGCAGTGCCAATCCAGGTTCGTTTTCCACAATTCGCCAACAATTGAAGAGCTTGTAAACACCGGTTCACGACCCGCAGTAACCCTGTAGCCATGAGCCACGCACAGCTTTCTTCGCCACGGGACTGGGTGCGGCGAGCGCCGCCGGAACGAGCGCAAGCCCCTGTTCCCTACATCGTGAAGCTCGCTTCCGATGCGCAGGAATTCCGCGCCGCACTGCGCTTGCGTTACCAGGTCTTCAACGTGGAACTGCGGGAAGGCCTGCAATCATCACACTCGACCGGGTACGACTTCGACCCGTTCGACGCTGTCGCCGACCACATCATCGTGAAGTGCGGCTACTCGCGCCGCGTGGTGGGAACCTATCGCCTGCAGACGGGCATAACCGCTGCGCGTAACCTCGGCTATTACAGCGAGCGGGAGTTTGACTTTGCGCCCTATCGGCCCCTGCAGTCGCAAATCCTCGAGCTCGACCGGGCTTGCATTCACCACGACCACCGCAACACCCAGGTGCTCATGTTGTTGTGGAAGGCGATCGTGCAGTATGGCATTCAGCGCGGCTGCCGCTACCTGGTCGGATGCAGCTCGCTCAGCTCGCAAGATCCGGCCACAGGAGCGGCGGTTTACGCCAAGCTGGAGAAGGTTCTGGTGTCGCCAGAATTCCAGACCACTCCGCAGCCGCAATATTTATGCGATCTCGAAGCGGCAGCGGCGGCCGATGACGAAGTCTCCAGAATTCCGAAGCTGTTGCGCGCGTACCTCACCGTCGGCGCCCAGATTTGCGGTCCTCCCGCGCTCGACCGGCAATTCGGAACCATCGACTTTCTCACTCTGCTGGACCTGGCGCGTGTGCCCAAGGGACTGTTCTCGCGCATCGCGACTCACAGCTGAAGAAACTCTCTCGAACCTGGTTTTGAGGAGCTTAGTCTGAAGAGCTTGGTCTTAAGAGTTGGTTCTTGAAGGGGACGGTCTTCAGACCGTCCGTCAATCCGCACCTCGACGACGGCATTAGCCGCTGGGGGAAACTTCCTAACGGACTCTCGTCTTCTTGATGAGCTTCATGGCCGTCTTCGCGTTCCTGCAGCCCAATACTTTGAACTTCTTCCCGCGCGCCTTATTGTAGGCAACGAAAAATTTCTCCAGCTCCTGGATCATGTTGCTGTTCAAGTCGCTGGGCTCGTTGATGTCGGCGTGATTGTGTGATTGCAAGGCGACGGCCAGCACGCGGTCGTTGCGGATCCTGTTGCCATGTTCGGTCTGCTCCGCTTCAATCACCCCAACAATGCGCGACTCCACAACGCATCCGGTAAACGCCGGCTCGTCCATCAGCAGCAGCACGTCGAGCGGATCGCCGTCCTGCGCCCTGGTCTGCGGCACAAAACCGAAGTCATAAGGAAAAACCAGGCCTTCGCCTAACACGCTGCTCAGGGTGAAGGTGCCGAGTTCGGGATCGTACTTGAATTTATTGCGGCTGCCCTTTGGCGTTTCGATCACCACGCGCAGGCTTTTCGTATCTGTGTTGAAGGGATCAATCTGGTCAGGGGATTTGAGCTTGCTAGCTTTTGCCATCGGTCCAAAGGCTGCACGTTTGGGGTGCAACGGTTTGTAGGATGCGGCGTGACTCCCCTGCGGATGCCGTTGCTTCGGTAAACTACAAAGTCCCTCGACTGATGGAATCTCTAACCAGCCAGTGGCGACGAACACGGCGATCCGTCACGTTATCCGCAGTGGCTGCCAGCGGATTGTGGCGTCATCGCCGCCTGCCGCCCCAGCCATCGCGCAGCGAATGCGCCCAGTGGCTGCACGAAGCCTGCGCCCGCGCCATGCGCGCCATCGATCTGCAACTGACGATGAGCGGCACGATCCCCTCTCACGGCATGATCGTCAGCAATCACCTCAGCTATCTCGACATTCCCGTGTACAGCAGCGCGCTGCCCTGTGTATTCGTCTCCAAAGCCGAAGTCGAGGACTGGCCGATTCTCGGCCGCTATGCGCGGTGGGCGGGATCGGTCTTCGTGCGGCGGCACGATCGCCCCGACGCGGCGCGCGCCAACATAAGTGTCGGCGACGCCCTGCACAACGGCGTGCCGGTCGTTCTCTTCCCCGAAGGAACCACAACCGACGGCCAGCACATTTTGCGGTTTCACTCGACCATGCTGCAGCCGGCAATCGATGAGGCGGTGCCGATTACGCCGTGCGCCATCCATTACGAACTCGACGACGGCGATCCGTCGCGCGAGATTGCGTGGTGGAGCGACATGACCCTCATCCCGCACCTCATCAATTTAGTTGCCAAGAAGACGATTCGCACGCGAATCGCCTTTGGCGCGCCGATCGAAGCCCGCGGCGATCGCAAGCAACTCAGCGCGGTACTGCACGAAGCGGTGAAGACATTGCACGATCAGATGCAGGCAACGGCGAGCCATTGAAGACGTAAGCTTTGCAATAATTCCGATTCAGCGTAAGAGCCAGCCCGCAGGGCGGCAGATCTTAGCCCAGGACGGCAGTCCTGGGTAGACGAGCACAGCGATAACGAGTCTCACGTAGTGAGACGGCATACGAAAACCCATCGCTTCAGCGGTGGGTTGAAAATCACGCGGGTGCCCCGGAACCCGTGCTATTCGAGACCCGGGAGGGTGCTTCCGTTCGTGTTACACTTCGGCCCCATGATCGGAAAATTGCTGCAGATCGCTGCCCTGACCGCAATCGTTACGCCGGCAGTCGCGCAAGACATTGCCCGCCCCGATGTCCCCGCGAAAATCAAGGCGCCGCGCAAAGAGCAAATTGTTCTGGTGGCGCACGCGACCGGCTCCCAGATCTATGTCTGCCAGCCTGGCACCGATGGCAAACTTGGTTGGACGCTGAAAGCCCCGGACGCGGAGCTTCATGATGCGCAAGGCGCGGTCATCGGGCGCCATTACGCCGGCCCGACGTGGAAGGACAACGATGGCAGCCAGATTACCGGTAAAGCCATCGCCAAGGTCGATGCGCCCGATCCCAACTCAGTCCCCTGGCTGCTGGTTAGCGTAACCGGTCATTCCGGCGAAGGCGTGCTCAGCCGGGTTACAACCATCCAGCGAATCAATACCAAGGGCGGCATGGCTCCATCCGCGGCTGATTGCAATACCGCGCAGCAAGATGCGCAAATCAAGAGCCCGTACAGCGCCGACTACTATTTCTACGCCCCGGCGAAACGCTAGGCGAAGGCCTGAAATTACGCCTTCGCCGTGTCCGCCTTTTCCGCTTCCAGCGGCAGCGTGGGATGCTCGATCTCCCGCCAGTCTTGCGCCTGCAGCTCGCGCACGGTCTTGTCGAGCTGCGCCACGTCGGGCACTGAGTCTGCCGCCAAGGACCGATCCAGCTCGGGGAATTTACGCGCAATGGGCAGCACCCGGCGCTCCATCGAGGCCAGAAGATCGTTGTACGATTCCACCGCTCCGCCCAGCCGCTTCCCCATCTTCTCAAGATGTTCGGTCATGGTGCACAGCCGCTCGTACAGCGTCTTCCCTGCCTCGCTGATTTGCCGCGCGCTCTCCGCCAGGTTCTTCTGGTTCCAGCCGTACGCGACCGCCTTCAGCAATGCAATCAGCGTCGTCGGCGACGCCACGATCACCTTCTGCTCGACGCCATGCTCAATCAGCTCCGGGTCGGCATCCATCGCGGCACGGAAGAAAACTTCGCCGGGAAGAAACAGCACCACAAACTCCGGCGTACATGGCAGGTGCGACCAGTACGCTTTGCCGCCGAGCGAGTCGATGTGGTTCTTCACCTGGCGCGCGTGATCGCCTAAACACACATTGCGGGTGAGCTCGTCCGGAGCTTCCAACGCCGACAGATAGGCCGTAAGCGGCGCCTTGGCGTCGATCACGATCTGCTTGCCGCCCGGCAGATCGACGATCACGTCGGGACGGTAGCGGCGCTCATCGTCGTTGAACGAAAGCTGCTCCTTGAAGTCGCAATACTCGAGCATGCCCGAGAGTTCCAGCACGCGATGCAGCTGCAACTCGCCCCAGCGTCCGCGCGCCTGCGGCTCGCGCAGCGCCTTCACCAGATTTCCGGTTTCCGCCTGCAACGCCCGCTGCGTCTCCAGCAGTGACTGCACTTGATTCGACAGCGTGCCATACGCTTCGGCGCGGGTTTTCTCCAGCGTCTGGATCTGCTGGTTCATCCCCTTGAGCGATTCGGCAATCGGCTCGACCAGGCTCTTTACCGCCTGCTCTTTTTGCGCGAGATCGCCCGCGGCTTGCGTCTGGTAGTTCTGCAGAACGCTTTTCGCCAACTGCAGGAAGTTAGCGTTGTTGTTTTCCAATGCCGCCGCCGACAGTGCCTTAAAGTGCGACTTTAAGTCTTCGCCTGCACTCGAAAGCAGCTGAATCTTCTCTTCTGTGTTCTTCCGCTCGCTAAGGAGGGTAGCTTCCAAGGCGGATCGTGCTTCGGTCAAGGTGCGGACTTCGCTCAGCAGGCGCTCGGCCTGGGCCCGCGCTCCCGTCAGCTCCTGCTCCAGCACAGTTCTGCGCTCAATCAGAGCTGCGGCCTGCGCCCGGCAAACGAAAAGCGAAACCACTGCGCCCGCTATGGCACCGACTGCGGCGATCAGAATGGTCACAACTGCATTCATGGCAGAGTCCCGGTGTTGCTGCGGCCATTGTAGGACTCCGGGCTGTGGAAAGAAAAGGCGAAAGTCCCAATCGGCGTTGCCGCCCCTGATGCCGTGCCCCAGCCAATAGCAGCCTAGAAATGGAAGTCTTTACGCAAATCACAGTCCTGACTTTGGACAAATCGCGCATCGGCGCGCTTAGACTTTCGTATGTATTGACTCTTCATCGACGGCGGTGTACTCTCCGTCTCGCCAGTGGGGTTTTCTGTAAGGCAAGCGTTGTAAGGGTTCGGGCCAGGGAACCGAGACAATGCCCGTCATTGCCTTTCCAAGCCGCGATTTCTCGCAAACATTCCTGTACAAATCTGTCTTTGTGACGCATCCATGGAGGACCACGTAATGGATGTATCCCGGCGAACATTTCTCAAGACCGGCGTAGCCGGAGCGGTCGGATTCTCGGTGCTGGGCTTCGATCTGACGCCGTTGCATGCCCAGGCGTCAGCGCTGAAAATCTCGCGCACCACGGAGACGCGCAGCACCTGCCCGTACTGTTCCGTCAGCTGCGGCGTCATCATCCACACGATTGGCGATATGGCGAAGAACGTCACGCCGCAGGTAGTGCATGTCGAAGGCGATCCCGATCACCCGATCAACCGCGGCACGTTGTGTCCCAAAGGCTCGTCGCTGCAGCAGGACATCCAGAACGACCGCCGCATCCTGAAGCCGCAGGTTCGGCGTCCGGGGTCCGATCACTGGGACGATATCTCCTGGGACCAAGCGATCAACGAGATCGCGGTGTGGACAAAGAAGACGCGCGACGCGACCTTCGTCGAGAAGGATGCCAACGGCAACACCGTCAACCGCTGTGACTCCCTGTTCTTCACCGGCGGCTGCACCGATACGAATGAGTTCAATTACCTGGTCGTGAAGACCATGCGTTCGATGGGGGTGGTGCGCCTGGAAAACCAGGCGCGGGTTTGACACGGCCCCACGGTCTCAAGTTTGGGACCAACTTTCGGACGCGGGGCGATGACCAATGGCTGGATCGACATCAAGAATGCCGACGTGATGTTGATCATGGGCGGCAATCCGGCCGAGAATCATCCTTGCGGATTCAAGTGGGTGGTGGAAGCCAAGCGCAACCGCAATGCGCGCGTCATCGTCATCGATCCGCGCTTCACGCGCACGGCTTCGCAGGCGGATCTCTTCTGCCAGATTCGCGCCGGCAGCGACATCGCCTTCCTCGGCGGACTCATCAATTACGCGCTGGAGAGCGATCGCGTCGCCAAGGAATATCTCGTCAACTACACCAACGCCGCCTTCATCATCAAAGACGGATTCAAGCTGCCGGAAGACGGCCTGTTCTCCGGCTTCAATCCCGAAACCAAGACCTACGACAAAGCGACATGGAATTACGAAGAGGGCGGCAACATGGCGGGCCAGGTTGTGCCCGCCTCGATGTCCACCTCGGAGGAGAAAGGGAGCCATGGTGCTGCCGGGACAGAACACGCCGCAAGTTCCAAGGAGTCGCACGGCAAAGTTCCCGCTGGCAAAGAAGGCACGAACACGCACCAGGGCGGTGAAGGCCACGGTTATCAGGCCGGAGGCCCGGCGGGCGCAAAGGCAACGGCAGGCATGCCGATGCCCGCTCCGTCGATGCCGGAAAATGTCGCCTACGATCTCACGCTGCAGCATCCGCGCTGCGTCTATCAGTTGCTGAAAAAGCAGTACTCACGCTACACCCCGGAGATGGTGGAGCGCATCACCGGCATCCCGCAGGAACAGCTACTGAAGGCGTACGACATGTACACCTCCATACGCGCGTATGGAGACACCAAGAAGGTCGGCACCATCATTTATGCCGTCGGGTGGACGCAGCACAGCTTCGGCACGCAAATCATTCGCACGGCGGCGATGGTGCAGTTGCTGATGGGCAACGTCGGACGCGCCGGGGGCGGCGTGAATGCGTTGCGCGGACACTCCAATATTCAGGGCGCAACCGATATGGCCGGCATCTTCGACATCCTGCCCGGCTATTTGAAGATGCCCACGCCCGCCGACAAAGACCTCAAGACATTTCTCGAGCGCACCACGCCGAAGCCGGCCAAGCCGAAGGACTGGGATTCATTCAATTATTGGTCGAACACGCCGAAGTTCATGGTCTCGTTCCTGAAGGCGATGTACGGCAACTCGGCGACCAAGGAGAACGACTTCGCCTTCGACTATCTGCCGAAGATCGACCGCAAGTATTCCTGGGTCGAGAACTGGAACGACATGTACAACGGGCACGTCAAAGGCGTTTTCGCCTTCGGCATGAACGGCGTCATGATCGGGCCGGATTCTCAGAAGAACATCGATGCGCTGAAAAAAGCTGATTTCCTGGTCGTCTGCGAAATTTATCCCGACGAGACCAGCGCGTTCTGGGAGGCTCCGGGGACGACCAAGGAGCAGATGCAGGACATCAACACCACGGTCTACCGTCTGCCCGGGGCGGGCTTCGCCGAGAAGGACGGGACGTTCGTCAACTCGGCGCGCTGGCTGCAATGGAAACACATCGCCCTGCCCCCGCCGGGCGAGTGCCGTCTCGACCAGGACATCCTCGCGCAAATCTTCCTGAAAGTTCGTGAGATGTACAAGAAAGACGGCGGCAAGTTCCCCGATGCGATCCTGAACGCGACCTGGAGCTACACCATTCCGACCAGCCCTTCGCTGGCGGAAGTGGCGAAGGAGATCAACGGCAAAGCAATTACCGACATCAGCGACGAGAAGCTGAATCTCTCGCTCAAGGCCGGACAGCAACTGCCGGGATTCGCCGCGCTGCGCGACGACGGTTCCACCAGTTCCGGCAACTGGCTCTATTGCGGCTCGTGGACGGAGGCAGGTGCGCTCATTCAGCGGCGGGGTACGGAGGACCCATCCGGCCTGGGCATCTACCCCAACTGGGGATGGTCATGGCCCATGAATCGCCGCGTGCTCTACAATCGCGCCTCCTGCGATGTGAACGGCAAACCGTGGGATCCGACCCGCAAGCAGGTGTGGTGGAACGAAACCGCGCAGAAGTGGGTCGGCAACGACGTTCCCGACTTCAAGCCCGACTCGAAGCCGGACCAGCACATGGGACCGTTCATCATGAATCCCGAGGGTGTCGGACGAATCTTCGTGCCGCTCGGCGCGATGGCCGACGGACCCTTCCCCGAGCACTACGAGCCGATCGAAAGTCCGGTCGGCAATCCGCTGCATCCGCAGCAGCCGAATAATCCCGTGGTGAAGAAGTTCAAGACGCCGATGGACAAGTACGGCACGCCGGCGGAGGGTTACAACATTGTCTGCACCACGTACCGCCTCACCGAGCACTACCACTACTGGACGAAGAACAACCCGATGAACGTGCAACTGGTGCCGGAGCCGTTCATCGAGATACCGGCCGAATTGGCCGATCAGATGGGGATCACCGGCGGCGAGAAGATCAAGATCACCAGTGCGCGCACCGACTACATTGCCAAGGCGATGGTGACCAAACGCATCAAGCCGATGATGGTGGATGGCAAGAAGCTCTACCAGGTCGGCGTACCGATTCACTGGGGCTATCGCGGAATTTCCGAGAGCGAAGGCAGGACGTCGCTGATGCCGGCCAATCGCCTGACGCCGACGGTGATTGACCCGAATGCTTACACGCCGGAGTTCAAGGGCTTCCTGGTGAAACTGACGAAGGTTTAAGGAGGGCGAGATGGGCGATCGCGGCACATTACGAATCCAGCAAATCTCGGCCCACCCCGGACCGATCGCCGGCGAGGGCATGCAGCGGCAGGACAAGGTCTGCAAGCTGATCGACACCACCACCTGCATCGGCTGCAAGGCGTGCGAAGTCGCATGCGTCGAGTGGAACGACATGCCGTTCCAGACCACGCACTTCGACAACACCTACCAGACGATGCCCGACACCGACTGGAATTACTGGAACCTGATCAAGTTCAACGAGGACCAGCACGAAGACGGCAGCTTTGCCTGGCTGATGCGCAAGCATCAGTGCATGCATTGCGCCGATCCCGGATGCCTGCGCGCCTGTCCCGCCGACGGCGCCATCGTGCAGTACTCCAACGGCATTGTCGATTTCCAGCAGGAAAACTGTATCGGCTGCCAGTTCTGCGTCTCCGGCTGCCCGTTCAATATTCCGAAATTCAATCCAAATACCAAGAAGGTTTATAAGTGCACCCTTTGCTCTGACCGAGTGGGAGCAGGCCTCGAACCCGCGTGCATCAAGTCTTGTCCCACCGGCTGCCTGCACTTTGGGACGAAAGACGACATGAAGGCGCTGGCCACCAAGCGCGCCGGGCAGTTGCGCGACGTCTACGGCTTCAAAAACGCCGGGGTGTATGACCCCGACACGATTGGTGGCACCAGCGTCATCTATGTCCTGCACAACATCAACAAGCCGGAAGCCTACGGCGCGCTGCCGAAAGAGCCGCGGATTTCGCCCGCGTTTACTGTCTGGAAAGACATCTTCAAGCCAATCGGGCTCTTCGGCGCGATGCTGGGATTTGTCGGCGTGGTGATGCACTACGTGTTCGAAGGACCGCGGCGCATGCAGCCGCAGCCGCCGATTAAAACCATTCAGCCACCTCCTCCGCCACCGGAGGCTACGGGCACCGCCGCCGGAAAGGAGAACTAGATGGCAACCTCGGCCAACAGCTTCCAACATCGGACCAACGCCATCGACCGGCTCGGCCAGACCGTGGTGTACCAGGGCGAGCTCCTGCGCCATCCGGTCTATACGCGCTTTTTGCACTGGATGGTCGGCATCTTCTTCTTCCTCGCGCTGCTCTCCGGCTTCGGGATTTATCTGCCGTGGATCTTCCGCTTCTTCACGCCGCTATTCGGCGGCGGAGCCATGACGCGCCTGCTGCATCCGTGGTTTGGGTTGGGGTTCGTCTTCTTCTTCGCGCTGCAGGCCATCAACTGGCTGGACGTGATGCGCTGGACGCCAGCCGATTCGCGCTGGATGAAGCACATCAAGACCTACGTTATGCGCACCGACTCGGTCGAGTCGCCGGAAACCGGTTTCTTCAACGGCGGGCAGAAGATGATGTTCTGGGAAATCGTCATCGGCTGCGTCCTGTATGTGATCACCGGCTTCATGATGTGGTTCCCGACCGTCTTTGGCCGGGTGTGGGTGTCGATCGCTTACGTCCTTCACGATATCTCGGCGCTGATCATGTTGTTCGGAATTTTCTTTCACATCTATCTCAGCACCTTCGGCGAGCCGGGAACGATCCAGGCGATGACCCGCGGCACGGTACCGGAAGCGTGGGGATGGACGCATCATCCCGCGTGGTACAAGGCCATGACGGGACGCGACCCGCGGGAAGCGTTGAGGGAAGCCGAAAGGCAGATGGCCGAGAACAACTGTCCACCACCGCCGCCGCGAACGCTGTAAGGCAGTTGTCAGTTGGCTAGTGGCCAAACCGATTCTATAGATCTCCTGATACCAGGCGAATTGTGAGGCCCCGATTCACCATCGATTTACTGCGTGGTGGGAGTAATTGTGTTTGATTTCGCGGGCGTCATCGTCCTGCTGCCCCGGCAAGCTGACAACTGGTTCCTCACTGGTCCACCCGCAACCAGCCGGAATCTGGATTGAACTGCGTCATGAACGGCGCCTGGTCCTTCGTCGTTGGGCCCATGTCTCGCTGATAAATAATCCGGTCGCGGTTGATCATGAACGTCATCACGCCCGACTTGCCGTACTCGGCCGGCCACGCAATGAAGCCGAAGCCGCGGTTCATGATGCCATTACGCACGTAGTCCCGAAGTGCGCCGTTGGCGAAGAAGCCCTGCGTGTCAAGGATTCCAAAGTAATAACCGTGGAACGGCTTGTGCAGGCTGGGCTGCAGCCGGGCTCCCTGCTCCGTGGCATAAGCAATAAGCGGTCCCACCGGGCTCTTGGGCTGGCCCGCGACCGGAGGCCAATACAGCCCGTTTTCTTTATCCGGATCGCTGATGAAATGGCGCGCGAACTGCTTGGTGCCGTCGTGCGCCTGGTTGTAATACTCTTCCTGCGCATCGGCCAGCGAGGCCAGTATGTCGATGGCCGCAAGCTCGTTGCGCCCGATCCGCCGCACCTCGAGTTCGGTCGCGCCGCCCGGGGTATCGAAGTACCAGCCTCCGCGGCGCGCCGGTCGCAGCGGAACGGGAAACGCGGTATTGGTTGTCCCGACCAGCAGAATCTGATCGCCATCGTCCAGTTGCCGCCAGCGGTTCATGCGATTGTAAGCAGCGGCAAAGCCGGAAAACTCGGCCCGGTCGCGCGCGGTATCGCCGGAGTACAGAATGCTGCTGGAGTCCGGGCCAAAGATCTCCTTCATCTCCTGCTGGCTGAAGCTGGCGGCGGCGGCGGCCAGGGCGCTGCCGGCATCGGCGGGCGAAGCAAAGGTCTTCTGACCCGGAGCAGGATCGCCGCCCGCCTCTGTCTTGTGACGGCACCCCGCAAGCGAAACGCTTACGACACACAGCGCTACCGCCGTCCACCAACGCGCCTTGGCCCATCCACACGCGTTCAGCTGCAACCTCGTCCTCATCCATTCTCCTGTTTGCATGAGCAAGCGATCATTGGTGGCGATCAGTGCGTTCCGACCAGACGGCCTCCGGTACCCCAGCCGCCGCCGCTGCCGCCATGGGTGATCCAGCCGCGGAAGCTCGAGGCGCGCTCTCCCCAGCCTGTGCTGCCCAGCCCGGAAGAGCCAGGATGATTTCCCCACGCGGCAAATGCCGTCGATACCCCGCCGGTATCGCTCTGGCCCCAGCCGCGCAACTCTTCCGTGTTGGCCCAGCCTCCGCTGGAAGCGTCGAACGGGTTTGGAGCTGCCGCGGTGGTGCGCAGCATCACCTTGCCGCCGGCTCCCACGATGTCAGGCGTGAAGGCAGTATTGTCTTTGGCCGCACCCTGAAATGCGTTATAGGGGTGGGACATGTCGAAACGGGTATGGTAGGTGTGATAGCCGTAATAGTTATAGCCCCCGTAATATCCCCCGTGCCAGGCATTGTTTCCGTTGAACGGCAGATCGTGATACTCCACGCCGCCGTGGTACCAGTTCGCATTCCATGCGCTCCAGCCCCAGTCGCAGCAACTCCCGGCGGTCAGCGCGCCCACCGCGATGCCGGGACCGAAGGAGATCGCGCCTTGCGCCGCCTCCGATGAAGCGTAATGCGCTGTCGTCACCGGTGAGCCATAAACAGTCGCTGGGTTATACAACGGCAGGTAAACCACCTGCGCATTCGACGGCATGATGGTGATGATGTCGGGCGTCGGCTGACTTACCTTGAGCTCCGACGAGCTCTTGAGGTGACCCGCCCCCAAGGCTTTGGCGCGGAGCGACTGGATGGCCGTCATCACGTCGGTCTCCTGATTGTGATAGGCCTCGCCCAGCTCCGAGGTCCAGCTAAGATTTCGCGACATATCGGCCAAGACCGCGGGAAACTCGCACAATGCCTTGACGCTGGGGTCCCAGGGCTGCACCGAGACGGACTGCATCAGGACGCTGGCGGTGTCCGCCTTATGCTGGTTCGCGAAATCGGCGGCGGCGGCGACCTGGTCGGGATAGGTCGCACTGCCCAGAATCATGGCCACCATGGGGTCGGGATAAAGCGCGATCGGCGCTACCAAGGACTGCAATTGCTGCGGCGTATAGGGGGTGCCCTGCCCGGAATAATCGTTCGTCCGCAGGCCGCCGGATTGCAACAGCAGCGTGCCCGATTCTGACGGCGTCGAGAGCAGCAGGACGGAGGCGGCTATCGCGATCGTGAGCAGTTGTCTGGAAACAGTCGGCTTCACCGGCGTTGGGTTCCCTTCTCGGAACATCAGTTGTAAATGATGGACGCGCACGCGTTCAAGCTGGCAACCGGGATTTCTGCGAGCGACAAAAATTAGCGCTTGGGGCTTGGCTTTTAAACTCTTGGCTCCTGCATGCCCCGGGTGAGGAAGCGTAGTGCGGTAAGCGCGGGCGGTGAATCGTCCCCGGCCAGGTTGCAACTGCTAATGGCAAGTGCTAATTGCTGATCTTCCCTAACATAATTTTCATGTTGCAACTGTTGCAACTTGGTATAGAGTCTTTGCCGTCTTCCCGGGCCCAGCCGTAAATCCAGGCAATTTTCACTGCAGGAGTTTCGACCATGAAAGCCTGTGCCCTTCGTCTCTGCCTGCTACTGTGCGTGAGCGCCGCCCTGGCAATACCCTCCGCGGCTCAGATTCTCTATGATAACGGTCCGATTAACGGCACTGTCGATGGCTGGCTGATCACCGGGGAGATCATTGCCAACACTTTCACCATCTCGAGCGGCCCCAGCACCGTCACCGGATTGTCCTTCGGCGCATGGCTCTTCCCCGGAGATGTTCTGGAAAATGCCGACGTGTGGATCAGTTCCGGGGCGTTCGGCGGAACAACTTACTTCAATCAGGCGGTGAACTTCACCCAGTCAGGTTGCTCCACCAACCAGTACGGCTACAACGTCTGCACCGAGACCGGCGCCTTTAACGGCCCTACGCTCATGAACGGTACGTATTGGTTGAACCTGGGCAACGCTGTGGTGAATAACGGCGATCCGGTTTATTGGGACGAGAATAGCGGCATCGGTTGCAGTTCTCCCGGATGCCCGTCGGAGTCCGTGAACAATATCGAGGGAACGGAACCATCCGAAGCCTTCACAGTCTTGGGTACCTCTAGCAGCGGTACGGGATCGACACCGGAGCCTGCCAGCTTAATGCTATTCGCCAGTGGAGTGCTGGCCTTAGGCGGCATTGTGCGCCGGAAGATCCTGTAGGCCCTCGATATGAAATTCGCAATGGGAGACTACGACCATGACCAAACGCTTGTCCTTGCTGGTCGCGGAGATCATTATCTGCTTCGCCGTCGCCATCACCCTCCCGGCATCAGCCCAGACCTTGTACGAGGACGGGCCGATCAACGGTCAGACCGACGCCTGGACGATTAACTTCGGCTTCGTGCTCGGTGATACCTTCACTCTCTCCGCCGGCAACAGCACGGTCACGGGCTTGGCTTTCGGGGCGTGGCTGTATCCCGGCGACGTGCTCGAGTCGGTCCAGGTGATCTTGTCGACGCAGGAGATTGGAGAAGGAACCCAGTTTTTCAATGGCGTGGTCAATTTCACCCAGTCCAACTGTTTCCTGAACGGCTATTCGTATGACGTCTGCACGGAAACCGGCAGCTTCACGCCCACCCATCTTCTTGAGGGTACGTACTGGGTGACTTTGCAGAACGCCATCGTCAATGACGGCGACCCGGTGTACTGGGACGAAAACAGCGGCATCGGCTGCCATTCACCGGGCTGTCCGTCAGAGGCGAGTAATGGCTCGATCGGCACGCTGCCGGCGGAGGCGTTCACCATCCTGGGCACCACTGGCGCGGGAAGCGTACCCGAGCCGGGCAGCCTGCTATTGTTCGCCAGTGGAGTCGTTGCGCTCGGTGGCGTGTTGCGGAGGTCGTTCTGACTTTTCGAACGCTGCTTGTCCAAAAAGAAAACAATTCCGCAATTCGAACGAACGTTTAATCGAACTTCGGAAGGTTCCGCTATATACTTTTGCCGTTTTGAAGGGAGGAGCAGTCTCATGGAGACCTGGCGAACGTTCCGGAACTTTGCGGCCGGCAACCGCTCGGCAACTGTCTTTACGCTAGTAACCATTACGCTGGCGCTCTCGCTTGCGGTTGCCCAGAGTGCGCGCGCGCAAACCTTCAGCGTCATTCACAATTTCAGCGGCGGGCTCGACGGAGCCAATCCTTACGCCGGCGTGACCATGGATCGCGGCGGCAACCTCTACGGGACGACCTATGCCGGCGGCAGCCGGCATCTGGGTACGGTCTATCAGCTGAAACGCGCCGGCTCGGGCTGGATTGCGAACGGCCTCTATAGCTTCACCGGTGGTCCCAACGATGGCCTTGAGCCGCTGGCAAGAGTCGTCTTCGGCCCTGACGGCAGCCTGTATGGGACCGCGAGCCAGGGAGGCTCGGTCGCAGACTGCGGCGAACTGGGTTGCGGCATGGTCTTCAAGCTTCAGCCTCCGGCCACCTTCTGCCGCTCTGTATCCTGCCCTTGGACAGAAACCATCCTGTATTTCTTCCAGGGCAACTCCGACGGGTTCTTCCCTACCGGAGAACTAGTTTTTGACCACGCAGGCAATCTCTACGGCACGACGGAATTGGGCGCGTCCGGGGGCAGCGCATACGAGCTGACTCCATCCGGGAACACCTGGACTGAAAGTGTTGTTTTCGACTTTACGAGCCGCACCGGGTATGAACCTTACGGCGGCCTGATCTCTGATAATGCCGGCAACCTTTACGGCACGACACAAACCGGCGGCGTGTATTTTCAAGGCACGGTTTTTCGGCTCACCCAGTCAGGCTCAGGATGGACATTGAGTGTGCCCTACAACTTTATGGATGAGAGCGACGGAGGAAATCCTAACGCCGGGGTCGTGCTCGACCAATCCGGCAACATCTACGGAGCCACCACCAGTGCAGGTCAGGGTGGCGGTGGTACAGTTTTCGAACTGTCGCCCTCAGGCGACGACTGGGTCTTTAGCTTGCTTTACGGCTTCACCGCGAATTTCTATGGCAATTGCCCCAATCCCGGCCGGCAACGTAATTCCGGGCCGGGCCCAGCGGCGCCCCTCACGATGGACGCGGCGGGCAACTTGTACGGCACGACGGCCTGCGACGGCGCCCATCAGATGGGCAACATTTTCAAACTGACCCCGTCCAGCGGCGGTTGGATCTACACCTCGCTGTACGACTTTACCGGCGGCCAGGATGGAGCCTACCCGCTGAGCAACGTGATCATGGACGAGAACGGCAATCTCTACGGCACCGCTTCAGCCGGCGGATCGAGCAATAACGGCGTCGTCTGGGAGATCACGCCGTAAAAGCAGATGCCGTTGTCTCGCGATTACAGGAGGGGGATCATGCAGCATTCAGTGCAGCAGCGGAATTTAATTTGTGCGCGCCTGGCGATTGTACCCGGGGTTCTCCTCCTGCTTGCGATGATCATTCCGGCGCACGCGCAAACTTACTCTGTGATCCACACCTTCAGTGCGGATGAGGGATATCCCCAGGCAGGCATAACGGTGGATGCGGCCGGAAGTCTTTATGGCACCACGTACGGGCGGTTCTGCCCGCCCGATTGCGGCACCGTGTTCAAAATGGAGCACAAGAACAACAGCTGGATCTTCTCCCAGCTTTACGCGTTTCAGGGCGGCAGCGATAGCGCCTTTCCGCAGGCGGAGGTCGTGATTGGTCCAGACGGCGCACTCTACGGCACGACGACGGGCGGCGGACAAGGCCGCTGTCAGCAGGGTTGCGGCACCGTCTTCCGGTTGACGCCGCCACCCAACTTCTGCCACGCCGTGTCATGCCCGTGGACAAAAACCATCCTCTATACCTTCACCAACACACCCGACGGCAACGAGCCGGTGGGCGGCACGCTCGCCTTCGACCAGCAAGGCAACATCTATGGCACAACCGAATACGGCGGCTATTATGGCCTGGGGGCGGTGTTTGAACTCACTCCGGCCAATGGTGGCTGGACGGAATCGGTTATCTACAACTTCACCGGATTAGGCGACGGCAGGTTGCCGGTCGGCGGCGTCAGCATCGACAGCGCCGGCAATCTCTACGGCACGACGACCCTGGGCGGTGACGTCGTCCTGTCGCAGCTCTTCTATGGCTACGGCGTAACCTTCAAGGTGTCGCCGTCAGGCTCCGGTTGGAGCGAGTCCGTTCTCCACGAGTTCTTCGATGAAGCCGATGGAGCACTCCCGGAAGCTGCCCTGACTCTCGACAGCGCCGGCAATACCTACGGAACCGCTGCTGCCGGTGGAAGTAACTCGTGCGTTTATGGAGTCTACAATGGCTGCGGTGTGGTGTATCGCAATGGGCACATCATCTACGATGTTCCCGGCAACGACAATCAGCACCCGGTCGGACCGATGGGACCGGTGACGCTCGACCCCGCCGGAAATATCTACGCCACATCGTTCGAGCACGGCCAATACGACGGCGGAGTTGTCTTCAGGCTCAGTGCCGGCCAGTACACTTACGCATCACTGCATGACTTCGACCCGAATTCAGGCTACGCGTATCCGCTGGGGAAAATCAGCTTTGATAGCGCGGGCAATCTCTACGGCGTTGCAACTTCTGCTGGCGCCGTCTGGGAGATCACTCCATAATTGGGCCCAATCACATTCCGATTCGGCATTTCGATCACTTTGCAGCACAGGAGATTACATCCATGAACACGCGCCTTTCGTGCCTCACCCATGCGCTGATGATCTGCTTTGTTTTCGCCCTGCCGGCATCGGCTCAGACGCTCTACGAAAATGGCCCGATCAACGGCCAGACCGACGCCTGGACCATCAACTTCGGCTTTGTCGTCAGCGATAGCTTCACTATCTCCACCGGGAGTAGTACGCTCACCGGCTTATCGTTCGGCGCGTGGATTACGCCGGGCGATCTGGTCGAGTCAGCGGAATTCCAGATCTCTTCGGAGGCGATGGGGGGAACCCTCTACTTCGATCAGCAGGTCAATGTCACCCAGTCCGGTTGTTTCCTGAACCAATACAACTATAACGTCTGCACCGAGACCGGCAGCTTCAACGGCCCCACGCTGGGCAATGGAACCTATTGGCTGAATCTGCAGAATGTCGTCACCACCGAGGGCGATCCGGTGTACTGGGACGAGAACAGCGGCATCGGCTGCCACTCCGCGGGCTGCCCATCGCAGGCTTGCTACGGCAATTGCGAGGGCACGATTCCTTCGGAGGCGTTTACCGTCCTCGGTACCACGGAAACCGGAAGCGTGCCCGAGCCCAGCAGCCTGCTTCTGTTTTCCGGCGGCGTGCTGAGCGTCGTGGGTATCCTGCGGCGAAAGCGGTTGTAAAAGGCAGCAAAACGCTGCTAAGTAGTTCCAAAATGGGAATTTAGAGGTTAAGCGGCCTGGCGCGCGATTACAACGTTTCCAATACCTGGAGTACTAGACCTACTTCTCTCGTCGCTCCTAGACCCCTTTCCGGCGATCTACGGGGTATTCTGCGCGAACGGTCATAGTAAAATCATGCCAGCATGCATCCGGCAAGAAATTGCCTGACGTTGAGCACATAAGTGTCGGGCTGGCTGGCTGGCGCTCTGCTCCGGCGGTTCTCCCCGCCGCCTCGAGTCGTGCCGGGGCCATACGCCAGCCGCTCCCGTCCCGCACCTGTCGATCAGCCGTGAACAACGTGCAGATCGTTGGTGACGTCGAAAACATTGCGAACCTGTTTGGTCGCGATGGTGGCGAGATTCTTGTCGCCCTCATTGTTGACGTAACCCACCAGGGTGACGTTCAGACCGTTCACAATGATGTGGATGTCCGGCGAGGCCTGCCAGAAGTATTGATCCAGTTGTCCGGTTCGCGCCAGAGCATTAAGCACTCGTCGGCGAGTCTGACTGTCCAGCGGACGCGGCGTCAACACCTGGATGTTATTGACTACCTGATCGACACCTTCAATGTGCTTGACCGCATCGTTGGCGTATTTTTTCGTTGCCGAGTGCTCGCTCGTAAGCCAGCCGCTCAGGGTCACGGTGCGGCCCTCGACGGTGTACTCGATGTCGTCAAAGACTCCGTAGTAATTGAGCGGCATCTTCAGGAGCTGGCTTCGCACGTCCTTGGCGATCTTCAGTTCAGCGTTCGACGGCTGCCCGGTGACCAGTTGCTGCTTGCTAAAGTCGAGCACCACCGGACCGTTACTGCTGATCATTGCTGGTGATTGGTCCACGTCTGTGTTTGCCGCGGTTGGTACGATATGCGCCGTTTGCGCTACCAGAGCTGCACTGAGCAGCAGCAGTGCGCTGAACAGCAATAATGCTTTCATTGTTGAACTACCTCGTTTCCCCACTCCCTTAGTTCTTTTAGCTGGTTCTATTAACCCTGCCATTACAGTAAAGACGCCCTAGCTCGTGATGGGGGCTGTTAAGAAGTGTGACGACGGAGCACCGCTGCCAGCGGTTGCATAGACGGGCCGACCCGCTCTCCACGCCAGGCAGCAATGCAATGGTTGTAGAGTGCTGACGCTGCGACTAGCTACTCGTACCGCAGGGCCTCGATGGGATCGAGCCGCGAGGCTTTGATCGCGGGCAACATTCCGCTGACCAGCCCCACGATCGCAAGAATCACCGTCGCGACGATCACGGTCGAAGGATTAATGATCAGGCGAATGTCGGCAGCATCAGCATGCTTGGCGACGGCGCTGTAGAAGGTGATCTTCCCTACTCCGATCGAAACGGCGTAGGCCAGCAGAATTCCCGCAATCCCGCCGACGAAGGTGATCGCCAGCGCTTCCGCCAGGAACTGGAACAGAATGTCGCGGCGACGTCCGCCGAGGGCTTTCTCGACGCCGATCTCGCGCGTGCGCTGCGTCACCGAGACCAGCATGATGTTCATCAGACCGACGCCGCCGATGCCGAGCGTCAGCGTACCGATGAAGGCCAGCAGAACTTTCAGGCCGGCGGTAATGATCTGAAACTGTTTTAGCTGCTTCATCATATTGAAGATGAAGACGGCGCGTTTATCGTCCGGCTTGAAGTTGTATTGCTGCGCCAGCGCGCCGCGAATTTGCTTTTCCACCAGCTCGAAGTCACTTCCCTCGTACGACACCCAGATGCCGTCAAGATAATGGGTGTCCTTAAAGTCGCTCATGGCGCTGAACGGGATGTAGATGGTCTTGTTGACGCTGTCGTCGCTCTCCTGCATGTGCGGAGCGAGCACGCCCACCACCTGATAACTAATGCCCTCAACCCGGATGTTGCGCCCCAGCGCATATTCCCCCGAGAAGAGCTTCAGCTTGGCATCGGAGCTGATGACCGCCACGCGCGCGCGCGAGCTCTCGTCATCTTCGTTCAGAAAGCGGCCTTCAGCCAGCTTCAAGGCCAGTATGTGGAACATCGCGGGATAGACGCCCTGCAACGGCAGCGTGTAGGTGCGCACATCCTGCTGCACGTTCACCTGCTTGTCTTCTTCGGGGGTGATGCGGTTGATCAGCGGAGCTGCGGCGGTGATGCGGTCAAGGTCGTCGATCGTGAACCTGATCTGCGTGCCTGCCTTCTGTCCGCCGGCCTGCTGCGAGGTGCGTCCGGGAAAGACCCCGATGATGCGCGTGCCCCAGTTCTCGAAGATGACCTCGATGGCGTGGCCGAAGCCGCTGCCGTAGGCCATCAGCAGGACCACCGTCGCGATGCCCCATGCCATGCCAAGCATAGTCAGCGTGGTGCGGCGGCGATTGTAGCGCATGGCGCTATAGGCTTGCGATAACAGATCACGCATCATGATTGACGTTCCTGCAAACCCGGCACCGGTAGAGCGGACTTCAGGTCCCCGTCCCGCATGCCAACTTTCGGGGGGTGCTGGCGCTGAGGCCTGAGACCTCAGCGGCAGCACTTAATTCTTTTTCCGTCGCCGGGACGCAGGCCTAAAGGCCTGCTCCACCTCTACTCCTACTCCTGCCTCAGCGCTTCCACCGGCTGCAGCATGGCCGCCTTGCGCGCGGGATAGATGCCGGCGACGATTCCCGCCACCGCCAGCGTGCCGATGGCCAGCGTCGCCGACA
>Ga0335073_10000721_pt1 | contig 43047 bp, 30 predicted proteins | sample Lox_Sample_22_FD_207093 | JGI IMG/M metagenome (GOLD analysis project Ga0335073, IMG submission 207093) | Soil microbial communities from Loxahatchee National Wildlife Refuge, Florida, United States - Lox_Sample_2.2 | ecosystem: Environmental > Terrestrial > Soil > Wetlands | place: USA...
CGACAAAATGAACCAGCTCCGTTCTTGGGAACACCTAAGATGCGGCAGAGATCCTTGAGTTGGCGTTGATGACGTGCGCTAATACACTCAACACCTCTGCCCGCGCGCTACGGAATGCAGCTACCACCCTCGAAGGAGTCAAAACTGCGGCACAGCCTGTAATTGGCGAATTACCCAACGATCGCTGCCGGGAGTCATGAGCACGACGTAATGCACCACGATAGGTTGACTGTCGACAGCTTTTCCGGCGTCGAAAATCTCGAGCTCATAGCGTGCTGTATCGTGCAACTCGATGACATCCCCTTCGGGGGCATAGAAAACCGCACCAAGTTCGTGACTCTGATGGGTATACCTTTGGCTGATTCCCGATTTCTGTTGGCTCGTGACCGTTTCGCTCAGCCACCGCTTCGCGTCCCCCACGAAAGGTCCGTTTAGGGGATTTAGAGTGTTGAACTCCACCGCCTCGGACAAACTCCTCCAGGCAAAGCGGTAGTCGCGGAGAATTCTCTGCCGCGTCAGGCTCTCAACTACCCGCGGACCCGCCCTGGATGTGTCCAACTGCACCGAAAGGGTGGAATCGCCGGCCCTGCCTGGCAGACTTCCACAGCAGAGAAACGCGGCAAGGCTGAACAGAGCGAAAAACGCGTGACTTGCGCAGCGTGCCTGTCGAGTCATGGTTGATTCCTTAGGTGAAGCTCGTTCCCCATAACTACGCCCGAGGCAACCGATATGACGGTATCGCCGGAGGCCGCAATTTGAGCCTGTGCTATTCCGTGTTTGAGCGGAGCGTCGACGGTGCTTTTGCCATTCGCTCCCGTGGCAGTAAAGCTGACGATTGTCCCATCTGGAACCGCATCCCCTGCACAATCACGTACGGGCACGGTTCGTACGAGAAATCCCCCGCGCACCTGCTGCCCCGTGATGCTGAGATTGCACGGATCGGACGCGACTTGTTGCACAACCCGCCGCACCGAAAGATCGCCGAGCATCGCGGTAACCTCTAGCATGCCCGCCGACTTGCCAGACGTAGCACGAAACCAGGCCACGCCGTTTCGCGTGCTGGCCGGCTGTGACAGTACCAGTGCCTTGCTTGAAGTCAAATGAAAGTCAACGGCCACGGGCGTAAGCACGAGGTTGTGAAATTGATCAAACGGAAGAGCCACACCGCTTATTGCATCGGGCTGCGAGACAGGAACGCGTGAAGGATGAACCAGAAACGTCAAGCTGCCCGGCGTCGCTGCATTCACATAAAATGCTGTGCTTTGGCACGTGCCTGAGCATAGAAGCACCATATAGCGGCCGGCATTCCTCAGATCGTCAGGCCGCAGACGAATTGTTTCGCCGCCGGTTATTGAACTCCTGCGTGAAATGCCCGGCCCCACCAGATAGAAAGTGGCATTACCCGTTGCCGGGGTTGAGATAGTCATTTCGTCCCCCGCTGTGACGGAAGCAGGGGCATGAAGATCCTGCGCCAAAACTATCCCACCTGATAGCGCTTGGATTACACACACTGCCATCCAGACCAGAATGCGGCGCATGTTCAGGACCTATCCAAACTGTATTGGTTAACCACTACATGGAAGTTCTGCACCTTGGCCGCCACAGCTTGCGGGATCTGTACAGCAAATGGCTCTGATGACTGAGGAAGAAGTGCTCGGTCGACATAGCCGTCCGAAACCCATATCACTTTGCCATTGCTGTCGTAGAAGCTTGCGATCACGTGGGGAATGTTCACGGTTTGCCCGCTCTCGTTGAACAGATCCCCTTGCAGAATGCTCTCCCCTTGAGCGTCGGAAGCTACTTTCTGATTCATCACCCCTATGACCGGATCGGCAGAGGCTGGAACCAGCGCCGCTTTTACATTCATGCGAACGTTCTGAACGTTCTTCAGGCTAAAGTTCGGGAAGTCGATCCGATATGGGGTCACCTGCTTGGGCAGGAGAATGTGCGCAATCTTATCGAAGCTGTTCTCATCGTCGATCGCGTTTCCCTTTGCATCAAGGAGTGTTGCATTGACATTGATGAAGGCCGGAATTGTGTCTTCATTTACCACCTCACCCATCACTACCGCGCCCTCGGCAGTGTCCACAGCGTTCATAGAGATGATTCTCACGCGCGGTGCGTCTACGTTCTGGGACCCCCACTCATCCTTGGCGCTTCCAGTAACCAGGTCCCATCGTAGGTAGGTCACTGGAATTACCTGAGCTGGGACGTTGGATACCTGCGTCTTGGGCCAGACAACTTCCCAGGTCTCACCGTTCCGCAGCAATCGAAAATCCCTGACATCATCAACCGGCCCAACCGGGGTGGTCCAACGAAGGCGTACGCGAAAATATGCCTCATCGTTAGTAATGTGGAGCGGTCGGGAGTCAAAGCTCTCCAAATTTGAAAACGAACGCAGGCTTCCATTGGAACCGATCCAGCCTTGAATGAACGACGGCTCGTCGATGCCGCTGCTTTTTGAGATGATGGAAAAAGCTTGGTCCCAACTGTGCCGCCGCACAGCCGAAAGAAGATTTGTGAGCCCCTGCTCGGGCGTGCTGGACTTGGGAGTCAACCCAGGCAATGCCGCCCCTTCTGCCACGCCGACCGTTCCTCCGGCCCTCCGGTTTGCCGCAAGGCCGAAGGCCATCAATCCTACGGTAACGCCGACGAGAATCAGTGGAAGAGCAAGTTTCATCACCATATCTCACGCCACGTAGTCATGTTGTTCGTCTCTGGCGTCGACCCCGACCTCTCCAGTGACTTGCAACGGACGCTTCACGGGCCACAAGAGCTCAAGGAAAATTGCCAGGAAACTTACCCCGATCGGCAGCGTTCCCCACATCAGTCCTTGCCAATGGGGCGGTATTGCGTCCGACACAATCGTGTGAGCGGGTGGTACGTCATCTTTTGACCAGGCAGTGATCGCGCCATGATCGAAGGTTTCGATCTTTCGCCAACCCGCAAAGGTCAAAAGTGGCTCGTAGTACGGGTCATGCACAAAAATGTATTTCAAGCCGTACCGGTTGGCATGCGCGAGCATGGCGCGCAGAGAAGCCATGCCGGCTGAACCATAGAATTTGGCGTTGGTGAGCTGAGCCGACCCGTAATGAGTCATCTCGGGAAGAAGTCTTGCCGAGTTATAGTCGCCGTCCACACTGCTAGCGTCGGTGTAGGTAGAAACTTTGGCCAGGTCGCTGCCGAAGCCCAGAGTGATGTAGCGGTACGCATCGTGGTTGTCACGATTGAGGAAGGCGATGACCGGGGTAACATTGGTCACGGCCATCGGCCGATAGGGATTGGCCTGCAGCCACGCCAGGGCCCCCCCGACTGTCGCAACTGCCGCCAAGGAAAGTCCCATTGCCGCTTTGGCTCGAAACCGTTCGAGCAATTCGACGGCGAGAACTCCGACGATGGGCATTGCCATTATCGTCGCCCAGAATGAGAATCGCTCGAAAGTCAAAATCTCATAGGCGCGGCCCAGCAGCCACCTGGGCAGGGGGGTCGTACCGCCTAGTCCAAAAAGGAAGGTGAACCAAAATCCTACGAGCAAAGGTCTGAGGCGGCGAGAGGAAGCTCCCCGGAACAGAAGGAATGGCAGGGCGAGGATCAACGCTCCATACGGGATCACAAAGTAATTAATTGCCGGAATGAGATTCAACAGGAAGTTAGCGCGGCTGTCGTGAGGAATTGGCATCTGGCGAATCGGATGTCGAATGATCACCAGCCAATAAGGCAGCAGAACAACGGCTGAACCTACGGCGACTCCCGCGGCAAACACAATCGCCCGCGATAACACACCTTTTACTGACCCTGCGACTCGCTCATCCCGGGAGTCGAGGAGCGCCGTCCAGAGCACCGGGCCGGCAAACAATACCATCCCGAAAATCAGCGTGACGTGGTGCGCTGCGGCAGCCGTCAGACTCAGTACCACTCCCTTCACTAAGGAACGACCGGCAGCCTCAGTCATCCACTGATAAAAGTACGGTAGGGCGTTCAGGAAGAGCGCTGCTGATGCAACGGTCGCCAACTGGCCAGCCTGGTAAACGAGAAAAGCGAGCGCCCCCAGAAAAATACTGCCCAGTGCGGCGTAGCTTGCGGCGCGCTCGCTCACCCAAATCCGGGCATATCGGTAGATCCCAACAGGCAATAGAAGGACGGCGATCAGTTGCACGAGCATGTAGCCCATATTCAATCCCACAACATTGGACAACAAGGCGATCCACTGGTGGGTCAACGGCGGGTATGTCGTCTGGGAAAATCCTGCGAACCATTTTTGATTCCAGGGATCGAACCAGTGGTGCACGTAGTGCGAGGCGAAAAATATATGGAAGTTCGCGTCATACGAGCCCGAAGGAAGCTGCATAAGCAGCAGAGGTCCGTGGACAGCCAGAGCAACCAGAACGATCGCAAGAAGAGGTATTGGACGAGCGTAGCTTTGCGTACCGCTCACTGGTGTGTTCTCCGGCATCGCAGCGACTTCGTTGGATTCGGAAAAGAAACGCAAGGTTTACTTGTTTTTGCGCCGCCTGGCGACGAGGTAAGAAGCAGCCTTTAGCCTCAAGGAAGGCATCTGATCTGGACCGCAGATATACCGTCATGCGGGAGGTACCCCAAAGACCCATAGACGCATGGTGAACTCTTGAGAAGCCGATTTCCGCTCGCCAGTCTTTTCATCGTTTCTTTAGTGAGTTGCGCCATAGGGCAAACCTACGAAATCAACCCGCACGATAGCAACAGCTCCTCAACTCAAGAACTAAGCCACACGCCTGAGAACAATCCTGGTCTGGGATGGGGATCAAGCATCGAAGTTGCTCGTCAAGCGCGGGCTGCTCAGGAAGCCCTTAAAAGAAGTGACTATGCAGCCGCCGTCTCATTCGCCCAACAAGCCACGAAATCTGCTCCGAAGAGTGCCGACTTGTGGTTCCTGCTTGGATACGCCGCGCGATTGGATGGGCAGTATCCGATTTCACTCCAGGCTTACAATCGCGGCCTGCAACTTCATCCTGATTCCGTGAATGGCATGGCTGGCCTGGCACAAACCTACGCCAGGATGGGCCGCGACGCAGATGCTCAACAATTGCTTCAGCGAGTGATAGAGGCCAATCCCAAGGATGCGAACAGCCTTGAGCTCGCGGGCGAAATGCTGCTCAACTCGGATGCGAATCGGGCGCTGGAATTGCTTCGGCGCGCCAATGCGCTGCAAGCCTCCGCACATACTGATGTGCTGATTGCGCACGCTTACGAGACGCTCGGCCAGCCTGCCGAGTCCGCCCGGTATCTGGATCGCGCTAGAAACCTCGCTCCACGAGATGAGGAAGTCTTGCGCGCGGTGGCAGGTCAATATCGCGAGCAGGGAGAGTACGACCAGGCGATTTCTACTCTCCGCTCGATACCGGCGAAGAATGCTGACGTTCAATCCGAACTCGCCTACACCTTTGAACTTGCTGGAAGAAAACAGGAAGCAGCCAATCTGTATTCCCGCTTGGCAAAAGCGGCAAGAGGTAACATCGGGCTCGATCTCAGCGCCGCTCAGGCTTGGGTGAACCTCGGACAGTTTGACACAGCCCGAAGTTTTCTCGATAGCGCCCGGCAGGTCGACAACAACAATTACCGCCTGCACGCCATTCTGGCAACGATCGCCGATGGCGAGGGCCGTCTCGCGGATGCTAGCGGTGAATACAACCTGGCATTAAGCAACCTTCCGCCACGAACTCCTGAGGGACCGCTTTACCCCATCGAACTCCGGCTCAATCTGTACGAAATTGCCCTGCGCCAGAATGATGCGGAAGCCGCGAAACACCAACTTGATGTCTCCCGAGCAGAAATAGGCCGGCTTAGCGTCCCGGCATCTTCGCGGCCGGAAATGCTGAGGTTGCGGGCCGCCGTCGAGGCCGGGTCGGGCGACCTTGACGCAGCCAATCGAGACTTGAAAGAAGCTCTGGCCTTGGCGCCTTCCAGCGTCAATTCGCTGCTGGACTATGGCAACTTGCAATGGAAACTTGGCCAGAAAGAGGCAGCGCAGGCCACCTTTGCCAGGGCTTTGCAATTGGATCACAACAATCACAACGCGCTGGAGTCACTTGGCTATCTTGCTCGCGACGAGGGAGACACAAAGTTGGCCCAGACTTATTTCACTCAGGCCGCAGCCTCGAATCCCAGGGATTTCGACGCATTCCTCGCTCTGGGCGATCTATACACGGCAGAGCGAAAATTCCGAATTGCGCAAACAGATTACGCGAAAGCTTACGAGCGAATGCCGGGCAACCCCCTCATCATAGCTGGCGGAGCGAACGCTGCCATGGAATCACACCGTCTCGACCTGGCAAAGCGATGGCTTGATCGCGCCAATGGCAAGATGAGCAACAGCCCGCAAGTCGATCGGGAACGCGAACGCTATCTCACTTTCAGGGGTGACTATGCGGCAGCCGCCAAGTTTGGCTACGCCGTTCTCCAAAAGCTGCCGCGCGATCGCGAAGGTGTCGTCTATCTTGCCTATGACCTCTATTACCTTAGCCGTTTCGACGACGCTCTTACCTTGACGCAAAAGTATGATCCGATTTTCCCCACCGACAAGGACCTTCCGCTGATTGCCGGTTACGTTCATGTCCATCAGCAACAACTGCCGGAGGCGCTCAACGACTTTAGTCGTGCGCTCCAGCGTGATCCCAAGATGGCAACCGGTTACGTCAATCGAGGATTCGTTCTGAATGATCTGCACGAAGGCGCGAAGGCGGCCATCGATTTTCAGACGGCTATCCGGTTGGAGCCCGACTACGGAGCGGCGCATCTCGGATTGGCGTATTCCGACCTGCAATTGCATCGCCCAGGCTCGGCTCTCAGTCAGTTGGAAACCACGCAGAGACTATCCGGCAAGTCGCACGCATGGCACCTGGCCCGGGCGGAGGCTTTTCGCCAAGAGCAGGATTTTTCGCACGCGGAACCAGAGTACCGTATCGCACTGCAGGAACAACCGAATGACCTGCCAACGCAATTGGCCTTCGCAGATGCTCTCTACCGGATGCGGAATTTTTCGCAGTCCCTGGCCGCCCTGGCCACCGCGCAAAAACTCTCTCCGGCCGATCCCAGAGTTTATGCCCTCAGGGCACAGGTGCACGCCAAGCAAGGAGCGCGGGCGGATACCATGGGCGACATTCAATTGGCCGATAAATATGGCAGCAATCAGGTGGATGTTTTGATGGCAGAGGGCGATGCCCTGCTGACTCTTGGAGACCGGGACGCTGCCATGCAACGATTTTCGCGTGCCCTGGATATACCGAACGGCGATCGAATCGGCGTACGCCTGGCCATTGCTCAGGTTTTCTTGCGGCAAGGGAGCTTCGATGATGTTCGCCGGCAGATTGCTCTCGGCTTCGCCGAAGCACGCATGAATGCATCTCCCGTTACGGCCGCAGACATCACCGAGGCTGCGGCTATCTTTTTGGCAATGCATGATTTCGATCTTGCCGAAACGTATTTCGATAAGGCGCGTCTGGCGGGAGCTAATCCTCGCGATATTGAGATTGGCCTGGCTAACACCTATCTCGCCGAAGGACAAACCAGGAAAGCTGCAGGCGAGCTCGCCAGCCTTGGTCCGCAACGCGACTATCGTGATGACTACGATTACATGATGGCTCTGGCCAATCTGGACCGACAGCGGCAAAAGACGGTACAGGCTCTTTCCGCCTTTGCCCAGGCCAGCACCGTCGCAGGCCAGGGCGATCAGCAAACAGCTGAAATTGCAGAAAATGAGCTGTTAAGCGAAGAGGGACGGCAACTGACGCCCCAGGTAAGCGTCTCTCCTGAGGTTTCATTTACTCCGGCATTGGAGGACATCAACGTTTACACCCTGGATGCCAGAATCCTGCATGTCGCCAATCCATCGCTTCTGCCCCCGCCGCGGCATTCCTTCCAGAGCCTCGCCGAATCTCATTACCGTCTCCACCTACCAAATCTGCCGTTAATTTCCGGGTTTGTCGGACAGAGCGTAACTACGGGGCGCTTGCTTTTTCCCAGTGTGAATGTAGTCCAGGACCGCAACACGTATGACACCTTTTTTAATGGTGGAATCTCTCCGGTTCTCCACCTGGGCCCTAACCAGATCACGTTCAATGGCGGGCTGCAATTCACCATCCGGCGTGACACTATCTCGCCTGTCTACATGAGCCAGAATCTTTTCCGCCAGTTTCTTTACGTCTCCACAAGTTCGTTCGCCAACTGGGTTTCCATCAACGGCAGTGCCGTGCGTGAGGCTGGGCCTTTCATAGATCAGGATCTGCATTCTCGAGATGCAGCCGCCAGCCTCGAATTCAACGTCGGGCGCCCCTGGGGACGCACATCTTTGATCGCTGGCTACACCGTTCGGGACCTGCTCTTCCGGCCCATGGTGGAGGAGTATTTCAATACCTCCACTTATGTCGGACTGCAACACAAGTTCGGAGACCGCTTTACGGCAGCGGCGTTGGCCGAGGATCTTCGCTCATGGGAGGTTCAAGGAGTGCAGTACGCCACCGCTGAAGCGTTGCTTCCCGGGGGACGATTCGAATTGCGCGCCAGCCCCCATTGGGATGTCGAGGGCTCTTTCATTCTCTCGCGAGGCATGGGCTTTCACCAATACGACAACGCGCAAAGCCAGTTCCTGATCTCGTACTCGCGACCTCTGCGCCACGGCTTCAAAAACGGCTTGGATGGCACAGCGGTGAAGTATCCCTTTCGACTCTCATTCGGGCTGCAGCAACAAACCTTTTACGACTTCGCAGGATCCATGCGGACGACTCTGCTTCCGGTTGTGCATTTCAATTTGTTTTGAGCTTTGGTCTGTTAGCAGCGGATTTAGGGCAATGAAGAAACTCCCAGAAAACCGAGTTGAAACCGGAACAGAAGAGGACTTTCCCCGACCGGAGCCAAAAGCCGCAAGAAATCTGAGCTCGAAGCTCCTCGGTGGCAGCCTAACTCTGCTCGCCGGCTCCGGCCTGGTGGGAGTGACCAACCTCGCCTATAACGTGATCACTGCGAGGCTCCTTGGTCCCACCGGGTTTGCGCATGCAACCGCCGTTTACACGATGCTGATGCTGATGTCAGGCATTACGCTCTCCTTTCAGGTGGTTTGCGCGAAGTACGTGGCGCGGAGCTCCACCCCCACCGCGCGGGCCGACGTTTTTGCCAACCTTCATCAGCGTTCCTGGATTGCCGGGCTTGCCATTGGCTTGCTGTTGTTTCTCCTGAAGCTTCCCGTGACCCGCTACCTCAGTCTCCCCAGCCCCGGTTTGATCTCTCTGCTGGCTCTGGGGACGGCCTTCTATATTCCGTTGGGCGTACGGCGTGGGTACATTCAGGGAATTCATGCTTTTCGCGCTCTAGCCACTAATTTCATGCTGGAAGGAGTAGTTCGTCTCGGCGGGGCTTTTCTTCTAATCCAGCTTGGGCTGGGCGTGAACGGAGCCGTTCTCGCGAGTGTGGCCGCGGTCATTTTCTCTTATTTCGTTGCTATTCCGAGTCCCGGATTAAGCTCGCTCGCGATGCGCGGCACCGTGATTGCTTTCCGCGAAGGGTTGCAGGCGATCGTCTTCTTTTGCGGACAAACGGTTATTAACAACTTCGATATCGTTCTGGTCAAGCATTTCTTTCCCCCTGTGGAGGCGGGCCTTTATGCGGCCGTCGCATTGGTGGGTCGTCTGGTCAACATGTGTGCCTGGTCGGTGGTGAACACCATGTTTCCCGTCTCGGCCGGAGCAGACGCGGACGAGCGCGAGGGTACCCGGGTTCTGTTTTCCTCGCTGCTGCTCGTTTTGGGAATCCTCACGCTACTTATCCTCGGCCTATGGATGGTGCCCGGTTTTCTTTGGAAGACCTTGTTTGGATCTCAATTTCAGCTGGATTCGTATGGCTCATTGGCCCCTCTGCTCATCCTTTATGCCATCACGGCGGGCATCTATTCGCTGGCCTCCGTGATCATTACTTATGAAATGTCGCGCAAAATTGCAAACACCAGTTGGCTACAGCTGGCGTTCAGTGGCGCTCTGGCTTTGGGCATTTACATGCTTCACCATACGCTTCGCCAGGTGATTCTTGTCCAGCTAGTCTTAATGGTTGGCTTGCTCTTGCTGCTTCTTGTCCCTTTATTGCGGCGGCAACTGACTCCCATGCCAGCCCGCAGTTTCAATACGCTCCGCCTACGGCGGATGCTGACGGAAGATGAAACCATTGCAGAGTTTCTGAGGAGTGAATTCCACCATCCCGAGTTCGACGGCTACCGTCAACAGTTCGACTATCTTGTCAGGAAACCGGACCTTAAGAGCGTCCGTGAGAACGCCTTACGGCAGGCGTTGCTTTTCTTACGGCGTGGCGCAATGTGGAGAGAGTTGCCCGAGGATACCAAGTGGTTCGAGGTTGAATTGACAAAGGCAGATCTGGAACGCATCCGTTTCTTTCCTCGGGCACATTGGCGGCGCGTGGCGCAGGGAAGTTTTTATCTCACGGACGTAATTGAACGGATTCGCCTCATGCTGGTGAATTTTCCCGACACCGAGATTCCTCATGACGAATTCATCGAAAAGTTGACGCGCCTGACCCGGTTGGTGCGGCAGGGCTTCACCAATCCCACCATACTGATGATCGGAGTCGATAGCAGGGGTCCTCTGACGATTCTCGACGGCAATCATCGCATGGCCGCCGTTCTGCTGGCTGAGTCTCCATCGACTCTGAAGGGTCTCCGCTTCATCTGCGGCCTCTCGCCGAAAATGACGCGATGCTGCTGGTATTACACCAATGTAAACACTTTGCTGCGGTACCTGAGAAATCTTCTACGCTACCTCTCCTACGACCCGGAATCCGACATAGGCCGGTTCCGCGAGGAGGTGTTTTAGCTCACATAGAGGTTTTTCCGTTACACCTGGATTAGGGAGAGGAAGCGCTTGGCTGCGACAGAAGACTTGCCGGAGTGGGTTCCTTCACCACGCTGTTGTCTCGGCGCCGCAGCAACACGGACTCGTGTTGCCTGCGACGAAGGTCACGCTCTTGCAAAAGCTGGGCCTGCACCTTCGCGCCATTATCGGAAGCCACTTGAAACAGCTTCAAACCTTGAGCAGAACCTGTCGTAGCCAGCCCGACGGTCACCTGCGCCCCCGCAGCCTCCGCCGCTTCGTAAAAAAAATGTGCGGTTTCTCGATCGCCCTCAACCTCGGATACATATCCAATGTTGTTCAGAGCGAACGGATTACCTGGATCGAGCGCATATGCTTCGCGAAAATCTTTAACTGCCGATTGGAGATCGTTCCGGTTGACTGCAGAAACGCCGCGCAGACTGAGCTCGGTCAATCTTGCTTCTTTACTGTTCTCGGTCTCCAAGCGCGCACGTAGGCTCCGGGCATTCTCCGCAGCTATTTCGTTGACGGGCTTGTCTCTCCACCTTTGGCTCACTGTCACCACAGCCGCAGCATTGGAACCAGTCTTGGCAGCCTTATCGTAGTAGCCCAACGCTTCCTGTGACTCTCCTTCCATTTCTTTGGCAACCCCCAGGTTGTTCAAGGTAAAAACATTCTGGGTATTGCCTTTCAACGCCTGGCGCAGGAGAAGATCCGCCTCTGCAGCGCGTCCATGTGACAGCAAATGCACCGCCTCCACGTTGTCGTGATCAATGTGCAATTGCAAGCCGGGAGTCGAAAGCGCTTCCTTCATGGGGTAGCCTTTTACGCGTGGAGAACTCGCGTCATCGATGACAGCATCGCTGGCCTCCTGCGAGGCGAGCGTGTAAAAGCCCTGAGCGCGATCGAGCTGGCCTTTCAGTTCCGAAATATAACCGAGATTGTTGAGGGTAAAAGGATCGTCCGGATCCAGAAGGTAAGCCTTGTAGAACAGGATTTCAGCTTTATCGTATTCATGCTTGCGGACTTCCCGCACGCCTTCGCGGTTAAGTCGTTGCACAGGCGTTTCCTCACTGCGCTTGGGAAGCGTAATTTTCAAGTCGCCAGCGTGCGCCGTCGCACACCATCCCACAGCGGCGCCGATCACGCTCGTGAGCAGCCATCGTTTGCCTGACATGGTAATGCCTTTCGCTCCACGCCGGAGCCAACATGAGATGCCGGAACGGCAACATTGTTTGCCGTGGGGAGTCTCATTTTTCGAGCAGAACGGCCATGCGTCACAACTGGAATCCGCATCAAAATGCTGGTTCGATAGCAATTCAACGGAGGTGACATGGCATTCTTATCGAACACGATTCTGCCGATCGTTCTGAGTGGTCTCATTCTTGGCGGTGTGGCAGCAGGACAGGCAGGCACGGCTCAGACCGGCGCGACGTCGCCGGTTGCAACTCCACCGGCGGCTAAGACCGCACTCTCCACTCAGACACGTTCCGATGTGCCCCTGGACGCCGCCAGTTTGATTCCCGACCCGCCACCACTTCCCACGCGTGCGCGTGCCAGTCTGATTGGAGGCACCATCAACAAGCTTGACCGCGTCAGAGACAAAATCGCGGTACGGCCATTCGGTGGCGGCAAATTGATGAAGATATTTTTCGACCCGCGCACACGCGTTTATCGTGGGAGTTCCGCAGCCACGATTTCCGACCTCAGAAAGGGAGACCGCATTTACGTTGATACCATTCTCGACGGAAGCACGGTGTTCGCCCGCAACATTCGACTCAGCTCCAACGCCGCCTCTGGAGTAACGGAGGGTATTCTGTTGCGCTATCGCCGAGGCTCCGGCGAGTTAGAGGTGCGCGACCCGCTCTCGCCCCAACCCCTGAAGATGGTTCTTACTTCAAACACGCGGTTGACTCAGGATGGCCATCTGGCACAGGCAGGTTCCCTGGTTCCTGGAACGCTGATGAGCGTCCAGTTCACCACCGACGCCGAAGGTCACGATGTTGCCAGTGAAGTTTCCATCTTTGCCGTACCCGGGTCCAGTTACACCTTCTCAGGGCGAGTTGTAGCGCTGGATCTGCATGTTGGCCTTCTGGTGCTGACCTCATCAGCCGACAGCAAGACCTATGAGATATACCTTGACCCGGCCACAACTCCGGTGGATGACAGCTTACGTCAAGGCGTAGATGCCACCGTGCTTGCTCGCTTCGAGGGAGACCGATACGTGGCGCACGAGGTGAGCGTAAACTCGCCACATACCCCCTGACAGCGGTTTGCAAGTGTTAGGGGACGTCTCCGTGGTGGCAAAATGCTATTGCAGCTTCTGAGCATTGCACACGCCGTCTGTTACTTGCGTCGGCGGACTCGGTGGCGTCGTCCAGGGCGGATTCTTAAAGTCGAAGAACTCGGTCATATCCATTTGCGCAGCGTCGCGCTGCGTAAGGGCCGGCAGGTTGAACCGCGTCTCAATGAATTTGAGAATCGCCGTGTAATCCGCAACCGTGTGCGATACGTAATCCTTCTTCGCAAATGGCGATATGACCAGCAGGGGCACGCGAAAACCGGTGTAGTTGAAGTCGCAGTTTGCTCCGCCCCCGCTGGTGCAGATGTCGTGCGGCTCCAAGTCCACGGGCGCTATGCCATCGGGGTTAGGCATGGGCGCCGGCGGCACGTGATCGTAGGTTCCGCCTGCTTCGTCATAAGTAAGGATAAAGACGGAGTCCTTCCATGATGGGCTATTCATAAGTGCATTGATCAGACTCTCAACATAAGCAGCCCCCACTTGAATATCGCTGCCGCTACTGGGATGCTCATCCCGGCCGGACTCATATCCGGGCTCGATGAAGGAGACCGCGGGAAGAGTGCCCGCTTGAATGTCGGTCAGAAATTCTGTTGCAGACACAACATTGGAGGGCAGCGAGTTGGGTGGAGCATAGGCCGTAAACTGCGTCAGATAAGTGCAGTAACCCGTCGAAGCATCGTTTGAGGAAGCCGAGTGAGCGGTCGCCGTGCTTCTCCCCGCGACGTCCCCGGTCACGCCGGTGGGGCAAGAATCATCCGTGGCATAGATCTTCCACGAAATGCCGGCGTTGGTGAGTTCATCGAAGATAGTTGGCACGTTGATCGGCCCATCATCGGCGGCGTCGGTGCCGGGAGGATAGGCGTATCCGTGCGACGTCGCAGCCATCAGGTACATGCGGTTTATCTGGGTGCGGTCCAGTGCCGGAGAAAACCATCGATCTGACGTGCCGAAGTTCGACGCCATGAAATAGTAGTAATTCAAATCAGTCCAGTCGTAATACCCCATGGCGCGAGCCCCTGCGGTATCCGTGTATCCCTGGTCCATGGCGAATTTCGCAGCATTGTAGACAAAGCCGTCCATTGTGGCTGTGCTGGAGGTCGGATCGTTCAAGTTCCAATCGACGTGGCTTTCGTCCCACGATGGGGTCAGGTTCTCCATGCATTCGCTGGCAAGGTGGTATGCCGATATGGTCCCGTTCCCATCGAAAGTCGGATTGGAGGCATCCGTTGGCATGCCGTCGAACTGCTGCGATGGGTATCCGTTCGCCTGCCAGTAAGCCGGCAATTCCCCAAAATAGGTGTCGACGGAACGATTCTCTTGCGCCATGAAGATGATGTGCTTGATGGATTGAAGCCCGGGAGGAGGAGAACTATCGCCGCTCGTGCTAGTCTTGACCCCCTGACACGCCCACAAGAACAGTGCACAAGACATGATGCAGACCAGTGAAATTCTGCCGAATCGCTCTCTTGCCATCCTGTCTCCGTTTGCAAGATTTCTGTGAGAAGCGGGCATATGATGAGCGTCCGGGCCGAAATGTTGGCTGAAAACCGTGGGCAAAAGGCCTTCCGGACCCCGTACTACTAGCGGATCGCGGCATGGGCATTTTTTTCGCGTTCACGCCATGGCCCTGAGGTTCTAGCACGTTGGTTTGGGGCCAAAGGTCATCTTTCCCCGGGACCGCCTTCCAGCTTAAGCTCCCGGCGTTCCCAGAAATCAGGTCAGAAGAGAAATGCCTGCGTGAAAGCGTGTGCTGTCTCTTTCTGATCTAAGCGCCAGATCCGCGGTTTGATTCCGCTCCCGAGGACCAATGCTTCGTCAAAATTCGTTCCTAGCCTTGACCCTGCTAGTGGTGGCCACGTGTTGTTCTGCCAGTTCGTCCTATGTGGTGCCGACGACAACGCTCGCCGCCCAAACCTCAAACAATACGAGCGCGGCCAACAGTTTCGCCGCTCAATCCAACGGCAATCGCGGCGCTGGCAATGTGAGCAAGGTCGAGATCCATTCGCTGCTTTATCCTGGAGCTACGACAAAGGTGTACGCGCACCTCATGCTTTGGTTTGGGCAGTCCAATCACATGAATGTCGGCTACAGCTCCAACGATCCGTCAGAAATCAAGCGTCAAATCAGAGACATGATCAGCCGCGGCATCAACGGCGTGATTATCGACTGGTATGGGCCGAACACCGCGGTTGACACGGCCACGCAGCTAGTGATGGCGGAGGCGGAAAAACATCCCGGCTTCACTTTTGCCATTATGGTGGATCAAGGGGCCATCGAGTGGGACTCTTGCGCTGGGTGTTCACCCCAGCAGGCCTTGATCAGCCAGTTGCAATACGTCGAACAAACTTATTTCCCTTCCCCTGCCTACATGACGATACAGGGGCAACCAGTCATTACGAACTTCAACATCGATCTTTCATATTCCATCGACTGGAACGCGGTCAACACGGCCTTGGGCACTCATCCTCTGTTCTTGTTCCAGAACAACAACGGCTTCACCCACACCCTGAGCGGCGGCAGTTATTCCTGGGTTATGCCTACCACTACGGACTACGGGATGAGCTATCTCTCCAGTTTCTACAACACCGGTTTGTCGTACCCCGAAGAGAAAACGGTAGGGGCAACGTACAAGGGATTCAACGATTCGCTGGCGTCATGGGGCTCGGATCGCATCATGGGCCAACAGTGTGGCCAGACCTGGCTGCAAACATTTTCCGAGATCAACGGTCTTTACAATTCGGGGAAGCAGCTGAACGGCCTGCAACTGGTTACGTGGAACGATTATGAAGAGGCCACCGAGATCGAAACGGGGATTGATAATTGTCTGACGCTCTCGGCCTCCGTTGCCGGAGACGCATTGCAATGGGCAATCAGCGGTGATGAAACCACGGTCGATCACTATACCGTGTACATCAGCACCGATGGCCGGAACCTGATGTCCATGGCAGACCTCGCGCCCGGAGTCCACTCCTTGAATCTGTGCAGCTTCCCCATTCCTGGCGGCACCTACAAGCTATTTGTGCAGGCGGTGGGCAAGCCTTCGCTGGTCAACCAGATTACGCAAGCCCTCAAATACAGTCCTGCATGCAGTTCGAGCAACGGGGCGCCCACATTATCGTTCAATGCCGCACCGTCCTCCATCGCAATCTCTCCCGGAGGAGCGGGAACATTTACAGTCACCGCAAAAGCGCAATCGGGTCCCTTTAATAATTCGATCTCGCTTTCGTGCAGCGGCCTTCCCAGCACCTTAAGCTGCTCCTTCTCACCCGAAAACTTCACTCCGGGTTCCGGCACGTCGACCTCCACGCTTACAATCTCTTCTCGCGCAATTGCGGGGTTAGAATTACCCCGCCGTGCACCAACCTTCCCGTTGTACGCCGGCTTTTTTCTACTGCCGTTCGGGATGGTTGGTTTTAAGCTCGTGCGCTTTGGGCCGCGCCATCACGGGGTACGGGTTCTGCTGATCTCCATCGCTATCGGCCTTGTGAGCATTCTCAGTTCGTGCGGCGGGAGCAGCGCGAGTCAAGAATCGAGTACCGCTCCGCTCCAGTACTCAGTCACCATCAACGGCAATTCGAGTTCTACGCAGCTTTCCACGGTCGTCAACGTCACTGTGCAATAGACCCTTTCCATTCCTGAGCTTCGCAGAGGCTGGGGGAATTGTCAGATCACGCGCACGCCTGAGCGATGCCCGCGCCATCACCCTGGCCAGCATCGCCCTTGCCGGCAACCACGCAGGCAGTTTGAGCAATATCGCGGAATGGCGCAGCGATTTGATCTTTTGCTCCAGCTGAAAGTGTCGCAAATATTTTTCAACAATGTTCGGCATGGTCATGCGGAGCGCGGTTGAGAGGTTTTGCACTGCCATGGCCTGCTGCTTTGCCGGGTCAGTGAGGAACCGAATCAGGCAATCGCCCAGGGCGCGCGCGTCCCCGGGCTTGTAAAAGTCAATTGCCAGTTCTTCGTCCTCCGCCATCTGCCGAAAATCAGGGAGATCCGCGCACACGATCGGCACGCCGTATGCGCAAGCGAGATGGGCGACACCACTGCATCCGGTGGACGAAGAATACGGCATGACCGCCACGGTGGAGGTTTGGAACAAAGAGGGCAAGCGGTCCTCGTGTACATAACCGGTGAACTTGATTCTCGAATCACTGGCGCATTTTTTTCTCATCGACCTTACATATCCCGGAGCCTTCGGGTGATCGCCCCCCGCAATCACCAGCCTGGCATTCGGCACGGCACTGCCTACCAGCTTGAAAGCTTCGATCATAAGTTCCAGTCGTTTGTAGGTTCCCCACTTTCCGAAAGCGAGAATGCGGTGCTCCGGGTTTCCCCGGCGAGAGAAGTCAGGGTATTCAGGTTTGCGCGTCAGAATTCCATGGGACCGGACGTGAACATTGTCGCGGCCGTATCTCTCCTTGAGAATCTTGCGATACCCAGGCATGAGTACAGAAACGGAATTCGACAGCAAAAGCATTCTGGTGGCAAGAGCACCAGCCAATCGGTAGGCGCGGGCATGCCGGACTCCCGCGTCGTCCAGATCAACAGTGTCGATCAGGTGGTGCAAAGTAACATGCGTGTAATGGCCCGTTACGCGTGCAAGCAGAGGAGTGAGTAGCCCTGAGAAAGCGACCAGGGGATTGGTTCCAAATGTGCTGAAGAGCAGATTGAACCAAACCACGTCTGGTTTTAGTTTTCGAATGGTGCGGAGGATTCGAACCACGCTTGTGGGATCGTTGAAAGACCAGCACCGGATGATTGAGAAGCCATTCTGTTCCGATTGAGGATGCGGAAGCTGATCGGCCAGGATCGTAAGCCGCAGAAAAGGATTGCTGCGCAGTTCTTCGGCGATGTGGAGTCCGTACTCACTCAGCCCCCCTCGGCTGGGAGGAAACGCGCTCACCAGACAAATCCTCATTAATGTCCCGGGCCTCGGCAGTGGCTGTTCTTCGATGATTTAACAGCGAAAGGTGTTGGCTGGAATGGCGGAAGGAAACACCCGGTTCGTCAGAAGAGCGGAATGTAGGCAAGAATGTTCTCTGTTTCACGGAATCGTGGGCAGTCCTGCAAACGTGTTTTTCTCGCCAGGCAACACCCGCAGGAGCGCCTCTCTGATTCTCGCTTCTGTCGCTTCGATCGAAAGTGATTCAATGAAGGTCATCGGTGTGTATCGCCCTAAAGCGATGTAAGCTTCGCGATTGCGGTGGAGAAATTCCAGTGGATACTCCGGCTTGCGTGCCAGCGCAGCCAGCGGCTCAGCATCGATGACAAAAGCGATGTCCGGCTTTGGTATCAACCTCAGCAGGGTTCGCACAAATACTCGCGTTGCTTTCCCATGCAGTGGAAGATTCGCGAGTTCATCGTAGAGGTAACGATCAAAAATGAACACTTGTGTATTGCTGTGCTTGAAGCCGCGAACTTTTAGACATAGACCCAGCGCGTCCACGAAGTAGAGACAGAATCGCATCGCCACAAGCAGCCGCGGCGACAGGTTTTTGTCGCGCCGGTTCACAGGTTTTCCTGGGCTCCCGACACCTCGTTCCCCTCTGAATATTGTGTGGCTCATAAACTCGCGGGCTCGCGATGCAGGCACCACGTCGTCCCAAAAAGTCAAAGAGACGGTTTTCACCCCAGCATGAGCCAACCAGGACTTAAGCGCGCAAATCTGGGTGCTCTTGCCCGCTCCGTCGATTCCAGAAAAGCTGACAATCATCGCGCCAAATATCCTGTACGGTCGAACAAGAAACTTGAGATGCTGTGTTTAATGCGCTCCGGGCGGCTTGCTCGGAGTTGCCTCGGTCAGGGCGATGACAGATCCCAAGGCCACCCCTGCGCCAACAATGGCTCCCACTTTAAGAACGATTGTCCGAACTCGATGCTGCTTCGCCGGCGCGATCGCAACCCCCGCCGGCTCGGATGCTGCAATTCCAGTTGGCGTGGGAGCCGGGGCGGCGGCTGTGCCCACCGGCCTGTGTGGATGGGCCTGCTGGCCCTGGGGCGGCGCTGAAGGAGATTGGGTCTGCCCGGCGGCAGGTTCGCTTTGCGACGTCGTGGAGCCTTCCTGCATGTGCGCAGTCGCCTCCATCTTTGCAAGGGTCGCGCCGGGAGAATCGGGGAGTTCATCGGGCGATTCATTATCGATCGCCCGAGGCGCTAATGCCGTTTGAGGGCTCACGCTGGCTGATGGTTGTCCAGTTTTGTTTGCGGTTGTTTTCCCCTGAGCTGAAGCTGGTCGAGCTGCTGCCATGTACATGAGCAGGATCAGAGTCCACCACGGCAACCGCATAACCGTCGTCCTGCAGGATTTCATGGTCACCTCCGACCCATGACCGGTCTAGCTCGCAGCTTCCATATCGTTCACCCCTTCCGAGGCCGGATACCAGGATTGGCTTGCGGGGAGCAACCCAAAAGTATCGAAACTCCCCGACGCCTCCTGAGCGTTGGCAAACACCTGGAACAAGGAATCGACATGCATGAGTTCCAGCACGAGTGCCGACGACGGCGAGACAGCGGCCAGCTTCAAGTCCCCATTCCGCTTCAAGGCTTCCTCCAGACAACGTAGCAGTATCTCTACCGCGCCGCCGTCGATGTGCTGCACTTCGGAGCAGTCCAACACGATCCGCGGCCGGTCTATTTCCAGCAGCGGCTGTAATTCAGCGAGAAACACTTTGGCCTGAGCTTCATGCAAATCTTCAGGCAGCTGCATTACGATTACCGGTCTGTTGATATACATCTCGTTGACCCTCGGACAGAAATTGAATTCGCCTCATTAACTCCTGGTGGAAGAGACGACGGCTTCTTCGGCAGAGCGAAGGGCGATCCTTCTCCTTCTCTTTGGAAACAATAAATCCCGCATCTTTTGTTTTGCTTTGTGTAGTTGTGACTTCGAGTTGCCGATCGAGCATTCGAGCATTTGGGCGATCTCATGATGCTGGTATCCATCGATTTCGTGCAGCGCGAAAATCGTCCTGCATCCTTCAGGCAGTTCCGCAATGGCACGCTGCAACGCGAGACGGTCTATCACTCCGGAAAGCCGCGGATCGGCCTTACCCACATCACGCCGTAGAGATGGCGAGTCCGGGGACACGGGCTCGTCGAGAGAGAGCGGTGGCGGAGACTTGCGCCGGCGAAGTTTCATCAGCACTGTGTTCACGGCAATGCGGTACAACCACGTAGAGAAAGCCGAATCGCCGCGAAAGGTGGCTATAGTACGAAAAACTTGGAGAAAGGCCTCTTGAGTCAGGTCTTCGGCCTCGGCAACATCTTTAGTCATCAGCAAACACACGGAATACACTCGCTTCTTATGCAACTCGAAGAGTGCGGCAAACGCCTGCTCGTCACCCTTTTGAGCGCGCCGGACAAACCAGCGCTCGGACCCTTCACTGGCCTTTTCGTTTGCCTTTTTACCCGGAACCGCAATAGTTGCAGTTGCGGAAATCGCGCAAGTTGCCACTGTGGTCTCCTCCTCTTGCTGATAGCTCTCGTTGACCCGGAGCGTTCAGCGTTCGAAGTGAGAGTAGCGGAAGGCCGAGCCGCATCCCATCGGGTCGCCCGAGTAATTCACTCCCACCCTCGCTGTAGTGCGAATTGGGTGGATTACTTGAGGTTCTAGGGCTGTTCTCTATGCAAGCACCGGGCTTTGTTTGTGAGTGGCGTTGCCCTTGGAGAGCGCACGATGTCCCCCGGGCGGGCGGCGAACAAGATTCGAATGAAGTCTCGAACGGGAATTAAGCAGGCTGCGCCACGTTCGCAATCCAATTCAATGTGGCGAGTTCAATACAAACGGAATCCAACCTCCACCCTGATCTCCACATTCACAGGCGCCCCGTCTTTCCTGGCGGGCTGGAAGCGCCATTGCCTCACGGCATCGACCGCTTTTTGATCGAGCCCGTATCCCAGACCCCGGATCACACGAATATCACGAGGCCGTCCCTGTTCATCGACAATCAGACCCAGCACACACGTACCCTGAGTCTTCGCGTCGCGAGCCTGCTGAGTGTACTCGGGGTCCGGTGTGGAGATCGCAAGGGGAGCAGAAATTCCGCCCCCCACTTTAAATACGCCTCCTCCGAGGCCGCCACCGCTGCCTGCTCCGAGTCCCGGCCCATGACCTACGCCAACCCCACCTCCGGACCCGGAACCGAGTCCTCCGCCCGAACCGGTTCCGTTCGATGGCGGGGCCGAGGGCAATGGGGCCGCCACTGGAACGCCCAGATTCGGAAGGCTGTTTTCAGCGATGCGCACTCGCGGCGGAGCAACCACTGTCGGCTCGGCCGTAAGCTTGGGCTGCTCCCTGGGAACAACAATTTTCGGAGGGGTAATTTGCGCCATCGCGAGTTTTGGAGGTCTTGCTTTCGGCGCAGGCAGCTTGTCATGATCTCCGCCGCCACCGCCACCGCTCGCGACCTGTTTGGAAAGTGGCAAAGCGTAAGAATCCAGCGATGGAGCGATGAGCGTTACGCTTTCATGTGGCTCAACATGTTGCACTACCTTGCTGCCAAATACCGCGCTCCCTAAAATCAGTGCCAGCAAGGCCACGTGAATAATTGCTGACCCTACTAGACCGTTCGACCGGTAGTCGTTGTAGTGACCCCAGATCGCTTCCGGCCCACACAAATTCTGCTGTCGCGGATTTCCGCGGAGCGCCTGTGCCGTGCGCTCACGCCCTGCGCGCGGAGTTGCGCGCAGCACTGTGGGAGAATACGAAAATTGCGTCTGCGTTGCGCCGCGGGCATTTGGCTGGTTCGACATTGACTTCTCCCTGACTTCTCGTTCTGGTCACAGCATCCCGGCCTTCGCAATAGATGCCTCGAAGCAACGAGTGGTTTGCCTTCACCTGGCGAGAGGACAACCGTCGCAGTGCGGTTCGAGTCGCTACAGATGTGGAAACAGGCAGACGCAGCGTGGGAGCCGTCGGATGCGGTCTCCGCGCACGTGGCGGTTCACAAATCAACCTTGATTGCAACCAATGGAGACCCGGCTCGGACGCGAACCGGGCCTCCGCGCACTTAATCGTGCAGTTTCACCGGGACGCGGAACCCGCACTTCCGGAAGTTGTTTCGCCGTGCTCTTTTGCCTGTTCGGAATACTTTTTCACCGCCGCCAGAAACGTCGTATCGGCTGAAGGAGCGGGCACTTTCCCGCGGAGGATGTCGCGGAACGGGACAAATTTCCCATAGAGCAGGCGAGTCTCGTCCTTATCCTGCTCCACCACGGAACCGCTTAGATCGACCCCGGCAAAAATACCGCGGGCGCGAGAGTAGGTAAGCATCTCCGACTGCATCTTCCAGTTGGTGTCGGCTCCGGCATCTCTTCCTACAGGACCTGCGGCCGCCGACGCATCCACACCGATCTTGAATTTGCTCGACAGTAAATGCTGCATTCCATCATCATTCATTACGACGATCACCAGGTCGATGGCTTGACCGCCAAGCTGCAACCCCCAGCTTCCACCCGTGATTGTGAGTGGCGCGGGTGCGCTCCAGGTGCCGTTTTCAGTCCTGCAGGTGGCTACACCCCGGCCGTGACTGCCCCCGAAACCGATAGCAATCTTGACCATGGAGGGAATCACAGCGATGCACTTGGCATCGTCCATGACCTTGTCGGGAATTGCTTTGTCAGGCGTCGCCATCACTTCATCGAGGACTCGAGCGGATGCATCCAGCCGCTTGTCGATGTCCGATCGATTGTTGGAATCAGCGCACCAGGCGGTGCTGACCAGAACCAAGAGGCTGGCACCGAGTACGAGGAAATTTCTTGACAGAGCATCTTTCATTTTTGCCATACACAGACCCCTTTCTACGCTCCATGCGAGAAACCGTTTGCGGGTTCTTGATTCAACGGTATCCTCATTCCCCGGCCAGGTTCCATCGGGTTCGGGCTGTAAGAGCAATTGTTTTGCGCATCGGAGAATCCCTCTCGCACCAGCGTATTCGAGCGTATTCCAGGTCAAGTCATCCCTCTACATACAGCCCGCCCGGTATTGCCATATTGCCGGAGTTGTGAGAAGAAGCGGCCCACAGGCTGAGTTGAATGCCCGGGGAAACTGTGAGCGGGCAGGGAGACGTCTGAGTGGTTGATCAAGAAACCACTGCAAGTTTGGAGTATCATTCTTGAGTGGGTGATTTGTCGGTCACACGATCTTTGTGCGCTTAGTTTGCGAATGGACTGCGATGTGGCGTGGAGCGCGTGTCCATCCTCCCCGAATTAGACGCTCGTCGCAGCCAAGACTGACGATCTCAAATATCCAAGTATGTTGCTGTAGCGTTTAGGGTTGTCGTCAGGGCAGAGGAATGCAAAGGGCCCGAACTCCGAAACCTGGCGCTAGCGGCTGGCGCCGCTACGGCTTGGCAATTCTCGCAGCGGCCCTTGCTCTGTGGCTTCGCCGCCTGCTTGCTCCTTTATTCGGGGAAAGTAATCCCTATCTCACGGTCTGGGCAGCGGTCGTTTTTTCTTCCTGGTATTGCGGGCTTTGGCCCTCCATCATTACAGCCTTGCTGTCGACGGTTGGGGTCTGGTATTGGTTTGTGCCACCATTGCACTCACTGAGGCTCGGTAGACAACAGGTTCCCGGATTGGCTGGGTTCCTCGTCTTTTCCGCTTTCATCATCGCTCTCGGGGAAGCAAACCGCCACTCGCTCGCCAAAACCAGGGCCGCCGAGAAAATGCTGAAGAGCGCCCACGATGATCTCGAGCAGAGGGTTCGGGAACGAACCATGGATCTTGATGCTGCAAACGACAGTCTGCGCGAGCTCTCGGGGCGGCTGCAGCAGATGCGTGATGTGGAGAGGCGGCAACTTGCCCGAGAGCTCCACGACAGCGTGGGACAATTGCTTGCCGCGCTGAGCATGAACATGGATGTGCTGCAAAGTCAGTCCGATAGGCTCGATTTGGCCGGGGCCCGGGCGATTTCCGAGAACGCGCTCCTGGTCGAGCAAATCAGCCGGGAGATTCGCACCATCTCGCATTTGCTTCATCCCCCGCTGCTCGATGTGGCCGGACTCGCTTCGGCGCTGCGCTGGTATGTGGACGGATTTTCTGAGCGCAGCAAGATCAACGTCAGACTGGAGATTCCCGAGGATCTGGCGCGGATGTCGAACGAAATGGAGCTCGCCATTTTTAGGATGGTTCAGGAATGCCTTACTAATATTCATCGTCATTCCGAGGGTGATGCTGCCGCCATTCGCTTGCGACAATACGACGGCAGACTTGCGGTGGAGGTTCAGGATAACGGGAAAGGTATTCCCCCGGATAAACAGCGGCAGCTGAGCGCATCGGGCCGCATGGGATTGGGATTTCGCGGGATGCGAGAGCGGCTCCGGCAGCTGGGCGGCACGCTGGAAATCCAATCGGACCCCACGGGAACCAGGGTCGTTGCAAACCTGTCGCTGCAAAAGAAGGAAATCGCTCCCAACGCAAGCCAAGAGATCGCTTCCTAGAATTTGTCCACAATGCCCATCGGCAGGGCTGCAGGATGTAGAACCTCTGAGTAAAACTTCAAGCATTTTCTCTGGATGCAATACTGGGTCTCTGGTATTCTCAATCCAATTTTCCCCGATTGATTTCAAGAGATTCCTGTCTTTTCCCAGGACCTCCCAGGCTTGAAATCGGGTCTTGCAATCAGCGCCACAATTGAGCCGCTTCGCTTTTAAGACCTTCCTCGTGCCCGCTCGCGCGAAACGGTTGTGTCGCAAGTAGTGCAATAGCACCTGATCAAAACTCACTGGAGAAGTATGATTATGTTGAAGTGTGCTTTCTCGTTTGTGTCTACGTTGGCTGTCTGCTCGTCTGCTGCCATGGCCGGGGTGACCGTTGGCGCTCCGGCTAATGGGACAACCGTGCAGGATCCCGTCTCCTATATCGCTACCGCCACGACCTCGTGCTCTAAGGGAGTTGCCTCCATGGGCATTTACACCGCGCCCTACCAACTCGCTTACGCTGTCAATGGGGATAAACTCAACACGACTTTGAGCTTGGCTCCCGGGACTTACGACACAGTAGTTGAAGAGTGGGATCATTGCGGCGGCGCTTCCACTACCCCGGTCACCATCACCGTTAGCGCCCAGTCTGGAGTGCACGTCACTTCACCGGAGGCGAACAGCGTCAACACCTCGCCAGTAAACTTTTCTGCGACCGCTACCACGACATGTTCAAAAGGTGTCGCCTCCATGGGTATTTACACGGCCCCATACCAGCGGGCATACGTCGTGAATGGCGCCAGCCTGAACCACAAGCTGGCATTGACCCCGGGAAAATACAATGCCGTTGTGGAAGAGTGGGACAAGTGCGGCGGCGCCGCCACCACTGCCGTCCCCATCACGGTCAGCGGAAACGCATTCACAAATCTGCAGCACAGCGGCGGTTGGTCGGGATACGGTCAAGGTCCGCCTGACTTCGTCGATTGTTCGCCTTGCTCGGAAGTAAATTGGTCGATCGCACGGGGTGTAACGTCGCCCTCGATGAGCGGAGAATCAACAAAATATAGCCTTAGCGGAACCACCCCATATTGGGATGTACTGTTCAACAATCACCTCATCGGAGATCTTTCTTCCCAGGGAATGCCCGACACCAATCACACCCTGGTGCCCAACTACCACAATTTCACTTATGACGTTTATTTCTACGGCAGCAATATCGAACTTTCAGAGGCGCTGGAGTTCGATATCAACCAGTTCTTTGACGGAATGGGCTTCATCTGGGGCCAGGAGTGTCGCATCGCCAATGGCCACGAATGGGCGATCTGGGATAACGTGAACCAGCATTGGGTTTCCACTGGAATTGCTTGCAATCCTGTGGACAATTCCTGGAACCATCTCACCATTCAGGTGCAACGAACCTCGGACAACAAGCTGCTCTATCAGTCGATCACGCTGAACGGAGTGACCAATACTCTCAATCAGTACTATGACCACGGGTCCGCGCCGGGATGGTGGGGGATCGTGCTTAATTATCAGATGGACGGAAACTACAAGGAATCCGCCTACTCCCTCTATCTGGACAAATTGACCTTCAGCTATGAGTAAGCATCGCATTGAAAGCAAAATGCTTCCTTGTATACGCCCAGCAAAGCCAGCCAGGCTGAAACGTGACGGCACGTTTAGGACGGCGCGGCTGCAAGCCGCGCCGCCAAAGCAATGCAGCTTTGGCCGCTAGATCGTTTCTCGAGGGTAAGAACAGTCTTTCGCAGGCTGCTGAACGCCTTTTCCTGGAGGTAGAGGCTGGGTTCCCTGGCATTCAGCCTCTGGTTTTGCGTGTGGAAAACGGCAAGAGCACTCCCCGGCAAAATACATGATCTACCCTAGTTTCAAAGCGACCGTAAGTCTGTAATGTTCGCTTTCCGAGTATTTGCTGGGTCAGTGCAAACATCCGAGCCTCGGGTCAAATCCACGGGAATCCGAAAACTGTGGCGCGCATGGTAGGCATGCCGGAAATCGACTCGGCGCGTTCACTGCTAGGAGACTGAACAATGCCCGCAAATGAATCTGCCGCGTACGGAATATATCCCTCGACTGTTGCGCTGAACGAAGCCTTGCTGGCTTTGAGCGAGCGGGGATTCGAAAAGGAAAGTATCTGCTTAATGCTTTCGCCCACGCATCCAATTGCTGCGACCGTGCGCGAATCGAGCGGGCACCCATTCGAGCGAGTCGCGAATGCTCGTGCGGCGGACTTGATTGGCTGGCTCTCCGAGTTCGGAGCTGTGGTCATCCCAACCTTCGGGTTCTTCATTCGCTCCCGGCAGTTCTTTCACGCTCTTGTCCTGCAGCAGAGATCCGTCACTCGATGCGGTGGCGGTAAAACCCTTGCGGCACTTGGTTTCCCACAAGAAGATGCCGAGCACTTCGAGAAGCAGGTGCGCGAACTGGGAGCCCTGCTGTACGTGTCCTCTCATGAGAATCTGTCGGCACTGGAATTGCTCCGCTCCACCGGCGCACAGGAGGCAGGTCTGCTGCAAAATGAAGCGGCGTTACAAGCCGCCGCTTGATGGCTTGAACCGCGACTGTACCTATTTCATTGCGAATCTGGCGGGCTTCCATCCCGCGCTGCGCGCCACCCGTATGTGCTGACAACTGGCTCCCCGGTTCAATGCTGGGCCGAGCACCTGCGCCTCGCAAGAATTCCGTCCATCTGTTTCGCACCGAAAAATCGGGCAGACTGGTTCGGTCCCCATTTCTCAGGCATTCTCCCTCAGCAGCCGCCGCCTTTCTGGTTACAGGCGTTGCCCTATTGTCTCTGAGCGGATGATCCGCGATAAGTAAGCAGAAGGCTGCGCCCGTTTTCCGCTCCGAACGCTTGGTGTGCCTGGAGAGTTTCTCGCGCCGGAGGAAGCTGGAGACAGGGTGGACCCCGGACTCCCATAAAAAGGCCATGCCGCAGGAATCCTCCTAGGTTGTTTGCTCCATTCGTTACAATGTTCCAACCTCGATATGAACAACCGCCATTCCGGTAAGCTCGGCTCATTAGTATTAGCGACATTTGTCTTCTTCTTCACTTTGATTACGCTTTCGGCGCAGTCCGTTCCTCCCGGACGTTTCAGCGGTCTGAAGTGGCGGATGATCGGACCATTTCGCGGGGGACGCGCCATCGCTGCGGCCGGGGTTCCCGGCGATCCCAACACGTTTTACTTTGGGGCGGTCGACGGCGGCGTTTGGAAAACGGCCGACAGCGGCGTCACCTGGGCTCCGATCTTCGACAAGCAACCGGTCGCTTCCATCGGAGCAATTGCCGTCGCCCCGTCGGACCCGAGGATCATCTATGTGGGCACTGGAGAATCCGACATTCGTTCTGATCTGGCCTCGGGCGATGGAGTCTATCGCTCCACCGATGGCGGGGAGACCTGGCAGAATATCGGCCTGCGCGATACTCGCCAGATCAGCCGCATCATCATTGATCCGGGCAATGCAAACATGGTTTATGTCGGCGCTCTCGGCCACGCGTATGTTCCCAACGATGAACGCGGTGTGTTCAAATCCGAGGATGCAGGCGCGCATTGGAAGAAGGTTCTTGATCAAGGAAGGGATGTCGGAATCTCAGATCTCTCCATTGCATCTGAGCACCCAAGCATTCTCTTTGCCGCCACCTGGAGCTCGCACCGTCCGCCGTGGAGCACCTATGCACCCATCGACGGCGCGGGCAGCGCAATCTTTCGCTCGCAGGACGGTGGCAATTCCTGGTCGCGCCTCAGCGGTCCCGGCCTTCCGGAAGGTAACTGGGGGCGTCCCGCCCTCGCTGTTTCGCCGGACGGCAAACGAGTCTACGCACTCATCGATGCCGGCAAGAAGACTGGACTCTATCGCTCCGATGACGGAGGCGATACGTGGACTCTTAAGAACTCTGACCCCCGCCTTACCAGCCGAGCCTGGTATTTCGGCAACATTACCATCGATCCCCAGAATCCCGATGTTTTCTACGTACCTAATGTTGCGCTTTATCGCTCCGAAGACGGCGGCCAGACAATTTCGATTGTTCGCGGCGCTCCCGGTGGAGACGATTATCACCAGATCTGGGTTGACCCCAAGAATTCGGCGCGCATGATTCTCGCTACCGATCAAGGTACCTCGATCAGCGTTGACCGTGGCAAAACCTGGAGCACGTGGTACAACCAGCCCACGGCGCAGTTCTATCACGTCATCACCGACAATCATTTTCCTTACACGGTCTACGGCGCCCAGCAGGATAGCGGCAGCGCCGCCGTCCTCAGCCGCACCGATCACGGCCAGATCACGCCACGCGATTGGGATCCTGTCGATGGCAGCGAGAGCGGATACATCGCACCCGATCCGAAAGACCCAAATATTTTGTATTTCAGCGGAACCTATGGCAGCGTTTCTCGCTTCGATCTTCGCACCTCGCTCAGCCAGGACATCACGCCGTGGCCGCAGCTCAATTTTGGCGTCGAGATCACGAAACGCAAATACCGCGATCCGTGGACGCCGGTCCTCGTTTTCTCGCCACTCGACAAAAGAAGCCTCTACCTCGGCGCACAATTCGTGATGAAAACCGCCGACGGTGGCCTGCACTGGCAAACCATCAGTCCTGATCTCACCGGCGCGCAACCCAGCGCGGCAAAGACCGAAGGGCCGCCCACGATCGAAGACGCCATGCAGCGTGGCTACGGCGTGGTCTTCACGATCGCGCCCTCACCTCTTGATGCCAATTTAATCTGGGCGGGCAGCGACACCGGACTGATCTCCATCACTCGCGATGGTGGCAAGACTTGGAAGAAGATCACTCCAGGAGGTCTCGGTGACTGGTCGAAAATTTCCCTGATCGAGGCTTCGCACTTCAATCCAGCCGAAGCCTATGCCGCCGTCGATCGCCATCGCCTGGACGATCAGAGCCCGTATTTCTATCGCACCCGCGACTACGGCGAAACCTGGCAGCCGATCAACGAGGGTATTCATGCTCCCGCATTCTCGCGCGCAATTCGCGAAGATCCCGCGCACAAAGGCCTGCTCTTTGCCGGCACAGAGTACGGCATCTACGTTTCTTTCGACGACGGCGATCACTGGCAATCGCTCCAGCTGAATTTGCCGGTCACCTCGGTACGCGATCTCGTCATTCACGGGAACGATTTGGTCATCGCGACCCATGGCCGATCCTTTTGGATACTCGACAACATCACTCCTCTTCGCCAGGCAACTGATGTGCATAACGACAGTGTGTGGCTCTACCGTCCGGCGACGGCATTGCGCGTCGATAACGTCGGCTTCATCGGAACTCCGCTGCCGCCCGAAGAACCGACGGCGGAAAATCCGCCGAACGGCGCTATGATCGACTACTTTCTCGACCAGCCGGCCGGACACGTCAAACTCGAAATCTTCGACGCGCTGCGCGAGCTTGTGAAAAGCTTCTCTTCGGACGCTTTGCCTGAAGCGCACCGTCCGCCAGTTCCCATTGCCGAGCGCTGGCTGACGAAACCGCAAGCTCTCGACAAATCTGTCGGCATGCATCGATTCGTGTGGAATCTGGCTTGGGGCGTTGAACTTGTCGACTCTGGAGAGGAAGAAGAATACGCGGCGCCACGCGGTCCCCGCGCCGCTCCCGGAGCTTACGAAGTGCGCCTCACAGTGGACGGCAAAACTCTGACTCAGCCGCTGCGAATCGTCATGGACCCGCGCTCAACAGCAACAGCGCAGGATCTCGCGCAGCAAGTAAGACTCGGGCGCCAGATCTTTGGGGAAGCGCTCGGAAGCCGAAAAGCGCTGTCTGCGATTCGCGCCGTGCAGAAGCAGGTTTCCGATTTGGAGCCGAAACTTGGCGAGCATACTGATGTGAAGGAAAGCGCAGACTTCGCTTCCGCGGAACTTCAAGCCATCCTCAGCGATACCTCTTCCGGCGAGATGGGACTGGAGAAAGCCAGTAGCGGACTGGCCGCCGCTCTGCGAGTGGTCGAAAGCAGCGACCGTCCCATACCTGCGCAAGCGCTTGAGGTTTATCGTGAATCCAGCATCTCCGCGAAGCGCGCGCTCGACGAATGGAAGAAGTTTAAGACCAATCTTTTGCCGCGGCTGAACCAGAAACTGCAAAGCGCAAACCTGCGGACGATCGTCATCGCAGAAATCGAAAAGGAAGTCGAGGTAACCCAGACACAGTGAATGCGACCAATCGTTTCGCATTGTAGGGCGGCGTTCAGAAGAACGCCGTTTCAAAGCTCTTCCTCGTTTGGGTCGGTACATATTCGGGCTGCGATATCCGCGAACAAGAAGCCCCTGCACCTCCAGGTCAGCTGTGAGAAAACGCGGTCAGGGAGCGGGTTTTGATGTCCCGATGGACGACGCCCGGCGTATGCGATGCGTCTCGTGCGTAGACACCCAAAATCCTCGACTTTCTTACATAGTCTTCGTCACGTATTGATGGGAACTCTTCCGGCAGATCATCCAAACGAGCGACACTCCTCAAACGCAACGGCTAGGACGTGAAGGTTGTGCAAGAGCTCGTGGGGCACGCGAACATCTCGGTCACGTTGAACATCCACGCGCAGGCGATCACGCAATCGAAGCGCGATGCTTAGCGGACTTTAACGGACGTATCAAATTCTGGAGGGGATTTGCAAGCGGTTGATAAAGTTGGCGTCCCCGACGGGATTTGAACCCGTGTTACCGCCGTGAAAGGGCGATGTCCTAGGCCGGGCTAGACGACGGGGACCTCGTTCCAGGCAGGATTTCTGCGAAAACCGATGGTAACAGCGCCACTGGCAGGTGTCAAAGCCGCGAGCGGAGCGCTCCTGCCGCCAACTTCAACCTGGCTGGTACGCCAACTTCAGCGCTTCGCTGGATCAGGAATGCCACTACGCCGCAATCTAAGCATGCAGTCGGTTACCGACATGCACTCGCGTCGCGCATTACAATGAGCACTGCGTATGTCCGATCCTCTCTATCTCAGTCTGTGGTTCTCCGACTTCTCCGGTCCAGAGATGTTGCCTCACATCCTGGCCGTGCTCCAGCAATTCCCTTTTTCCGCGCAGCGTCCCGGAATCGCATATCTGGCGGTGCAGCCGGTTTCTTACAACGAGGCCACAGTATTTGAACGGCGTTTCTCTCCCGGAATTTCACCGGAAGAAGCAGTGATGATCGCTGCCGACCTCGTGCACGACGACTATGCCTACATCTTCGACGCGTATTGGGATTTGTGGACTCAAGACGAGGCGGACGGACAGTGGCGCTTGTCGCCGGCGCTTGTCCAGTTTATGGCGCAAGGCGAGGAGTTCGACGAAGGGGTGCAGAAAGAGACTGGTCACATACAGATCGATTTTGGCCTCGACTCGCCTTTTCTTCAGGAAACGATTGCGCTCACCGAAGAAAGCCAGGCCAAGATCCGCGACAACGTGGCCAGGCTGGTTGAGTTCACCGTGAAGGCAGAAAAAAACACCCGCGCCAGCTCCCGGCTGTTGTGGTCAGAATCAAAAGAGAATCTGGCGCAGAAACTGATCGCCCGCCTGCAAAAAGTGCAGTAAAGCCTATCCCTGGCATTCTGTGTGGCTTTACTTCGTTCGTCCGCCTTCCACTTTCAGCTTCTCGGTTGCCGCCGCCTGCGCCGCGGCCAGTCGCGCCGTAAGCACTCGGAAGGGCGAGCACGAAACATAGTTGAGCCCAACCTGATGGCAGAATTCCACCGACGATGGCTCGCCGCCGTGTTCACCGCAGATTCCAACTTTCAGGTTGGACCGCGTTTTGCGCCCGCGCTCAGTCGCCATCCTGACCAGTTGCCCAACTCCTTCGCGATCGAGAACCGCGAACGGATCCTGTTTCAGAATTCCTTCCGCAAGATACGTAGGCAGCACTTTATTGACGTCATCTCGCGAAAAACCGAAGGTTGTCTGCGTCAGGTCATTCGTGCCAAACGAGAAGAACTCAGCTTCTTTCGCGATGTCGTCGGCCACAAGAGCGGCGCGAGGCAACTCGATCATGGTCCCCACCATGTACTCGACGCGGGTGCCCTTCTCCTTGAAGACCTCTTCAGCCACTCGGCGCACAATGGCGGCCTGATTCGCCATCTCTTTCAGGGTGGCGACCAGAGGGATCATTACTTCGGGATGCACTTTGATACCCTTCCTGGTGCAATCGACTGCCGCCTCGAAGATTGCGCGCGCCTGCATTTCAGTAATCTCGGGATAAGTGATTCCCAGCCGGCAGCCGCGATGGCCGAGCATTGGATTGAACTCGTGCAGTTGCTCCACCCGCGCCAGCAGCGCAGGCAAAACCGTTTTTAGGTCACCAACTCCCTTCACGCGGTAATCCTTGTACCTTGCCACCAACTCTTTCTTCTGCTTCGCGCTGTATCGGGGCAGCAGCGCGATGTCCACCATCAACTCCTCGCGACGCGGCAGGAATTCGTGCAGCGGCGGATCCAGCGTGCGAATCGTCACCGGCAGGCCGTCCATCGCCTCGAAAACGCCGGCAAAGTCAGCGCGCTGCATGGGCAGCAGCTTCTTCAAAGCCGCGCGCCGATCTTTCTCGTTATCGGCCAGAATCATCGCCCGCATGTGGGGAATCTTCTTCTCGCCAAAAAACATGTGCTCGGTGCGGCACAGGCCGATGCCTTCGGCGCCGAAGGCCCGCGCCTGAACGGCATCGCGCGGAATATCGGCGTTGGCGCGCACTCTCAACTTGCGGAACGGCTCGGCCCAACCCATCAGCTTCAACAACTCCGGATCGTCTGCCTTGGGAGGAATTGTGTTCAGCTTGCCCTTGATCACGCGGCCGGTGGTTCCGTCCAGCGAGATCCAGTCATCCTCTTTAAACGTCTGCCCCTTCACGCGCATCTCGCGCTTCTTCTCGTCAACCGTGATGTCGCCCGCTCCGGCGACGCAGCATTTCCCCATGCCGCGCGTGACCACGGCAGCATGGCTGGTCATTCCCCCGCGCGAAGTGAGAATACCGACCGCCACTTCCATGCCCTGAATATCTTCAGGAGTGGTTTCCGCGCGCACCAGGATCACGGGATTTTTCTTGGTTCCGTGGCCCGCTTTCTTCACCGCCTCTTCTGCCGTGAAAACAATCTGTCCCACCGCCGCTCCCGGCGAGGCTGGCAGGCCCGTGGCAAGAACTTCAACTTTGGTGCTCTTCTCGTCCAGCCGCGGCACCAGGAAGTCATAAAGCTGGTTCGGTTCTACGCGGAAGATGGCTTCTTCTTTTGTAATGAGGCCTTCATCCACCATCTGAAGAGCGACGCGCACGGCGGCCAGCCCTGTGCGCTTGCCGTTCCGCGTCTGCAGCATGTAAAGCTTGCCGTCCTGGATGGTGAATTCGAAGTCCTGCATGTCGCGATAGTGCTTTTCCAGCCGCGTGGTGATGTCGCGCAACTGATCGTAGACGTTGGGCATGATCTTGTGCAGTTCGGAAATGTGCACCGGCGTCCGAATGCCCGCGACCACATCTTCGCCTTGGGCGTTCATCAGAAACTCACCGTAGAACTCCTTCGCTCCGGTGGCGGGATTGCGCGTGAAACCCACGCCTGTGCCGCTGGTCTCGCCCAGGTTGCCGAACACCATGGCCTGCACATTCACCGCGGTACCCAGCATGTCATCGATGTTGTTGATGCGGCGATAATGCTTGGCGCGTTCGTTCTGCCACGAGCGGAACACTGCATCTCGCGCCATCACCAGCTGTTCATGTGGATCCTGGGGAAAATCTCGCCTGGCGTGCTTCTTGACGACTCTCTTGTATTCCTCGATCACTTCCTTCAAGGCCCTGGCATCGAGGTCGGTGTCGAGTTTCGCTTTCTTCTGTTTCTTTTTTGCCTCGAAGACTTCATCGAATGCCGCTTTTTCGATGTCGAGGACGACGTTGCCGAACATCTGAATCAAACGCCGGTAGGAGTCGGCAGCGAACCGCGGGTTATTGCTGCGCCTGGCCAGCGCCTCCACGCTCTTGTCGTTCAATCCGAGGTTCAGAATCGTATCCATCATGCCGGGCATGGAAAACTTCGCGCCCGAACGCACGCTCACCAGCAGAGGATTTTCGCCTGCACCCAGTTTCTGTCCCTGCAGGGCCTCCAGTTTGGCAAGTGCTTCTTCCATCTGGCGGTCAACTTCCCTGGACACACCGCCATTCCTCATGTACTCGCGGCATGCCTCGGTTTGAATCGTGAAACCAGGAGGAACCGGCAGTCCTGCGTTAGTCATTTCCGCCAGGCCCGCGCCTTTGCCGCCCAGTTCGTCCTTCATCTTGCCGTGTCCGTCGGCCTTGCCCGCGCCAAAAAAGTAGACGTACTTGGTGGCTGGCTTGTTTTGTTGTTGTTGTCCGCTAACTTCCACTTCAGTTTCGGGGAGAGTTGTGGTCGCCATATATGAGTCCTTTGCTTCGAGTTTTGCTTGAATCGAAATTCGCTTGTGCCGGGCGTTTAATCTTTGCCTTCGGTCACGATTTCTGAAAAATCAGCGATGGTCGAGAATTCGTTGAGCAACGTCTGAAGCAGCGCCAGCCGGTTCGTTCGCAGTTTGTGATCTCCGACCATGACCATCACCTGGTCGAAGAAGTCATCAATCGCCGGCCGCAGTTTGGCAACTTCCAACAATGCTTCCGGGTAGTTCCGCGCGCTGCGGAGCGTTTCAACCGCCGCGGCGGTTTGCGGAATTCTTTCCGCCAAGCGCTTCTCCGCATCTTCCTGCAGAGCATCCTTATCGATCGCATTCGCTGGGTTGCTGCCCGCCTCTGCCGCCTGCCGCAAAATGTTCTTCATCCTCTTGAAGGCAAGCGAAATGGACTCGAAATCCGCCGACGGCCGCACCTTGGCTACCGCCTCGGCTCGGGCCAGCACGTCCACCACATCGTGCGCATCCGCGGTCAACACGGCCTTGACTACATCGTAGGCGTAACCGCGGACATCCTTCAAATAGAACTCCAGCCGTTCGCGAAAGAAAGTTTGCACCGCCTCGTCGAATTTTTCGCCGCTGATAAATTTCCCTTCCGCAGAAGACTTGGCATAACCCTTCCGTGCATCGCGCATCAATTCCAGCAAGTTCAGCGGCAGGCTTTTTTCTGCAATCACCTTGACAATTCCATTCGCCTGGCGCCGCAACGCGAAGGGATCTTTGGATCCAGTCGGCACCAGCCCCAGGGCGAACATGCCCGATATCGTGTCGGCCTTGTCGGCCATCGAAAGCACAGCCCCTTCGGTTGAGCGCGGCACACGGTCTTCGGTCGACTCTGGTTTGTAGTGGTCGTAGATTGCCTCCGCAACCGCGAATCGCGTCGCCTCGGGCAGAGTCGGATCCAGTTGCTGGGCTCGCGCATAAAGCCCGCCCACGATGCCTTGCAGTTCGGTGAACTCTTTCACCAGTTCGGTCGTGAGGTCGGTCTTGGCCAGACATGCCGCCTTGTGAATCACTCCGGGACGCACGGCGATTTCGTTGCGCTTAAGGATTTCGCTCAGCCAGCTGCACAGTCGCTGCACGCGCAGGGTCTTGTCGTAATAGCTCCCCAAGTCTTTTTGAAAAGTTACATGCCGCAGCAAATCCAGCCGCTCCAGCAGCGAGTGCTTCTGATCCGTCTCCCAGAAAAAGCGCGCGTCGTTGAAGCGCGCCCGCAACACGCGTTCGTTGCCGTGCCGGATCAGCCCCTGCGGGTCGCTGTCGGTATTCAGCACCGCCAAAAAATGCGGCAGCAGCCTGCCGTCCGCATCTTCGACCGCAAAATATTTTTGGTGGTCGCGCATCACGGTGACCAGCACTTCTTCCGGCAGCGAAAGAAACTGTGGATCGAAGCTGCCTAGAATTGCGGAAGGAAACTCCGTAAGATTTATCACCGTATCGAGCAGTGGTTTGTCTTCGCGCCAGCGGGCACCGGCGATTGCGCGCGTGGCGGCGTCGAGCGCCTTGCGAATCTGCTGCCCGCGCTCGCTTCGGCCTAAAACCTTGGCCGCACGAAGAGTATCCACGTAAGCGGTTCCCGCCTTAGGGATGGTTACCGCGCTATCCGACAAAATCCTGTGCCCTCGCGAAACCCTCCCCGCTTGAATTCCGGCAAATTCCAGCGGAATGACTTCTCCATCGAGCATCGCCACCAGCCAGCGCACTGGACGCACAAAGCGCTCCGTCTGTTTCCGCCAGTACATATTCTTGGGCCAATAAATGGTGGCAATTTCCTTCGGCAGGCTCTCGGCAAGAATCTCGGCCGCGCTCCTTCCCTTCTTGGTAACCTTCGCTGCCAGATATACGCCTTTGGGAGTTTTCACCTTCTCAAGCTGTGCAACTTCCAGGCCCGCCCTTTTGGCAAAGTAGTGCGCCGCGGACGTAGGCTGGCCATCCTTGTAAGCCACGTTGAGTGACGGTCCAGTGATCTGCTCGGTAACGTCCCCCTGGGCCAAGGGAATGCCGGCGGCGAGCACAGCCAGTCTCCGGGGTGTATCGAACGGTCGGATTTCTTCGGCGGCCAGACGCTCACGGCTCAGCAATGCGCTCACTCGCTCAAGCAATTCCTGCGAGCCGGCGTCAAGCATCCGCGCCGGAATCTCTTCGCAACCGATTTCTAGCAGAAAATCTGGCATAGACCTCTATGCTTGAAACTCCGGTAGTGGCTCGCAAGCCGCCATGTCTGCGGAGCGAGAGGACTCGGGCAGTTGGCTCGCCAGCTCTTGCTGGCGGACATAGGTTTTCGCGATATCAACGGCTAACGCCCGAACACGCGCGATCACGCCCACACGCTCGGTCACTGAAATCGCCCCGCGGGCGTCCAGGATATTAAACAAGTGAGAGGACTTCAGACAGAGGTCATACGCTGCCAGGATCGGGGAGCGTAAGGAGCGGGCTGCATTGGCCTCGCCCCCCTCTTCCATAGCCTTAAGAACTTCGGGCGAAATTGCGCCCCCACGGTTTGATAAAGACGTCAGGTTGCCTCGAATCTTTTGCACCAGCGCCTTGCACTCCTCCTCGTATAGCTCAAAGTGCTTCCACGTCTTCGCGACATCCGCCATCTCGAAGTTATAAACGGAAAACTGCAGTTCATCGGCCAGCCGCACATCGCCATACTTCACCGCTCGTCCAGTTTCCGGATCGCGCGCCCACATGATGTCGTAAATCGAATCCACGTCCTGCAGAAACGCCGTAATGCGCTCCAGGCCGTAGGTCAGTTCGGCTGAAATCGGAAACAGATCCATTCCGCCGCACTGCTGGAAATAGGTGAACTGCGTGATCTCCAGGCCGTCAAGCATCACCTGCCAGCCCACTCCCCACGCGCTCAGGGTGGGCGCTTCCCAATTGTCCTCCTCGAACTTGATGTCGTGCTGGCGCAGATCGATCCCAATCGCCGTCAGTGACTCCAGATACAACTCCTGCACATTCTCCGGCGGAGGCTTCAGGATCACCTGCAACTGCATGTGCTTGAAGAGACGGTTCGGGTTCTCGCCATAGCGCCCATCGGCCGGCCGCCGCGAAGGCTGCACATAAGCCACTTTGTAAGGCTTGGCGCCCAGCACGCGCAGGAAAGTCTCTGGCGCCATGGTTCCTGCTCCCACTTCAACGTCATAGGGCTGTTGCAGGACACAACCGCGTTCGGCCCAAAACGTCTGCACCCGCAGGATAAGTTCCTGAAAGGTAAGCGAATTGGAAGAAGAAGGAATCATGAAAAAATCGGCCGACTTGAAACTAAAGGCTTCCCGCGAGGTCCGTCTTACCGGGAACTGCACTACCTTAACCACACGATTGTAACGGAAGCGGCTTCAGGCCGTCAGCCTTGATGCCGTCTCTCGCAGATGCGCAGAAAAGATTGCAGGAGGGCACGGAGAAAAGCTATGCCGCCACTTTCTGAATCACGACCTCGAGATTAAGCCCGGGTACCGTTCCCCAAGTCAAGTCGCTGAAGCGGAAAAATGCCGCAATCGCTTTTTTCAGTGAGCGGTAACGGCGCGGGTTGGTGCACGACAGCCAGAAATCAGCCCGATCCCGCAATCCGTTCTGCTGGGGCTGCAAAACCCGGGCGGACCGCATCCTCCCGCCCGTTAGATTCCGGATAATCGATTTCTCGGTGCCGCCGCGAAGCCCCCCTCGCAGGTGAACGTTCCAGTCCCGCGACTTGTTAATGTTCCGATTCCGTCCCGCGAAGTGGCGTACTACCCAGTGCTCCGCTTTGTCGGGCAGATAGTTGATAAACCACAAACCTGTGCTGTGCGCTTCATACGGGGAGTAGCGATATGGCGTTTGATTCACGAGAATCACCCCTCCCGGCTTCATGGCCTGCCAGAGCAGGGGCATGAGAGTCTGGCGCTCACCGGGCAGAAGATGCTCGTAGACCGCACTCAACATCACAAAATCAAAATCGCGAGTGCCGGGGGGAAGCTGGTCTCCCGCGGGAGAACACTGAAACTCCACATTGCTTAAACCGCGGCAGGACTTGATACGGTTTGCCGTCTCAATCCGCTCGGCATCAAGCTCGATTCCGACCAGTTGCGTCTGCGGCAGCATGCGGGCCAGCGCAAAAGTGGAGGCTCCGGTTCCGCAGCCAAAATCCAGCATTCTCTTGCCGGCATAGTATTCCGGCGGAAAGTAGGCGAAGAGCTGACGCTTCAGCGCGCCCGGAACCGAGGTCTGATCCTCGTGGCGCGAAATGGCGTCGCAGAACCAGGCCAGCTCGGAGCGGTCCAGCCAATACCGGATCAATTCCAGCGGCAAGGTTGTTTCACAGGTCCTGCGCGGGACATATAGCTCGGAGTTGTTGGGAAGCAAGGCAATTTCGAAGCCATTACCGTTTTTCGGACGGATTTCGACCACCCCGTCGTCCTTGGCAATTCGAATGGTGGCTTCGCTCACAGCGCCGGTTCTCCGCGGCCAGCAAGGGTTTCACGGATGTTATCACTGCAAACTGCGCCCACGCAACGGGACCGGCATTGGTCTCGATCTAAATGTGGAACCGGATCGGCATCGGATGCTCAGCTCGCCGCTCAATCAAAAGACTTATTTTGTAGAAAAAGCCCACGTTTTGGTGTACGGTTCTGACCCGTAAGAACGGGTCCGGGGCGGCTTAAGCCAAAAAAACGGGGCGGGAGCCACATTCAATCGAACGTGTGGAGGTGACTGCTTGTTTGCGGCGAAGAATATCCTTGTAAGAATTCACCTGGGCGCAATTGCGCTTCTCCTGCTGTATTCAGCAAGCGATTGTCAGAGAGTATCGCAACCTATGGCAGTCGCGGCCGGTCCGTCGGTTCTGGAGATGCAGGTCATTCCCCGCACCCCGGAGCGATTGGCGCGGGGAAAGTACCTGGTCGAGGGTCTGCTGCAATGTCCTCTCTGCCATTCCGACTACGATTTCACACGGCGTCCCGCCCGCCCGGTTGAGGGCAGGAAGGGCGGTGGACAGGTCTTCTCCAATGTTGAAATGGGATTGCCCGAACCGAACCGTGTGGTAGCGCCGAACATCTCTTCCGACCCGGAGTACGGAGCAGGAAAATGGAAGGACGCGGATTTCGTGCGGGCCTTACGCCAGGGGATTGGCCACGACGGGCGCACACTTTATCCCATGATGCCTTACCACTATTTTCGCAATCTCTCTGACGAGGATCTGGCGTCCGTGATCGTTTACGTACGCTCCTTCGCGCCGGTACACATTCAGAGGCCGCAGACGGTCCTCACAGACGACCTGAAGAAGACATTTCAGCCCCTTCCGCCGTCGGCGCGTGTCCCGGACCCAGACCGTTCGGATCGTGTTGCATATGGGAAATACCTGGTGACAGTGGGGCATTGCGACGGCTGCCACACACCGGAGGATGAGCAGGGCAACAATCTTCCGGGAATGGATTTTGCCGGAGGCACGCTGCTGATAGGAAATTGGGGACCGGACCCGAAAAAAGTGATCACCGTTGCCTCACTGAACCTGACACCCGACCCATCCGGAATTTCCTATTTCGACGAGAAAATGTTCATCGAGGTAATTCGCACAGGAGCAGTCAAAGCCCGTCCCCTCGCCAACATCATGCCCTGGGCGTTTTTCCGCAACCTCAGCGATGAGGATCTGAAGGCCATCTTTTCCTATCTTCGGACGCTGAAGCCGGTGCAGCACCGCGTCGACAACACGGAGCCGCCGCGTTACTGCAAGCTGTGCCGGGGCAAGCACGGTTTTGGAGATAGAAACTGACGAAGGCTCGGGACAAGGAATGTGACGGAGGGACTAAAAGCCCCCTTTCTCCAGCATGCCTGCTGTAACGAGTTTCTTTTCGATATGCCGCTGCAGACTCTGAATCAGAAATTTTCGCAGATCGGCGCAGCACGTCTTCGGCCAGCCGCCAGCAGAAGATTCTGCCGCAAGAGTTTGGATCGGGGCGCGAAACATGCGTGCGGCCAGCATCCGCGACTCGCCTGAGATCTCCGATGAGGCCAGCCGCTTGTCTTCGGGGCACATCAGGCCATCAGCCAGGGCGTGAAAATAGGCGCGGCTGCCGTTCAGACTGCGGCCGCAAACGATGCACTCTGTCAGTTCGGGCAGAAATCCAACCAGCCGCGTCAACCATAGCTCGAAATATGTCACCGGCATCCACACGTCTGGTCCCTGCAGGGCGTGGAGCACCGAAAGCGTGAGCCGGAAAATGGCGTCGTTGGCCTCGTGGTCAGGCAGCAATTCATCGAGCAACTCCGCCATGTGCCCCAGAGCTACGGCCCGCGCGTAGCTCACCTCGGTGGCCAGTGGAGACTCCAGTACTTCGCAGGCATCCAGCCGCACCAGTTCTTGCCGCTCGCGGACATCGTAATAAGCCCGAACGTATGTCAGCGGCTCCAGCGCTCCACCAAACCGCCGCTTCGACTTTTTTGCCGACCGCGCCACGCCATGCACTTTTCCCTCCGCTCGTGTGAATAGCGTGACCAGCAGATCGGCTTCACGTAGCGGATAGGTGCGCAGCACGATCGCTTCTGACTCATGCAGGGCCATGGCAGTTAGTGACGAAGCCGAATAATGCTAACAGCATTACGGGGCCCAGGCCCTACGCGGTGGCCGAGAGAGCGGATGGCTCCAAACCGCTTGTCCCCCACCCAATCCGGCGTTTCTTAAGTAACACGGGTAACCACACGTTCGGACTCTTTCACGGGTACAGGCCACACGGTAGTACTAGACCTGGCGGACAATTGCGGTCTGCTACCAAAGTCATCATGCCAAAATTCTTATCCAGCGCCTTCAGAACCAGCTTGCTTCTCCTGGCCCTTGTAATGGCCCCTGCGCAACCCCTGTTCGCGCAGGGACCAAAACCAGACCTCGCCCTTTGGAAAACCGCCTCTATCGAGCCCGCTCTGTCGCCGGCTACGCCTGTTTCCTTCGCACCCGTGCAGCCTGTACCCCATCCTCATCACCGTTTCTGGGATACCGAGAATCGCAGCCTGTTCGCGACGGTCGCCGCCGCCAGCGCCGCCGATTTCTACTTCACTCACGAAAATCTGGCCAGCGGAGGGAGAGAACTGAATCCGGTTACGCGGCTATTCTGCGGCAGCACGGCCGGATTGGCGTTGAGCTTCACCGGCCAAACCGCAGGAGTGATCGGACTCAGTTACTTCTTTCACCGGACCGGTCATCACAGGCTGGAACGCGCAGCGGCGCTGGTTAATATTGGAGCCTCCGCAACCGCAGCTACGTATAGCGCGACCCATCGCTAGCAGATTTCAGAAATCATTCGCGCCGGGATCGTTCGAAGGTGAGAAAAGGCGCGCATGTGGGAAGAGATGCGCGCCTTAAATTTCCCTTGCAAAATTAAACTGACTCCGCCGCAACCAAGCTTTACCGCCCGTAATACGCGGCATTCTTGGCGGTAAATTCTTTCCACTTCTCCGGCAGGTCGTCGAGCGCAAAAATAGCGGACACCGGGCAGACGGGCACGCACGCACCGCAATCAATGCATTCCACCGGGTCGATATACAGTAGTTCCGCTGTGGCGTAGTTGGGCTCGTCTTTTTTGGGATGGATGCAATCCACGGGACAGGCGTCCACGCAAGCTGTGTCTTTGGTGTTGATGCAAGGCTCGGCAATTACGTAGGCCATAAAGGTTGGGCTCTCCTGAGATCTATGCAGTCATTTTACTACCGGACGGTCACGGCGACCGCACATTCTAGCAAGAATGAGTCTCGCGGTACAGGGCATCACAAAGGAAACGGCTGGCAATTCTGCCAGCCGTGCCATTTCACCGTACCTGCGTTGAGGAGGCTACAAATTCTTACCGCCTACCGCCGCCCCCACCGTGGAAGCCGCCTCCGCCGTGAAATCCACCCCCACCGTGGAACCCACCACCTCCGTGAAATCCGCCGCTACCATGAAATCCGCTGCCACCGTGAAATCCGCCGCCACCGTATGCGCCACGATAGGCCGGACCATGTCCCTCATAGCCCCGTCCGCCGACGTAGCCATGGCCGGCGTACCCGTGACCACCCCAGCCGTGGCCCCATCCGGATCCATACCAGCCCCGTCCGCCCCAGCCACGCCCGTACCAACC
>Ga0335073_10000722_pt1 | contig 43046 bp, 25 predicted proteins | sample Lox_Sample_22_FD_207093 | JGI IMG/M metagenome (GOLD analysis project Ga0335073, IMG submission 207093) | Soil microbial communities from Loxahatchee National Wildlife Refuge, Florida, United States - Lox_Sample_2.2 | ecosystem: Environmental > Terrestrial > Soil > Wetlands | place: USA...
CCGCTGCAAAAAAAGATCCCATCAGGCCAGCACAAATCGCAATGCGTGATACGGTTTGAAACTTCTTCATCTGTCGTCCCCCCATTTTTTCGGATGCCCCCTATCTCTAGGTGGTCGTGCAATCCGGCAGTTTGTTCGCGTAGACAAAACAGCTGCGCCGGCTAGATCTGGTGAATCGGAGAGAACCGAGTGGGCTTCAGCAGCCGGCTCTCCTGCCTCACGATGAATGGCAGTGCTGCTTCAAGAAATGCGGTCCAGCGCGCATCAAGGTACAGGGCGGCCCTGCGTCGCTCCCGGTCCTCCAGGCTCTCATAGGCCCAGAGATGAATAAGCTGGTTCAGCTCGCCGCTGTCCGAAACGTAGTAGCCGACCAACTTGCCACAATAGTGAAGGTAAAGCGGCAGACCATCGCGCTCGAACAACTCCAGGAAGGGTTGAACGGTGCCGGGCCGAAGAGTGTAGATGCGATGGTCAACGATCATGCGATAGCGTCCAGCTGTGAAGTAGTAGAAGTACCAGTTAGGGCGGCTGCCGCGTCGATGATGGTGTCTGCACTGGGAATCAGCGCTTTCTGGAGCGAGGGCGCGGCCGGCATGCGTGTGTCGGGCGACGTCACCCTGCGGACGGACAGCCTCATTTCACCTGCGAGCGCTTCGTGCAGTTTGGCGACGATCTCGGCACCGAATCCGCCGGTCTTCACCGCTTCGTGCACCACAAGCACGCGTCCGGCCGCAGCTCGAACCACATCGAGCAGGGCGGTCTCGTCCAGAGGCGATAGCCAACGCAGGTCCAAGACAGCGGCATTACATCCGAGCGCGGCCAACCGCTCCGCGGCTTCGATCGAAGGCCCGACCATTGTGCCCCATGTAATGATGGCGAGATCCGTACCCTCGCGGCGCAGCCTTGCGCGGCCCGCGGCCTCGGCTGCGGTTGCGACCTCAACGGGTCCTTTGTCCTGATACAGGCCCCGCGCCTCGATCACGACGCACGGATCGGGATCCGCAGCGGCCGCGCGCAGCAGCGTGTAGGCGTCGTGCGGTGTTGCGGCCAAGGCGACCTTCAGGCCAGGTACATGCGCCAGCAAGGCTTCGATTGACTGCGAATGTTGGGCACAGGACCCTGGCGTCGCTCCCTGTTGCGTGCGGACCACCAGGGGCACGGCGGACTTGCCGCCAGTGATGTAGCGGATGTTGGCGGCCTGATTGACGAGCTGGTCCAGCGCCACGAACATGAAATCCGCCCACATGATCTCAACGATCGGCTTCGCTCCGGCAAGCGCTGCGCCCACGGCGGAGCCCAATATGGCGTTCTCCGCGATCGGCATATCGAAAACGCGCTCGGTACCGAAATCGCGTTGAAGATAACGGCTCGCGCCGAAGATACCTCCGCTCTTGCCTACATCCTCGCCATAGACCAGGGTGCGTTTATCCTCCGCCAGTTCCGCCCGGAGCGCGGCGGTCACTGCCTCGATGTAGCTCATCTGCCGCGTTTCGGCGACCCGCGCAGGTCCTGCGAGTGCGGAACTCGCGGTGACGGGCTGGTGTGCATGCTTCGGTTCCGGAGCGGGAGAGGCCATGACCCGAGCCGTCATCGCGCGTGCGGCCTCCTCCTGCTCTTGACGGACGGTAGCGATTTGCTCTTCGCTCATCACGCCCTGGCGCGCCAACTGGCCGGCAAGAAGCACCAAGGGGTCGCGTGCGGCAGCCTCAGCCCGGTCGATCTTGGGACGATAGTGTTCGATATCGCGGTTGTAGTGTCCCCAGAGCCGGGGGACTTTGCACTCGAGCAACGACGGGCCCTTGCCTGCTCGCACATGTGCCGCCGCCATCGCGAAGCTGTCGCGTACGAAGACCGGATCGGTGCCGGAGATCGTCGCTGAAGGGATGCCATAGGCGGCGCCCCGAACGGCAAGGCGCTCGGCGTGAAACATGTCGGAGGTAGGGGTCAGTTCCGACCAGCCGTTATTCTCTATCACGAAGACGACCGGGAGCTTGCGGGCCGATGCGAAGACCATCGCCTCGTGAACCGAGCCCTGGTTCATAGCACCGTCGCCGATGGTCACGACGACAACGGAGTCGCGCCCGTGTAGGCGATTGGCGATGGCCACCCCGCATGCGATCGTCGTGCCCGCACCGACGATCGAATTCTCTCCGATGAACCGCGTGTCGGGTGCCATCATGTAGGCGGACCCCGCTCGTCCGCCGTTCAGCCCGCTCGCGCGCTGGCAGATTTCCGCCATCACGGTTTCGGGATCGAGACCGGCTGCCAAAGCCCATCCATGTCCACGATAGGTGCAGACGATCTGATCGTCGTCGCGCAGTCCGGCCAGCGCCGCCATCGGTACCACTTCCTGGCCAGCACAAAAATGCATCGATCCGGCAACGCGCGGCGGAGTGACCTGAGTCAGCGTCCAAGCCTCCTGCTCGAACGCTCGGAGGAAGCAAATCTTCGCGAAGATGTCGCTGAGGAATGCTGCATCGCCGGGATTGCCACGCGCCAACTTCGATGATGGACCGGCCAATGAAACTCTCCTGGTGTCGGCGTGAAGGCTAGAGCGAAACCACAGAAGTGTCAAATAGAAATGCTCTCATCATATTATGATGTTTTTGGGTCTTGGGTGGTGGCAATTCCCTGCAGCTTTTCGCGGGGCGGCCAATCGGCACCTCCATGCAGGCGAGCCCCTCTGCGTATTCCTCGCGCTCAACGGCGATCCAGTTCTGTCGGATACGCTCGAGCTCGCCGATGATGGCCTCGACGTCCACCAGGGTGTTCTTGGTCCGCGCGATAAGGGACGTGATCGCGTGACCTTGGATTTGAGACCTGTTTCAGCAGCGTTGAAGGACCGAGTCTCGACGGCATCAACCTGGGGCGAGGAAGGAATCGAGCTGTGTAGAGGAGGCGCTCAACGCGATCCGTAGCGCGCACCCTGATCGCGCCTGGTATCTGCTGGAGGGGCCGTCGCGGCCAGATGCCACTTTGATCATGGATGAGGGGGTTCTAGTGATCGAAGGCGAACGCACCGAGCGGACCTGCACTTCCCAAACCAAGTGGATGCGTACGCGCAACCAACTGTTGCGACATATGGATGCCGCAATGGACATGCCTCGTTTCGCGGAAAGACCATACTCGGCCTTCTGATTGTCGAGGGCGAGGGCAGCGCGGATACGATCACCCCTTCCATGCACCGGATTGCCGAATCCAGCGCCCAGATCTCACCGGAAATGCTGGCTAGCAGCTTGCCGCATCGCTCCTCAGCAATCCGGGCTCTGCTTGCCAACGGGGTGCTCGGCGTCTTGTATGTAAGCGCTGTGGAGTTTACCTGGCCGCCTTACCGGGATGACGGCACATTCTCGAAAGACGTCCCTTGAAGCCGCCTCCCGGAAGAGATGGCCCCAAGACTGGCTCCGTGATCTCAGGTTCCATCAACCGTTCTATGTCTGGCGGGTCAGCCTGGGGCAACACTAGCCGTCACGCTGCAGATCGAAGCGACACTGCCGAACGGCGCATCTGATCAGCTCGTGCGGACCGTGACTGAGAACAGCCGTACCCTGAAATTTGGCAGCCACGGGTTCGAGAAGGAGTGAAAGCAGGCGCTGGGCCGCCAGGCGAACTCGCCGGCATCTCCGCCGACGCCTCGAGTTCGCGTCAACCAGGACCCCTGTCGTGCGGGTCGCCTACAGGGCACAATTGCCTTTCAAGAGAATATGTCGAATCGCCGGGAAACGACTTTGTTTCGGAGGTAACGACTTTAATTCCGAGGAAAGGACTCCAATTGTAAGCGTCAGCCCTTTCACCGATGGGCGTCGCGCTACTCCACCGTCACGCTCTTGGCGAGATTGCGCGGCTGGTCGACGTCGGTGCCTTTGAGGATGGCGACGTGGTAGGCGAGTAGCTGCAGGGGGATGGTGTAGACGGCCGGGGCCTGGAAGTAGGTCACGTGCTTCGGCATCTCGATCACGGTCACGCCGTCGCTCGGCTGAAATCCTGATTCGGGATCGGCGAAGACGATCAGCTCGCCGCCGCGGGCGCGGACTTCCATCAGGTTGGATTTCAGCTTCTCGAGCAGGTCGTTGTTGGGAGCCACGGCGATGACCGGCATGTCGGCATCGACCAGAGCCAGGGGGCCGTGCTTGAGCTCGCCGGCGGGATAGGCCTCGGCATGGATGTAGGAGATCTCCTTGAGCTTCAGCGCCCCCTCCATCGCGATGGGGTAAAGCGCTCCACGGCCGAGGAAGAGAGTGTGGCGCTTGTCGGCGAAGCGCTCGGCCAGGCGGTGGATGACCGGGTCGAGCGCGAGCGTCTTCTCGATGATCGATGGCAGCTCCACCAGCCGTGTCACGAGCCCCCGCTCGCGCTCCGCATCGGCCCCGTGATGGCGGGCCAGCGCGATGACGAGCATCGCGAGCGCCGCGAGCTGCGTGGTGAACGCCTTGGTGGAGGCGACCCCGATCTCGGGGCCCGCGCGGGTCAGCATGACGAGCTCTGACTCGCGCACGAGCGAGCTCTCCGGGACGTTGCAGATTGACAGGGTCGAAAGGTAGCCGGATTCCTTCGCCAGGCGCAGCGCCGCCAGCGTGTCGGCCGTCTCGCCGGATTGGGATATGGTCACGAACAGTGAGTTGGGCGGCACCAGGGGATTGCGATAGCGGTACTCGCTGGCGATGTCGACGGCGCAGGGAATCCGGCAGATCTGCTCGATGAAGTAGCGGACGGTGGCGGCCGCGTGGAAGCTCGTTCCGCACGCCACGATATGCACGCTCGCGGTGCGCTTGAATACGTCGGCCGCCGCGGGGCCAAACGCCGCTTCGAGCAAGCGCCCATTGGCCACTCGCTCCTGCAGAGTATCGGCGACGGACCGGGGCTGCTCGTGGATCTCCTTCAACATGAAGTGGCGGTACTGTCCCTTCTCGGCCGCATCGGCGTTGAGCTCGCTCTCGCGCACCGGCCGCTCGACGGTGTTGCCATTGGCGTCGATGACGCGTACCGACTTGCGCCGGACCTCGGCGACGTCACCTTCTTCCAGGAACATGAACCGGCGAGTCACCGGCAGCAGCGCGGAGACGTCCGAGGCGACGAAGTTCTCCTCCACGCCCAGTCCGATGACCACCGGACAACCCTGGCGGGCGGCCACTACGCGGTCCGGGTCATTCTCGCTGACGACCGCCAGCGCGTAGGCGCCTTCCAACTCCGCCACGGTGGCGCGGACCGCCTTGAAGAGGTCGCCGAGGGTCTCCAGGTGGTGGTGGATCCGATGGGCGACTACCTCCGTGTCGGTTTCCGAGGCGAACTCGTAGCCCCGTCGCTCGAGGTCCGCACGCAGCTCCTCATGATTCTCGATGATGCCGTTGTGGACGATTGCGAGACCGTCCAGGGAGACGTGCGGGTGGGCGTTGCGCTCGCTCGGTACCCCATGAGTCGCCCAACGAGTGTGTGCGATGCCGAGCTTGCCGCTGGCCGGGTTACGCTCCAGCGCATCCTGAAGCATTCGCACCTTGCCGACCGTGCGCAACCGGCTGAGCTGCCCACTGCCATTGAGGACCGCGATGCCCGCGGAATCATAGCCGCGGTACTCGAGGCGCCGCAGGCCCTCCATCAGGATGGGGACGATATTCCGCTCCGCGATGGCACCGACGATTCCGCACATAGTGGCCAAGCCCTGGATCTGCTGGGAACACCCAGTTTGCCTGAATTCCGCGCAGGGAGGGCCGGGACCCGGCTGAAGCGCTAGCTTGGCCTGGCACGACGGCTGCTGTCCGTCAGGCCAGGCATCCGCTGCGAATTCGCTCGAGGCCCCCAATGAGCATCTTCGTCTGGCTGATCGTTGGCGTCGTGATCGGCTCTCTGGGCAGCCTGATCATGCGATGCGGGACCGACCGGAATTGTGTCCTCAGTACCCTGGTCGGCATCCTCGGGGCGCTGCTCGCGGGACCGGTCCTCGCGCCTCTCCTGGGCGGGACGAGCGGCGCCGGCGTACTCAATCTGAATGCCCTGGTCGTGTCGCTCTTGGGCGCGGTCGTCCTGGTCGGCCTGGTGAATCTGCTGCGGCTCGGCCGGATCCATTAGCCGGCCATCCGGCGAGCCGGCGCGGCCCGCTTTTCAGCGATTACGATGCCGCTGGATGAACAACCCGGCGAAGCCGAGAAGGCCGGTCAGGAGCAGTGGGAACGAGGCGGGCAGCGGAACCGGCGCCAGATCGAGCGAGCCGGTGTAGCCACCAGCAAAGCTGCCGCTTTCCGTACCCGAGATCTCGAGCACGTAGGAACCGGTCTGCAGCATGACCTGACCGATCGTGACAGTGGTCGAGCCGTCGCTGTCGGTGACGACCCCGTTGTACAGCGGGCCGACCGGTGTCCCGAGGACCAGGCCTTCGGGATTGCTCGAGAGGGTGTAGAGCCGGGCGAAAAGGTCGTTGGCCGCGATCGTACTGCCGTCGCTGATCGTCGCCGACACCGCATCGGCCCTGGCCGGTGCGATTTCGAACAAGTACGCATCGATGAAGCCGGCAGTGTTGCCGTTGATATCGGAGCCGCTGATTGTCCCGCTGCCGTCCGGACTGGTGAAGGAATCACCATAGAGATACAGACCCGGGACGGAGTACATCGGCGCAGTCGTAGGGCAGGTCGGGGGGCTCGGGGTGCCGGGCGCTATCGCCTGGCAAGTCAGAACCAGGTTGGAAGCTCCTGCCGTCCCCATGAGAGCGAGCAGTGCGCAGGCGCCGAGCGCCGCGGCCGAAAGAATTCTCTTTGCGATCATGAGCTTTGACTCCCCAAAAGGATGGCTCCACCCTGGGGCCGCAGCCTGGTCGATTTTCCGGTCCCTAGAGCTGCGGCGCCGTAGCGCCGCAGCTCCGATTCCCTTCCCGACGTAGCGCGAGCTTCGCATTAACTTATTGCACGGACGAGACACATTTATTACTGACGTCCGGCAGCACAGCCGGACGCGGTCTTCTCTGCAAGTACGGGCTGCGGGACCGCAGCGGCGCCGCCCCCGCTTCCCTCCCGAACGGCGGCAGCCTCTCACTTATATGTTGCAGGCCCGCGACGCGCTTTTGACAGCGCACCACCCGCTCCGTACGGGCATACCGCAGAGGGCCGACGTCAGAAGCGGGTATTGAGATCGAGCTGCAGGACGTCCACCTGGTAGCGCGGGCCGTCGATCTGGTCGCCGGCGTAGTAGCTGACTCGAGTCCAGACGTTGTGCGCGAGGCCCAAATCGCCGCGAAGGAAGTACCCGTGCGCGTTGGTGCCACCCTCGTGGAAGTCTGCATCGGTAAGCGCATCCAACACCGCATCGCCCTGGACATAACGGTAGCCCAGCGTTGTGCGCCAGTCCCAACGCTCGAACACCTCCGGGGTGCCAAAGGCCAGCTCGGCCTGATAGCCGTTCCTGCGCTCGTCGAGCTGCTGGGTGAAAAGATCGTAGATGTCCTTGGTATTGAAGCCAACGTTGCGAACCGCGTCTCCGTTCAGGGTAAGCGAGTAACGATCGATCGGCAGAACGTAACCGGCCGAGATGTCCGCGATCCGGAACTGCGAACAGAGTGCGAATACCGGATTCAGGCCGGTCGAATCGTTCTCTATGTCGCAATACGAGTTACCGAACGTGGCGTAATCCGGCTCGCTGTAATCATTGAGCGTGCTCTCGAAGACGTTCGGTCTGCCCTGCACGTGGTCGAAGTCATAGAATGCGCCGGCCAGCGTGAGCTGCTGGCCCGCGCCAAAGCGCAGCGAGACGCCGAGCTGCCCGGCCGCCAGCCATTTGGAGTTCTGGAATACCAGCGGCACTTCCTGGATCGGAAAGCCGCCGAGATTCATGAAGAGAAAGGATTGCTGCGCACTACCGTCGCCGATGCCGAGCTTGCCGTTCAGAGCCACGCCATCGAACTGGACATACTTGCTGTAGACCAGCGTCGTCGGCTCGAAGAAGGGATTGTCGAACTTGCCGCTGACGACCGAGAGATAGTTGAAATTGCGCGCCGTGAGGCCGCGCCACCGCAGATAGATCTGGTCGAAGCCGACGCTGTAGCGGCCAAACTCATTGCCGAGTGTCTGGATCTCGGAATTCGGGTTGAGCGATCCGGTGGCGATGCGGATGCCGGCATCCCACGATGGGCTCAGGGTGACATCGACGCCGAGACGCGCCCGCGCTTGGAACACGGCGTTGTCCTGGTTGATGTTGAGGAAGGCGTTCTCGCCCGCTTGGTCGACGCCGCCAGCCGCGTTGATCGCGGCGTAATTGAAAATGGTGCAGTTGCCATAGGGAGTGCCGACGGGGCAGCCCGCGCTGTTGCCCGAGCCGTAAAGATTGTCCTGGCCGCGAAGCGTGAGGTCCCCGGTAACGCGCACCGAGCGCACCCACTCAGGCAATGCTCCCGGCACGCCCCAGCCTTCCTGCTTCGCCGACTTCAGCACATCCTTGGTCACAGCGGGCTGAACCTGCGCGGCGACCTGCTTCTCGATCTGCTGCTGGACGATCTTCGGCACGTAGGGCACCGCGATCACGCCCTCCTTCTCCTCCTGTTGCCGCTGCGCACGCTCCTTCGCCCGCTCGGCGGCAAGGTCCGCGTTGGCCTTGTCCTGCGCCTGCTTCACCATCGCCTGCGCCTGCTGCTGCGTGATCACGCCCCGCTGCACGAGGGCCTGCAGGAGATTGATCACGGTGTCCTGCAACACCTCCACGGATTGTCGTTGCTGATCCGAGGCGGCCTGCGCCTGGGCCGCCCCGAGCATCCCGACGAGTGCCGCGCAAGCGGCAGCGGCCGGCCCTGATTTTTTTCTCACAAGCCCCCTTTTCACGGCAATCTCTCTCCAGGCAATCGAGGCGGAGCCGGCAACGCTAACCCCGGAATGTGACAAGTTCGTGTTGTGCGTCACCAGGCCGCTGGGCGAGCCCGGTGAAATGCACGGGCGGCAGGTAGGAGGCCTAGAAACCCCGAGCTTCGCAGACTCTCATTTATATATTGCGGGCATGCGACGATTTTTTGACAGGCCGCCACCGCCCGGTGGATATGGCCCACGCCATCACGGCGTTTCGGACTTGGTGGCCGCCGGCAGCACGTATCTTTGGTCGTCCGCGCTTCCCCGACTCTCGATAGCGAAGTTCTCGAGCTGCGTCCGCTTGATCCGCGTGAAGGGCTCGTCCGATGCCAGTCGGGAGAGGAAGCCCTGCCTCTCGAAGTGTGTCAGCACCTCGTCGTCCAACCGATAGAGCGCCTGGTTGTGCTGGGAGCAGGTCGCGAGATCGCTCTGGCGCATGGCGAGCGTCTGCTTGGTGGTGGCGTCCTCGATCTCAACCTTGCGCAGCGTGTCGGCGAGATCACGAAATTTGGCGATGAGCTGCTGCATGCCGGCCTGCAATTGCGCGATCTTCTGCTCACTCGCCGCTTCCTGCGCATTGCTGCGCGCGAGCGCCGCCTGGCCGGTTTTGACGCGAAGGTCGGTCGCTTGTGCCCCCTTCTTGAGGGCGTCCCGCTCCTTCTCGGCCGCCGCGAGCTGCTGCTCGAGTTGCGTGTTCGCGGCCTTCAGTGACGTCCGCTCGGCGCTCAACTGCTGCAACTCCGCAACCAGCTGGGCACTGACGGCTCCGCCGCCGCTGCGGGCCTCCTGGGCGCGCGCGGCACGGATGAGAAACGCGCCCAGTGCGATCGGGGCGGCGGCGAGGATCACCGCGACGACAGGTGGCTTTTTCATGAGACCTCAGCTGTGCGAGACGATCCGCAACGTGATCGGCTCCGGCATGTCGGCGGGCGGTGGCTGCGAGAGGCGCCCCAGGCGCGTCAGCGCGTCTTCGATCGAGTGATCGCGCCGCTCGTCGCCGCTCGATTGGGCGATTTGGACCCGCTGGATGCTTCCGTCGTTGCCGATCCAGACGCTGACGACGACCGAGTACGTCGTGGAGCGTACCTCGGGTTGCGCGCCGAGCTGGCTCAGGATCTGATCCTTGAGGAGTCCGGCGTACCAGACGAACGCGCTGGCCCCCTCACCGATGAGATCCTGTCCGCCGGGCCGCGCGGCAAGGCCGAACGCGTCGCTGCCTGCGCCACCCTTGGCGTCGAGACCCAACTGTTGGCTTGGGGGCGGATGGTCAGGCGTCGGTTGCGGCGTCTTCTGGGGAGTGGGAATGTGGACCTTTTCCTCCGGCGGTGGTGGCGGCGGCGGCGGCAGGTTGGGAGGCGGGGGAGGCGGGCGGATGAGCTGGATCTGCTGCACGACCTGCGGCGGGTGCGCCGGTCCCCCCCGCAGGAAGCTGCGCAGCAGCGCGAAAGCGCCGGAGCCGATGAGCATCACCATGAGCCCGAGAAGCAGGGTCGGGAGGTGACGGTAGAGCCCGGATTTGCGCTTCATCGCCGCATACCTGATGGGGTGTCCGCCGCCGAGTGCCGCGGCGGCGCTACTTCACTATTCGCTGGGTCACGAGACCGAGATGAGTGATATCGAGCCGGCCCAGGAGGTCGAGCACATCGATCACCTTCTGGTACTGAATCGTGGCGTCCGCCTTGATGATGACCGGCAGGTCCGGCGTCTGCGCTTTGTAGGTACGCAGCAGACTCTCGAGCTGCGGCATTGTGACCGGGAAGGTGTCGAGATAGATCGTGCCATCGGCGGTGATCGTGATGGCCTTGGTTTTGTTCTGCGCGAGACTCGGCTGAGCGCTCGCCTTCGGCACGTTCACCTTGATACCCTGCACCGTCGCAGTCGTCAGGATGATGAAGATGATGAGCAACACATACGCGAGATCGAGCATCGGCGTGACGTTGATCTCGTCATAGACGTCTTTCTCGCCTCCGACCTGTGCAGACATGGTGTGTGTCCCCTTTTAGGAGTAAGTCTCGGCGATGCGGGTCACCAGCTCGTCGACGAACACTCGCATGTCCGCCACGATTTCCTTCATCCGGGTGTTGAGATAGTTGTAGCCGAACAGGCAGGGAATGGCGACGCCCAAGCCGGCCACGGTGGCGACGAGGGCCGCCGCGGTGCCCGGCGCGATGGCATTGACGTTGACGTCCCCGGAGGCCGCGATTGCGGCGAAGGTGATCATCACGCCGATCACGGTTCCCAGGAGACCCAGGAAGGGACCGCCCGCGATGGCCACTGTCAGCCATACCATCTGGCTGTTCAACTGCTGTGTCATGCGGGTGAGCGAGGCATCCAGCGTCGCCCGAATGGCTTCGATCGACTGCGGCGAGAGCGAGCGGACGCGATCCGCTCCTGCCGGCTGGCCCGCGGGCAAGCGCTTCATGGTCTCGCGAATTCCGTGGTGATACAGCCGCCAGAGCGTCGAGATGCCGAATCCCGAGCCATTGCCTTCGAACGCTGACATCAGCTGGGACTCGGTGCCCTCTTCGAATGCCGACTCCTCTGCCACTCCCGAGCCGGCCTTGCCGCCCACCCGCCTTTCGAGCGCCGCCGGGTCGTCAGCCATTTTGCGAAACTCCGCCAGGAATTTCGCATTGGCCCGAGCGACACGGCTGAAGAAGAACGCCTTGCTGGCCATGATTCCGACCGCGGCAACGAACATGACGCTGAGAATCGCAATGATCACCCAGCCGTCCGCCGTGACATTGCGCAGGGTCGTCGCGAAGTAGGATGGGCCGCTCCCAGTCTCCTTTTGCGCGTCCTGGCCGTAGGCCACGAGCGGGGCCGTCATGCCCTGACTGGTCGCGGCCGCCTTGATCCAATCGGCGCTGCGGGCGACGTCGGACACTTCGAGCTCATCCATGTCACCGGTGAAATAGCTGTTGCCCTCGGCCGAGCCGCCTACGGTGAGCGTGCCCGAAATGTCTGCGGCCTGGACCGCTGCCTGCCCTGCCTGCGCGCCGTCGACATACAGCCTGAGCTGTCCGCTGCCCAGGGTCAGAGCGAGATGATGCCAGTCGCCGGTCGTCAGCTGTCCCGTCTGCTGCACGGACACGGGCGTCCCGGACCCACCCTCATAACGCGCGAGCGCCTGCGTCCCCGAAATCCCCAGGACCACCTGGCCGCCCGAGCCCGAGAGCTGCACCACATCAGCGGACGACTCCGCGGCGTTGAAACGCACCCAAGCCGATACGGTGAACCCCTGCGCCGCTGTCAGATGAAGCGCGCCAGTCGCCGGAACCGTGATGGTCTGGGAACCGGAGAAGCTCGCTCCGGCACCGATGAGAGAAGCCGGATTGACCGTCGCATTGAACGCAGTCGGGTCGCTCTTGTAGCGCGTCGAGTCCTGGGGCGAGCCCTTGGGAGGTCCGAAGTGATACACGAGCACCTGCTGATCGTCATAAGTCCCCGCGGGATCGGACGCGCTGCTCGCGTTGGCGTTGCCGTAGTAAAGGTAGAAATTGGTCTTGCCGCCCCCGATCAGCTTCGGCAGCAGCACCCAGATCAGGGCGATCTGAGCCTGGGGGTCGAAGTGCTCGATGTGAAACTTGAGGGGCGTCGAGTCGTCATCGGCGACGACCCGCAGGTCCGACCCGTCCGGCTTCAGGTTGTTGAAATACTGGAAGTTAGCGAGGCTCAGCCGCACCAGGACCGGCACGTTGTCCGCGGAGCCCGCGATGTTCGCCGCGGCGGCGCCGGCATCGACCGTGATCTGCTTGCGGTATGGCCAATCGCCGTTCCACCACGCCTTACCCTGCCCCCAGGCCGGGCCGAAGCAGCAGAAGCTCAGGACCATCAGCGCAAAAACGCGTCTCGCCACGCCCATCCCCGAATTCTCTCGTGTCGGCAAAATCGAGCCCGGGATTATGTCCAGCCCACGTGACGGCCACGTTGCAGATCGCGGACAGGGGTACCCCGTGGCAGCGAACCGGACATGGGCGGCGTCCGCCGCCCGGGATGCCTCAATCGCGAGCCGCCGTGCTTGGACTGCCCGAGGATTGCAACTGCGTAAGGACCGCCCGCGCGTCCGCAATTCCCTCGAACGGCTTGCCGCCGCTCAATGCCCGATTGAGGTTGTCTCGAGCCGCCAACGCCTGACCGGATTTGAGCTCGGCCATGGCCAGGTGGTAGCGAAGCTCCGGGACGCCGGGCGCCAGATTGACTGCCTGACCCAACGTCGAGAGCGCGCGGGTCAGCTCACCCTGCTTGTACTGCACCCAGCCCAGGGTATCCATGTAGTACGGGTTCGAGGAATTGTCGAAGCGCTGGGCGATGGTGAGGGCCTCATTGAGACTCGCCTGATCGGAGCGCGTCGCGACCAGCAGCAGGGCGAGATCGTTCGCCGCATCGTCCGATGAGGGATTGTCCTTCAACGCCTGCTGATAAGCAGCCACTGCGTCGCCCACGCGGCCGAGACCTACGTAGAGGCTCGCAAGTTCGACGTCCGGCGCTTCGGGTGGCTTCACCTTGCCGCGGGCGCCCTCGAGCGTTCGGATCGCGCCGTCGACGTCCTTCTGCGCGACCTCGACGTGCGCAAGGCCGCGATAGGCCGGCATCCAGGTCGGATCGAGCGCGAGCGCGGTGGTGAAGGACTGGGCCGCCTCCGGCAGGCGCTTCAGCGCGAACTCGATCTCTCCCGACAGGGCCGGCGGCACCGGGTCCTTGGGCTGACTTTGGGCGACGCTCGCCAGCTCCTGGAGGGCGAGAGCCGTCTTGCCCTGGCGGGCATAGATCCGGGTGAGCGCCTCGAGCGGTTCGCGGGCCGACGGGCCAAGCGCAATCGCCTGCTGGTAGTCGCGAATCGCGGTCGCGCTATCCGCGGAAGCATCGGCGACGAGTCCGGAGAAGTAGTACCCGACGGGATTCCTCGGTGCGGCGCTTCGCACCGCCGCGGCCGTTGCCGCCGCCTCTTTCAGACTCCTGGCGGCGAATTCCAGGCGGAATGCGGCAGTCAGCACCAGCAGGTCCTGCGGATGCTGCCGCGCGAGCGCCTCGGCGAGCTCCCGCGCCTGGTCGTGCTCGCCTGACTGACCGAGCAAAGCGATCAGATCGAGGGCGGGCGAAGGATTGCCCGGCGCATCCTGCATGGCCTGGCGAAGGGTTTGCTGCGCAAGGTCCGTATCGTGGTTCGCCACCTGCGCCGCCGCGAGCATCCGCAGATCGGTGATCGAATCCGGCTCATCCCGCAATACGACTCGCAGGTCCGCTATGGCCGAGGTCGCATCGCCGCGCGCCAGCTCGAGACCCGCGCGCATCCGTAAGCTGTCATCGTCATTGGGATCCTTGGAGAGCACTTGCGCGATCAGCGACTCGGCACCGGACGTGTCGTGCTCGCGAAGACGCAGGCCCGCGAGGTCGTCCCGAGCCTCGACGGCCGACTGGCTGGCGCTGTCCATGGAGATCACCTGGTGGTACTGCGCCTCCGCCGCGCTCAATTGGTTGTTCGCCGCATACAGGGACGCCAGCTGCAGATGCAGGTTGGCATCGTCCGGATGGGCGGTAATCAGGGCATGGATCTCGGTTTCCGCGGCGGCAGGTCCGCGGCGGGCGCTCAAGAAATCGACGAGCGCCGCGCGCATCGCACTGCTCTCCGGAAGCGCCTGCATGCCTTGGCGCAGGACGGCCTCGGCATCGCCGAGTCCGTTCGATTGGCTGGCATAGAAACGGGCGAGATCGATTCGATAGACAGGGTCCTTCGGCTGCATCGCAATGAGCTGCTTCAGCAGCGCTTCGGCCTGGGAGGACTCGTGCGCCTCCTGGAACTGCTCGGCGAGCGCCAGGCGCAGGGAGACGGTGCCGGGAATGTCCGCGATACCCCGCTCGAGCACCGCCAGGGCGTCGGCCTTGCGTCCGGCCTTGATATAGATGCCCGTCAGGACCGCAACCGTATCCTCGCTGCGCGGCGCGAGCTTGTAGGCCTTCTCGGCATCCGCCAGGGCCCCCGGGTCATTGAGGTGCGAGCGCGCGGCAGCGCGCACGGTGAGCAGCCGGGGATCGTTCGGGTGCTTGACCAGCGCGCCTCGAATCAAATCCAGCGCCTTCTTGGAGTTGCCGTAAAGAAAGTAGAGGCGCGCCAGGTGGACACGAGCCTCGACGTCATCCGGCCGCTCATCGAGCGCACCCTGGTAGAACTGAGCGGCCGCGACGGGCTCGCCCAGCTTCTCCACCACCAGGCCGTTGAAATAGCGGACATCCGCATCCTTGGGGGCGATCTGCAGGGCGTTGCGGAACTCGACGCGCGCCCTCTGGTAGTCACCTCGAGTCAGGAACGCCCGTCCCCGCGCCATGAACTCTTGCTTGCGCGCCTGACCGCCGCTACACCCGGCAAGCACCACGATTGCCGCGAGCGCGGCGATCCGGGCGGCGCGGACGAGCAGTCTGGATTGCAGCATGTGACGGGCCCCCTGATTCTCGGCCCATCAGCTTAAGAGGTCAGTGTGACGGCCCCGTGACCGGCCGCCGCGCAGACGCTCAAAGCGGTGCCGCCAGTTTGCCCAGTTGCGCCGCCATCTCGGCGAACACGCCAGCCCAGTTTCCGGGCCCTGGTTGACGGAACAGTCGCATCGTCGGATACCAGGGGCTGTCCGACCGGTCGAGCAGCCTGTTACAGATGGAGAGCGCGGCATCCGGTCGGCCGGAAATGAGGTGAGTCGAGGCGGGCTGTCTTTCAATGCCGTCGGCCGCAGGGTTGTCGGACTTCTCGGGCATCTGACGCAGTCAGGCGAGGTAGCCGTATGCCTCGAGAACATCTGCACTGATCTCCTCGAAACGGGCCAGATTCGGCCCCTGGAGCTCGGTTTGCCACCTCGATTCCTTTCGCACCCAGCGTCCGTCGCTTGCCGCGATTGCATCTCTGTCCGGTATCCGTTCGCCGGCGATCGGCACGCCCAAGAAGCGACTGATCTTCCCCAGGGATCCGGACAGGTCGTCCCTCAGCTCCTCATACACCAACAGCAATGTATTGGGCCGAACCCGGGGGTTCCATGCCTTGACATGGTCTGCCCAGGTGCCGAACCTGTGCTGCCCTGCGACCACTGTTTCGAGCGGAATCGCGTTTTGGTAGAACCGCCAGAGGCTTACGCAGGCCGCTCTGCCGTCTCTGACGATATAGATGGCCGGATTGGAGTCTTTCGGGTACTCGTGGGTCTTGATCAACGAAAGTCCGTTTGCCCGCAGTTGCTCGTACATTTGCGGTCCATGCTCGATGTGGCCGACGTACTCTTCGAGCGCCCGGTTGCCCCCGAGATCCTGGGGGTAGACGCTTGCCGAGCGCAGGTCAAAGCAGTGCCGCAATACCGTCCTCAGAAATGTGTTGCCACTTCTCGGGTATGAGGCGAGCCACACGATGCGGTGAGCTCCTGCCGGGTAATCGGGCATCTGGCGAGTCATCGGCGTCTGCGTTGCCGCAAATATATCCGATGGCCTCCCTGGGTTCGATTTTCTCTTCGGGTTACGACCTCATTACGAAGCTGTCAATAGATTGACATATGGCCGAAGTACGCTCGTCGGTTCGATGAACACTCGTCAGAAGGCAAAGCCACCATGCGCAATCCGTTCGCCGCCCTAGCCTGCTCGATCCTCGTCGCGGTCACTGCCCACGCGGCCGGCAGCGGCCCGGAGTTCTCGCCGGCAGGGCCAATGCCCGCCGACGGTAGTCCCTCGCGTGTGGTGGCGACGGTCGCCGGCCAGCCGATCACGTTCGAGAAGCTGCTGCGTAGGGCGCACTCGGAGCTGCAGCATCAGCAGGAAGTCTACGACACTCGCCGCCGGCAGCTCGATATCGATTACGCGCGCGCGCAGCAGGCGACCCTCAGGGCCAAGCTGGATGCGCTGATCGGTTCGCGACTGCTCGTGCTGGAAGCGACGGCCCAGCACACGACACAACTCAAGGTCCTCGCGAGCGTGAAAGATCCGCCCGTCACCGACAGCGAGGTCCGGGCGCTGTATGACGCACGCAGGATGCCTGACTCTCCGCCCTTCGACCAGGTGAAAGACCAGATTCGCCAGGGTCTCGAAAAGGAAAAGGTACAGCAGGCGCTCGACGACTACTACAGCACGCTGAGGGTCAAATACGGCGTCGTGGACGACTTCGGCCCGCTCCGCCAACAGGTTGCCGCAATCGGCCCGAGCCGAGGCCCGGCCGATGCTCCGGTCACCGTCGTCGAGTTCGGCGACTACCAGTGCCCGTTCTGTCACCGCTTGGAGCCTACGCTGGAATCGGTCATCGAGCAGTACTCGCACCAGGTGCGATTCGTATTCCGCAACTTTCCATTGACCGACATCCACCCCGAGGCCATGCATGCCGCGGAGGCTGCGATGTGCGCGGATCAACAGGGTAAGTTCTGGCCGATGCACGACGCGATCTATGCGGACAGCACGCCGCTCACCGACTCCTCGCTGCGGGCGCTCGCCAAGCAGGTCGGGCTCGACTCACAGAGATTCGAGACCTGTGTGCGCAGCGAGGCCCCCGACAAGGCGATCGACGCTGACCAGCAGGCCGGAGAGGATCTGGACGTCGAGGCCACACCGACACTCTTCATCGACGGCCGTTACATCAACGGCGACGTCCCCCGCGAGCAGCTGGTGTCCATCATCGAGGATGAGCTGAAGATCAAGGCCAGAGGGAAGCTGACCGCATCGAGGTGATGACGTCGGGCCGCGACGCTCCGGGCGCGACGGGAGTCAGCGGCATGACGGATGCCGTCGTCGTGCTGGGAATGCATCGCAGCGGCACCTCGTTTCTCGTCCGGGCGCTCAACCTTGCGGGGCTCTGGCTGGGCGAGCCCGAGCACTTGGCCACGATCGAGGGCCGGGCCGGGAGCGGCAACCCCAGGGGCAATTACGAGCATCGTGAAGCGGCCACGATCAACGAGATCATTCTGCGGCGCTCGGGCGGCGCTTGGTTCAGCCCGCCGCCGCAGATCTTCGGCGACGCCGGCGACGGGCAGCGCATCAGGGCATTCTGCGCCCGGCTGCAAGCCACCCGCCCACCGGAATATGCGCGCTGGGGCTGGAAGGATCCCCGCGCGGTGCTGACACTGGATGTCTGGCGAGCAGCGCTGCCGTGCAGGCTGTTCATCGTGGCGGCATTCCGCCATCCGACCGCCGTCGCGCGCTCGCTGCTGTCGCGGAACCGATTGCCTCTCGATGCCGGTTACACCTTGTGGTCCCACTACAATCGGCAGCTGCTGCGCCACCTGGAGACGGTTCCGCACCTGCTGGTGCGCTTCGATGTCGACGCAGCACAACTCACCGCACGGACGCTGAGCCTGTGCACGATGATGCAGCTGCGCGCCGATCCGTCCGCGATCGCTGCATGGCACGATGCGGCGCTGGTGCGCAGCAGCGCCGATGACCACGATCTGTCACGCGCGCCAGAGGCGGCGGCGGTGTGGAACGAGCTGCTCCGCCGATATCGCGCGCAAGTCGCCGGATAAGCCATGCGATGCGGCCGCTTCCGTGCGGGCGTGCCCCCTCCCTATATCGTTTCTGTCGCATAGCCGCATCTATCTCGGCCTGGATCGTCAGTTTTAGCATCCTATCTAGAACAAAGCGCCGATGGCGGCCGCTGCCGCCTGACTGGCAACGTTGGAATTCATGCCACGGAACCGGCTCAGTCTCTCCATGATCGCCGCCCGGTCCTTCATGAATTCCTCGAGTGCCGTTTCCATCGTGTCCCTATCGAGCATGAAAGCCAAGCCAAGCTGCGCCAGCCGTTTCCCCAGCAGTTCGTGGTTGTGATAGGAGGGAGATATCCCCAAGGGAACACCCGCGCCGAGGGCCTGGTAGCAGGAGCCCGCGCCTCCTTGAGTGATTGCAAGCACGGAGCGATCCAGTACCTTGCCGCCGGGCAAGCTGCTGTAGTAGCTGATGGGAACCGAAACAGGGGCATCGTCAGGGGGCCTTTTGGTCGATGTCACCACGACATGTCTGGCGTTGAGTCGCGTCGCAATTCTCGCCAAAGTCCCGCGGGGAATGTGGGCGCCCGTTGAACCGAGGGATACATACAAAATGTCACGCATCTCCTGCAGATCGGCAGGCAGCTCAGCCTCCGGCGCCCACCAGATTGCGCCGGCAAGGGTGTAGTTTGCCGGCAGCGCCGTCGCATCCGGCAGCAATTGCGGCGGGTCGGCAAGAATGACCCTATCCTTCTCATACAGCTCCCGGACGCTGGTGAGCAAGGGGAGCCCCAGGCGTTGACGGGCGGCGTTGATCAGCGATTTGTTGGCTCCGAAGGTCACATCCTGAGCGGTCGATTCGTCGCCCATTCGAGTCAGGAAATAGTTGGTGAGATACACCTGCGGAACGGCAAATGCGCTGGTCAACAGCAACCATGGGAAAGGAGACAGATCATAAACGACGACATCCGGATTTACGTTGGATAGGATGTCAGCCAGCAAACTTGCATAAGTGTGAGGAGAGGGCTCGGTAGCGCTGCCGATCGGAACCGCAGCGAATCCCTCGGGGGAAACGTACCGCTCGAGATGCCCGCCGGGATTATTCCCTACGAACGTAATGTCACAAGACTGGCGGGATGCGCGCAGAGCCTTGGCAACGTTCAGCGCTCGGCCCACATGACCGAGCGCGTGCCCGACTACAAAGGCAACCCTCACGGTCGCGCGACCTCAGGGATGTGTCTGCTGCTTCTTGATGCACTCCAGGTCATCCGGCGCACACTGCGCCTCGCCGAGACCCAGAACGAAGACGTCCAGCCAATTGAGCGCCGCTTGGGCCTGGGGCGCCTGGTTCTGGGAAGACGACGACTGCGCCACCGCGGATTCGCTAACCCCGCTCGCGGCCGCCCCGGAGCTGCTCGCGGCGGAGAGGCTCGCCCCGACCCCGGTCACCGCCACCGGCACGCCGACGGCGGTGCCGCTGTAGGTGATATTGTTCGTGCCGAGCACCTGCACCGCATAGATGGTGATGTTGCCGGCGACGATACCCGCCTCGTTTGCGTTCACCACGCCGTGAGGCGCGAAAAGGTCGACGGCGCCCGGAGAGACTCCCGGGGTCGTGCTGAGTGCCTGGATGCCACTGCCGGTGAGCGCATTGGGAAACACCTCGGTCACCAAGCCCGTCGCCGGATCGATGGTGATAGTCGGTGGCGGCGCGGAGATCGCGCTGCGCGCCCCGCGGCCGGCGTCGATATTACCCTCTGTCGACCACATGAGAATATTGCCGCCGTCCGCCGCGAAGACGCGTGATTGGTTCACGTCGATGTCGCCGTAGGAGACCATGTTGATCGAGCCTTCCTGCTCCGCGACGATTCCAAGGTCCGACGGATCCTTCGTGACGCCGAAGGCGGTAGGCGCAACCGCGAGACCCACGTTGATCTGCCCCCCGGGGGCGAGAAGGTTGATGTCGCCGCCACCGACCGTATAAATCTTGCTGAAATAGAGCAGGATGTCGCCACTGTAGGGATCGTTCTGCGCCTCGGCGGCTGTGCTTCCTGGAAAGAGCGCCTCGAGCGCATCGAAGGCGCTAGTGAAGTTGCCGTGACCGGCGCCTGCGGCCGCAGCCGCTCGCCCGCCCGTGCGCAGCTCGTCGAAGAGGAGCTGCTGCAGGAGCGGGGCCTGATCCTCGGCCGGCATCGCCTGGAGCGCCGCGAGCGCCTGTGCCTTGTCGAGGTCCGTCGCGCCCGTCAATTGCTCGACATACTGAATGAGCGCGTCATCGTAGACATCGGACTGAGCGATGTAGGTGTTGATGAACGAGGCGTAATCGGGCGCCTTGCTGATTCCCGCCGATACCGTCACGTCGGCGCCCTGTGCGGGGAGCGCGGGGTTGATGAGATTACCTATGGTGGAGATTCCCTCGGAAGTACCGAGGTTGATCGTGCCACCCGCTTGAACGTCGAGGCTGCCTGGCCCGGCGATCGTGATGCCAGCGACATTCTGCTCCAGGGCGCCGGTGGGATCGCGCGAGGTCGGGAAGGTGATGCTGCCGCCCGCGATCACGTTCGTGATGTTGGCGGACGAAAACTGCTGCACGAACAGGGTAAGATCGACGATATTGCCGCCCGCCACTATGTCGATCGGCTTGGCGATACTGAAAATTGAAGTAAACCCCGGTTGGCTCTGCGGGGCCTGGAAGGTCACGTTGCCGCCGAGGGCCACCACTCTGGCGGGAACGGTATCGGGGGCGCCGTCGGCGGAGTACGCGCCACCGTGAACCGGCTCCGGAGCGAAAGGATCGCCTTGACTGACTAAGTTCTCGACGTTCGGATATATCTCATCGCTATCCAGCACGGCGGCAAGCGGCGCCAGCGACTCCGAGACGAGAAACTGCGGAGTGGTTGCTGCACTGGGGTGCTCCACACCGGGCAGCGAGGTGGGGTCCGCGTCTGATAGAGCGAGGTTGACGCCGTTGAAGAGCACCGAATCGGCCGCCAGGAGGTTGAGGTTGCCGTTGGCGCTCGGCCAGAGCACCATCGACCCATCGAGCGTCACGTTGCCGCCGAGCGCGATCGCCTGCAGAGTCGGCGGCGGCGCCTCGAGCTCGGGACCCTCGAGAGTAAGGTTGGCGGAAGTCGCGGAGATTGGCTCGCCGATACTGGTCCGGTTGAGGTACGTGACGTTACCTCCGACGGAGGTCAGGGTAACGCTGCTCGTGTCGCCATAGGTCGAGAAAATCGCGTCGTTGCCGCCTTGGGTGCTCTCCGCGCTTTCCTCGCTGGACACGTCGAGCAGCGTAGGATCGACGATGGCGTCGATGGAAAGGTCCTGGCGCGCTGCCACCGTGAACTGCCCGCTGCCCAGCGCCAGCACGGGATACAGGCCGCTGCCCGGACCGGCCTGGTTGCTGCCGATCGTCACCTGGCCCCCAGCCGTAATGTACGCCTGCCCCGCCAGATCGAGGAATTTGCCCCCTTCGATGTTGCCGCCGGCCGTCACGCGCAGGATTCCCGCGTTCACCTCGGTCGTCGTAACGCCCCCGGAGGCATTGATCTCGGGAATTCCGGACGAGGGAACATCGGCGCCGAGATCGACGATGTTGCCACCCGCATGTATGGTGAGGTCACCCCCGCCGAGGGCGCCGATGCCCTGCTCGAAGTAATCGTACTTCGGTAGCCAGGACACGGGAGCCGCGGTCTGGGTGCCCGGTAGGGTCTCGCCCGACCTCCACAGCCAATCATTGAAGAGCTGGTTGCTCGTCGCCCCGATGAGGTCCTGTCCGACATCGATCGAAACGTTGCCCCCGCCGACGGGGTAAACGAGATTGGGCAGGCCAAGATACTTATCGAGCATGCCTTGCTTCCCGGTGGCCACCGCACCCGTATAGCCGGCGCCGGCGGTGTAGATCACGGATGCCTGGTTGCCGAGCTCGAGATCGCCCGCGGCGGCGATGTCGATGGAGCCCGTTCCGGTGCGGATCATCGTTGGGTCGGTCGCTCCAGTGCCCGGACTGCTGAGTCCACCGCTGGACAGATACACGCTGCCGTACGGCGCATTGCCGGCGCTCGCCGGGTTCGCCGCCTGCTCGGCGGCAAGCTCGGTCTGCGTGATGACCGCGAGCGGGTTGGCGCTCGCGAGATTGGCGCCGGCCGCGATGCGGTAGGACCAGCTGGTCTGCATCGCGGGGTCGAGCTCGAACCCGTTGTATTGGCTGCTCGTCGTGTCGGCCTCGGTCGTTCCGTCGAAGCCGTCCGAGATCGCTACGCCGGGGTCAAGGATGAGACTACCGCCGGTGCGTATGGTGAGGACTCCGGGGATATCCTGATTCGGTCCGTAGCGCCAGGTCGAGAAGTCCCATGTGCTCGACACGGTCAGGTTGCCCGGGGAGTCGATCTCAATGCCGGGCACCACCGAGAAGGCTGGATTGGCGCCCTCGCCGAGCGCCTGCGCGACGGTCTCGCCTGTGCTCGGCATCGCCTGGTCCATGAAGCCAGAGGCGGCGGCCTGAGCGAGACCTTGCGTGGTCGAGTCGATCTGGGTTCCGTCAGGAGCAACCTGCGTGTAGCCCTCGAGATACACGTGTCCAGCCCCAGTGATCGTGCCATCGAGGCTCAGCTGCGGGCCGGAGCCGAGCACGCTCAGGACGTTCTGAGCGGTTGCGCGCAGCCAGACCGTACCGGTATTGGAAGTGGCGCTGCCGGATGCGGGGGCACCTCCTACATCGATGCTGGAGCCGCTGTCGAGGAAGATGCCACCATCGGTCGCGTAAAGCTCCACCGTTCCGCCGCGATCGGACCTCGTTGGCGAGCCGGCGCTCAACTGGCCGGAGACCTCGACGTTGTTCTCCGCTGCCAGCAGGATGGTGCCTCCGAGCGCATTGCTCGCATTGATGGTGCCATTTACGGTGATACTGCCCTGATCCGCGGTCAGCTCGACATCGTCGGCCTGCAGCGTGGTGCCGCTCCCGATCAGGAAATCCCCGGGGCCGCGCTCATGAATGTCGACGGCACCCGAGAATCCACCGCTTGTGGCGAGTGCAACCAGGGAGCCGAAGTCGAGGCTCTGCGCCTCGACAGAGAGCGTGCCACCGCTCTGGCCGCTGGCGCCGCCACCGTCAATCTTTCCGTCGAGAGCTGCAGTCCCGGTGGGAGCCGACACATCGAGCTCCCCGCCAGCGCCCCCGCCGCCACCTGCCGATAGATCGATCACGGCGGTCGGCGCGACCGTCACGTTACCGGTCGCCGAGCTGAGGCCAACCGTACCGCCGCCGGCGCTCTCGGTCTCACTGTCGAAGGTCTCCGAGAACCCCGCGACGTCGATCGTCGCTCCGGCCGCCACCGTCACATCGCCCGTTTCGGCAGTCGCCTCCACCTGGCCTCCAGGTAGGATGATGTTGCCACCGAGCTCGATGCTCGACCCGGTGAAGGAGAGCGTGCCGCCGGGCCCAGACGCTGAAGTGGCTTTCCCGGCACCACCGGTGGGCAAGGCGGTGGTCAGCGCACCTGTTGCCGTGAATGCATAGTCGGCGCCCGCCGCGCTCTGCATCACCGGACTCGTCAGCGTAAGGCTTCCGCCCGTAACCAGGCTGCCGCTGCCGGTGCTGGTCAGATCGTCGGTTGCGGTGATCGCGGCGGAACCGGCGCCTGACACGGTGAAGGTTCCCCCATCGAGCACCACGTGAGCGGCTGTGAGCGCAACGCTGCCCGTGCCCGCCGCGGCCGTTGCAACGCTGCCCGGGTTGCCGAGCGTGATGGAGCCGGCCGAGATTTCGAGCGCGCCGCCCTGAGACACGTCGATCCCCGGTGCGGCAATGTCGAGGCTGTTGAGCGTCATGCTGACCGGGCCATAGACGGCAACGGGCGCACTCGCATCGAGCGTGAGCTGCGAGCTCGATAGATTGCCGAGAAGCCCCGCGCTGATCGCAAAGCCGTTGAACCCTGCGGGCACGGTACCGAGGGCAATGTCATCCCCGCTCAGGCGGACTGCCGCGTTGTTTGCGGAGAGCGATCCCGAGAAATCGACCGTGCCGCTGGTATCGAAGGACATCGAGCCCGTCGCACTGACAGTCGCACCCTGTGCGACTGTGAGCGAAGCGGCGCCGCTCGAAGGTACCGCTCCGGTGGAGGTGAGATCCACCTGGGATCCAGTGGAGGCGCGCAGCAGTGCCGTCCCCGCCGGCGCGCTGAAGGTCGGCTCCGCCGCGAGCGTCGCGCCGGTGGCCTTGACCTCGGCTCCGCTCTCGAGATCAAGCGCGCCGCTTGCCGCGAGGATGATCTCGGGAGCCGTCAGGTCCGCGTTCTGGCCGACGACGAGGTTCTGCGCGCCGACATCGAGACCGGTGGAGTCCGCTGCGACGCTGCGGGTCGCGCCGAGCAGGATCGATTCGGCCCCGAGCGCATCGAGCTGCGCGGGATCGATGGTCACGTACTGCGCTCCCGACGGAGCATTGGCCGCATCCGCACCGATGTAAAGATTGGTCGCCGTCAGATCGAGCGTCGCACCCAGCCCGCCATTGGCGGGAGAGCCGAGGAGGCTTCCGGCAAGTTGGGCGGTGCTGCCGACCTGGATCGCGAGAGCGCCGGCGTCCTGCGGTAACTGCGGAGTCGCCACGCCGTTGGTGCTCGCCTGTGCGGCGAAGAATGTATTGGCGGAGGTCAGCGTGTACTGCGCCTCCTGATAGGCATAGCTTCCGGACACCACATCCCAGCCGGAGGTCTGGGAGGCGCGGATGCCGGTGCCCGCCACGCTCTGATAGCCGGAAACCACCACACTCCCGTCCGCCTGCGCCACGGACTGTCCGGCGGCGAGATTCGTGTATCCGGATACCGGCGTGACCAAGTAGGCGCCGGGAAGCAGAGCATAGCGGGCCGGGAGCAGCGCGTACGTGCCGGCCGGCAAGCCATTGCCGCCGGAGAGATACACGCTCGAGCCGACTGACGGAGAAAATCCGATGTCCTCGTTCGGATCGATCGGCGCGTAGGGAAGCTTCAGACCGGGAATCACAGCGTAGGTATTCGGGGCAAACGTCGTCGAGAGGACATCGTTGTTCCCGCCGAGACCGGGCGTGAACTCGTAAGCGACGAGGTCGCCGCCGCCCGAGACGTCTATGGTCGCGCCCTTGTCCAACTGCAAGTTGTCCGCGGTCACGGTCACTTGCTTTTGCGGCGGCGCGACATCACCACTGTTAGTGCCATAAACGACCGTGTCGCCATTGCTGCCCGCGCGCAGGGTATATACCCAGTCGAGCCCGGCCTCCGTCTCACCGAAGGGGATCGTGAGGCCGTCGGTGGAGACGGATACCACCGCACCGCTCGAGAGCGTCACCGTGGAGGGAACGCTCGGCCCGGAATTCGGCGTCAGCGTCTCGCCGACGAGGCTGATCGTTCCCATGGGTGCGCGCAACACCCCACTATCCAGAATCTCATTGGCTTGCACGGTCAGACTACCCGCGGCCGACAGGACGGCCCCCGCCGTCCCTGGCGCTGTCGTCAGGGTCAGCGTGGATTGCGCGGCCGTAGCGCCGGTGAGATCGATATCGTAGCTCGTGAGAGTCGTGGGATAGATCTGCTGGGCGGTGAGAGTCAGAGCGCCCGGGCTGACGAGCATGCCTGAGAAACTGCTGCCGCCACTGTATCCGACCGCGGTCGTAGCGAGCTGCACTCCGACCGCCCGTATGTCTCCCGCAGAGCTGAGCGTCGCGCTGCCGAATCCGTTGAGGTCCATCGCGCCCACGAGGTCGATGAGCTGTGCGGTAACCGAAAGACTCGCCGAGCCGGCGAGCGGTGCGCTGTTGACCTGCTGGCTCAGCGTGTCGTCAGACCCGAGCGCGACATAGGCCGACGAGAGCGACACCTTCCCGCTAGAGGCACTGAGCTCGGGCGCGTCGATGACGAGGCTCGCCCGCGGAGCCAGACTCACTCCCGGGTCGAACGCGACGGTCCCGATCGACTCCACGACCTGCACCGTGCCGCCGGAGCTCGTGAACTGCGTGCCGATGAGATCGCGCGCCGTGAGATCCACGTTGTCGAATCCGCCCGCCTCGATGGTGCTCGCGGCGACCTGTCCTTGCCCGTCGAGAGAATCCGGCACCGATGCGCCTTCGGCAATCACCGTCGGCGCGGCCGAGGCTGAGATCGTGAGCGTGCGAGCCGCGTCGAGTTGCGGGTTGCCCTGATCGAAGCCTGAGACACCGATGCGCGCGTCGTCGCCATCGAGCGTCAAGCTCAGAGTACCGCCTGAGACGCTCCCTTCGGTACCGGCGGGCGCCGCAAGCGTGCCGTCCAACTGCATCCCTTCTGAGGCTTGGAGTTCGATCGACCCGCCCGCGGAAGCGACGGTTGCGAGTTGGTAATTATTGGCCGAGAGGGGCGAGCTCTCATCGATGACCGCGCTCGTCCCGGCGGCCAGGATCGAGGAGCCGGGGAGCGCGAGAAGGTAGCCGCGGTCGGCATCGATCGACACCGTCCCGCCGGGCAGCACGTTGCCGAGCTCCAACCCGAGCTTGTTTGGCGTCAGCACGACCGTGCCGCTCGTATCGAGCGTCGATGCCGGGCCGAGCCAGATGGCCTGATCGCCGAGAACGGTTGCTGCCGTAGAGGCCAGCAGTCCGCCCGTGATATCCAGGGTGATCGAGCCCGAGGGTGCGATCAGGCTGCCATCCATGAAGATGCGCGAGTCGGTTGTGAGCGACACGCTCGCCTGTGGATCGAAGTCGAGGCTTGCGCCCTGCGCAATCGTCAGATCCGCGTACGCCACAGGCAACGTCGCCTCTGCGTTGAGGATTGCGGAGGATAGGCTGAGGTTCTCGGGATCCCGCAGGTACTCTGGCAGTGTGACCACGGTCGTGAGCCCCGTCAGCGAGGCCGCTGAGGGCGAATTGATGGCGCCGCTCGTAAACTCGAGGTTTAGCTGTCGGACCGCAGAATCGACGTCCTGAGCGACGGTCAGTCCTCCGTCGTTAGACGCCAGCGATACGTTCTCGAAGCCGAAGTCCGTGAGATAGCTCGGATCGATTCGATAGGCTTTCGGGTCCGAACAGGCCACGCTCGAGACACAGAGCGCCGGGAACGTCACCGCGAGGCTGCCTCCGTTCTCGAGCGCGAACGCCGAGAGTGCGGTGTCGAGCTCCAGTTCACCCTGAGGGTTGTCGCTCGAGGCGGGAGTCGCCGTGACGGTGATAGATCCGCCCTGGCCGGCGACGAGGCCGCCGGAGACGCTGCGCTGCGCTCCACCGGAGACGTTCACGGAAGATCCTTGTGACAACACCAGCGAGCCGCCGTCCGGCGCAAGAAACTGAACGTTGCCGCCCGAGATGAATAGCGGCGAGAGCGCGGACTGTCCGAGCGAGGGCTCCTGATTCACCCAGGCGCCGCTCACATCGATGCTTGCTCCCGGTGCGAGATAAAGCTGCGTTGCGGGACTCGTCACAGGAGATACGCCAAGTCCGGCGCCAAAAAAGGGTGTCGGCAGGCTTTCGAGCGTCACCGAGCCTTCGGTCGTCGTGATCGCACCGGAGACATCCACCTGTCCCGCAACGAGGGTGACAGAGCCTCCGGGACCTGGATCGAGCTCCGTGCCAGCCGGCACGGTGATGCTTCCTTCTGCGTATGCCTCAAGCTGCGTAACACCCGTGCCTCCGAGCAGGTCCGGGCGCAGAGAGCTCACGAATCCGCTCGGCAGAGGGTCAATCGAGGGATCGAACGCACCGCCCGAGGGCCCGGTGAGACTCGCGAGCACCGCGCCCGAAGCAAAGGTGAGCCCCTGGAGCACCGAGTCAGTGGCGGTCGTCAGTTGGCTATCAGTCGCGCCCGCCGCTGTTTGCGGCTGACCGAGGATCAGCTCCCCGCCAAGTGGCACCTGATCTGCGTAGCGATACAGCTCGCCTGCGGGTATGTCGCTGATGGGCGTGGGAGGGTTGACCTGAAGAGGTCCGCGGACCGCGCTGCCTTCGATGTTGCCGTCGAGCACGAAGGCCGGAGCGACGATGCTCACCGTGCCCGCGTCCATTCCCTGCACGTACGCCGGCTGATAGGTGCCCTCGGGGTTGTAACCCGGGAGGGTGAAGTAGGCGGTGCTGCCCCAGTGCGGGTCGCTCTGATCGATCGAGTCGAGCGTGCCGACGTATGGCATGGTCTCTGGGGCGGCCGCGATCGGATAAAGCTGCCCGTTGGCACCGACGAGTATGGACGATTTGACGTAGCCGGCCTGCCAGTCGATCTGTCCGCCCGAGACATTGAGGGTGGCCCCGGGGCTGACGATCACCGAGCCCGAGGAATTCAGCGCGATCGACCCTCCGGTCAAGCTGCGCTGAAACACGTCCTGCTGAATCGCCGCGACGTCCCCGGAAAGATCGGCCATCGGCGTGCCGACCCAGCTCGTCCCATCGCTCGTGACGCCGTGCTGACGGATGTCAACATATACCGTCTGCCCGAGCATCGGCCCGTTGCGCTGCTGCGGCGAGTCCGCGAGCTCGACGCCGTTGAGCTCGACGGCGAGCGAGTTGAGCGCGACCGACTGCGAGACCACGTCACCCGACACATCGATGGTGCTGTTCGGCGCGAGCCAGATGCGGGACGAGTCGGGCTGCAAGGACGCGCTGATGAGATTCGACTGCGGGCTATTGGGGTTGACCAGGGAGCCGCCCAACGCGTTCAAGGTCACATTGCCGTGCGGCGCGACGATGCTCGCGCCGTCGAGCATCTCGATCTCGCCACCGTCGAGCTCGACGTCCGATTGCGGCTGGGCGGTCGCATCCACAGTGGTCTGGGAGGTGCTGCCCTGCAGGGCGACGTCGGTCGAGCTGCCGGCGCCCAAGACGAGAGTACCCGACTGGTATCCCGTAAGCGACTGCACCGTGTTGCCGGAGCCGGTAGTCGGCAGTGACGTGGCGGTGGTTGCCTGCGCCTCGAGCTGGATCGAACCGTTGCTCTCGATGGTGGTCGTTGCCGATACACGCCCCAACTGATTCACCGCGAGGCCGGCGAGTGTCACGTCCCCCGCGGTCGAGATGATCTCGCCTTGGGTGCCGTTGGTGACGGTGCCATTGCCGCCAACCTCGATCAGCAGACCCCGCACCTGCGACGAGGTGTTTAGCGGCGTGGACAGGAATATTCGCTGCCCGGCACCCAGGATGGCCTGTCCGGTCGGTGCCTGGATCGTGCCCTCGTTCGTCACGGTCGGCGCGAAAATGAGCACTTCGCCGCCGTTGGAGGTGATGCTGGCGCCCGACTGGATGTCGATCACGCCGAGGTTCTGAATCGGGTTGCCGTTGGCGTCGACCGCCTCGAAGGCCGGAGACCCGTCCTGTATCGCCCCGGCAATGCCGTTCGTGATGGCGGCCTGTGAAATGGCGAGCGACGAGGCGACCAAGCTCCCGACGTTGACCACCGAGTTGGGCCCGAAGATCAGGCCGTTCGGGTTGAGCAGGTAAACCTGTCCATTCGCGGTGAGCGTGCCGAAGATCTGGCTGGGATTGGCCTCGAAGATCTGGTTCAAGGCGACAGAATTCGCGGACGGCTGGATGAAATTGACGGTGTGGCCCGCGGCGACGTCGAAGTTCTGCCAGTTGAGCGTCGCCGTGGACGAGGTCTGAGTGATGTTCATGCGGCTGCCGCTCTCGGCGAGAGACGCGCTGCCGCTCGTGACCCAGGAGCTAACCGCTCCGCACGCCGCGCCCGCGCACGGCACGGGCAAGGGCGGTGGCGCGGCAGCCACCGCGCCACAGACGGAGATGCTGCAGAGGGCCAACAGCTTGTTGCCGGGCGCGCGAGCGTGGTTTTCCGGTTGTATCCGCGTCAGCTTTTGGTTTGGCATAACGCTCTCCTAATATCCATACAGTACCGAGAAGTCCACGCGCCCGTCGTTACGATGTGTACCGCCCGCGGTCAGGAGCGGGATGGCCCAGAGAAGGTCCGCATTGAAGCCGGGCGTGATCGTCTCGTGAAATCCGACGCCGTAGCTTTCGAGGTCGCTTCGTACGAGGCCGGAAACGATCTCGCTGGTCAGCGGGTCCTCGATCATGCCAATTCCGCGGTCGTAGAAGACATACCCGAAAAGGTGCGAGCGCCGGAGCGTCCATTCGGGTGAATGCAGCTCCAGGCTCCCCGTGACCCCGCTGTCGACGAGCTCTGCGGACTCGAGGTAGCCGCGCACCGAGTCCATGCCGCCGATACTGAACTGCTCATTGTTGACGAGCGGTTGCTCGGCATACTGAAACGACAGTTTGCTCGTCAGATCCAGACCCCGCCAGAACTGCCAGTCGAGGTTGCCATTGCCATGCAGATAGGAATAGCTTGGGATGGCGTCGTAGCGCTTGTATTCGAACTCGGCGTCGTTGTTCGTGCCGAACTCGCGGACCGCGAAGTCGACTCCGACCGTCCCGGAAAGCCCGAGGCGCGGCCTGATCCGGGCAGCCGAGAGCTGCGCCGACCAGAGGATGTAATGGATGGGGGTGGAGTTGGCAGCGACGGAGGTCGTCTCGATGTTCTGCCCGAAATCCTTGTAGTCGACGCCGAAGGTCACGTTGGCGATGGTTCCGGGCTCGCTCAGGAGCGAGCGCGTGAGGCGGCCACCGACGATCTTGCCGTTGCCGATCACGGCGAGGGCGCCGATCGCCGCCACGTTGCTGTCAGAGCGGATGCCGTAGGTGGACCAGCTCCAGTCGGTATCCGGCACGAGACCCCCGTAATTCAAGACCCAGAGCTTCACCTCGTTCGAGTCGGCGGGCGCGGTCTGATACTGCAGCGAGAGCGTCTGGTAGTCCTGAAACAGATCGTCGTAGCTGAGCGTGCCCGTCATGCGGATGTGCGAGGTGTCGCTGGTGTAGCGGTTGTCCACCTGCAGCGAGGCATGTACCGGAATGCGGTCCTTCACTTTGAGATCCACGGACACGGTGCCCGGCTGGCTTCCCGGCACGAGCAGCGGCGTGACCTGTCGGTCCGGCGCCTCGCTCGCCAGCTTCGCAAGCTGCGCCTGCAGGGCTGGGAAGCTCGGCACGGTGCCCGGCTTGATCGCCGGCAGCTCTGAGAGGATCCGGCCTTCGGAATAGTAGCGGGCACCCGAGATACGGACCCGGTCGACATAACCTTCTGTGACTTTTAGGCGAACAATGCCCGAATCGACCGTCTGCGGCGGAATATCCACCAGCACCGTTCCGTAGCCTGCCTTCCGATACGCGGCGACGAGTGCCGCACGCGCTCCCTCGACGTCACGGATGGTCTTGTCAGGGCCGAGGAAGGGATAGACGGCCGCCTCCACTTTCATCTGATCCAGCGCATGGCTTCCCAGCACCAGGAACTCATAAACATCGAAGGTTTGTGCGCCAGGAGGGCTCGACGCAGGAGTGGTGGCGGCCCGTGCTGCGGGGCCGACGCCGGCCGCGAGCACGAGGCTGGGCACCAGGGCGACAAGGGCGCGTTGTAGCGATCGAGAGTCCGGTCTCATGCCTGAGTGGTCGCAATCAGGTTCTTTTAACACAGGCGGGCGACCGCCGCCGCAAGGCAGCGATCGCCCGGAAGGGAGGGAGGAAGGCGAACCTTCCTCCCTCGATCTACCCTTTCTACTACTCTAGGAGCGAAGATGAGATTCTCGACAGCCTCCTCACTGAATGCTCGTCGGGTCCCAGGCCGGCGTAGTCGAAACGCTCGTGAAACCAATGGGGAACGGCGGCTGGCAGTTGTCGCCCGTGGTGTCACGCAGGTATTCGTTCACCGGGGCGGCGCGGAACGTCGCCTGCGTTTCGCTCGGGGTAGGCGGAGTCACCGAGGTGCTCGGAATAGCCAGGAGACCGCCGTCGAGCGTCGGATTGGACCGTTCTAGCCCCAGGTCGATCGCGGCAGCAGTATCAGGGCCGATCTGCGTGGCGGCAGCGGTAAAGAACTTCAGCAGAGTCAGCTCATTACCGGTCGGGAGGTTGGCCCCAGAGGTCGCGTAGTAAAACGCCGACTGCGCCCAGAAGTCATACTTGCCCGCCGCGATGTTCTCGTTGGACGGAGCAACACCGTCGATCCGGATGAACCGCCAGTCCGCCTTGGACTGCAGGCTGTTGGCGACTGCGACCGTACCCCACGCCTGGTCCGTGCTGGAAAGGCTGACGGCGAACTGACCTTGCTCGTCATGCCCCTCCATGCACGCGAGGTCGTCGCCCTGGCCGTTCCCTGCGAAGACTTCGTCGCTGCCATAGGTCGCGGCGCTCCAAGTGCAGCCGCTCGCGGCGCAGCTAGCGGTGGTGGGGGTCGAGAACTTCTTCGGCGATCCAATGCAGTCTTGGCCGGCGAAGAAGATCTGAGCGGTATTCTGAGTGCCGGAGGACTGGCCGCGCTCGCAGAAGTAGACGGTCGTATTGTGCGGTGTCACCGCGACTGACGCCTGCGTGCCCGCCTGGCAATCCGTCCCAGTGGAGTTCTGCGTGCCGTCATAGCAAACGTGGGTCGTCCCACTCAGGCCGCTGTTGCCGAAGTGCACCGACTGCGCACCCACGCTGCTCCCCGATCCGTTCCCGTACACGTGCGTCCAGTCGGTGATGAAACCGTTGAACAAGCCGGCGAGCTGCACGCGGCTCAGAGTCGGCATGTCGGCAAGTGCGTTGTCCTCGGTGAGGCCCTCGGCGCCTTGCAGCGCGTGATACGCACCGAGTGATAGGGTGACACCGAAGGGCGTGTCGACCGAAGAACCGGCGCCAGCGGGCGCTGTCAGACCGAAGATGCTCGCTTCGACGTCGGCATAGCCCAAGGCCGAGTACGGCCCTGTGGTGGCAGTGCTGGTGACAATCGGATAGGTGGTGTCGCAGGTCACCGGGAAATAAGGAAGGAATCCCGCTTGGGTTACCGGGGCCGCTGCAGGGACGCAGTTCGTATCGAAGTTGGCCGCGGTGACGTTCGGGTAGCCGACGAAGTTGCTGGTCGGTGCGGAGATCGGCAGGATGCCGTTCTTCGATCCCGCATTGTTCTCCTTGATGATCGCGATCGCCGTGCCTGCCGGCAATCCGGTGGCGGCGGCCGCGTCGCAGGATACCGCGTTGAACTGGCCGCCCGATTCGGTTCCGGTGTACACGACCGGAGTTCCCGCAGTCTTGTCGCAAAGCGGCTTGGTCGCGTTGATCATGTAATCGAGCAGCGCCGGAGTGATGGCGGTCGAGCCCGAGATGTAGAGGATGTTCCCGGCCGGGACCGTGCCGATCTGGACGGCAGCGGGCGCGGCGGCTTGTGCGGCCGCGGCCGCGCCCAGTGCGAGCGCGGCGGTGACCGCCTGACTGACTTTCGAATTCAACATTTCATATTCCTCTGAATTGAGTCAAATGGGGTTGCGTTGTGCCGGCGGAGCCGGCTCAGGACGCCTCGGCGCCGCGGCGGCGGCTGACGGCCAGCAACCCGAGCAGGCCGGAAATCAGGAGCCAGCCCGCGGGCGGCAGCGGAACGGGGGACGCGCCTCCTGCGTTGTAGGTGAGCAGGCCATCGGCGCTGAGAAGGAACGTGCCCAGCCCACCGTCGGCGCCCACGCCTGTGGCTGAGGCATCCGAGGCTGCGTGATTGGTAGTAGCAACGTAGTACACCAGATTCAGAGCGCTACCGGCCGTGGCCGTGGTGACACCGGTCAGCTCCTGAACTTGGAAATCGTAGCCCGGTGAGCTCGTGTTGACCGCATACCAGCTGTTTCCGCCGGGGCCCGTCGTCGTGCCATTGAAGGACGTCGTGGTGCCGGGGAGGTAACTCGCGAGGTAGCTGGTGATCGAGCCCTCGACGCCGATCGCGCTGTTAACCAAGTCGCCGTTCGCGACGTCTGTTGGTATGGCAGTGCCGGGAGTCAGGCTGAGGTAGGCGCTGTTGCCCAGAAAGGTGCTGCCGCTGACGTCACTGCCGGCGAACACCTGGTAGTCGTACGTGCCGCTGCCAAGCAGCGTCGACAGGTTGCCGCCATCGACGTTCCAGCTGGTGCTGTAGCCTGCGGTATCGAACGTCGTGCCGAGCTGGCTATAGGTGCCCGCGCCGATGCTTCCCAGATCTTCGACGTAGGACGCGTCGGTAGTGGTGTTCCATACCGCCACGAACAGATCCGACGGCCCCTGCGTGGGATTGGTGGCCGCGAAGGCGCCCGCGCTTGTGCCGACGGCTGCGACGGCCATGAGGGCCATCGAAACTGCCTTAGATATCTTCATACTCGCTAATCTCCCAATGATGGTTGAAGTGCTTGTTGCCCTCGCCCAGGCCTCCTCGAGACCCGTTCAGACCGAGAAGCGCTTGACCCGACTTAACGGGCCGCCTCTGCTCGGCGCGGCGATCGACCGAGCGGCTTGCTCCGGTCCGAATTAAGTCAGCTATCGCTTCGCGGACGGGAAGGTACGCCAGAGCCTGTGACAGACGCTTTACAGGACTGTGAAATGTCTCACGATCGCCGGAGGGTCGGTCCTGCGCAGGTCTTGGCAAGAGATGCGAGTTGGTGCTAGACGATCGATCTCGGATGTCACTCGCAATGCAGATGAAGGTCGAACGTCATACAGTCGTCAGCGCAGCTCCTGTGCCACACTGCAGCAACAATCCGGCGGCAAGCTAATGGGCTTATCGGCTCATTTGGTGCGGAATGCGCGGCGCCGCGGACGTTCGGGGGATTTCGCTGAAAGCGATTGACTTTGCTGCGCGCCTGCCGCGCATGCGCAGCGTGCTCTCCCCGGCACGGGCCTCGAAGGTGATCACCGGCGTACTGGCGGTCGGGCTCGCCGCCGCCGCCGTACACGAGGGACTCGATATCCGGTGGGCACTGCGCGCCTACGCACTGGCCGCGTCCTCTGATCACGGGAGCCTGAGTACACGATCAAATGAGTCCGCCGCTCGATCGCCGACGCTCCAGACCGTGATGAACGCGCACCTTTTCGGACTGGCACCCGCGGCCGAGGGACGACTGGCCGCGGCGCAACGCGACACCACGCTCGTCCTGACGGGTACGATCGCCACGCGCCAGCCCTCGAGCGGTCTCGCCATCATCGGCGCCAGCCCTGAAACCGCTCGTGTCCACCCCGTCGGCGACTCATTGGCGAGCGGCGTGGTGCTGCGCGCCGTGTATCGCGACCACGTGATCGTGGAGCGGTCCGGACAGCTCAGCGCAGTGTTCTTCCCGCGCAGTGGAAAGGCCGCGCTCGCCGCCGCCGCCCTGCCCTACGCATCCGCGACACGCCGTGCGCGGAGCAATCCGGACGATGTAGATAGCGAAGAATTGCAACGCCAGCACATCGAAGACGCGGTCGAAGCGGAGAGCGAGCGCACGGCCGCCTTCGTGCGCCAGCAGCCGTTCTACTCGGACGGCCAATTGCGGGGCATCGCGCTCGAGCCCGGGAGCGATCCCGCGATGCTCGCGCGGCTCGGAATCAAGTCTGGCGACGTGCTGGAATTCGTCGACGGGTCGCCCATCGCCGATCCGGATCGGCTCGACTGGCTGCGGCAGCGGCTGCAGAGCGGTCAGCCCGTCGACTTGTCAGTGATCCGTCCCGGTTCCGGAGAGGTCGAGGTGAAGATCCCCGGCGGCGCGGTGACCGGCATGATCGAGAACTGAGGTCCTGCCGAAACATGAGCACCGCGCCCGTAATCGTCGCAGACATCGAGCATCTGATCGAGACCGGCCTCCAGGCCCAGCGCACTGGAGACCAGTCAAAGGCCGCGCAATGCTACGAGCGGGTGCTCGCCGTGGCACCCGCGAGCTTCGACGCCCTGCAGCTGCTCGGACTGCTCAGGCTTCAGACCGGGCAGGAGACAGTTGGCATCGCGCTGCTCGAGCGGGCAGTTGCCATCGACCCGCGTCAGATCTGCGCCCTGAATAATCTCGCCAACGCGCTGCGGGAGGTCGGCCGGATGCGGGAAGCGGTCCACACCTACGCGCGGGCGCTGGCCGTGGAGCCGGAAAACGTCGCCGTGCTGACCAACCTCGCGCTCACTCTGCTGCGTCTCGGTGAGTATCGCTTTGCCGGGCGCTGCATCGATCGCGCGATCGCGAAGGAGCCCGACAACCCGCAACTCCTCCTGGCGCTCGGGCATCTGATGCAGTGCACACGCCGTCCCCAAGAGGCTGCGATGGCCTTTCGGCGTGCACTCGAGCTCGGCGTTTCCGGGGCGGACACGAGGATGCTCCTCGGGCTCGCGCTGCAGAATGTCGGCGAGCATGTGCAGGCGCACGAGCAATTCGCGGTTGCGGAGAAGCTGACGCCCACCCAGGCTTTGCGCGGGTTCCGGGCCTCCGCAGCGCTACCTTTCTGTCACTGGGACCGCTTCGCCGAGGATGCGCGGGCTCTCGATAGCGAGGCTGCAAGCCTCGAGCGGTCTCCTACGGAGCCCATGCGGCCGCTGCTGTTTCCGATCTCGGCGGCGCGCCAGCGGGAATACGCGGCGCGCCACGCGGCATATCTGATGTGGACCGCACAAGCGCTGCAGAAGGCAGACTGGACGCCGCCGCAGCGCGCGGGCATGGCGAATCGCCTGCGCATCGGTTATCTCTCGCCCGACTTTCGCGACCACGCGGTCGGCCATCTCGTCGGTCCCGTACTTGCCGGCCACGATCGCCGCCGCTTCGACGTGCACGCATACGGTTGGGGTCCGCCGGACAGCGGAGGCACGCGCGAACGGATCACTGCGTTCTGCGACTGCTTCCATGCGGTTGACGATCTCACCGACGAGGCGCTCCTCGCCCGGCTGCGCGAGGATCGCATCGACATTGCAGTCGACCTGGCAGGCTATACCGCACACAACCGCGCCGCGCTGTTTGCCGCCCGGGTGGCGCCACTGCAGGTCGGTTGGCTGGGCTATCCCGGCACGACGGGCGGCAGGTTCCTTGACTATCTCGTCGCAGATGAGTTCATCATCCCCCGCGCGCACGAGGCGCACTTCACCGAGAGCGTCGTCCGGCTGCCGCATGGCTATCTGGCCTATGACCCGTCCGGTCCAATTGCGACGCCGCTCAGCCGCGCCGAGTACGGTCTGCCCGAGGGCGCCGTGGTGCTCGCCTGCCTGGGTCAGACGCGCAAGATCAACCCGTTGGTCTTCGACCCCTGGATGGCGGTCCTCAGAGAGCAGCCCGACGCTGTGCTGTGGCTTGCGGGCACGTATGCGCCGGCGATGGAAAACCTGCGCCGCGAGGCTGAGGCGCGCGGCATCTCGGGCGAGCGGCTGATATTCGCGCAATTCGCGCCCACCCGCGCCGACTATCTTGCCCGTTACCGCGTGGTCGATCTGACCCTCGACACGTTCCCCTACGGATCGCATACGACGGCGGCGGATGCTCTGTCGGCAGGGTGCCCGATCGTCGCCGTAGCCGGAGAGACCTTCGCATCGAGGGTGAGCGGCTCGATCCTGCGCGCCGCCGGGCTGCCCGAGCTAGTTGCTGGGAGCCTCGAGGAGTATCGCACCCTCGTGCTCGACCTGACCCGGGATGCGGCGCGGCGTGAGCGGCTGCGCGCCCGGCTGGAAGCTCTCCGAGCGACCAGTCCCCTGTTCGATCCAGACCGGTTCGTACGCGCGCTCGAGCAGGCGTATATCACCATGTGGCAACGTTACGAGCGCGGCGAGCCTCCAGCAACATTCGAAGTACCTGACGAAGAAGGGTGATACTGATGAAATCGACGCATACACGCAGGCGCGTGGCATTCACCGTTGCGGCCACGGCGGGATTCCTGTGCGCCGGAGCGCCTTGGCACCTCGCACGAGCGGCGGGCGAGGTCGTGGCGCAAGGCGGCTCCATCCAGCTGGGCGCGAGCGACGTGCAGGCCCTCATCGCGAGCCTTCCGCAAGCGCAGCGCGCCGCCGCGGTGGCGAGCCCGGGCTCGCTCGAACAGGTCGTCCGCGCCGACATCATCCAGCGCTCCGTGCTGGCCGACGCGCAGGCGCAGAATTTCGGGCACGACCCCGCGACCGAGAAAGCGTTGCAGCAGCTCGACGACGAGGCGCTCACCCGTTTGTGGATCGCTCACGAGGCAGCGGTCCCTGCCGGCTATCCCACCGAGAGCGACGTCCAGGCCGCATACGATCTGCTCAAGCAGCGCGCCCCATATGAATATCACTTGGCGCAGATCTTCGTCTCGGCGCCCGACGGCGCCGATGCCGACAAGCTCGATGCCGCATTCAGCAAGGTTGCCGAGATACGCAAGGATCTCGCCTCCCAGGATTTCGCACAGGTGGCGCGGCAGCTGTCGGAGGAGCCCGCGAGCGCCCCCAAGGGCGGTGATCTCGGCTTCCTGCCGGCGACACAGCTGCTGCCGGCCGTGCTGACTGCCGTGCAGTCTCTTGCGCCGGGCGAAACCGTGGGGCCGATCAAGACCGCCGACGGCCTCCACTTCCTCAAGCTGATCGAGCGCAAGCAGATCGCCGTACCGGCGCTTCCCCTGGTTCACGACCGCGTCGTGGCGGCGCTGCGCGCCCGCAAGCAAGCGGAGCTCGAGCAGACCTATCTTCGTGGGCTCGACGCCAAGCTCGACATCACCGTGGACCAGATCGAGCTCGCGAAGCTGCAGCAGAGCCTGAAATGACATGTCCAGCGCTCAAGCCCGGACGAGGCGCGACATTGTCGTATTCACGTTGCACAAATCGGCGTCCATGTTCATTCACCGCCAGTGCGAGCTGCTCTGCGGCCTCGCCGGCATCGCCTATCACTCGCCCAATGTAGCCGGCAGCGGACTCGATGCCCGGCGGTTGCTCACCGACCGGGAGGTCTGGAGCAGACACCATGGATGCTTCGCGCCGGTACGCTTCTTCGTGGAGATACCACGGCTCGAGTCGTACGAGGTCATCCTGCACCTGCGGGATCCGCGCGACGTGCTGGTGTCGATGTTCTACTCCTACTGCTACATCCATCAGGGAGAGATCGCCCCGAACACCGGCTATCGCCGCGCGGCGGCTGAGCGCGGAATCGACACCTTCGTCCTCGACCAGGCCACCACGGGCGGTCTCAACTACCCGGGCGACTATGGGACGGGAGGGCACGTGCAGGACCTCGTGGGGCCCCTGCCGGAGCGGTATCGTGCCTACATCGACCGGCTGCTCAGCAAGCCCAACGTCACGCTCGTCAGATACGAGCGCATGGTCGCCGACTACCGCGGGTGGCTGCAGGATTTCATCCGGCCGTTTCACCTCGACGAGCCGCAGCAGGTGATCGAGGAACTCGTGGCGCAGGCGCCGGCCTTATTTCCCAAACGATCCTTCGACGCCGTGCATCACGTCCGTCACGTCACACCGGGCGACTACAAGTCAAAGCTGCGGCCGGCCACGATCGCCCGATTGGACGAGATCTTCTCGGACGTCCTCGACGCGCTGGGTTATCCGAAGCACCCCGGATGACCGCGATCACGCCAGACTCGCAGCGCCAGAAGTGACAGGAGCGCCAGGATCGAGGCGATATCGAAGGATCCGCCACCTCCCGACTTGCCGCTGGAGGACGGCGCGGTAACGGTGACCATTGCCGAAGCGCTCGCAGTGCCCCCGCCTCCCGTGCAACTCAGTGAGAACGTTGTAGTCGCCGTCAGAGCGGACGTTGTGACGGTCCCGCCGCTCGGGCTCTCGCTGCCGGACCATCCTGAGCCTCCGGAGGCGGTACAGCTCGTGGCATTCTGGCTCGACCAAGTGAGGGTCACGGTGCCGCCAGAGGTCACTGACGTCTCACTGGGAGTCAGCGTAACCACCGGAACCGGCGTCACCGTCAGAGCATAAGTACCGGCTGTGGCCGGTGAGGCGGGCTGCGCCAGCACGTTCACGAAGTACGAGGTACCCGGGGAGGCGGTAAAGGAGAATGTGCCTGTAATGGGTGTCGAAGAGCCCGAAGAGCCCGCACTGGCGATGATCGTCCCCGCGACGGTCGTGCCGGTCGTCACGGCCGCTTCCAGCGTGGCGAGCGACGAAGGAAATTGAATGTCGGTAGCCGTCACGCCGAGGTTCTGCTGCGCTGACACCGTCAGCGGGATCATCTTGAATCCAGCGCCGACGCCCTGCGTGGTGTCGAACGCCGAGGTGGCACCGCTCGTCGAACTGACATCCAGCCCAAAGATGCCACCGCTGCCCGTGGCCTGCGCGAACGCAAGGAGGGCCATCTGTCCCTTGGCGGGGCTCACGGTGAGACTGCCCGCCGCCAGGGCCGGTGTCGCGAGCAACGTCCCGTTCTGCTCCGCCGCGAACTGCACCGACGTCAACGTAGAGGGAAATTTGAAATCCGTCAGCGTGACATTGTAAGCGCCGGCTGCCGTTATATTGGCATCGAAGCTGTACGGCTCGAGCGGGCTGCCCGTCGCACTTACCGCGAGCGCGTCATCGAAGACAGACGTCGTACCCTGGGTCAGCACGACGGCATAGCTGCCCACCGTGGACGCCGTGCTCGGCGTGGCGTAGCCGAAGACCTGGTAGCTTCCGGCAGTCGCGGTGAAAGATCCGCTCGCTGTGGTGGGGACCGAAGTAGAGATCTCGGGATACGTGCCTGTCACGGACTGGCCGCTGCTGTTGATGACGGCTACACCTGCAGCGTTCAACGCCTGCGGGAACTGCAGGTCATTGAGGGTAATGGTCGTGCTGCCGGCGCCCAGGTTGAGGACACCCTCCGGGGCCACACTCGGTTGCAGCAACGTGACGCCACCTATCGGTACGACGTTCGTGCCGTAAAAGGATGCCGCGCCTGCGGGGGGCATCAGGGAGACGCTGAAGAGTCCTCCGGCCGCGGCAGAGCCCTCCTGTCCGATCGCCAGAATCGCGCAGCTGTCGCCCGCGGCGAGCGTGATTTGGGCGGAGCCCGCGGCATTCAGCGTCGTGCCCTGACCACTCGTGTTATCGGCCAAGAGCAGAATGACATTCTGCAGGCTCGCCGGAAACTGCAGGTCCGTCAGAGTCACCGTGTACGTGCCCGAGACGGGCGCCGTGAACGTATTATCGACAGTGCCGACGCTGGTCGACTGCTGCTGAGGAGGATTCTCGATGGCATCGATGAAGCTGTACAGCTTGGTGCCATCCGAAGCCGTCACATCTTCCTCGATCGGGCCCGACCCGAGGGTGGTGCCTGGCGTCCCTATGACATGCAGTATATACGTCGCATTCGCCGTTGCAGAGATCGTGATGCTCCCCGTGCTGGTCAGTATCTGCGGTGCGCCGACGATCGCGCTGCCCTCGGTTACCGCCATCTCGACCGATGCGAGAGGAGCAGGCGGCGTGAGCGCGGCGCCGAGATCGCTGAGCGTCACTTTGTAAGTACCGGCTGTGGTGATCGTAAATTCATGCTCCACGGCCGGGGGTGAGCCGGATGTGGTGACCGTATGCACGTCGTTCACCAACGGCGTTTGCGCAAGCGCTGCGCTCGTGGCGGCAAGCGCCGCCGTCAGCAGAAGGGCGTGGGCGGCCCGCCTGGCAGTCGCACTCGGGTTCATGATCATGTTGTCTCCCCTGATGGTCTCAGCCCGCGCGCCGCGGGACTTTGAGGCTCGCCAGCGTCGCGCGGGCCTCGTCCGCGCCTGTGAAGCTCGCCGCGCCGGCGAGCGCCGCCTCGAGATCCTCGCGGGCCTGCGCCCGCTCGCCGAGCGCGAGCTCGGTCATCCCGAGATGGAAGCGGATGATGTTTGATTGCGGCGCCTGCGCGGCCGCACGCTGCAGCGCCGACAAGGCGGCGCCATAATCGGCGCAGCGGTAGCGGACCCAGCCGTAGGTATCGAGCAGCGAGGCGACTGGCGACGTCGCGAAGCTCGAAGTCAGCTCGCGAGCGCGCTCCAGGTCGGCGCGATCCCTCCGATAGGTCACGAGCAGCATGGCGAGATTATTGGCCGCCAGCTCGCGGGCGAGCGGCGATGCCGATCCGGACTGGTAGAGAGCCTGGTAATGCCCCATCGCCTCGCCGACGTGACCTTGCTTTTCCTCGAAGCCGGCGACCTCGATGGTCAGCTGCGGCAGCGATGGAGCAACCTTCGAGGCCGCGTCGTAAGCCGCCAGGGCGGCCCGGGTGTCGCCGCGACCCGCATCGAGCCGCGCAAGCGCGACCAGTGGTCGCGGATCATCCGGCGCCTGCTGCGCCGTTGCCTGCAGGAGCGCGGCTGCCTGGTCCGGACGTCGGGTCTGCGCGAGCAGCGCCGCGAGATCCAGGCGGGTCGGGATGTCGGCCGTGTGCGCGCTCATCGCCGAGCGCAGGGTGGCCTCGGCCAGCGCCATGTCACCCTTTGTCTCGTATGCGCGTGTCAGCAGACGCTCGAGCGGCACTGAATCCGGCTCGTCCCGCAGCGCGGCGCGCAGGTCCTCGATGGCGGTTGCCGGATCGTGTTGGCGAAACGCGATATCGGCGCGCAGGACGAGGGCGGCGTCGTCGGTCGGACTCACGGCCAGAACCTGCTCGACGGCGCGCAACGCGAGCGGGTACTTGCCTTGCGCCGCCTCGATGGCGGCTATGCGATCGCGGGAAGCGAGCGCCTTACCGCTGTTGCCGCCGCGGCGAACGATTTGCTGATACGTCGCGATCGCGTCCGCGGGAGCGCCGGCACGCTCCTCGAGCACGGCCAGACCGAAGCGCAGACTGTCATCGTCAGGCTTCTGCGCCAGATACCCGAGCAAGATGCGGCGGCCCTCGGCCGCAGACCTGCTCGCGGCCACGAAGTCGGCCAGCGCGAGTTTGGCGTTGTCATCGTCGGGAAATGCTGTCACGGCGGCATCGAGCACGCGCTGTGCCGCCGGCGGATCTCCCGCTTTGAGGTAGAGATTCGCGAGTCCGAGACGGACCGGTAATTCCCGTGGCCGCAGCGCGACCAGTGCGCTCATCTGCGCCTCTGCCGGCGCAAACTGACCCGAGGCAAGGTAGAGACCGGCAAGCAGCT
>Ga0335073_10000723_pt1 | contig 43039 bp, 38 predicted proteins | sample Lox_Sample_22_FD_207093 | JGI IMG/M metagenome (GOLD analysis project Ga0335073, IMG submission 207093) | Soil microbial communities from Loxahatchee National Wildlife Refuge, Florida, United States - Lox_Sample_2.2 | ecosystem: Environmental > Terrestrial > Soil > Wetlands | place: USA...
ACGCCGGATCTCGCCCACGTCCTCAAGCACGAACTGGCGCACTCCTTCATCAACCAGCTTTCCGCCGGTCGCTGCCCGCAGTGGCTGAATGAAGGCTTGGCCCAGGCTGCTGAACCGCGCCGGGTTTCGAATGGCAGCCGCCTGGCCCAGATGTTTCAGACCCAGCGGGAGATCCCTCTAAACGCGCTGGAAGGCAACTTCATGCGCTTTTCAGGCGCGGAAGCGACCCTGGCCTACGACGAATCCCTCGCCGCTGTTCTCTACATCCAGGATGCCTATGGCACGGATGATCTACGCCGCGTCCTCGAAAAGCTGGGTGAGGGAACTTCCGCCGAAGCCGCGCTCCGCGCTACTATCCATTCCGATTACGCCCAACTCGAGACGGACGTCGGGAAATACCTCGCCAGCAAGTACGGGCAATAGGGGTCGTGGGCCCGCCACTAGGGCCAATCTTCTCCTTTGCCTCGCAGGCCGATCTGTGCTACCTTGCCGCGAAGATATGGGGCTGCTTAATCTGGCCAAACGTAAACCGCCCGCTTTTCGGTGCCCTGTGCATGCTCAGGTACCGGAGCTGCAGCAAGCCGAGCTGGCCGCCGTTTATTACGGCGAGCGTATGGGCGGCGACTTCTACGACTTCATCCGCATCACTCCCAACAAGGTCTTGTTCGGGCTGCTGGATGTCGCCGGACGCCTAGAGGAGAACCATCCTGTCGTTAACGCCGCGCAGCAGACCTTACGTGATCAGGGTGCGCGACTCTTGGCGAAGGGCGATTCCAATGAAGCCGAGAACATGATCGAGCTCTGCCTGCATCTCAACCGCACCATCCTCGAAGCCTCCGGAGGCGTGCATGCTTGCCCAGCTTTTGCCGGATGCTACGACGAAGACCTCGGGACCATCACCTACTTTAATGCCGGACACCCCGCCGGCTTGGTCCGCGACCACACCGGCATCACCGAGCTTCCTGCCACCGGTCTGCCGCTCGGCCTGTTTTCCCATACTACGGTTGATGCTTCCACGGTCGTTTTGCCGCCTGGCTCGTGTCTTCTTTTGGTCTCACGTGGCATCGTCGAAGCCAAATGCAGTGGCGAAGACTTCGGCTTGGAGCAAGTGAAGGTAGGGTTTGAGCAATGGGGAGCAGGGAGCGCAAAAGAACTTTGCACCTGCATCCTTAGCCGTGTTCAAGACTTCATGCATACCCCTCCCACCCACAATGATGTTACGGCTCTGGCATTGGTCCGCGGCAGCACAAGGGAGCTGCGTGTGGCCAGCGCCTAACCTGGACTTTCGCGTCCATTGCTAGCCGCCCCTAGCTCCCAAGAGTTAAAATCTAACTAAACCAAGTTCCCGGTTCTGTCTATGCGAAAACTCTGTTCTATCCTGCTCCCGGCCTTATTCGTCACTCTTCCTTCCGTTTTTGCCGCTGACACAGTGGTCGAAGAAATTGTCGCGCGCGTGAATAACCAGATCATCACCCGCACCGAGTACTTTCGCAGCAAAGAAGAACTCCGCAAAGAAGCCATGCAGCAGGATCCGGTCAACGCCGAGAAGCTCATTGCCGAGAAGGACAAAGATGTTCTCCGTGACTTGATCGATCAACAATTGCTGATCGAAAAAGGCAAAGACCTGGGCATTACGGCAGAGACCGAACTCGTCAAGAAACTTGATGAAATGCGCAAGCAGATGAACCTGGAGACCATGGACGACCTCGAAAAAGCGGCCGAGGCCCAGGGCGTCTCCTACGAAGACTTTAAGCAGAACCTGCGAAATCAGATCATCACCCAGCAGGTCATCGGCAAGGAAGTCGGTTCGCGGTTAAACATCAGCAAGGAAGACGAGCAGGCATTCTACGACCAGCACAAAGACGAATTCGCGCAGCCGGAAGAGATTCGCTTGAGCGAAATTCTGATCTCAACCGAGAAAAAGCCCAACGATCCTCGCGATGAAAGCCAGATCCTGTCCGATGCCCAGGCCAAAGCGGATGGCATTTTGAAACAGATCAAAGAGGGCGCTAAGTTTGAAGACGTGGCGAAAAAAGAGTCTCAGGGGCCCGGAGCCGCTGACGGTGGCGATCTGGGACAGTTCAAGCGTGGCGTACTTGCCAAAGAACTCGAAGAGAAGACCTTTGCCATGAAGGCGGGCGACGTCTCCGATGTCATTCGTACCAAACAGGGGTTCATCATCCTGAAAGTCACGCAACACCAGGAAGCCGGCATTCCTCCTCTGAGCCAGGTTGAAGGCCGTGTAACCGACATGGTCTACATGAAAAAAGTGCAGCCTGCGCTGCGCGAATATCTCACCAAACTGCGCGAGGATGCCTTCATCGAAATCAAGCCCGGCTACGAGGACTCCGGTGCCAGCCCGAATGAGACCAGGCCCGTCGAAGTCGCCACCAAGGACGACAAGGCCAAACCGCTAAAAAAGAAGAAAAAACTGGGCCTTTTTTAAGGTAAGCTGAGGAACGCAGAGGCGTCGTTGGGGAGCCCCCGGCTCGCTTTTTGCCACCAATCAGCGATGAAGGAATTCTTTTTATCTGCGTGCTGTGAGCACGAAAACAAGATCATCACTTCCGCCTTCGTGGTGACCTCAAAGCAAGTCAAGCCGAAAAAGAGCGGCGAACCTTATCTGGCGCTGACTCTCGGCGACCGCACTGGCCAGATCGAAGCCAAAATGTGGGACAACGTCGAGGACGCCATCGACGCCTTCGAGCAGGAAGATGTAATCAAAGTCAAAGGCTTGCTCAACAAGTATAAGAACCGCTTCCAGATCACCATTCACAAGCTGCGCAAACTAGGGGAGTCGGAAATCGACTTTGCCGATTACCTTCCTAAAACCACCAAAGACGTCGGCGAACTCTGGCGCACCCTCGCCGGCTTTGTCGCTACTTTTCAAAACCCTCACCTCAAAGCGCTGGTCGAATCTTTCATGGCCGACCCGGAGGTCGCGGAGGCCTACCGCAATGCCCCGGCAGCAAAATCCCTGCATCATGCCTACATCGGCGGCCTGCTGGACCATGTCGTCTCGTTGTTTCGTTCCTGCGACCTGCTCTGCCGGAATTATCCCCAGATCAATCGCGATCTGGTCTTGACGGGCGCCTTCCTGCATGACATTGGAAAAATTCACGAGCTGACCTACAACCGCACTTTCTCTTACACTACTCGCGGCCAGTTGCTCGGCCACATGGTCATCGAGCTCGAGATGCTGCAGGCCAAGCTGGCGCAGTTTCCGGATTTCCCTTCCGAGCTAAAGACTCTGATCGAGCACCTCATCATCAGCCATCACGGCGAGTACGAATTCGGCTCGCCCAAGTTGCCCATGTTTGCCGAAGCTCTAATGCTGCATTATCTCGACGATCTCGATTCCAAGCTGGAAAGCATGCGCGCCCATTTCGAGCGCGACTCAGGCACGGAGGGTTGGACCGGCTACAATCCTTCCCTCGGCCGTCCGCTGTTGAACGCGAGAAAGTTTCTGGAGCATACTCCTCAATCCGCGAGATCGGTGTCAGTAGAGTCTGCAGAGGAGCTCGCACCAGCGGAGGCTCAGACTCTGCCCGGCCTGGACTTGAAGACAGAAGAACCTCGTCCAGTCGCAGCCAGCGCGGTCAATAAGACTTAGTACGCTCACTCAGGTTTGCAAAGCGTTCGCCACGGCGTAAGATTGCGTCGCTGGCCGGGTTCGAACAATCATCCCCACGGAGGAAGCTATGAACTCGCGGTTAGTGGCTTTCACACTTGCACTTTCTCTTTCCCTTGCTGTCGGGTGTACTAAGAAGACCGATCAAAACGCCAACCAAACTGCCGACCAAACTGCAGCTAGCAATGCGAACACCCCGGCGCCGGCTGCGGCTCCTGCACCGCCGCCAGCTCCGCTCAAACCGAAGATCGTTACCATTACGGTTCCTAGCGGCACAGTGTTGACAGTGCGGCTCGGGCAACAGCTCGGCTCAAAAATCAGCCAGCCGGGGCAGACTTTCGCTGCTTCCCTGGCCAATGACCTCGCAGTAGACGGAAAAACCGTTATTCCTGCCGGTGCCAATGCCTCCGGCACGGTTGTGGACGCAAAGCCGCTCGGCAAAATCAAGGGAGCCGCAGTTCTGGAATTACAACTGACTTCGATCAGCGTAAATGGCAGTGATCAGGCGATCCAAACTGCGGCCGTCACCAGGTCCGAAAAAGGTAAGGGGAAGCGTACCGCGGTTGGCGCTGGTGGAGGCGCGGCCTTGGGCGGGATTATCGGAGGCCTCGCAGGCGGAGGCAAAGGCGCGGTGATTGGTTTGCTCGCTGGTGGTGGCGCGGGCACCGCGGGAGCGGCTTTTACCGGCAACAAAGAAATCGTGCTTCCGGCGGAATCGGCCTTGAGCTTTACGCTGTCACAACCGCTGACATTTCAGCGCGAAGTAAAGCCATAGATCATTCACTCTGTGAGCCGAAATGCGAGGCAGTTGCCAACGGCTGCCTCGATTTTTCCTGGCTACCGTTTCAATCCCTCCCGCCGCGGTATTACACTGATTAGTCCTAAATAGTGCCTTCATTCGTGGCATTCATCGGAGATTCTCATGGCAACCGCTACCACGCGACTCAATCCGCTCTCTTATCTCACCGATCAACTGAACGATCTCAAGGCCAAGGGCACCCATTTTCGTCTACGCGTCCTCGACGATGAGCAAGCCCCGGTTTGCACTTTCGATGGCAAAAAAGTCATCAATCTCGCTTCCAACAATTACCTCGGCCTGACCACCCATCCGAAACTCCGCGAAGCCGCTCTTGAAGCCACCCGCACGTACGGTGTCGGCTCGGGTGCCGTCCGGACTATCGCCGGCACCATGAAGATCCACATGGAATTGGAAGAAAAGATCGCTCGTTTCAAGAATGTGGAAGCTTGCGTCGTCTTCCAGTCAGGATTTGCCGCTAACGCCGGCACCGTATCGGCAGTGCTCGGCAAAGACGATTTCATCATCTCTGATCAGTTGAACCACGCTTCCATCATCGATGGTGCACGCCTCTCCAAGGCGAAGATTCTCGTCTTTAATCACAAAGACATGCCTCACGCCGAGCAGCAACTCGCCAGCGTCAAGGATCAGCCAGGTAGAAAATTGCTCATCACCGACGGCGTCTTTTCCATGGATGGCGACATCGGCCCACTGCCCGCGCTCTGCGACTTGGCCGAAAAATATGGCGCGATCATGATGGTCGACGACGCTCACGCTTCAGGTGTGTTGGGGCGCAACGGCCGCGGCACCATCGATCACTTCCGCGTGCATGGCCGTGTCGACATACAAGTGGGAACGCTTTCAAAAGCCATCGGCGCGCTCGGCGGATACGTTTGCGGTAGGCGCGACCTGATCGACTTCCTGTATCATCGCGCCCGTCCGTTTCTTTTCTCAACTTCTCATCCGCCGTCCGTGGCTGCAACGTGCATCGCTGCCTTCGATGTCCTCGAGCAAGAACCCGAATTGATCGAAAAGCTTTGGGACAATACACGTTTCTGGAAAAAAGAACTGGGTCTACTCGGATTCAACATCGGCGGCGTAAATACGCCGGCTAGCGAGACTCCCATCACGCCCATCATTATCGGCGACGGCAAGCTGACCATGGACTTCTCGCGCGAACTGTTCAAGGAAGGCGTGATGGGTACCGGCATCGCATTTCCTACCGTTCCCGAGGGCAAAGCTCGCATCCGCACCATCATGACCGCGACCCATACCAAAGATGAGTTGCAGCAAGCGCTCGCCGTGCTGAAACGAGTCGGCAAGAACATGGGGATTCTCGCTTGATGCCGCCAGGAATCACTGCCTGTGCCACATGATTCCACACCTTCTGCGCATCCTGGAGATTATTGCCGCCGCCGCTGCGATTGCCAGCAACTTCTACTTCATTCTGTGCCTTTGGAGCGCCGCACGTTTCCATCGCGGCAGAAAAAGTGACGCCGGTGCCTCGCCGAGTTTTTTTCCGCTGATTTCGATTCTCAAGCCTCTAAAGGGCACCGATCCCGAGATGTATGAGAGCTTCCGCAGCCATTGCCTCCAGGACTATCCCGACTACGAGATTATCTTTGGGGTCAGCGAAACCGACGATCCTGCCATTGCATTAGTTGAGCGATTGAAGGTCGAATTTCCTCAACGGTCAATCCGCCTTGTCATCTGCCGTGACAACCTTGGCCCCAACACCAAAGTCAGCAACCTCATTCAGATGGAGCGCGCGGCGCACTACGATCACCTGATTGTCAGCGACAGTGACATTCGCGTCTCCCAAGATTATCTGCGCCGCGTAATAAGTTCCCTGAGCGACCCTCAAGTCGGCCTTGTCACTTGCCTTTACCGGGGCATCGGCAATTCGACTTTGGGTTCGCGCCTGGAAGCGTTAGGCGTCAGCACGGACTTTTGCCCGGGCGTGCTGGTGGCGCAGCAGATCGAGGGTATCAAGTTCGGACTCGGCGCTACCCTGGCTTTTCGCCGCCGCGAATTGCAGGCCATCGGAGGATTCGAATCCCTAGTCGATTATCTCGCCGACGACTATCAGTTGGGCCGGCGCATCTCGGCACTGGGTCTGAAAGTCGAAATTCCCAACATAATCGTCGAGACATTTCTGGCTCGCTACACCCTATCGAGCTTTTTCGATCATCAGTTACGCTGGGCGCGTACCATCCGTGATTCGCGCTTCGGCGGATACGTGGGCATGGGCATCACCTACGGTTTGCCTTGGGCGATTTTGACCTTGCTCCTCGCCCGTGGCGCGAACTGGGCTTGGGCGTTGCTGGCGATCACCGCAGTCATGCGCGGCGCGGTTGCTCTGAAAGTCGGTCAGGGTATCTTGCAGGATTCTCAGGTGAAACGTTGGTTCGCGCTACTACCGCTCCGCGATGTAATCGCGGTTCTAGTCTGGCTGATTAGCTTCTTTGGCCACTCGATCATCTGGCGCGGGCAACGATTTCGCCTGCAGAAGGGCAAGCTTGTGCGAATTCCGGAGTGACGCCGTCGCTTCAAAGCGCATTCGTGAACTTTACCAGCGCCGCTAGTTTTTCCGCTGCCATTCCTGAATCGATCGCTTTCGCTGCAAGCGGCACAGCCTCTGTGAGATGCTCCGCCCTTCCCGCCGTGACCAACGCCGCCGCGGCATTCAGCAACACCACGTCCCGCCGCGCCGATTTCTTCCCAGCAAGAATCTCACGGATGATCGCGGCATTTTCCTCCGCGTCCCCGCCGGAAATGTCCTGAAGAGAACCGCGGCTCATCCCAAACTCCTCCGGCGTCACTTCGTAGGTCTTCACTTTTCCATCGCGAACCTCGGCTAATCGCGTCGCTCCCGTGATCGTGATCTCATCCAGTCCATCAAGTCCGTGCACCACCATTGCGCGTTTCAAACCTAACATGCTTAGCGCCTCAGCCAATTTCTCCACCAGATCGACTGAGTAAACTCCCACCACTTGCGCCGAAGCATGCGCCGGATTCGTGAGCGGCCCCAGCAGATTAAATACCGTCCGCAGCCGCAACTCTCGCCGCGCCGGCTGCACGTATTTCATGGCCGAGTGCATTGCCGGCGCAAATAAGAACGCCAGCCCGACTTTTTCCAGGCACGCCGCTATCTGCGCCGGCGGCAAATCAATCCTTATGCCGAGGGCTTCCATCACGTCCGCCGAGCCGCACTTCGAAGTCACGCTGCGGTTGCCGTGTTTGGCGACGCGAACGCCCACGCCCGCAGCCACAATTGCGGTTGCAGTTGAAATATTGAATGTTCCACTGGCATCGCCACCGGTGCCGCACGTATCGACTAGGGCGTCGCGCTCCGTGCCGCTCACGTCGACCGTCGAGTCCTCATGAATACGCAACGACGTCGCCTCGGCACGAATTGCCTCCGCAAATCCTACAATCTCCTCGACCGTCTCGCCTTTCATGCTGAGCGCAACCAGCAACGCCGCAATTTGCGCGTCAGTGCATTTTCCCGCGAGAATTTCTGCCATCACGCCTCGCGCTTCCTCGCGCGAAAGCGATTGGCGATGATTCACAAGTCGATGAAGAATGTCAGTGATCATGAGTGACAAAGTTCGGAAACGGCACAACCATGTTAAATTCTCGTTGCAAAGCGACGCAAAGTTTGCCCTAAGCAAAGCCGTTCTATAGAATCAAATGTTTGCTGCCCCCAACTGGAAGCTGCAAGCGGATCCTGCCGAGCTTTAATCAGGAATTCTTTTATGAAAATTCATGAGTATCAAGCCAAAGCAATCTTAAAGAAGTACGGTGTTGCGGTGCCGCGCGGAGAGATGGCGGAAACCCGCGAACAAGCTGAGAAGGCCGCGAAGAATCTTTTCGATTCTGGTGCAACTGGTGTCGTCGTCAAAGCGCAAATCCATGCCGGGGGCCGCGGCAAGGGCGGTGGCGTCAAAATCGCAAAATCCGTCGAAGAGGCTGCCGACCTCGCCGGCAAAATTTTGGGCATGACGCTGGTGACTCATCAAACCGGGCCCGAGGGGCGCGTCGTTCGCCGGCTCTTGATCGAAGAAACCTTACCGATCGAAAAAGAACTCTATCTGGGAATTGTGATCGATCGCGTCGAAGCCAAGCCAGTTTTTATGGCATCCGTCGCAGGTGGCATGGAGATCGAGCAAGTCGCCGCCGAAAATCCTGATGCCATCCTCAAGGAGCACATCGAGCCCGGCATGGGGCTGGAAGCGTTTCAGGCGCGCAAAATTGCCTTCCGTTTAGGCCTCAAGCCGCCACAAATCAGCGAAGCGGTTCGTCTCATGATCGGCTTGTATCGCGCCTTTCAAGATACTGACTCATCACTGATGGAAATCAACCCCTTTGTCAGTTGCAGCGATGGCCGCTTGTTCGCGCTCGACGCCAAAATCAATTTCGATGACAACGCGCTGTTCCGCCATCCGGACATTCGCGAACTCCGCGACATCACTGAAGAGGATCCGCTCGAAGTCGAGGCCTCTAAGTACAACCTGAACTACATCAAGCTCGACGGAAACGTTGGTTGCATGGTCAACGGCGCAGGCCTGGCAATGGCGACCATGGACATCATCAAGTACGCTGGCGGTATGCCGGCAAATTTCCTCGACGTCGGAGGCGGAGCGAACGCCGAGCAAGTCACTCACGCCTTCGAGATTCTGCTCAGCGATAAGAACGTCAAGGCAGTTCTAATCAATATTTTTGGCGGAATTCTTCGCGTCGATACGCTGGCGACCGGCGTGGTCGAAGCCGCTCAGAAAACGCATATTCAGTTGCCGATCGTATTACGGCTGGAAGGCACGAATGTCGAAGCCGGACGCGAAATTCTAAAGCAATCTGGACTGAATTTTATCGTCGCAGAAACGATGAAAGACGCGGCCGAAAAGGTTGTTGCGGCTGCACGGGGCTAGTGTGGTGGGCGATGATCTTGGCGACCTTCGCGGCACTTTTTTGCGGTCTTTGCGGTCAAAAGCTCCCGCCGCGAAGAACGCGGGAATTACCGCGAAGAACACAAAGTTGTACCAATCATAGGCAGGTATTATGAGCATTCTTATTGATAAATCAACGCGAGTCATCGTGCAGGGACTCACCGGCCGCGAGGGCACATTTCACGCTAAGACCTGTGCAGAGTACGGAACCAAAATCGTTGGCGGTGTGACTCCGGGCAAGGGTGGCACCACTCACGAAGGCTGGCCGGTCTTCAACACCGTGCAGGAAGCCGTCGACAAGACCGGCGCCGACGCCTCGATGATCTTTGTCCCGCCGCCCGCTGCTGCCGACGCCATTATGGAAGCGGCCGACGCGGAAATCGAACTGATTGTCTGCATCACCGAGGGCGTGCCGACGCTCGATATGGTCAAGGCTTGGGACTTCCTGCAGGATCGGCGCGCACGCCTGATCGGGCCCAATTGTCCGGGCATCATTTCACCCGGCAAATGCAAAATCGGCATCATGCCGGGGCACATTCATCGGGAAGGCCCGGTCGGAATCGTCTCCCGCTCAGGCACCCTGACTTACGAGGCCGTCTATCAGTTGACCACCCGGAACGTCGGCCAATCCACAGCGATCGGTATTGGCGGCGATCCTATCATCGGCACCAACTTCGTCGACGCGCTCGAGCTCTTCAACCGCGATCCTCAGACCGAAGCCGTAGTCATGATCGGCGAAATTGGCGGCAATGCTGAGGAAACCGCCGCCGACTACATTAAAGCGCGGATGAAAAAGCCCGTCATTGGATTCATCGCCGGGCAGACCGCTCCCCCCGGACGCCGTATGGGTCACGCCGGCGCGATCATTTCCGGAGGCAAGGGAACCGCTGCCGAAAAAATTAAAGCCATGGAAGCTGCAGGAATTCGAGTCGCCAAGTCCCCTGCGGACATTGGCGACATGGTGCTCGCCTCCATGGGCGTAAAGGTCTAGTTAGAGAATTAGCCAGAATTTGCAGGAAAAAGCGAATCGCGAACGACCAACGACCAACGACCAAGGACCCAAACAATCAAACTATGAAGACTCTCCAACGCACCCTGACCATCATCAAACCAGACGCAGTCAAAAAAAACGCGATCGGTGACATCATTGAGCAATTTGAGAAGAACGGCTTCCACATCCTGGCGATGAAGATGCTCGAAATTTCCAAGCATCAAGCAGAACAGTTTTATGCCGTTCACGCCCACCGGCCGTTTTACAGTTCGCTCACGAATTTCATGTCGAGCGGCCCCATCGTAGCGCTCGCCCTCGAAAAGGAAAACGCCATCGCCGACCTGCGTCAGCTTATGGGCGCTACCAATCCGGCCAACGCGGAAGAAGGTACGATTAGAAAAAAGTGGGCCAGCAGCATCGAACAAAACGCCATTCACGGCTCCGATGCCGACGAAACCGCGCGTTTCGAATTAAGCTTCTTCTTTGCGGGATACGAACTAACCCAGTAGCGAGCTTGTCGGGGGATTCCATGCCCTTAGTCCAAATCACAATGCTGACCGGCCGCACGGCTGATCAGAAACGCAAACTCGCAAAGCGCATCACCGATGTCATGGTCGAAGAAGCCGGTGCGCACCGCGAGGCCGTCGTCGTGACCTTTCATGAAGTCTCAAAAGAGAGTTACGCTTCCGGTGGCGTGCTGGTGGCGGACAAACCGAAGTAGGTTTCGGCTCGCCAGCAGCCTATCCTAGCGGCTCGTAAAGATTCCCTTCGATTCGCTCTCCGAGCTTGGGCAGCTCTTTTTTTGCATACTGCAGAAAATGCGGCGCGGCACGATGGGCCTCGAGTGCGGCATCGTCCTTGTATAGCTCATAAATAAAGAACCGTCGCGGCTCCGTTTTGTGCCGATGTACCTGGTACATCACGCAGCCCGGTTCCTTGCGCGACTCTTCGGTCAGCTTGGAAAATATCGCGGCCACTTCATTTTCGTGGCCCATCTTTGCCATCCACGTCACAGCCAGAACGACCATTGCTTGCTCCGTTCTATCTCTTTATCTGCGCCCTGGTCTTCGATCCGGTTAACTCGTGCAGTTTTGCTGTAAAGTCTTCTACGAAAATCGTCTGCTCGCGGCCCGGTCCGGTGGAAACCATGCCGATGCGGGCTCCGCTTTCCTTTTCAACAAACGCCAGATATTCGCGCGCCGCCTTCGGCAACTTCTCCATTTTCGTAATGCCTTCTGTCGAAGTCTTCCAGCCCGGAATTTTCCGATAAACGCATTCAATCTTTCCGAATCCGCTATCTTGCGCTGGGATCTCGTCCACTTTCTTGCCGTCGATCTTGTACCCCACGCATACCGGAATTTCCGCGAACTCGTCGAGCACGTCCAGCTTTGTGACCACAAGCCATGTTATTCCGTTAATCATGCCAGCGTAGCGCAAGAGAGGCAAGTCCAACCATCCGCATCGCCGGGGCCGGCCGGTAACGGCTCCGAACTCATTACCTCGTTTTCTGAGCAAATCTCCCGTCGCATCGAGCAATTCACTCGGAAACGGTCCGCCCCCAACGCGTGTGCAATAAGCCTTTGTGACCCCAATTACGGTATCAATCGCAGTGGGAGCCACGCCCGTCCCGGTCACCGCGCCGCCCGAGGTCGCACTCGAGGAAGTCACGAAAGGATACGTGCCATGATCAATATCGAGCATCGTCCCCTGCGCCCCTTCAAACACGATCGACTCTCCCTTCAGCAGGGCGTCATTTAACAGAAACGCCGTGTCGCAAACGAACGGCGCAATCCGTTCCGAGGCCGCCGCATACTCGGCATACATCTTGTCGGGATCGAGTGGCTCAGAATTGAACAACGCATGTGCAATCATGTTTTTCTCGCGGCAAGCATTCTCGATGTGGGTCTTTAGCAACTCCAAATCCAGCAGGTCTGCCACTCGCAACCCGCGTCGTCCCATCTTGTCTTCATACGCCGGTCCGATTCCGCGCGAGGTTGTTCCAATCTTCACCCGTCCCGGGGCGTTCTCCGCCGCCAGCTCGATCATGCGATGGTAGGGAAGAATTACGTGTGCGCGATTGCTGACAAATAAATTCCCGGCGACTTTCACGCCGGTTGCACCGAGAGCCTCCACTTCCTTGAGAAAGGCCATCGGATCGAAAACCACGCCATTGCCGATCACGCTGCGGCAGCCCGCGCGCAGGATGCCACTCGGCACCAACTGCAGGATGAACTTCTTTCCATTGATGACAACCGTGTGTCCGGCGTTGTGTCCGCCGGCATAGCGCGCGACCACGGAGAAATTCTCCGAGAGCACGTCAACAATCTTGCCCTTGCCCTCATCGCCCCACTGGGCGCCCACGATGACCGCAGTTTTACCGTTTTTCAAAATAGACTCCACAATTCGGGATGCCGCGGCTACCCGGCCGCTTTTGACGGTCGCACACACTCGCGCCCCGTGTTGGAAACGGGCTAATTTACTGAGGATTGAAAGGGCAGAGGTGTACGAAGAATGATAACGTACCCAAGGGGAGACGAGCAATCAGACCCCGGCGACGCCCATGCCTGAACTTCCTGAAGTCGAAACCATCGCCCGCGGCTTGGCAAAGCGCGTCACCGGAGACGTGATTGAGTCCGTCTGGCTGGGCAACAAGCCTGAACCGTTGAAATCCTCGGCCTCTGAAATCGTCAGGACCCTCGAATCCAGCCAGATCACGCGCGTTCGCCGCGTAGGCAAGCACATCGTCATCGATCTGGAAAGGAACGATGGAGCACCGGCGTCCTCGCCCGTTAAGAAATCGAAACGCGCTCTGAAAGATTCGCTTTCGGCAAATGCCTCCCAGTGGATCGTCCATCTCGGCATGACTGGCCGCATGTTAGTCAGCGACCCCGGCGAACCCGTCGAAAAGCACACCCATGCCATCGCCCGGCTTAAGTCTGGCAAGGAACTGCGCTTTGTCGATCCGCGACGCTTCGGCCGGCTGAGCGTCACCCACGGATTTCAAGCTCCGGGTTCCGAGCCGCTCGAAGTCGAACTCGAACGATTCGTCTCTCTATTCAAAGGTCGCAAAACGCCAATCAAAAGTGCGTTGCTGAATCAAAAGCTTCTGAGCGGCGTCGGCAACATTTATGCAGATGAATCGTTGTTTCGGGCGGGTATTCGTCCTCGCCGGCGCGCCGCCTCGCTCACAAAAGAGGACTTGCGTCGCCTTTACCTCGCTGTTCAGGAGGTTCTCAAAGAAGCCATCGCCCTTGGTGGCTCCTCGATTTCCGATTATGTCGACTCCGATGGCGAAGAGGGATTTTTTCAGCTTCAGCATCGCGTCTACGGGCGAGACGGCGAGCCCTGCCTGGTCTGCAAGACACCTATCAAGCGAATCGTCATCGCCGGACGCAGCAGTCATTATTGTCCAAAATGCCAGCGGTAGTCTTGTTTGTCTATACGCCAATAACGATTTAATAAGTTGTCGGCAATCGACATCCAGGAACTCAGGTGTTACTCTTGATTCGTCATGGCCAGCTACTCCATCGGTGTCGATCTTGGCGGCACGAACCTTCGCATCGCTGCCGTCGACGACCAAGGCAAGCTTCTTGAGAAAGTTACCCTCGGCACGCAAGTTGCGCTCGGCCGCGACCGGGTTGTCAACGACATGTGCGCCGCCATCCAACAGGTAGCTGCGAAGCATCGCGACTCCGGCACGTTACTCGGAATTGGCATTGGCGTCCCCGGCATCATCGATATGAAAACCGGCATGGTGCACGAGTCACCGAATCTCCCCGATTGGGCTGACTATCCCGCCCGTGACGAGATTGAGCGACGGCTAAAGACGCGCGTAATCCTCGAAAACGACGCCAACGCTGCCGCACTTGGAGAGAAGTGGCTTGGGGCTGCGCGAGACTTCGAAGACATGGCCATGCTGACGCTCGGCACCGGCGTCGGCGGTGGCCTGGTGCTCGGTGGCCGCGTGTGGCACGGAATGACCGGAATGGCAGGCGAATTTGGCCACATCACGGTCGAGCCCAATGGGGCGCTCTGCGGATGTGGCAATCGCGGCTGCCTCGAAGCCTACGCTTCCGCAACTGCGGTGGTGCGGATGGCTCGCGAAGCTATCGCTGGCGGTGCCGCGGCAGCCTTAGCCCGCGCGGCCAGTAGCGATCCCGAATTCAGCGCAAAGGTTATTTACAACTTGGCGATTCAAGGCGACGAAGAAGCGCGAAGGGTCTTTCGTCAGGTCGGACGGGCGCTGGGAACTGTGCTGTCCGACTTAGTGAACTCGCTGAATCTGCCAATTTATGTAGTGGGCGGGGGAGTCTCGAATGCCTGGGACGCATTCGCCCCATCGATCTTCGACGAACTGCATCTCCGCTCCATGGTCTATGCCGCGACCGCTCCCGATCCCGGGCCGGGCGAAGGAGCATCGGCAAAAGTCAAGCCGAATAGTACGACCAAGACTGTCATCACGAGAGCCTTGCTGGGGAGCGATGCAGGATTATTCGGGGCGGCTCGTTTACCAATGGCGTAACTACTTCACCGTCGCCCGCGCCATCACTCTTCTAAACGCATTCAGGAAGATCTGATTTTGTTCCGGCGTTCCGATCGTGACCCGGATCGCGGTCGGCGCGCCCCACGGGCCCAGCGGTCGAATGATCACGCCTTCCGCCTGCAGTTGTTTGGCAACCGTCGCAGCGTCTTCGTCCAGTTCGAAGTAAATAAAGTTTGCCCACGTCGGTACCACGCGGTACCCGAGTTCCGCGATCCCTTCCATGAGCCGCTGCGATTGTTCGCTGTTATTCCTCACGGCTTTGTCGGTGTGCGCTTTGTCTTCTAACGCCGCGACGGCCGCCGCTTGCGCCACTGAAGAAACCGAGAACGTCGTCCGCATCCGTGCGAAGTAAGTCATCAACTCCGCCGGCCCAACGCCGTATCCCACGCGGACTCCGGCCAGTCCATGCGCCTTCGAAAACGTCCGCAGCACTACCACCTTTCGTCCTTCTTTCACGTAATCCAGCGAATGAGAATAGTCGGTACGGCGCCGCGCGGCGAAATCCTGGGCAAAGTCGTAGTACGCCTCATCAAGGATCACAATCACATGGTCCGGTACACGATCCAGAAAGCGGTCAACTTCCGTTGCCGTCACGATCGTTCCCGTTGGGTTGTTCGGATTGGACAAGTAAATGAGGCGGGTCTTCTCGTCGATCGTGCTGATGATCCGATCCAGGTCGAAGGCGTCGTTACGCATCGGAACCGTGATCAGCTTCCCGCCCGCCGCCTTCGTCGCGATCGGATAAACAATGAAAGACCGCTCGCTGGTAATGGCATTCAGCCCTGGCGAAAGCAGGGTCCGAGCGATGATTCCAAGCAAAGCCGTCGAGCCGGCCGTCGGAACGACTTGTTCCGGCCTCACGCCGTGGTGCTCAGCCAATCGGTCGCGCAATTCGCTGGCGTCGATGTCCGGATAAAAATTGATTTCCCCTAAAACCCCCCGCATCGCTTCGATCGCTTTTGGGGACGGCCCGTAGGGATTCTCGTTCGAAGCCATTTTAATGATGGAGTCCACTTGGCTCTCCTCTAGGGCTTGGCGGCGCGATTTTCCCGGCGTGTACCCGCCCAGGCTGCGCACATGCTCGGGCACAAGCTGGCTGAAGTCGCTCATGAAGGCTTCTTTAATCTTTATCACGTTGTCTCGGATGTGTCATCTTTGGTAGCGAGAGTTACGCTGAAAAAAATCGGGCCGTTTGCAAGAACAATTCCTGCATGCGGCCAGTCTAAGTGCAAGGAGGAAGACAAATGCTTGTACGTCTCATGTGGCTGATGTTATCAACTGCGATAGCCAACACATCTCCTGTTGCAGACGTCTCGCAGGAGCTACGCTTGCGGGATCAGGCTCTGCTCGATGCGTTTGCTCCCGGCGACGTGAAAGTATGGGACCAAGCGCTGGCGGTCAACGCAGTTTACCTCGACGAAAATGGCGTGGTCATGAACCGCGCCGAGTTTCTTGCCCAAATCCAGCCTTTGCCCAAGGGGGCGTCCGGCTCAATACAAATCTCCAAATATTCGGCGGAGGTCTCCGGAGACGTCGCGACGGTAGTACACACCGATGACGAGACCGAGGATTATCATGGCCAACATCTGAATGCGCAATACTTGACCACCGAGACCTGGCAGCGCCAACAGGGAGCCTGGAAGCTACTCTTGGTGCATGCATACGCCGTATTGCACGAACCAAAGGCCATTACTCTGCCGACCGCGGACCTCGACGCCTACGTCGGTCGCTACAGCGCGGCGCCCGATCTGGTTTATACTGTGCAGCGCGACGGAGATCACCTCGTCGGAGGGCGAGAGGGACGTCCTCCTGCTCCACTCCTTGCCGAAGCACGCGATGTTTTCTTCGTGAGTGGCCAGTTGAGAGTACGAAAGATTTTCCAGCGCGACCAGCAGGGAAACATCATCGGCTTCGTAGACCGAAGGGAAGGGGAAGATCTGATCTGGAAACGAATGCGGTGAAATGCTGTTTTTTTTCTATGCCCGGCGTGCCGGCCCGAGCCTTCGTAGCTTCGCCACCTCTTCTGCAGTTAGCTTGCGAAATTCCCCAGGATGCACGTCCAACTGGAGCGGCCCATACTTCACTCGCTTAATTTTTTCCACGTGATGCCCGATCTCCTCAAACATGCGCCGAATCTGCCGATTCTTGCCCTCGATCAGCGTCACTTCATACCAGGGGTTCGCCGCGTCCCGGATGATCTGGATCTTCACTGGCGCCGTCCGCACCCTCTTCCCTCGGTCACCTTGAATAGAAATCCCTTCTCGCAAGCGGTCAAGATTTTCCGCTAAGGGATTGCCCGCCACTTTCACCAGATAAGTTTTCGCCACATGGTTTGCCGCCTTCATCAACCCATGCGCCAAATCGCCATCGTTCGTGAGCAGCAGCAAGCCTTCACTGGCGTAATCAAGCCGCCCCACCGGATAAACTCGCGACCTGACACCCCGCAGCAAATCCATAACTGTGGGTCGTCCTTCCGGATCGTGCACGGTCGTTACATATCCCTTGGGTTTGTTCATCAGCAGGTAGACGTGCCTTTCTGCACCGTGCAGCAGTTTTCCCCGCACCCGAATGTGATCGCGTTCCGGATCGGCTTTGCTGCCCAGTTCCGTGACCATCTGGCCATTCACTGAAACCAAGCCACCTGTAATCAACTCCTCCGCCTTGCGGCGCGAGGCGATTCCGGCAGCAGCAATGATTTTTTGCAGGCGTTCAGCAGGCATGATGGTTTTGAAGCCGGCCTTTGGCAAAACTAAGCCGCAGGATCGTTCTCGCTTGATGCAGCTTGATTCACGACCTCGCCCGTCTCCTGCTCGCTTGTCGGGGTTTCAGAGGTCGGCGCGCTGGAATCCGTCGCCGCCGGCAGCAGATCGCTCTGGAACGATTCCGCCACAAGTTTTTCAAACTCTTCCATGCTGGGCAGTTCGTTCACATCCTTCAGTCCGAACCGCAACAAAAATTCCTTCGTCGTCTTGTAGAGAATCGGCCGGCCAATCACGGCCTTGCGGCCGGCCGTCGTAATGAGCTTGCGGTCCAGCAGCGTCCCGATTACTCCACTCGAATCCACGCCGCGAATTTCACTGATTTCCGGCACGGTGATCGGCTGTTTATAAGCGATCACGGCCAGTGTTTCCAGCGCTGGCAGCGACAACCGGACCGGTGGCTTCAGACTTTTGGCAAAAGCCCGCACCACGTCGTGATGCTCTGGCTTCGTCGACATGCGGTATCCACCGGCAACTTGCCGAATCTCAATCCCATGATCCGGTGCGTAGTGGTCGGCGATCAGTTCTTCCAGTGCCGCTCGCACTTGTAGTTTGAACGCAGTCCCGTCACTCGCCGCTTCGTCTGGAGACGATTCCTTCACCAGTTGCATGATCTGCTCTAACGTGACCGGTGTCTCCGCCGCGTAAACAATCGCTTCGATTTTGGCCTTCAGGCTCATAATCAGCTGTTAGCTCTTCTCCCCTACCTCCAATCATCTCGTACAGCCATTTGCTCTGCCATGACAGCTTCAAATCTTTCGTGCTTCCGGATCAGGATCTCGCCGAACATTCGCTCCTGTCGCAATTGGATCGCCTGCAGCCGCACCAGTTCCAGCAATGCCAGAAACATGCAAACCAAAGCGTGCTGTGAGCTGATATTCCGCAACAGCTGTTTCAACCGGATCGGCCGATCTTCCAATGACAGCCGTCGCCGCAGGTAATCGATCATCTGCCCGACCGTCATGGTCTCTTCACTCACCTGGATCATCGGCCGGTTGCGAAGACGGTCGAGAACCTGCTGAAATGTTTTCACCAGATCGATCGTCTCCACCGCCAATTCGGCTTCAGCTCCCTCGGCTTCGGCAAATTCCTTCATCGCGGGATTCGAATAAACCGCGTCCTCGACCTGCTGTTTCTGCAACAACATCTGCGCTGCTGCTTTGAATTTCTCGTGCTCAATCAGCCGGTTCACCAGCTCTGCACGGGGATCTTCTAGTTCTTCCGACCCAGCCACCGGATCCCGCGGCAACAGCATTTTCGACTTGATGTGAATCAGCACTGCCGCCATGTAGATAAAGTCGGCGGCTACATTCACGTCCAGTTCCCGCAGCTTCTCGACATACGCCAGATATTGCGCCGTGATCTTCGCGATGGGAATATCGTAGATGTCGATGTCCTGCTTGCGAATCAGGTCAAGCAGCAGATCGAGCGGTCCGGTGTAAACGTCGGTGACTGAGACCGCAAAAGGGAAGTCGCTTTCCGGTCTGGCTGCCGTCCGCACCGGCGCCGATCCCGTCTCCACTGGCAAGCCCGTGGTGCCGTCCCGTAATTTTGCCGCTTCACTCATCGCCCGCTATTTGGCTCCTTGCCTTTGTTTCGACGGCTCGTATTCCAGCGACATGCTCATTGCCCCGCGCACCTCGCGCATCGTGGCATCCGCGACCTGCCCGGCTTTCGCCGAGCCAGCCTCCAGAATATCCCACGCCAGCCGCGGATTGTCTTCATATTTCTTGCGCCGCTCCTGCATGGGATTCAGGATGTTAACCAGTGCGTCGGCGGCCCAACCCTTGCACTCGATGCATCCAATCCCGGCCGAACGGCAGCCTTCATTCACCTTTTCAATCGTCGCCTTGTCGCTGAAAATTTTGTGCAGATCTCCTACCGGGCAAACATCGGGATTTCCTTTATCCGTTCGGCGGATGCGTGCCGGATCCGTCACCATCGTTTTCAACTTTTGCCGCACCGCCGGTTCTGGATCGGTCAGCATGATCGTATTGCCGTACGATTTCGACATCTTGCGCCCATCTGTGCCGGGCAGCTTCGGAGTGGGCGTGAGAAACGGCTGCGGCTCTGGAAAAACCAGCTGTCCGTCCAACTTGTAAAACTGGTTGAACCTCCGCACGATCTCGCGGGTCAGTTCGACGTGCGGTACCTGATCCTCCCCCACCGGCACAAAATCGCCTTTGTAAATTGAAATATCAGCCGCCTGCAGCACGGGATATCCAAGAAAGCCATATGTCCCAAGGTCTTTGTCGGTAATATTCTCCCGTTGTTCTTTGTAAGTCGGGACGCGCTCCAGCCATCCCAGCGGCGTGATCATCGAAAATAGCAAATGCAATTCGGCATGCTGCGGTACGTGCGATTGAATAAACATGGTGCAGCGCTCGGGATCCAGTCCTGCAGCCAGCCAATCGAGCAGTACTTCAACGGAATTTTCTTTCACCCGCGAAGTGTCAGCGTAATCCGTGGTCAACGCATGCCAATCGGCGATAAAGAAAAAACACTCGTACTGGTCCTGCAGCTTTACCCAGTTTTGCAGGGCGCCAACATAATTTCCCAGGTGCAGCTTTCCGGTGGAGCGCATGCCGCTCAAAATTCGTTTGCGTGGATTTGCAGTCATCAAATTCTCATCAAAATCGCAATGTAAAAAGAGAGAAACGGCCGGATCAGTCCCATCAACAGATTCCCTCCGAAGAAAACCAGTGCCATTAATCCGAAAATTCCGAGCATGTCGTATACGCGCCTCACTTCATCGGAGAGAAAATGCCGTATCACATGACTGCCATCGAGTGGGGGAACCGGAATCAAATTAAAGACCGCCAGAAGAACGTTAATCTCCAAAAATGCGAACAGCAACAGGCTAGCCGGCACTAAGGCAGAGTTGCCGAGAGCATAGCCGCTCAACGCGCCGCGAACAATAAGCCGGCCATTCGGCGCAACAACGCAGATCAGTCCCAGACAGATGGTTGCTGCCGTCGCCACGATGAAATTGCTAATCGGCCCTGCCACAGCCGTCAAAATGTCGTCCCAAACCGGATTCTTGAAATTGCGCGGATCGACTGGCGTGGGTTTCGCCCACCCTATCACCGGAAAATGCGTCAGCATCGCAATGAGTGGTAACGCCACAGTTCCAATGGGATCGATGTGCTTGATCGGATTCAGCGACACTCTGCCCAGCATGCGAGCGGTCGGATCGCCCCGCAGGTTGGCAGTCCAGGCGTGGGCCGACTCATGAACACTGATCGCAAACAAAAAGGCGATGAACTGAAACAGCATGTCAACATGTTGCAGGGTCATTCGATCTTCGATTCGATACTACCATGCGGACCCTGAAACCAGCCGGAATGGCCCGATCCGAGCGGCGAGCCCACAGCACCAGCAGAAATAGCAATGATCCGTGCGAATCCGCGTAAATCTGTGGCTGCTTTCAAGTTTCTTCTTCAATCCCATGCTTTATAATTCGCGCCTTATCCGATGACCGAGCTCGCCCGCAAGCTGCGCTCCGTGGATTACTTCACCCTGGGTTGGGGAACCATGGTCGGGGTTGGATGGCTGATCGTCATGGACGATTGGCTGCTTCGCGGCGGAGTGTTGGGCGCAATTCTCGGTTTTGCGATCGGCGGTGTGTTGCTTCTCCCGATCGGTTATGTCTACGGCCGGTTGGTCGCGCTGATCCCCGATGCCGCCGCCGAAATCGCCTATACCGCGAAAGTTTTTCCCAGGTCAGTCAGCTTTGCCACCGGATGGATGATGGTGCTCGCCTATTTCATCGTGTGTCCCTGGGAAGCCGTTGCTGTGGGCAGAATCGCCGGATATATTTTCCCTTCACTCGATTCCATCGAAGTCTATCGCGTAGCCGGCCGCCCTGTGTATCTTCCGCATTTAATAATTGGCCTCGGCCTGATCGGGTTGATTACGCTGCTCAACTACCGTGGCATTCGGCTGAGCGCAACCTTTCAGAACTGGACGGCGTTTGGAACGCTCGCGCTCTTCGTGATTTTTGTAATCGCAGGCGTCAGCAAGGGTTCCGCGCAGAATTTTCCGCCGTTCTTTACCCATACCCCGCTCGTGTCGGTGCTGCTGGTCATGCAAATCGTTCCATATTTCATGACCGGATTCGAATCGGTAGTAAAGGCTGCGGAAGAAGCCAGCCCGGATTTTCGCGCCCGCAGTTTCTGGCGTGCCATCGGCATGGCCATCGTTGTCGGAATTCTCTTTTACACCATCGTGATCGCCGCGGTGGGCTACGCAGGACCATGGCATCAACTCACCACGCAGAAATTCATGACTGCCGTAGTCTTTCAGCAAGCAGTTGGATCGCGTTGGGTCGTGAGCGTGATTTTGGCCGCGGCGCTGCTCTCCCTTTTCAAGGTTTTCAACGGCAGTTTTGTTGCGTCTAGCCGCCTCCTGTTTGCCATGGGACGCTTTGGCATGGTCAATCCCAAGCTCTCCCAGGTTCACTCGCAGAACCGGACACCGGCCATTGCTGTCGTCTGCATCGGAGTGGCCAGCGCGCTCTGCATGTTTTTGGGCGATGCGGTTCTGATTCCTATCACGGAAGTCGGTTCGGTCGCTTCCGCCATAGGTTGGTTTGGAACCTGCGCTGCATATTGTGGGATGAAGCCCGCCCCAATAAAGCGTTTCGTGGCACTAGTCGGCGTCGCCGTAGCCCTGCTAATGATCCTGATGAAAATTGTTCCTGCGGTTCCAGGACATTTCACTGGCTATGAATGGCTCGCTCTCGTCGTATGGATTCTGCTCGGAATTTGCCTGCACCGCAGAGAACACGGAGGGTAAGGTTCCTGCGGAAATCACTGTTGGAGAGAATCATGTCAAGAATTAGGGTTGGCGCCACGCAATTGCTCTGGTTGCTCTTTCCACTTCTGCTCTTGTGTCTGTGCTCATCTGCCGTCTCGCAAACTTTCGACATCGTAATCACCCGCGGTCACATCATCGACGGTACCGGATCACCGTGGTATTCGGGCGATGTAGGCATTCGTGACGGGAAAATTGCTGCCATCGGAAATCTGGCCGACGCGCCAAGAAAGCGCACCATCGATGGGCAAGGAAAAGTCGTTGCTCCCGGATTCATCGACATGCTCGGGCAGTCAGAGTTGACGATCCTCGTCGATCCCCGCCTTCCATCCAAGATCTTCCAAGGCATCACGACCGAAGTCACAGGAGAAGGTAGTTCGGTCGCGCCACTCAATGATGCCATTTTGCAGGCAGATCACAGGGTCTACGAGCACTATCAGATTCACCCCGATTGGCGCACTTTTCGTCAATATTTTGCCCGGCTGGAAAAACACGGCATCGGCATCAATCTCGCCAGCTATGTTGGCGCCACGAGGGTCCGGCGAATGGTATTGGGAGACGACGACAAGCAGCCCACGCCGCAACAACTGGGCAGCATGAAGCAGTTAGTCGACGCTGCCATGCGCGACGGTACCGTCGGCGTGTCGACTTCCTTGGAATACCCTCCCGCACCTTACGCCAAAACCGACGAATTGATCGCTTTGGCGAGCGAAGCTTCGAAGTTCGGCGGAATTTATGCCACGCATATGCGCAACGAGAGCGATGCCGTGCTGCCGGCAATCGACGAAGCCCTTCGCATCGGCAGCGAAGCCCACATTCCCGTCGAAATCTGGCACATCAAAGTCGCAGGCAAAGAAAATTGGGGACGAATGCCCGAAGTCGTCTCCAAGATCAACGCAGCGCGCGCCGCCGGAATCGATGTCAGCGCCAATACCTATGCTTACACCGCCTGGTCGAATGGGCTTTCGGCCTTCATTCCGCCTTGGGCGCACGATGGCGGCGATACCAAACTGATCGAGCGCTTGCAGGATCCCGCAACTCGTGTTCGCATTCGCCAAGACCTTTTAACGCCATCGAAGTCCTGGGACAATGAATGGCAAGAAATCCCCGGGCCGGAGTCGGTCGAGATTGCCGTCGTCCAGAATCCAAAGCTCGTGCCCCTCCAAGGCAAAACCTTGGCCGAGATCGCCAAAGTCTGGAATAAAGATCCGATGGATGCGCTCTTCGACTTCTTGATCGAAGACAAAGCTTTTACCTCGGTGGTAGTCTTCGGCATGTCGGAACCTGACGTTTCCCTCGCTCTGCAACAGCCGTGGGTTTCAATCGACAACGACTCGCAAGGCACATCTCCGGAAGGAATCCTCGGTCAGGAGCATCCCCATCCCCGGGCTTATGGCACGTTTCCCCGCATCCTCCGCAAATACGTTCGTGAAGAAAAGAAGCTCACCCTCGAAGACGCGATCCGAAAGTTTTCCGCCCTCCCGGCTCAGCGTATGCGTTTTACCGACCGCGGCGTGCTCAAAGCAGGCATGTGGGCCGATGTGGTGATTTTCGATCCCGAAACAATTCGTGACTTGGCAACCTTCGAGAATCCCAATCAGTTGTCGCAAGGAATGGACTACGTTCTTGTCAATGGAGTCCCCGTCATCGACCAGGGCAAAATGACCGGAGCACGGCCTGGGAAAGTGTTGCGGGGAGCGGGTTATGCAGCTCAGTAAGAAGGCTAACGTTTGAGCGCGGCTTGTGTCTCCGCTGAGCTCACCTGCGAAACATGAGGTTCAGCCAGGGTGCCGGTAATGGCAAATCCCGGCATACCCTCACGCGTCAGCTTCAAATTCAATACGCGTCCGAAGGATGCGGTACCGCTTAACTGGTAAGTACCGTCGGGTGAATCCAGTTGTCCGTTCCTGATCGCAAACTTCTCATCCTGCATTGTCATCGCTGCTGCGAGATGCCGCACTTGCAAAGCCGAATCACCGTCCGAAAGCGTCATGTGAGGCAAGGCTGCCTCCCACGCTTCAACCTGCAGCGTTCCGGCGGCCGAAGAATAAAGATCCGCAGCATCGAGTCCAGACGCGCTCGCGCGATAGCTCACATTAGCCGATCCCGTTACCCAGCCATCGTGCATCGCGGTCGCCAATTGCCGCAACGAAACCCGCTCTAGTGATCCATTTCCCGAATACTTTGGCGGCTTGCTGGTAAAGTCAGCCTGCCATTCTCCCGTATGCCGTCCACCAAGCACCTCAGCCCGCATCTCCGACAGTCGCAAGTGGCCGCTTTCCAATTCCACCTTGGCCGAAAACTGCGTAGCGGTCAGGTTATGAATCGTTACCCGATTGGCTGAAAGTTTTCCGGAAGCGTTTGCGATCAAAAGATACGGTGGCGTCGAATCGGATGCTGATAAGAAATGGTACCAGGGCTGCTTGGACGCAGCTGGATTCAGCAATTGATTCACCCGTCCCAGGGCAATTTCATCAGCATGTAAATCAAAATGGATGGCACAAACGCTGGTCATTCCACAGGGCCGTGGAATCGAAAGTGAACCATGCCACGCAGCACCGGCAACTGAGGCGGCAAGGTTCTTCACGTCGGTTTTGTCCGGAAGAAGGTCCATGTCGGCGGAGGCGATTTCCAGCGGCTCATTCCATTCTCGCAATTGCGCGCGGATCGACCGCAGTTGCGCCTCGCCAGTTGCTCTCACCGGATTTTGCCCAGACCAATCTCCCGCGAATTGCAGATCGATCTTTGCCACTCCATCGGCTTTTGCGGAAAGCGCAGGAATTCCGACCGTCCGAGCAGCCTGCAATAATCGGCTCACTTGTCCCTCGCCTTGCAAACGGAAGCTATACCCCGAGTGCGCCATCCATCCGCTTACCAGCACAGGCGCAGGCCTCCCCATGCCGAGGCGAAAAGGTCCGATCAATACGTAAGGCCCGGCGGGAGCCGAAAAAATGTGGCCCGAGCTTCGGGGAAGTGGCCCCACCTTCGATCTCGATGTTGCAGGACTCCCGAAACTGAAAGGAACACTGTGCAGTTCGAAGTCCGCCTCGCTCTGTGGCGACGCGAAATGCGCATCCGAAATCTCACCACCACCGCTCCAGTCAGCCGTTTTTGCCTCGCCCGCGCTGCGCCGCAATCGCAGCTTCGCATCAACCTGCCCAGTCGTAGTCAGGTCATACGGTAAAGCGTGTGTGGCGTGATGCGCAAAGTTCACCAGTCGTTGAACCGGCATGCCCTGCATGGTCAACGTTACATCGTAATCGTCCAGCGCGAATGGATTGCCCATCGTGCCTTCGAGTGTGATCGCTTCTCCACTCCCGGGAGCATTGCACATGATCTCGGCCAACATCTTGTCACGAGAGCTATATTGTCCAGTGCACTGAGCTGCTAGCCGCATGCTTCCATTTCCCACAATGTCATAGCGGTGAAAGTCGCCCACCGCGAGATCGGTGCGGATGCTGAGGTCTGCGGGAGTCCCAGAAAGCGTCGCCTGCAGACTAAGCGAACCGCGCCACCCCTTGTCATTCCCGCCGAGCAACTGGCTGAGTTGTCCCAGTTGCGCTCGATCCCAAACCAGCGTGAACTGAACAGGTGTTTCGCGTAGGCTCGGTGCTCGCTGCCAAAGACCATTCACCCGAACCCTCCCGGTGTCAGTCAGATTAAAGTCGGTGCGAACCGGTTCAGCCTGTAAACGCACTCCCCAGGCATTTTCAGAATCCTGCCAGAGCGCGAAATCTGCGTCGGTGAGGGTGTAAGGTTTTTTCTCTGCGCCGAATTTGAAATTGATGCGCCCCCGGCTGGCCTCAACGTAGGGAAACCCAGGCCGAGTTTCGCTAGGGCTTTTGCTTGTCGGCGCAACTTGAATCTGCGCACTGCGCTCGAGCAAACGCTCCAGATTCCAATGCCCATCGCTGTTGCGGACCAAATTCAGGCTGGGTTCCGTCAGGCTTAGGCGTGCAATCTCTAAGCGCCCTCGTAGCAGAGATCGCAGCCGCAAAGAAGCTGACACATCACTTGCGCGCAACATCGGCTCAGCCCCGAAGGCCGGATCATCATGGACTACGAAGTTCTCCAGATCAAAGCCCGGCCGCGGCAGAACGCGAATGCGAACATAAGACACTTCTACCGGGAGGCCAACGCCACGGCTAATCGAGAGCACAATGCGATTGCGCAACTGGTTCGCGCCCGGACGAATCAGGAACAACGCGAGCAGTACAATCACCCCGCCGATCGCTAATCCCCGCTTTGAAAAGATCCATTTCATCGGACCGGTTTAAATGTACGACGCCACCGTGTCTCATCGAAAAAGTGAATAACCACGTGCGCCAGGAATCCCAATCGCTGGCTCATTTCTTTCTGCAGATACTGATCGGGAGGCGTTTCAAACGACCAATAGATGAACATCGGCCGCCCGATCACGTTGGGTTTGGGAATGAATCCCCAGTAACGGCTGTCGTAACTCACATCGCGGTTGTCGCCCATCGCAAAATAGCTGTCAGGAGGGACAACCAAGTCGTCCCCTTGAATGTACTGCTTCATGGCCAACTGCCACTCCGGAGTTACATTGTTGTACTCCGATGGCGGTACTGCAGGGAAGTTATCGCGGTACGGATTGGAGACATCCGCCGACGAGTGGATGACATAGGGCTCATCCAGTTTTTGTCCATTGCGATAAACCGCTCCATCGCGCAGATGAATGTGATCTCCCGGTGTCCCAATGATTCGCTTCACTACATACAAACCGGGTTCAGCCGGCGAGAGAAAAACTACGATGTCATTATCGTGAACGCTCCGATAAGGAAGAAGCGGTCCAAGCCAATGAGTTGGCGGCGAAAATTGCTCGCGGTTCACGAAAACGTGGTCGCCAATGAGCAGCGTGTTTTCCATGGAACTGGAAGGAATCTCGAATGCTTGCACAATGAAGGTAATAATGAACAGACCAGTGACCAGCACTGCCGCCAGCGACGCCAGGAATTCCACCGTTGTCTCAGGTGGTTTCTCCGGCTCCGCTTTAGCTTTCTTATCGGCCAAGTTTTTCTCCTCGTAACCTCACAGCCCTACTTGATCACGCGAAACGTTCGGTCCCAGCGCGTGATTTGAAACAGGTGACTGACCGCATATGCGAAATGATAAAGCTTATCACTTGGACCAGAAGCAGCGGGCAGGTCATCCGATGCAGTGCGCAACGACCAGTAAATCAGTAGCGGCCTCCCAATGATGTTCTCCCGCGGAACGAAGCCCCAGTAACGGCTATCCAGGCTCTCATCGCGATTATCGCCGAGCACGAAATAGCTCTTTTCCGGGACAATTAACTCTCCATCCTCTACCAGCTTCCTCATCTGCAACCACCACTGGGCCTCGACCTGCGGCACAAGGCCCCCGCGTGGGAACTCGTCGCGGAACGCGTCGTGGCTCGCCGCCCGGTGAATCACGTAAGGCTCATTGAGCAGAGTCCCATTCACTTCCACCTGCCGGTTCACCAGCCGTACCCGGTCGCCCGGCACGCCTACCACGCGCTTCACAAAATGCTCGCTGGGATGCACGGGGTAATGGAATACGATGACATCGCCCCGCCGGATCGGCTGGTACGGCATGATCGCGTTCGCAAATCCTCCGCCGTAGGTGAGCTTATCGACCAGCAGATAGTCTCCAATGAGAAGAGTTCGCTCCATCGACTCGGATGGGATCTGAAAGGCCTGCACCACGAATGCGATCACGAAAACCGCTATCACCACCGTGCTGAGCAGCGATTGCACCGAACCCACCCAGTCCGTTCGTCTTGTCCCGGCATCGATCATGTCTCTGGCGCGCTGGATTTCTCGCGGACCGGCTGAACCCCGCTTTCAGCCAGCGAAGCGAGGTGTTCGAGCAGTTGACGTGCAGCTTCTTGTTCCGCATTCTTTTTGGTCGATCCCTCCGCGCGTCCGACCAATGCACTCATGGTGTGTTCCCCGGTTCCCGTGAGTCGGGCCTCGACTGTAAAAGTCTTCCGATGCTCCGGCCCCTGCTCCCTCACCAGAACATAAGAAGGCTGTGGGCAGCCGACAGCTTGTAGCTTTTCCTGCAGTGCAGATTTGTAATCGCTCAGCGGCAAAGCACTGCCGCTTTTCTGGATCATCTCCAGTTCCGGACCAATGATGTGTTCCAACACCACGCGCCGGACTGCGTCCAATCCGCTGTCCAGATACATTGCTCCAAGTACGGCCTCCAGGGCGTCGACCAATAACGCAGTCTTGTTCCGTCCGCCGCTTTTTTCTTCCCCCCGGCCCAGTCGCAGGTAGTGCCCGATTTCCAGTCTTTTCGCGACTCGAATGAGATGTTTCTCGCTGACCAGGTGAGCGCGCAGCTTCGACAGTTCGCCTTCGCGAAAATGCGGGAAACGATGGAAAAGTTCCTCGGCACTAAGAAGCCCTAACGCCGCATCCCCCAGAAACTCGAGTTGTTCGTTATCCCCGACCCGCGACGCAGGGGCCGGCTGCGCAGATTCCAGTTCCCGTGCGTGGGAACTGTGCGTGAGAGCTTGTTCCAGCAAATCAGTCTGCGCAAAGTGGTAGCCAAGGCTTTGCTCGAGCTCTGCAATGTCACGTAACCTCGTCATGAACAAACCAATTCCGAGACACTTCCCCTAATCCACCCTCGATTGTGGTGGGCCATACTATTGCGAAGGCGGAGTCTGCCCTCCCGCCGCAGGCTTGGAAGCGGGTGGAGGAGTGCCACCACCGGTGAGTTGCACCAGACGGTCCTTTTCCTGCCGCGCCAGCTTTCCTGGCGTCGTATTTTCTTGGGTCATGTCCACAGCGCGATTCGCTTCCTTCAAGGCGTCCGGGTATTTTCCCTGCTTGTCGAGGGCGAGAGCCAAACGAAGAATCAGAATTGGATCGGCATGCGCCGGATCGGCTGCGATCGATTTGCGGTAATAATCCTCGGCTTCTGCGTACTTTTCGCGCTTCTCTGCCACTCCACCTAGAATCGAATAGGCCGTGGATTTCACCATATTCTTGAACATTTCGACCTGTTGCGGCTGTACCCCGGTGGGAATATCCGTGTCCACGCTTTGCAAGGCGTGTTGCGCTCCCTTGGCGGCGTCATCCAGCCGCTGGTCTTTATCCAGATCCGTGTCGCGGGTGTGCTCGACCGCAATTTCTGCCTGATTGACCAGTGCCTCAGGATCATCGGGATCAATCTTCAGCAGCTTTCCTGCGGTCTCCGCCATTTTGTCGCCATTGTCCACGTTCTGGTAGCCGCGCATGGTAACGCGATACAAAATATCGCGTAGTTCGCTGGTGGGAAATTTCGCGGCGAAGTCGTCGGCGGCTTTCTCCATCGCGGCCGGATCGTTCGCGTTTTTCATTGCCGCTTGATAGGCGTCAAACTCTGCTTGCGTCTTCGCCTGCGGCGGTCGCTTCGTGGGCGGCGCAGCCTGGGCACCTGCCTGTGGATTCGGGGAAGACGCGGGTGCCTGTGCTGGTTGTTGCTGCGCAATCAGCAATACCGTGAACAACAGGACCATGAACGTCAAAGCTGCTGGCTTCATGCTGTCTCCTTCTGCGACTTCGGTTTTCTCGCGCAGACTCTCAATTCTTATTTTCCTGCGGGTGGCTCGGAGGCTCGTACGGTTGCTGAATCCCACGCTCGGCAGCGGCTTTCGCTTCCGGCAACGACGCGCTGACCCCCAGAGCCGCCCGATACTGGTTGATCGCAGCCTCGCGTTCTTCCTGTAGATCGAAAATCCTGCCCAAATAAATGTGCGACCATGCCACCACCGTGGGCTCGTGTGCCGCTCCTAATGCCTGCTCAAAATAACTGCGTGCACCTTGCATGTCGCGGTTCATTGTAGCCACTTGCGCCAGAATAAATAGGGCCCGTCCCGGATCCTCAGTTTTGCTGTCGAGCGCTTTTTGCGCCAGTTCTTTTGCTCCGGCGGTATCTCCCGTAGCCAGATGCTGCTCCGCAGTGATTAACAGCTTTCCGCTGGCCGGCCTGGCCGGGTTCAAAACCTCGGGATCTGCTACGCTCGCGAATTGTATCTGGGCCGCGCGCTTTTCTTCTTTGTGGAGATCGATTCCGCTCAGCATATCGCCGTAAGAGTTTCGCAGGCCGATGGGTCGTTTCTCAAAATCCACCAGGGTGTCGTAGAAATATCGCGTCAGCACATAGCCTTGCGCCATGGAACGGTCGACAGCTTGTTGCCTCACCGCGTCCGGAGTCTTGCTATTGCCGCTCATGCGCACTTCGATCGCGCGTATGAAACACTCAGTGATCAACAGCGAAATGTCTTCTTTGAAGCTTTGATCCATCGGTGCGCGCTTTACCGACTCCAAGAGCGGTTTCAAACGATCCACGATCGCCATGTACTTCATGTTCATCGGATCGAGCAGATAATGCAGGTAGGTGTGACGGATTTGTTCCGTCTTGAGCGTCCCATCAGCGCCCGGCGAAATCACCAGGTAATAATCCGACCCATAATTTCTGGCGTTCGTTTGCCCCGGTGCCGCCATCGGATCGATTAGCACGGTGAACGCGCGCCCCAAATATCCCGCCGACGGCAACCGCAAATAAATTTCGGTATCAAACAACACCTTCGCCAGCGGATTGTGGTAACGAGCGATCAGAATCGTATAGGCCTGTTGATGGCGCAACCAAATAGCGTGCAATCCCGCCACGTCGTAGAACTTCTGCAAAATGGGTACCAGCCCCGCCACGCGCGAAGCATCCGGTGGAAGATCAGCGTCTTTTACTTTGAATGCAAACGACGGCGGCGGCTCCAAACAAAGCGCCAGCGAGATGTATTGCGCCAGGGTGCGCGCCGCATCAGGTTGCAGGTGCTCTTGATAGAACTGGCAGAGAATCTGCGTCTCTTCTTTTGCCTGGTCGAATGTCTGGCTGGCTTTCGCCACCTCTGCCCGAATCTCTTGCCGCAACGGATCCGAAGCTGCTAATTCGGAATCATAGCCACAGGCATTCATCGCGGTCAGCACCGAAAACAGAGCTTCGCTGTCATCCAGCGACACCTTAGGCGAGTTTTGCGCCACAGGGGCATTTTGGGTCGCGGGGGCATTTTGTGCCGAAGGCGCATTTTGAGCCGCGCAGACTTGCACGCTCAGCCCAAGCAGGGTCATGGCTAGAGCACATCGAAAACGATAACCCAGGAAAACCTCCTCCAGGAATGGTTGTAACGAGAGGATTACCCTGTAAGTTTAAGAGGTTCTGGGCGGAGGGTCAATCAATCCGTCGCGTTATCCCTTAACGTTGATCTTGGAGAACGACACCACCGCCGTTCCCGCGGTCGGCCTTCCCATAAAGGTCGCCGGGCGGAACGTGGTGAAGATCAACATGTTCTTCACCTGCGACGGCAAATCTTTGGGATTCTCCGGATTCGAGAGTACCCGGTAATCCTGCACCCGTCCGTTCGAATCCACGTAGGCTTCGATCACAATCGAATCATCTTTCGTCGAGTCGAAGTTCGTGCCAAAAGCCGATTCCTCCAATTGCGGACTCGTACTGAACGTCAAGGGAACATCGGCGCTTTTCACCGGCAAGGGTACCGCTAGAAAACCCATCAGAAGTCCGAACATCACGACTGCGCTAAGCAGCCCCGCTGTAGCCGGAACCATGAAAGCCTGCAGAATGTTGTCCAAACGCACCCGCCAACCCGGCCAATATGGCTGCCGCGCTTGTGACACTTCCCGCGAGATCGCCAGCCGCAGCTTTAGCGCTAAATCCTCCGGCGCTTTCTTTCGTCCCGTGCTCACCAGCAATTGCTGAGTCCGGCACAGGGCGTCGTATTCGCGCGCGCAAATTCTGCAAGTATCCAAATGCGAGCCCAATGCCAGCATCTGCGTGCCGGTCAGCACCCCATCCAGATAGGGTGACAACAACGATTTGGCTTGGAAGCACTTCATGACGCCACCTCGAGTTCTTCACCACCGCAAGAAACCCGCCTGCTCGGTCGTTCACTCGCTTCAGCTTCCGCAGCCAATCCTAGTTGCGGCCCCACTTCACGCACATACGAGGTCAAACGCTGCTTTAGCGCAAACCGTCCTCGCGTCAACCGCGACTTCACCGTTCCCAGGGAAACCTGCATGATCTCCGCGATCTCCTCATAAGACATCTCTTCGAGATCTCGCAGGATCACCGTAGTCCGGTATGGCTCGGGAACTTGCGCCAATTCTTCTTCGACTCGCGCCCGCACTTCCTCGTGCGCCGCCATTTCGAATGGCGACTCCGCTTGATCGACCAGGCAATCTTCAAATCCAGCGGAAACCGGCATCATCGGCGTCGGCTCAATCGGCATTTCCCGCGATTTGTGCCGGAACCACCAACGCCGGCGGTTCGACGCCTCGTGCAAAGCTATGCGGTAGATCCAGGTCTTAAGGCTCGATTCGCCATGGAATCGGTTGATCCCGCGGAAAACCTTCAGGAAAACTTCCTGCGTCGTGTCCGCTGCGTCCGCGGGGTCGGTAAGAATGCGATAAACCAGGCTGTAGATGGGTTGACTGAACTCCCCAATCAGCCGGGCATATGCTTCCTCGGAACCAGCCCGCAGTTCAGCGACAATCGCTGCTTCCTGCGTCCGGATTCCGATCGCTCCAGCTAAATCACCCAATGCACTGCTCCAGGCCCCGCAAGCGGCGGCCAAGTTCACATTATAGGTTGTTTTCCGCTGCAGCTTCACGCAAAACTAGTGAAGGCCCACGAGGAGATTTCACCCTTCACCCTCCTACCTTATAGACCCCGGGCCGGCCCCAGAAGTTCCCACGGGAAGATTCGTTTTTTCAGATATATAGCGCGTAAACTTCGCTACTGCTGTTGCGGCGGATTGCTGGGCGGGTTTTGCGGCTGACTCCCCGAATTCGACTGTCTCGAACCTGTCGTAGATTGCGCTGGACTCGAGGTCGCCGGCTTCGGCTTTTTGTGCACTGGCTTTTTTTTGATCGGTTTCTTGGCCTCGTCCGTATCGTCAACCACGACCTTTTTCGGGAGAGATGTAGCCGCCTGCTCGCCCTGCGCTTTTTTCAGTTGAGCGCGAAGATCCGCTACTTCACTTTCCTTCGCCGTCGTCAACTTCTCCATGCGATCCGCAAACGATCGCCGCGACATTTCCATCGCATTCAAGTCGTTTTGCAGCGATTGATATTCGTTCCTCGTCCCGAACGCCCCTGCAGACTCAACCACCGATGTCAGAACGCTGTAGAGCGCATCCAGGTTGCGATAAAGTTCGAATGTGACCGACAGGTTCTCAGGTGAATTTCGCAACCGGTCCATGATTCCCGGCAGTGCCGTCTGTATGTTGCGCTGGATCGATTCGACGTCCGCGGCGCTGCCTCGTTTGGTGTTCGAATCCGTCTTCCATCGTTCGATACTCAAACTGGCCAGGTCTAATTGCATGGTCTGCGCCGTGTGCTGCAATTGCGAGAGCAATTGATTGAGTTCGCTCGCGGAATTGTAGGAAACCGCCGGCTCCGGAGTTTGCGAGACGGCCTGAGAAATCTGTGCCGCCGCCATGCCGCTGAGCAAAATCGAGACGGATAACCAGCCTGTTTTCATCTTTGCATCGGCTCTTCAGGTCAGCATACTCATTTTTAGGATGTTCGTAAAATTCCGGAAGGGCAAAAGCCGCCGCCATTACTTACGCTCGCTTAAAGTTTGACTATCCCTACTGGGTGGGAGAAAATTAGTCTTACCCCACCACAGTGGGCCTGTGGCGCAGTTGGGAGCGCGCTTCCATGGCATGGAAGAGGTCGTCGGTTCGAACCCGACCAGGTCCACCAAAGTTCTGTCATGCCCGCCGTCTACATCCTTCGGGTGAAAGATCGGGTCGGTTCTATATCGGGTGTGCCGAAGATCCCTGGGTGCGGTTAAAAGAACATAACCGAGGACAGACCAAGTCCACTCGGGGTCGCGGACCCTGGGTGTTGGTTCACCAGGAACAATTCAGCATCTTATCGGATGCCCTGGCGCGCGAACGGCAACTCAAGAGTTGGAAGTCCCATCGCTCCCTTCAAGAATTGATCGACTCTTTCAACTCAGTGCAGCGCGCCCCGGCGTAGCCGGGGAGGTCGTCGGTTCGAACCCGACCAGGTCCACCAAGTTTTCGCGTCGTCATAGCATCCCGTACGTATCAGACCAAAACAGCTTGTCATTCTGAGGGGCTTCAGCCCCGAAGAACCTATGCATTTCCGGCAAAACTCTTTGCTCCTCGGTGTCTAAATCTCTCTCTGCGATCCTTGCGGACCTTCTTCGCGACTTGCGTTTGAGATCCTTCTTCAATCCGCCGGCACCCTTGCCATCTTGTCACCCTCCGTCGCGGTGCTACTCTAAGCTTCTAGTGCTCTTCATTCCCAATTCACTCTTAACTCGAACTCTGCTGCCTGTCGTAACCCTGATCGCACTCGCTACGTCCGCCGCGTCCGCTCCAAACCATACATCCACTGCGTGGTCGATCACCTGGCAGCCCGTGCGCCCGGTAAACGGCTCGCCTATGTCGTTTCGCGTTAAAGCGCCCACCACCCTGATCTCGCTTTCCGGTAAGTGGATCGATCACGATGTCTTCTTTTCCTTCGATCCTAAAACCAAAACCTGGTTCGCCATCGCGGGCATCAGCTTGGAAACTCATCCTGGTAAATATTCGTTACAGCTCACCGGCAAAAACACCTCAGGAAAACAATTCTCCTGGCAAAAGCAGGTCAGTGTCGGAAAAGGCAAGTATCGCCAGATTTCGGTCACCGTCCCCAAACAATTCACTGAGCCAAGCCCGGAACAACAGCAACAAATCAAAGACGATCAGACCCTGAAACATGAAATCTTCGCGAAAACCGCGCCTGAGCGGGAATGGAAAGGAGATTTCCTGGCTCCGGTGAAGGCCCCGATCTCCGATGTCTTCGGCACCGCCCGCGTCTTCAACGGCGCAACCCAGAGCGTCCATCAAGGCTTGGATTTTGCCGTCGGCACCGGCACACCCGTCGACGCATTGAACCACGGAACCGTGCTACTGGCTCGGCCGCTTTTCTTCGAGGGCGGCTGCGTCATGCTCGATCACGGCCAGGGCCTGATGACCATTTACATGCATCTTTCGAAAATTGAAGTGAAAGAAGGCGATCAGGTCAATCGCGGTCAGGAAATCGCGCTGAGCGGTGGCAGCGGCCGTGCTACCGGACCACATTTGCACGTCGCTGTGCGTTGGCAGGGAATTTATCTCGATCCAGCGATCTTGCTGAAGTTGAATTTGCCGTAGCACCCCCGGCCCGATCTCGTACGGCGCATTGTGAGCCGGGGCCCTGCCGGATTCTCCATGTACTCTGTCGACTGGCTCGAAGGCAGTAGTGCAGCGACTCAGTCCATTGCGGCGGAAAGCAGGGTCGCGGGCGGACCTGCCTCTTGCACCGCTGCCCCGTCACGAAACATTACTGTTCTCCCTGAGATCGCCGGTACCCGCTCTCCTGGAACCAGAATTCCTACCAGGTTCAATGGATCTGCCGCCGAAAGAACGATACTTTCTCCAGTCGCCGGCATTTTTCTCGTGGCCCGCAGCGATTCGACTGCCACCGGCAAGCCAAACTGTTCGCCCAAAAATCCATCCACAAACCGTCCCCCGCGAATTTCCCCTCGATCTTCCAGCCGCCGGAACGCCATCTGCAGCTCCCGCCACTTCGGCAAATTCGTTTCGCGCGCCAGCAAATCGCGAAACACAATGCCATAACGCTTCAGCAACATCCAGCACGTCGCCTCAACCGCTCGATTGCGCTCGACCGCCTGTTCAGTAAACAGCAACGCCCATCGCCCCGCACTGTGCCGCGGCCGCGCGGTTCGCCCCCGCCCCTGCCCGGCACGTCGTTTCGGATCGATCAACGACCGCAAGTTGTCGAAGCCATCAGCGGTCACAATTCCTGCCGCAACCAGTTCCCACAACGCAGTTTCCACTTCCGCTTTCAGCCGGCCTGTTCCCCGCACAATATCGGCAAAAAAAGATGCACCCCGTTGCCGCAGGAATTCCAGCACCTGTTTTCCGCTATCGCTTAACCCTCTCTCTGCCGGCCGATCTGGCTCAGCCTCATGATGCGTCATCCAGTCCGCTTCTTCGCGCACAAAAAATGTGATCGGAGCCACGCTGGTCGGAATTACCCGCCGCTTGCCGTTCGCAGAATCCTCCAACGTCGCGGGATGCGGCGACAATCGTCCCCAACCCACCGCGCCGGTCAAGCAAAGCTGATCCAGCCATTCGGGATCATAATCTGCGATTCGCCTTGCCAGAATATGGCGCTCCCACGCGCTGGCCGGAATTTCAAATCCTTGCAACTGCCGCAGAACGTCCAGCGTCGCTCGCTCTCCGAGCACTTGCGATCCCGGCGCCACATGCTGCCATCGCAACAGCCATCGCATGAATTGCGATGCCGTGACCGGCTCGATCTGTTTGCGCAATTTCGCAACTGTTAGCCGGTGAATTCGCGCCAGTAACCTTCGTTCACACCACTCGAATGGTTGTGTGGGAGCAGCCGCCCTCGGCTGTTCGGTCGAGCGAAGCTTGACAGCATCTGCATTGTGAGCCTGCCCGGTGAAGTTTCCCCTCAGCACCGCCCCACTGGCTTCCATCCGCAGCAGCGCTTTCTCAATCTCCGCAGCCGGCACTCCCACCAGACCGCCGAGTTGCTCTGCAGTCACTGGCCCAAGATGTCCCATCCATCCCGTGACCAGCGAAAGCAATACATCATCACGCGATATAGTTTCGCTCCCAACCGCTGGCGGGACAGGATCGAACCGCGCATGCGGAAACAGACTCGCAAATGCCTTCACCCGCTCCGTCGCAACCCAATAACGGTAGCCATCGTGCTCAGCCCTTATCGCTCGCCCATGATCGACCAGTCTTTCAAAAAAAACCTGCCACTCGGCAATGTCCGCCTGGGAACGGCCCTCGCCTGCCCTGAGCGGAGTCGAATGGGTTGTTCGGTCGAGCGAAGCTCGACTGCCCGATTCTGGATCCGTCGGCACCGCAACCAGCGTATGCAGCACGTCATGCAACTCATCCGCATCGCGCACATCGGGCCACGCCTCTTCCCGCACCTGCATAATCGCCGCCGGATCGAGCTTCCCAACTTCCTCCAGCACCGACTCAGGCAGCACCCTCCGCATCTCCACCGCTCTCGCCCGTCTTTCTTCGAGCGGAGCATCATCGAGATACGCATACGGATTCGCGTTCAAAATCTCGTGCGAGAACTGCGAAGGCACCGGTGTGTCGACAGCCAGAAGCCGAATCCGACCTTCCTCCATATCCCGCAGCACTCTTTTCAACCCATCCAGATCCATCGCTTCAGTGAGCACATCCTTCATCACTTCTTTTACAAGCGGGTGATCCGGAATCTGAATGTCGCCAGTGATGTTCTCCTGGCACGCCGCAACATCTGGAAAAACCGATGCCAGCAGATCATCTGATCTCATGCGCTGAATCTGCGGCGGAACTTTCTTGCCGCCTTGAAATCGCAGCAAAGCCAGCGCCCGATTCGCATCCCATCGCCAGCGCGTCCCAAAAATCGGCGAAGCCAGCGCTGCCTGCTCCAAGATCGGCTGCACCGTCTCGGCATTCAGAAAATGAAAAACGTCGCTTAGCGGAAAGCTGTGCTGTTCAGCCAGCGAAATGTTCAGTCCGTTATCGGTTGCCGCAGCCTGGAGTTCGAAGTTAAAACTGCGACAAAATCGCTTGCGCAACGCCAGTCCCCAAGCTTTATTGATTCTTCCGCCGAAGGGTGCGTGAATGACCAGCTGCATGCCGCCGCCTTCGTCAAAAAATCGCTCCGCAATGATCGTCTTCTGCGTCGGCACATCGCCCAGAACCGCCCGACCTTGCAAAATGTATTCGATCATCTGCTCGGCTCCGGAGTCATCCACGCCGCATTCTTCCTTCAGCCACCCAATCGTCTCCGCAACTTGGGGCTGAGACGGTGAAAATCCTACAGCCGGGACGTTCGTCAGTCGCGCGCTGATTTCTTTGCGCAATTCCGCAATGTGCAAAGACAATTCCTGGGTCCGTGCCGGTGCTTCGCCCAGCCAGAAGGGAACCGTTGGTGCTGCCCCGTGCGCATCTTCCACAAGAACGCGCCCGCCTTTGCCCTCCACCCGCCGGACGCGCCACGAGGTATTGCCGAGCAGCACGATGTCTCCGGCATTGCTTTCCACGGCGAAATCTTCGTCCAGCGTACCCACTACTACACCGTCGGGCTCCGCGACCACCGTAAACAATGCCGTCTCCGGGATCGCCCCACCGCTGGTAATCGCCGCTAGTCTGCTGCCGCGTCGCGCCCGCAGCCTGTGATTCACTTGATCGCGATGCAGATACGCGCCATATCTTCCGCGCCGCGCCGCAATCCCCTCCGAAAGCATTTCGAGCACCGCATGGTAAGTCTCGCGCGACAGATTCCGGTACGGGTAAGCTTTCGTGACTATTTTGTACAGTTCTTGCTCGTCCCACCCTTCGCTTGCATCATCTTTCGCACTTCTCTCAGCCGCACAAGCCGCCACAATCTGCTGCGCCAAAATGTCGAGCGGCGCCTCGGGAATCATGATGCGATCCAAATCCCCTTGCTGAATCGCTCGCACCAATGAAGCACACTCCACCAGGTCGTCACGGGTCGTAACGAAGAGTCGACCCTTTGGAATCGCTCCCCGCCAGTGTCCCGACCGCCCCACGCGCTGTAATGCAACCGCAATCGCCCGCGGCGAGCTGATCTGCACCACGAGGTCCACATTGCCGATATCAATTCCCAGCTCGAGAGACGCCGTCGCCACCAGGACTCTGATCTGGCCGTCCTTCAGTCTTCTCTCCGCAGTTAACCGCAGTTTTCGCGAGAGGCTGCCGTGGTGCGCCGCAACGTTGTCTTCTCCCAATCGCTCTGCCAGATGATGCGAAACTCTCTCGGCCAACCGGCGAGTGTTCACGAAAACCAGCGTCGACCGGTTCTGCTGAACCAATTCCGCGATGCGGTCGTAAATCTCCTCCCACATCTCATTGGTCGCAATCGGGCCAAGCTGGCTCCCCGGCACTTCGACCGCGAGATCCAGTTTTCTCTTATGACCCACATCCACGATCACCGGATCCGGCCGGCCGTTGCCTGCAAGGAAATGTGCGATGTCTTCAACCGGCTTCTGCGTCGCCGAAAGACCGATGCGCGTCAGGCGCCGCCCCGGCTCGCCTGGAAACAGCGATTGTTTGGGTTGCACCGAGCCGCACAGCACCTCCAATCTCTCCAGCGATAGGCTCAGATGCGCGCCGCGCTTGTCATCGGCCACTGCGTGAATTTCGTCAACGATCACCGTCTCCACATCGCGCAGAATTGCCCGGCTGCGTTCCGCGGTTAGCAGGATATACAGCGACTCCGGCGTGGTCACCAGAATGTGCGGCGGATGCTTGAGCATGGCTCGCCGCTCATGCATGAGCGTGTCGCCGGTGCGCACCGCGGTGCGAATCTGCGGCATCAGCAGGCCGCGTTCCCCCGCCATCTGCAAAATTTCTCCCAGCGGGCCTTCCAGATTTTTCTGAATGTCGTTGCCCAGTGCCTTGAGCGGAGAAATGTAGAGAACTTCTGTCCTATCCTGCAGATCGCCCGCCAGCGCCTTTCGCACCAGGCGATCAATACACGCGAGAAATGCCGCCAGCGTTTTGCCCGAACCGGTCGGCGCAGCAATCAACGTCGTGTGCCTTGCGAGGATATGCGGCCAGCCTTGCTCTTGCGGTTCAGTCGGCGTGCCAAATCGCCGCACAAACCAATCCCGAACCAGAGGATGAGCCCAAGCGAGAGCAGGAAGGGACGACATTAGGTTCATTGTACGCGGACGCGGCGAATATTCGCAAATTGTTCGCCTCTAAGCAGCGACACCTCCAGCCAAGTCTGATTAGCTGAGTGGTGGAGAAAACATCCAAATTGACTGCCTTCTGTCAGAAAAAACAGGCAAATTAGGACATCGTCCAATACACAAAACGGCTGGACAAGCCACAAAATTAGTGTAAACTCCCCTAGTCTTGCCGGCGATAGTAGGTTGTGAAGGAACTCGACATCCGGAGTCCGGGAATGAATACCAGACTGAACTCTACGCTTACGGTTACTTTGCTAATTTTCTGCTGCGCGATTGCGCAGGCTCAAAACCCGATACCGTCGATTAGTTCTTTCTCTCCCCCCGCCGTCTACGCTGGAGGCCCCAGTTTTAAGTTGACAGTTAAAGGCACCGGATTCATTTCTTCCACGGTTATTTACTGGAGTGCATTCGATCCACCGTTGACCACAACGTTCGTAAGCGGAACCGAGGTCACGGCCATAGTTCCCGCCGATTACATCACGAATCCGACGACCACCTATATCTATGCCTACAACCCTCCCCCGGGCGGAGGTGAGTCGCAAAACGTCGCTTACTCTGTGATCGCCCTTGATCCTTCGCTTTCCTCACTTGCTCCGACGGCAGTTGTGGCCGGCAGTCCAGCCACCACGCTTACCCTTAGCGGCTCTAATTTCATGGACGGAGCATCAGTTTTTTTTTAACAACGTAAAGGCGCCTACGACGTTCGTGAATTCTGGCGAACTGCAAGTCCAAATTCCGAAGTCTCAACTTACGAAACCGGAGATTGTGCAGGTTGCCGTGCAGAACCCGCCTCCCGGCGGATTGTCGCCCACTTTAAATTTCAATGTATCGTACCCTGCGCAGGTAAGGACGTTAAACGTCCCTGCCAACGATCTCGTTTGGGATTCAAAGGCACAGCTCATCTATGCTTCGCTGCCCAGTAGTTACGGCACGAACGGAAACAGCATCGCGGTCATTAACCCAGTCAGCGGCAAGATTACTGCGTATCATTTCGTCGGAAGTGAGCCAACCCAGTTGGCGCTTTCGTCCGATAGCAGCTATCTATATGTGGGATTGAACGGCAACGGTTCCGTGCAGCGGATGATTCTGCCCAGCTTCTCCCTGGACATTAATGTCAGCCTCGGGACTAACGAATTCGGGGAGTTGAATACCGCGAGTGGGCTCCAGGTATCGCCCGGCGACTCACACACCGTTGCAGTGGCGGTTACCTCGGATAGCTTCGGCGGACCGTTGGAATTCTTCACCGATACAACGCTGCTGCCTGACGCGATCACCAATCCAACCGTCAATTCCATACAGTTTGCCAACTCCAGCACGCTTTACGGCTATGGGAATGACACACTCATTGAAGTCGCGGTGAATTCCAGCGGCGGAACCTTGACGAAACAATGGAACGACGCATTGTCCGGCCAGGGAGGGATATCCTACGACGCCGGTTTGATTTATGACAATTCTGGGCAGGTGTTCAACCCGGCAACTGGGGAATTGGTCGGCAGCTACGACGTCGAGGGAGAGTGTTGTTCGTCGATCGATCTGCTGCCCGAATCTGCAAATAATGCTACGTTCGTAGTTGGAACCACCCCGTTTTTTAGTTCGTTCGGGATCACCAGCTATAACCTGTCGCAATTCACGCCACAAGCAATCATCGATTTGTCGCAATTCAACGGCACCATTACACCTACTTTCATTTCGTGGGGCGCCGAGGGACTCGCGTTTGTGATCAACGTAGGTCAGTGCTGCAATGGCCCCGAGTATCAGACCATCCTGGTTCAAAGTCTCATGATGAAATCGCCAGGGAAGGCGAAATAGAAAAAGCACAGCGAAAGGCGGATGCCCCACCCAAGCTCCGCCTTTTGTCTTCTCCTCCGATTAGCTGAGAACCTTAGCTGACAACTCAAATGCTAGAATCCGGCGATGCCCAAATCTCTTTCCCCGCAAGCGCGCGCGAACAAAATCAAACTGCTTCTCTTTGACGTCGATGGTGTCCTCACCGACGGCAAACTCTTCATCTTCCCTGCGCCCGTGGGAATTGAGCAGAGTACGCTGGATCATCCTGCGAAACAAGGAGGGAAAGGTGGTTTCGGATTCGTTAGCGAAACCTTAATCGAAGCCAAGGGCTTTCACGCCCACGACGGCACCGCAATTTCCTTAGCTCGCCTCGGTGGCATCAAGACCGGCCTCATTACCAAACGCGTTTCTGAAACCGTCGCTCTCCGCGCCCGCGATCTGAAACTCGAACACGTTCATCAAGGCATCCAGGACAAGCTGACGGTCTTTGAGCAGATCCTTCGCCAGGAGGGAATAACTGCCAGCGAGGCCGCATTCGTCGGTGATGACGTCATCGATCTGCCCGTGATGCGCAACTGCGGCTTCGCCATCGCCGTCGCCAACGCCCGTTCCCACGTCCAGAAAGAATCGCACTATGTCACGCCGCATCCCGGCGGCGACGGTGCCCTGCGCGACGCGGTCGAATACATCCTCAAAGCTCAAGGGAAGTGGAAAAGGGTAGTCGAGGAATACATCTCTGAACGAAGCCCGAAGAGCAGTTCTTAGCACTTGGCTCTTGGCATTAGCCATCAGGCTTTTGATCTATCGTCCTGCGCACGTGATTCCCGGCCTGCCGGCTTAACGTTAACCGTCAATTGCCAATTGCTCAAACCAAAAAGCCCACCAGTTGTCTGCTTGGGGCGTGCTCGGGTCGACAACCGATGGGC